>Ga0179593_1489022_pt1 | contig 10326 bp, 7 predicted proteins | sample CZODoug2_1_08_16_FD_185931 | JGI IMG/M metagenome (GOLD analysis project Ga0179593, IMG submission 185931) | Vadose zone soil fungal communities from Angelo Coast Range Reserve, California, USA - CZODoug2_1_08_16fungal (PacBio error correction) | ecosystem: Environmental > Terrestrial > Soil >...
AACGAAGATTTCGCAGAAATGCAAACTGGAGAGGAATGGGGGGATGCTGGGTTGCAGTAGGTGGCGCGGGTAAGAGTGGTTGAAGTATCTAAACTGTCGTTTTAATTTAAAGTTAAGCATCAACATGAAGTATGATAAAACGAGAGTCAAGATGATGTGTTTTTGGGGGGGGGGGGTGGGGGGGGGTTTTGTTGGTTTTTGTTTTGTGTTTGGGGGGATACTGATTGGTTTCATCAAAACGTAAGGGAATCAAAAGAAGGAAGGAAACAAGTCGCTTGAGCAGGGCAAGAGCTGGAAGGGGAATCGTCCGAACAGAAAACGGTGTGAATCATTGGAAAGAAGTGTGAAACGTGTTTAGGCCGCTACAACCTGGAACAGAAGGCCGCGCGGTTGGGCTCGGTCGCTGCTGCTTCGCGAAAAAAGCGCTGAAGAAAAGGGCAAGTGGTGCCACGAGTGCCCGCTGTCATGGCAAGAGTGATAAAGTATCGGACGCGCCCTGGAAAAGAAGGGGAAAAACTCTAGAAAAAAAAAAGAAAAACTAAACCGTCGGGGCGATCACCCAGGGGGGAGAAGGCGTCAAAGGATAGGGGGGGGCCTCGCGAAAATGCTCATCGGGTAACAGAAAACACTCGAACCTCATCAAAGTATGGGCGAAGCGGGGGCTTCTCAAGAGTACGCTGGGGGGAAAAACTAGAAGGAATCATCAGCCAGCCGGCGTATGCCCGCGAAAGAAAGGGAGGTGCGTAGGCAGGGAGAAGGCAGGGGGGGCGGCCGTAGCATGCGCGCGCGCAGAGAGTGAGTGAAGGCACCCTCCGAGAAGAGAGAGTCGTCGGAGGTCCTCCGGTAGGCCCGAGAGCGGCGAAGGACTTGGCAAGACGCAGGGGCGCGGTTTTCCTCCCTCAAAAAAAAGGATAGAGGAATAGTGCACTGTCGGGACGGTGCGGAGAAAGGGAGGAAGAAGCGGGACATAGACGCGATTTATAAAAACAAGTCACGCCATCGAAATATGCTGTCAAAGGGGAAGAATTGAGGGGGGGGGGGGGTTGTGGGAAAAGCACGAAAAAAACCAGGGGAGAAACCAAAAAAAAAAAAAAAAAAACAAAAACAAAAATTTGCCGTGTGAAAAAATATTGGGGGGAAAGAAGGGGCCTAAAGATTGACTCCTGTGAGAGCCTCTATCGTCCTAGCTAGCAGCTAGAAAAGAAAGGATAAATGAGGACAAGAAAAAAAGAAAGAGTCGGGCTTAGCTGTCTCAGAGAAGGTCTGGGGGTGAGAGGAGGTCGCGAAAAGTGAGTTAGGTGTCCGTCTTCGCCGAAAGCTGTAAAGAAAGCGAGGGGGTTTTTTGGAAGAAGAGCAGGCTGGTCGCGACCAATATAAAGCGACTATAAAACCGCAACCTCAGAGGGGGAAAGAGGTCCTCAAACATCCTGGCGCTGAAAGGGGCGCGACCAAAGTCGGGAAAAAAGGGAGGGGCTGTCGAGGACACGAAAAAAAAAACATACTTCAAATGCCGGGTCTAGGATGGAAGGGGGAAGGAAAAAAAATGCAAAAGCCGGCCGCGGGGGGGGAAGCGGCAAAAAAAGGAGAAGAAGATCTCGGGAGGCGAATGCTTGCGCCAATCTCACTGAGCAGGGGGCAAAAGCGTCGAGAAGCAGACCATGAGGGGGAAAGACTGGGTTCCATAAGAAGGCCGAGAAATGTTAGGCGTACCCTGTCAGCTCAACAGGGGAACTTCCTACTCTCCCGAAGTCATCAAAAAAAAAAATAAGTTCCTGGCACGCCAAGAGGGCCCAGGTTGAAGTGGGACCTTTCTGTCCTCCCATATAGCGGGAGCGGAGCATTCTACACGGGATGACAATCCTCAGAGGGGCGGGAGGGAGAGGATGGGGGGGCCCTCTCCAAAATAAGGGATAAGGACCGTTCGGGAACCTCTAAAGGAAAAATCTGACAAAAATGACCGCATTGCGCGGTCAAAGCGGGGGATAGACGCGGAGGACTTCTTGAGGAACCCTTCAGGGAAAGTTGCAGTAAAAGAAAGAGCACCCGCTCGACCCGGCTGTTCCGGGCCGCTGATCGCCTTCTTCGCAGTGTGCGCATGGCCGAATCGAAAGCCTCAAACGACTCGGCCCAGCCTGACCAAGTGGAGATGAGGGAAGGGGGTCAGGAGAGTCAAGACCCGGTGTCGGAACTGGGAGAAAACAAGACAGAGCGCGCAGCCTGAGTTCAGATCGCTGATAGAGAGGAATAACCGAGAGAAAAGCAAGGCGACGCCGTGAAGGCATCGAAACGAAGGGAACTCGTCTTCTGAGAAGACAAGAACAAGAAAAGGAAGAGGCGCTTCCGGGGGGCTCAGAGCGGGGGACGTGCGCTAAGGTCGCTCTAAAAAGCGGAAAGAAAGCACGCTCCTACGACGACGGGCAGCAGTCAAAGCAACCTCTCGTAAAGGGAACCGGAGAAAGGGGGGGGGGGGCTTCCCTACTCCAGATCGATGAGTCGGCAAACCCCCTGGCCTATAGGGCCTGGAGGTGAATCTCTGCTCGAAACGAGAAGATCCTACAGAGTCTTGGGGGGGGTGGTGGCACTAACGGACAAAAAAAAGAAAAGAATATTTCCTTCGAAAATGTCGTGGGACAGAGCTGAAAGGAGGCCTGACAAGCCCGCGTTCAGACGGGAACGCGGTGGGGGTCTTACTAGCAGCCGAGAAAATAAAAAAAAAAACGGTCCTGCCTATTGGATCCTCGAGGGGAGGGGGACTCGAACGTGAAATCAGTAATACAAAACAGGGGAGAACGCACGCCGAAGTGCGGCGAGACGGATAACTAATCAGAAAAGTTGGGTCGTCGAACGGGGTCCCGCGGCATCTGAACACCAGAGATCGCAAAGAGGAGACAGCGTGGCATAAAACAAAAAAAAAAAAAAAAAGAACGACTTCCGCTTGCGAATGTATGGAGAAAAGAGGAAAAATTGAAAGGGCAGAAGGAGTCAAAATTCCCGATATAACGATATACAGAGAGGGCCTGAAGGGGAGGGACAACCAGGGACGGATCACCGAAATAACACATGTCGGGGGGGGCTTGAACCGCATCCTCGTCAGCGAATGGGAAAAGGGAAGTCCAAAGCAAGGGAAAAGCGCCTTGAGCAGCCTAGGGCAAGATACAAAAAATCGAGGGGGGGGGGGGGAAAGATCTTGAATTTCTTTGCTTTTCAGATTAACTCTCAAATGAGAGAGAATGCCATCGCAAAAGACGAAAAAGATTATGGCAATCGCGAATGAAAGAATGGGTAGATGGGGGGATGCGGTACACGGCGTCGGAGAAAAGCCTGGGTCAAGATCAGGGAAGCGGTGTGACACGACTCTTCACCGATGGCAAAATGAAGGGTTGCGGGCGCGTCCTCTGGCAACTATGCGGAGTCTCTAGTACTGGGTAGTCAAAATAGCATATCGGGCGAAGGAGGGGATAACGAGGGAGAACTTGAAGGAGAAAAGGCAAAAACGGCATTGTTTTGGCCCCGAAAGGAGGGAGCGCTTGGCGAAACTAGTAAGGCGCTGCACGATGCACGCGGTCAACCAGGAAAAGACAAAAGGAAAAAAAATTAAGGAGAACCAAACCAGAAGGGTCGACGCCTTCGCGTGGAACAGTGCATAAGGGGAGCTGATGGAGACAGTAGGAGCAGTTCGGTCCGTAAGACAACAAGGGAAAGACGGGGGCAAAACATCGTGTATCAGAACAGGTACGGAAGCACTTCAGAACGCGTCGCCGGGAGAAAGAGGCGCGGGTCGGCGCAAAGAACGCCAGGCTCTGCTTCGGAGAACGACAGAAATCGGGGACAAGTAAGAAGATTCGGCCGTCGCCCACAAAAGCCACAGAAGGGTGCTTCTAGGGGAGCTGTAAGTCGAAAGGAAAGCGAAAAAAAAGGCAGGGGCGCCACACGCCCGATCAGATGAACAAAAGGAGGAACAAAGGGGGTCCTCTAATCAGGGGGGGGAAACAGTTGATTTTCAAAGGGGAGAAATGAGGGCCCAAGGGGGGTCCCCGAACCGCTTGTGAAGATCGCGACATATCTCGACAAGGAAGCCCAGGACCCTGCGGTGTCTTAGGTGAATCTCAGAAGACTCTTCGGGGGAGGGACCTCGGAGGGGGTGGGCCCTTCCACCGAGTCGACCGTGAGGATGAGGAAAAGGAATCTAAGAGGCAGAAGCAAGGAAGTAGAAGCTCCTCGGGGTGTGTATGAAAAGGCGGACCCAACTGACCCAGTGGAAGGAGAAAGCATCTTCTCCACTGTAAAAAAGCGGGGAAGGCGACTTGCCGAGTTGCAAAGAAAAGTCCCGAGGGGCGTCGACTGTTTCGGCGGCGCACCGGGAAAAAGAAGCCAGTTGTGGTCAATCCTGGAACAGCCCGTCTGCTGGAAAACTCAGGGGGAAAGCAACCCACGAATCCGATCGTGGGGGAAGAAAGACGGGGGGAAAAAAAGTCGTGACTCGCATGCGACTCGCCTAGCGGGGAAAAATCCGCCAAGGAAAAAAAGGGGGAGAGAAACCGGAGTCTCTTTAGAAGGACCGAACAAACGAACGCGTCCCATCTAATTGTGAGAAACAACTTAAAAGCGAGCCCTCGGTTTCGGTAGACCAGGAAACAAAAACGAAAGGGGCATCGTCGCGAGGAAGCAAAAGCTTCTGGGCTTGGTAGCAGGAAAAAAAGGAGGAGAGGCGTTGCCAATGGGACGAAAGGGGGGCAAGACCATCTGGCGCTGCTGAGTCTGGACGCGGAAGTCCTTCTGAAAAGCCGGCGGGGTGCAATGATAAGAGAAGGGGGAGCAAAAAGGAGTCCTCCGTAGTCGGCCTTTCGGATTAGAAAGGCTCGAACGAGCGAAAAGAAAAAACTAGAGCCGGGCTTGAAAGGGGGGCAAAATGAAAAGCCATATAGCCCGGCCTGAGTCGGGAAAAAAAGACGAAAAAAAGAAAAAGGGACAACAACATCCGCGGGTCGCGCCCGGAACAGATGAGGAAAACCTCTGGGTGTTCTGTCATCTAGAAAAAACCCGGTCAAAAAAGGGCTCGTGGTCGGGCCAAAGCAGGACTCGAAGCTCGGAGGGGGCGTTCTAGAAGGTCCCAGCGTAACGTGCGCGACCAGTGGCGGAAAGAAAAAGGGGAAGCAGGAGCCTCCTATCACAAAGCAGGAGGAGGACCCCTCATAGGTCTACTCAAGGAGGTCTAAGGGGTAGGAAGAAAGGAGGAAAAGGAGTAAGGCAGCGAACGAGGAAAAGAGGAACATATTGCGGTTTGCCGGCATCCGAAGGGAGACGCCCCATTTAGAGGGGGGTACAATCCTAATAGTAGGGGGGGGAAGAATGGAAGGCTGTCAGAAAATCGCTGAGAATGAAACGACGGGGCGCCTCAAAAAAATCGCCTCTCCAAGGTGCTCATCCGAATATCGCGAAAGCGAGGTGATACCAGGCGGAGGAACACTAGAGGAGGACGGGCAAGCAATTCCGCCCTCCAGAAGTTCCTACCTGATTCCAAGGCAAGAAAAGAAGTCCTCTGAGAAGAAAGGAAAGGGTGGCTCCCGCAACCAAAATATAGAAAGAAAGAGACTATAAGACCTCCATCTCGAAACCTACCATTCTACTCACTTCATCGAGGTTGTTTCAAAGGAGTTCTCAGCTATGAAGACATATGTCAAAAAGAAAACGCTGTTCACCCTCGGAGAAAACCCAAGGAAAAGCATCTGGACTGTATGGCACGCTCGTGGAAGTTCCCCCGATGGAGGTGGGGACCCGAAGTGAGACCTTTGAAAAGTACTTAGATTAGGCCTTATAGGGGGGGCGCCGGACCGCCGCCCGTGAATCGCTCTTAGGGGTGCCAAATATTTGAAATCTCATACTTTGAAAGATGGTGTAGGGGGAAAAACGCTGGGAAAAAAAACTCCTCAGGAATTCTTATCCATGCGCGAGGCCATAGTGAAAAAAGAAAAAGAAAGCATGGAAACGTAAATACTTCTAGGATCATCCGGTGGGAGGCTACCAACCCAGTATAAAAAAAAAAAACCGGAGAATCTTGTAACGGGGAAATCCGGACTAGGACCAGACGCTCTCTCATACGAAATGCGTGCTAAGGATCTAGAAAAGGAAACACAAAAGATTCACCCAATCGGAGCACATAGCAGGGAATAAAGACGCCGATGCATAGTAGGAGACTGTCCTCTTGAAAGGGGGAGTCAAGGAAAAAAGAAGAAGAGGGGAAAAAGGAATGAAAAGACCGAAAGGCCTACTGCAAAATCAGACATAAACGGGGGTTAGACCCAAAGTTAATTGGCTCCATCCATGACGGGAGCCTATAAGCGTACTGAAAAGAGAGAGAACACAGGGGGGAAAGAAGGAATTATCGAGCGTGGCCAAGAGAAACGAAGGGGGGGGAGGGAGGGGCATAATGTCTGTTCTCAACGTGGAATGAAGATTTGGGAAAGTAGGCCTTTCGCTACTGAAGGTTGCAAAGAGATCTTTCATCGATTGCTGCGAGTTTAGTGTGAGGGACTGAAAAAAGGGAGGCCTCTTCCTCTTATATCGGGTTACGGGGGAAGATGTGCGAGGCTCGATGGGGGAACGCGGGGGGGGAAGCGCAGCGCTCATTCGCCTGTCCTGAAGCAATAGCGTTCCTGGACAGCGAACGCGGGCACGGAAAACGATTGAGAGTCAAAAGGACTTTACTGGGTAGCCGGAGAAATGGACATAAAATACAGTAAGAGAGTCGAAGCGAGGGATTCCGAGAGGACACCCGGACCTCGAGGGAAGGGGGGAAAAAAGGAGGGGAGTCGGAAAGAAAAGAGCCCCGCTTTTCGTGAGAAATCACCAGAGGAGAAAGGAGGAGAAAGGACACAGAGACGGGGACTTGGCACCCCCCTCTCAAATAAAAGCAAGCGCGTCTGCTCTAGGAGTCTCTGAAAGGGAACCTGACGGGGAAAAAGAGCTCACCTTCGGCTTCCACCTGCTACGGGGAACCGGGAATAGCGGAAAGGATCCAGCGCTTCTTTCGAAATTCTGGCAACGCGGGATTCCCACCTCTTGTGCAAACTGTCTAAGAAAAAAAAATCCAAGACAAGGGAACCAGAGATATGAAGTGGTATTCATGTGTCGGCGTGGAGAGGGGAAGGGAAAAAAAGAGCGCAAATCTGGTATCATCAAACTCCTGAAAAGGAGGGGGGGAAAGATCAAAAAGGGATTGAGAAACCGAGGAACCCGAGGATGTCGGGCGGACAAGAGAGGCGAGGTTGTCCTCCCAGGCTCAAAAAGCAAAGGACGGCATTGCGAAGAGTGGAGGGAAGGGAGGAGAAGGGCGTGAATTCCGGATTTCCGACAGGCAAACGGCATCGGTAGGAGGAGAGGTTTTCATTTGAAACGAAGAAAAACTGGGCGCTAAAGATAGGGGATGGAACGCAATATTGTGGACACTTTTCCCCAGAAAGAGCTGCTTGTAGGGGGGGAGGAGCTGGGAAAAAGCCTCCCTAGTCTACAGCTAGACAGACACCGTAGGTAGAAAGGATAAGGTCGGAGGAAGCCGCGGCCGTGTTAGTTCGAGGCCCTTCGTAGAACGCGAGTCGCGCCGCGGTGACGTCGGGAATTCCGCAACCGGCGTGCGGCACCCATCGCCGAAGTCCAGGAACCGGGGAAAACCGCTCGCCAGTCCGCACGGACATACTGGAAGAAAAACGCAGGGCAAACCGCTGATGGGTCGGGTGAACATCTGAAGTGGCGGATTGAAACACAGGGGACCTGAACGCAAGGCCTGGCTCTATTGGCTGGCAGCGACCCTGCGCTCAAAAAGCCAGAGGGGGAGGGGGGGGCAACAAAGGGGCTGAAGAGTCAAATCGAACGTCGCCAGCGACGCCTAGAGGGGGAGGACCAACGCATTCTCTTATCAGGGAAGTGGAAGCAAAAGGAGGAATAGGAGAAAAACTACGGGGGGACCGTCGGCAACGATGGGGACTCAAGATGTTTCTAGGAACAAAAAAAGCGGGGAATTCAACGGTCTAAAAAAAAAACTCAGCCTGGGCAAAGAAAGAAAGGGGAACTGGCTGCGGCGTCGCGCCGAGGAACCTGGATGAAAAGTTGGGTCCGGAAGGGACTACGGAGAGTCCGAGCTTCCACGCCTTCGGCGAGCAAAAAGGATTCATCACGAGGCGTCGGCTTGCGCTAAACGCGGACGAGCGACGCGAAGCATACGCCCTGGCCTGAGCGAGGGGGGGGAAAGAAAAACTGCGCGTCATGGGATCGGGCAACGAGGACGGGGGGGAAGGGGGAACGCAGCACCTGGCTTTCGTGTCGTTGGCAGAACACTGGAAAACGCGCTTCGACCCGGCTGGATTGCAAAAATTCGGAAAAAACCGGCGCAGTCGCATGCCGAAGATCGAAAAAAACGTCAACGAGGCCAGTCCGGAAACGTGGCGCGGCTGTAGCAAGAAAAAAGAAAAATGGTCGCGCGGGTGGGGAAAAAACAAAAAAAGGCGTCCTGAGACGTGCTCCGAGTCAGGATAGAAAGAGAAACGCCCGCCGCGCTCAGGCGCCGCCGGGCCAGAGGGGAAGGGGGCACGCGCTATTAGTATAACACAGGCCATCTTCCGGAGGGGATTCCCGGGGACTAAGCTCTATGTCTGCGTATGAAAAAAAGGGGGTACATAAGCTAAGACTCCTGGGAAAGAGGAAACCAAGGGTCACCTTCGCGTCTCCCGGTGGGAAGTCGGTGGTTCGTAAAATCTACTCCCCTATTATGAGTGGGGGGTGGAATCCTCCCCAGAGGCAGAGTTAACAGGGTACTGAGGAAAGACCGAGGAGGCCCCAGCTACCTTATTGGTCCGTGGGCGAAAGGTATTCATCCGCTAAACCGATAGGGGAAGAGAGGAAGGCAGGAAGAATATCTGCTGGCTCCGGACTGCAAAGCCCTAGGTCGGAACGGGGCGCGCTTGAGGAAAAACAGCGCAAGAAACTTACAAGGCGCGCCGAGAGCCAGGGGGGAAGGAACTGACACGGTTCCAGGGAGAACTTGAAAGAAAAAGGCCTCGAAGGCGAACTTTCTCATCACAGACGGCGTCGAAGGTCCGAGGTTTTTATTCACAAAAAAACATGCTATGAAAAAAGTTTCTTCAACTGGGGGGGACTATGAAAGATGGCGATTATCACATAACGAGATAAAGCGAAAGCTTGTATAAAACGAAATTGTCCTCTGAGTGAAAATCCTTCATCAGTCCTCGGACCTCGTCGGAAAAAAGGGGGCTCGAACGATATCAGGAACGCGGCCGGACTCCGTATAGTTACCGACTAAAAGGAGGAAAAAGGGAAATGGCTGCCTCTTTTAATGTCGCCAATCTTGACTCCGAGGACAAGGGCCACCATGCCGGACAGACGAGGAAGGGAATGGGGCAGAAGAGGCGCGCATAATCTGATCGATGTGAGGAGGTTGCTAACAACTAGGAGGAGGAAAGAGAGAAAAAATCCGCCAGAAAAAAGAGCAGTTGGGAAGTTATCAGTAGATATTCTGAAAAGAAGGATGAAGGGAAAAGGAGAGAAAGGCCAGAGAAGCGACCTCCGAGGAAGCGGATTGGGTTCGAACCTTCACCAAGGACACAAAATGAAGGTTCGGATCCTCCCGCGAACGAGGCCGGATTCAAAAAGGCTCGCGATATGGGAAAAGGCAAGAAAGCTCTCGGCTAATCGGTGGAAAACCTCGAAAGGAAAAGGGGGATGATGCAAAAAAAATGCCAGCGCATTTCTTTATGCACGCTGCGCCGATGAGATCAAGGGGGGAAAAACGCTAAGGATGCATCTCTTTCCCAGGGAAAAACGAAAAAAAAAAACTCTTGCCCAGGATATGCATAGGGAAAAAAATCTGACTCGTCGGCAGACAGTCGCGGAAAGGGACGTGGGGTAACTGATGGCACGTTATTGGTCGTCCCAATATTAAGGAAGATGAGGAGCAGCTCGTGTAGCTAAAGCGCGGAGTGGGGGAGGGGCAGAGAAAAAAGCGAAGTTAGTAAAATTCGGAGTGCGTCCGGCGCCATCGATCTAGAGGGAGTCGAAAAAAACGCGTTATTCTCGTGGGAGGAAGCAGGGAGGGCCACTACCACATCATTTATCTGATCGGACGGCGTCTTGCGGGAAAAAATCAATCCGGACTCTGCATGCATGGGTCGATCACAAGGATGGAGGAGGGGGGGGGGGTACAAACCGACTGCCCTGTCACGAAAGTGTAAAGAGGGGAGTTTCCACGTCGGCCAGGAGCCTCCCAGGAGGTAAAAAAAAAGAAAATGGAGATCTCGAATGGATCAGAAAACAGGC
>Ga0179593_1631988_pt1 | contig 10326 bp, 15 predicted proteins | sample CZODoug2_1_08_16_FD_185931 | JGI IMG/M metagenome (GOLD analysis project Ga0179593, IMG submission 185931) | Vadose zone soil fungal communities from Angelo Coast Range Reserve, California, USA - CZODoug2_1_08_16fungal (PacBio error correction) | ecosystem: Environmental > Terrestrial > Soil >...
GGGGGGGGGGGGGATCATTGAACGATCAAACCGGTCCGCCGTGGCAGGTCAGGACGGGCAGCCGCGGGAACGAAGGGTGGCCCTGTGTCCGATGCGGTCACCGGCCGCGGTGGCCCCAGAAAGAAAGGGGACGGCAAGTCACAGGGGGGGGGTACTACTGACCTGTCCAAAAAGGCGCGGCAGGCAACGTTGGGGGAAGAAGGATGCGCGAGATGAAAGCGGCTGGCCGTCGAGCCGCTTCTGGCCGCCGCGTACCGCAAAAAGCCGACTGGACCGCTCGGGAAAAAAAGGGGCACCGACTTCAGAGCGGGGGAAAAGGGAGGACTGCACGGGAGGAGGAAAAAAAAATGGCGGCCGGGCAAAAAGGTGAAAATTCGGTGAAGAAACCCTTTCCCTGCTCCGCGGGAAGGGGGGGCAGAAGGGGGAAACTGGGAAAGCCAAGGCGTTCGGAGTTAATGCACAAGTGAGTCGAGTACAGTTCAGCTTTTGTTCCCGATCGGGAAGGATGGATCAAATTGGGGGGAGGCAGAACATCAGCGGACGAAGAAAATGTAGGGTACCGGGGGAAGGAAAAGGGGGGTGGTCCCTGTCGGACAAGCACGGGTTGGTTAAAGCGTTTGTTACGACCAAAAAAGAGGGTCAGGAGGAGGGGGAAGACACCACGAGGAAAAGAAGACTGTTGTCGGACAAATGCGATCAGGGAAACGAAAAAAGAAGTAACACTCATGGTGCACCATGGTCTACACTGAAAAGACCGGAAGCTCTACAAAAAAAGAGGGCGCCTACCCACAGGTGAAAAAAACTCTTCGCCACCGGAATCAAAAAGCACGACACCAACTGTCGCCACAGTGATCCCCACTCCGAAAAAGAGATTGGGGCAAAGGAACCTGCCCAGCGGGCAAAATCCCCGGGAGGGGGAAAAAAGAAGACTACCTCAGACCCAGGTGCTCGGGCTGGCATCAGCCGAACTTCCCCTGGGGGAGTTTGGGAGGGATATTCCTTCCATGCGAGGAGAGAACGCCAGAAAACACCCTGCGGCCAGATCCTCTTAAGAAGGGAGACAACTTCCAGAGGATGCCGGCCATCCTCGAAGAAAGGGGGACACGGTGGGGGGGGGGGTCTTGCCGTCGTCGAAGGCCTGCACGTCGACTTGGCTGTGATGGGGGAAAAAACAAAAAAGAAACAACGGGAAGGAAAAGGTACAATCGCCGCCGAGTGCAAAGAGGGAAGAAAAGTAACGGCCCAGCAGGCCCGCCCGGTTAACTACAACCATGTCTACATCTACGTCCAGAGAGAAAGGAAATCTGGGGGAAAACGCACGGCGTGACGCAAAAAAAAAAAGGTCACGAAAAACAGGGCCCGTTCCCGCACGAACACGGTTAAAGACTATTCCGCCACCAAAGAAAAAAAGTCGGGCACTCCTGGAAACACCTACCACCAGCACAACAAAAAAACGCAATACCACCAGGGAAAAAGAAAGGAACTCCGACGACACTACAGAGAATCGCGACGACGCTGCCTCCCTTTCCAAAGAAAAAAACACGACAACGACATACCGCCGACGACGACCCCGACGCCGGGAGATGATCGGGGGCGAGCCAGGAGAAAAAACAGAAAACGAATCACCCCGACAACCCGTCGTTAACCCACCAAAAAAAAGGAAGAACTTTTGGAAAAGGGTCGTGCGTCGAGGGTGGAAAAGGAAAGGAAAAAGTAGAGAGAGGAGGACGAACTCTATGACCGCGGGTTCCGACGGTCATCCCGCGAGGACGAACAGTGGCGGGGCGAAGCTCAACAACAAGGGGGGAAAAGAGAGAGAAGGAAAAGAAAAGCCAGCGGTGCCGTCAACTAGAGGGCGGTGACGCGGCCACCATCATCGGATGGGGGGGGGGAAAGTCTTAAAAAAAGGCCATGTTCGTCCCCCTCGAAAAAAAAAAAAGTAAAGGAAAAAGAAGGGTGGAGTGTTGGGTTAAAGTGTTGTCGGTTCTCTTGGTCTTGGGGGAGAGAGAAATGGAGCCGTCGGGGTCGTCGTCGCGGGGAAGGACGGCGGTGTGTGAAAGGGTCGGCGTCGGAAATTCATCGTCGGGTTGGCTGCTCTGCGTTGTCGTCGGCGGAAGAGGAACGGCAGGAAAGGGGGGGGTCGTCGTGGGAGGGGGGGTGTTTGTCGGTGGCGGGGTGGCCGGGGAAGGAGGGGGGGGGGCGGAATCTTCTGCACAAGTGTGGTTCCGGGCGGACCGTTCCCTGAAAAAGGGGGGGGGTCCCGGCATTGGGAGGTGGGTAAGGGGGAGCCCAGATCAGGAAGGGGGGGGACGTAGCTGGTCGGTGGGTTTTATCTGAACAACGAGGGTCCTGCAAAAAAGGACGGACAGGGGGAAGGCCTCCTTTTGCACGGGGAGCGGAGGGAAAGTCCGCGGAGGGGGGAGGGGTTGGTGTGCCAACACTCCAGCAAAAATCCGACGGCGGCAGGACATCCGGGAACGACTTCACTGAGAGGCCACACAAAAAAGTGTCCACCTGCCAAAATGATTCAGGGGCAAGGGAACTTTGGAAGGGTACTTTGAGCTCGGGGCTATTATCTTCCGCAGGAGAGGGAGGTCGACCTCAAAGCGGACTCGATCTTGCCAGGAAAGGAAAAAGGAAGACACCAAAGAAAAAAGCGGCTGCTTCACTTGAGCCTGCACGTGCAGTTATTCTTCCAGACCAAGAGGGAGGCGAGCCGGGGAGGGGTCTGTTGGCCCGTAAAAACGGCTGGCACAGAAAGGGGTTGCCGTCGTCGTATATGTGGAACGGGTGGTTTCGGGGGGGATGGGGGGAAGGTGGAAAAAGAAAACGGGCGGCACCTGAGCAGCCCGCAGGGGCGAAGAGTGTCGAGCGTGTGGCCGCCTGTTGGCTTGTCGACCATGTGAAGGTGGGGGGGAAGGCGGGAGTTTAAAGGGGAGGAGACGATCGCCAACGGGGGAGCGAAGAGGGGGGGAGAAGGAAAGGGAAAAATCCGTCTGCTGCGGTACCACCAAAACCTCTCGGAAGGGATGTTGCAAAAAAAAGAACACCCAGCGGACAACTGCACCGGGACGATTTCATTAGGGGGGGTCCTGGAAGCTACTTTTGCGGGCAAACATTGGAGAAAAATAGGAAAAAAACGGGCACCAATCTTACGACCATCAAAAGTTAACTCTGTGGCCCTGAAGAAAAAAAACGTTACCCAAGGAAAAAGGCGGAACCAACGGCGGTCATTTCCATTGGGTCGCAACAAAGGAATTTGTTCACTCAGCCCTTCCTCCCAGGAGAAAGAAGGAGAGGGACGTTCAGGGAGGGCATGCCCCGCGCGGGCGTGAAACAGCGGTTGCGAGGAAAAAAAAGAAAAGGTAGGCGACTTTTTTCCTCTCGGTAAAGGCCTTGCCCAGAGAGTGCTTCTACTTCCATCCGGGAAAAGAGAAGAGGAAGCAGGAAGAAACTTGCCGCGATCGAGCACAGAAGAGAAAAAGGGTAGTAAACAGTGTGGGGAAAGAAGTAGGGAATCGGCTTTTTTACAAAGGCGGCAGATAACTCTCTTGCACCGGGGAAAAAAGGACATCAGGCAAGAAGGCCGAGCTGGCGCGGAAGAAGGGCGGACCTATTGATACGGGAAAAAGAAACAACCAAAAAAAATCTCGATAAACCACAACGGAGGAGTGAGGAGGGTCGGACAGGGGAAGATCACCGAGGGGGGAAAGGAAGGCCAGCTCGGAAGAGCGCCGCCGTGACCTGCTTGCTTTGTTTTCCCCCGGTGCCCAAGGAAGGAGGGGGCCACCATACCGAGAAAAAAGGACCCACCCTGTACTACTGACTAAAAGGAGGTGCTCGATCAGAGGAAGGGGCAACGATGCGCGAGATACCTGATCGCGCAAATGAAAGTCTCTGCCCGGGCCGAGTACTCCTCCGGCCCACGAAAACGAAGGGAGGGGACATAAAAAAACCGCTGCACCGACTTCAGCGCGGGGGAAAAGGAAAGGGGCCTGCAACAAGGACTGGAGGAAAAACATGGCGGCCCGGAAACGTAACCTTCGTGACGAACCTGGCCCTTCTCCCTCGATCGCGGGGGAAGAAGGGGAAAAAAGGTGCCGAGAGTTAAAGAAGAGGGAGTGCCAAGGTGAAAGGGAGTCGGGGAACTTGGTTCCCTCTCGGGTTAAAGGCTGTGCTCAATGGGCGTCCTTGAGGGGAGAACATAGAACTAAGGCCCACGAAAGAGACGAAGTTAGGGGGGCAAAGGGACAGTGCTGCAACATCAATCAACAGGGGTTTTTACGCGGTTGTACCTACCATCCAGAAGGAGGAGGGGAAAGGTACACCAAGGAAGACGACGCAGATTTTTTGTCGAAGGGCGATCGATAGTCACCAAAACCGCCTCTTCACCACGCAGCGTTCGAACCGGGGGGGGAAAGAGGCCCAGCTCGAAAACAGAAAAAAAGAGCCACGCCCGACCTCGCGCCAAAAAAAGGCGAAAACCCGCACGAAACAAAAAAAAGAAACAGTGATCCACGACTACGCCAGCCCCTGCCGCGGCTTGCCAGAGTTGTCCGTGGAAAAAAAAGAAAAAGGGGCCGCTCAAAAAAAAGGGACGCCTACCTGCACGCCCAGTGATAGGAAGGTGAAGAAAAATCAAGAGAAAAAAAGATCAAACTGCAAAAGTGTGTCTTCTTTCCGCTCTGAGGGAAGAAAGGAAGAACTTTGAGAAAACACACCTGCGGCCGATCTCGGGAAAAGGAAAAAAGAAACGGGTACGCAGGAAAAAAAGGGGACTCCTCTTTTTCCTTTGCAGGGATGTGTGGCAGCGTTCCTTCTTCCCGTGCAGGAGAAGTCAAGGAGGAGAACCACCAACCCGAAAAAAAGAGTAAACGCCGAAGATAAAGGGGTGCAACGGGAAGTTCCAGTCGTCCCACCCATCATGCCTGGGAAAGGGGAGTACAAAAAAAGACCAGATAGGCCTGATCTGGGTCGAAACGCCTACCAGAGCGTGACGCCACTGCCGGAGACCCCGTCCCTCCTGCCAGGGCCCGTTCCGGGAAAAAGGAAGAAAAAAAAAAGAAAAACCACGCGACTTCGGCACGCCAAAAAAAAAAAAACAAAGGACAACACAGCAAAAAAAAAAAAAGACCGACAACAGGCCTCCGACTCCCTAACCAAATGCCGCCCGACAACGCAGAGCCGCAAAAAAAAAAAAGCTGGCCGCCCTTCCCGACGGAAAAACAGACGCCGACGAAAAGTCCTCCTACTACGAAAATACTTCCAGAAGGGAGTCGGGAGCCACCTTCGGAAAAACGATCCCCCTACAACCACTCGAAAAAAAACCATGGATACTGTTTGGACAGGAGGGAGAGAGAGAAGGGTGTACCGTAACATTTCCCTTTTAGCTAGAAAAAAAAAAAAAAAACAAAAAGAAGAAAAAAAAAAAAAAGAGAGTCAAAAGGAGAACGATAGATACTCCTTCTGGTGGGAATCACACCTGCCCTCAAGAAAATCTGGAGAAAAAAGGGAATCTCTCCACACAACCCCTGAGGAGTAGAAGATATATATTGCTCTCTCATCCACTCTTTTCCTAGCGGGAGAGAAAAAAACAGGCGGATCGGTTTTCGTTCAGAGACAAGGGCAGGGTCTGTCCCAACGAAAAACAAAAAAAAGGAAACCTTATTCATTTGTAGGGTGGGGTCACGTGTTTGTAAAGGGGGATCGTTTTCGTTTTTTTCGAAAAGAGGTAGGGGGCTGGCGGAGGGAGGGAAAAATGGTCGTCGGCGTCCGTGGGTGTGGAGGGCGGAAGTACAGGTCTGCAGCGGCAAGGGGGTGGTTGGCGGAAGGTTCGTTGAGTCGCGGATGGGGAAAGAGGGGGAAACCGTTGGTCTTCGGGGGGAGGGGTTGGGTTGCTGGTGGGGGGTGGAGGTTTGTCCTGCGGCCCGACTGAGGGGTGGGGGAGGGGAACCGGAGGGAAAGGGGCCGGCTGGGACCTGGAGGGGGAAAAGGGGGTGGGGAAATGGAGTCACGCCTTTGCTTTAGGCGGATGCAAAGATAGACTATCTGGACGTATCTTTCGGAAAAGAAGTGAACACCCAGGCCTGCTGGGGGGGAAGAAATGCGCCGTGGAAAGGGGGGGGGACCTGCTTCTATGGAGCGGGGTACACGTTGTTCTGGGGGGGGAAGCCCCACTCAAAGAACGGCAGTACTGATAGGGAAGAAGGCACTCTGACCAAAATACACCGTTCCACACATAAACCATTATGGCACGGCGGGCCGCTTAACCGTGCTGAAAGAGTTTCCAAAGAGAAGGGGGGCCGCTGGCGTCCGGAAATGATAGCTGCAGGAAGAGGAGGGGAAGGATGCCTTCCAGCTCAAAAAACGGCAGTGGCATTGCGGCTGCTCACTCCGCTCACCTGCTGGGCAGGAGAAGGGAGGAAAGGGACCACTCAAGGGGAGGGCGGTTGGTCCCTTGTCAAGAAAGAGAGGCCTGTTGGCAGGGGAGGAAAGGAAAGGGATACATTTTTTTTTAGTGAATGCTGAGTGGAGCCGTTGTACTTTCGTCACCTGTGGGGGAAAGAAAGAGGAGGTGTTAGGCGGGAAAAGGCCGCTGTTGGGGGGAAGGAAAAGTGGACTACTCTCGTTGGTGAAGGGAGAAGGGATCGCACTTGCTACTATACGCCAAGCCTGCGTACGGCCTACTCCTCGTGGGGGAAAGCAGACGGAAAAGTCCGTCTGCTGGGAAGCGTAACCACCCTCTCAGGGAAAGGGTTGTACCAACAGAAAAAAGGGACAAATTCATTCTCAAGGGGGGAATTAGTCCTCTTATGAGAGGGGGAGGGAACTCCCCATGAGCACAGAGAAGGAAAAAGATTAATAGAGAGAATTAACATCTGTGCACGAAAAATCATAACGCCAGTTACTCTCTTTACCGGCGGAAAAGGAAAAAGAGGACCAACCACCCGCGCGAAATTCGTCACGAAGGGGTTCAAAAAGACCATGGGCGTGGAGAAAAAAAGAAAAGAACAAGGGTACCCTTTTGGCTTCCACCCGCGCTGAAGAGGTGCCCACGTTTCGAGAGGAGAGGGGGGGGGGGGGTCCGAAAAGCGGTACGCTGCGGGCAGAGCAAGGAAAGAGAGGGGAAATCGCGCATCAGGCAGCGACAGGGAAAGAAGAGAGATCAAGCCGGGGACAGGTCGGTCGGGTTGGAACCTGCCTTTCCGTTATCGGGGGGAAAAGATTCCGGGAGGGGAAAAAGGAAAAAACCGCCATCAGGCCACGCGGCGGCCAGAAAAAAGGGGAGAACAGGGGGTCGGCCGCGGTGATAAGGGCAATGCACCCGGGAAAAAAAAACTGATTATGTATTAGAGATTGGGTCGCATTGACACCGAGGCCGACCGTCCTCCGTGGCCTGAAAAAGAAGAAAGGGTGTCCTGACTGAAAAAAAAGAGGTCATCCGGCCGCGTGGCCAAAAGAGGGAAGGGAAGGAAGGTTCCCACCAAGGGAGGAAGGTCCCTTCTTTGCTCTGACGCGAGTTTGAGGCGATCGGCCTGATTCTCGAGATGAAAAAGAAAAAGGGGGAGAAAGGGAGAGGACTCCGCGAAAAAAAAGGGCCGCTCGGGACCCTAGAAGAGTCAGAGCAGGTGGAAATGAAAAAAAGGGGGAACATGCACGCGCTGCTCGCTCAGAACCAATTTCTGCCGTGCCCGGGAAAAAAAAAGGCTTTGACGAAAAAAGGAAAAGAGCGCGGGTGGTGGCCTGACGGTGAAGGGGGAAAAGAGAGGGGACGAACGGCGTTGAGGGGGAGGAAGATGCACATAGTTACCGTTGATGAGAGGGGGGGTACCCAAGAAGAAATGGGGCGTCTGAGGGGGAAAGAAGAGGGGACGACGGAAAGAAAGAAAGGAAACTGTGAATTGCCAGCTGGTTGCCGGGCCGGCAACCGAAGCCGGGAGCTTGGTGTTACGCTGGGGTCAAGAAAGGGGAAAAAGGAAGACACCACGAGGGCCGGGAGAAGGACCGTGGGGACTAATAGCGGAGGAGGAGGAAAAGAGACCAGAAACCCTCCACCCAAAAACAAGGAAAAAAAGAAGAAGGAACCTGGGGGGGTAAAACGCCAAAAAGCGGCCCGCTCTACAACTCTCAGAACTAAAAAGGGGGAAACACAGGTTCCGCAGAGAAGAAAGAACTCAGCACCCGCACGAAAAAACAAGTTTCGCCACAGGTGATACGAACGCCGGCAACAGGGGGACGGGGGAAATTTCGAAAGAAAAACGGGCCTGCTCGCATCCAGAAAGAACTGACACGAAAAGGAGAACAGCATCCGAACTTCCCAAACCGGCCTTGGGTGGCTGCTGGCCGTCAGCAGGGCGGGAAGCCATGAAAAAAGAACAGCGCAACACGCCTTCGGAAGGAGAAAAGGCCAGCAACGGGGGTAAAGAGGGAATGAACTGCCATCCTCTTTTTCAAGGGTGAAAAAAGTGGGACCGGGGCATCATCTGCAAGGAGGAACCGATGAGAAGGATGGCTGGAGTTGGGCGGCAAAAAAACAAAGGGAAGACCGGACATCAAAAAAGAACTGGCAACGTCTTCCGGTAACTGTCCGTTCCCTTCCATCAGAAGAAGCGGGGGGGTTTAAAAAGCTCGTCCCAGATTAGATCAGAAAAGACCGCACGGGGGGAGGAAAAATGGACCGTAGACCCCTGTCAAGCAGGGCCAACGGGACCCGCCCTGGCACCACGGTGCGAAAAAAAAAAAAGAAACAAAAGGCACGCGGCCAACCAAAAAAGAAAAAAAAAACCAACCCGCCAAACAAGCGTCCTACACCTTTCCTCAGAAAAAGAAGAAGAGACAACGAACAGAAGAAAGAAAAAGATGCCAAAAGGCCCAGGGAAGCGGACAATACAACCACTACAACAAGGGGACTGGGTAAGACCATCCTCCTACTACTAAAAGGAGGAAGAAGACCTGCAAAAGAAAAAAAGGCCACCACTACCAAAAAAGAAAAAAAAAAAAAAGGAGGTAACCCACCACGACAAAAGGTAGATCCATGGGTGTCCGTCGTCGAGTGGGACCGACATTCCCCTTTTATCCGAGGAGGAAAAGAAACCTCGTACAAAGAGGGAGTCACCGAAACTGCAACCGGGGACTGCTCGACGTGGCAAATAGAAAAGAAAAACAACAACGGAGAGGAAAATATAGTAGATTGCACGAAAGAAAGGTGCCGGACCTCGAAAAGGAGGGCCACCAGCCGCGGATCGAGTTAGGGAAAGAATCAGGCTACCCAAAAAAACCTCGACGCACTACACCTACTCGGAACGTAGTCCAGGTGGTGTCCGTGGTTGTGGAAAAGGGGGGGGGGGGTTTTCGGGGGGGGGAGGGGGAAGGGCCGCCGGTCTCGAAACGGGAGGCGTCGGGTCGGAGGAGGAGTGGTTCTTCGTTCTTCGGGTGTTGGGTTTGTCGTAGTCGGACATGCATGAAAAAAGAGGGGGGGGGTCGGCTAGGGGAAAAAGGGGCTTTGTTCGCGGAAAACTGGGTCGGAGGGGGGGAGGGGGGGGGTTTGTTCTTTGTAGGTGGACTGTTTTCCTTCGTGCCCGAAACAGGGAAAAGTTTTGGGCCAGGAAGAAAACGTGGTGCCGGGCGGGAAGGGAAATGAGAAGGACCGGGTTCTTCCTGATGCGTCAAGACCGTGCGGTAGGCTTTCGCAATATCTGGACGTACCTGGGGGTAGAGACACAGGAGTCTTCCTGCTTGGAAGGAAGAAGCCGCCGGGGGGGGGGTGAAAACAGGCTGCCGAGGCTATTTCGCTTAAATGGGGGGGAGGGGGGGGGGAAAAAAAATCCAGCCACTTCTACGGTCAGGGAAGGACTACTTCAACGGGAAGAAAGGGAAAAAGTTCCCCACCGTCCATCCGAAGGAAGGGCCGCGTAAAAAGGGAGCTCTTGGCCGATGATCTGAATGGAAGAGGTCTTAACCAGGAAGAATGGCCTACGAAGGATTAATCTTCCGGAAGACAGCCACCACTCATTTGAGGAGGGGGAGGGGGGAAGCCGAAAAGAAAAGGGGTAGTTCGTCCGAAAAAGAAGAAGGCGGCCCGCGGAAAGGGTTGAGGTGGGCATACACTGTCTGTTCCTCGCCCTTGGACTGCGAGGGGGGGGATTTGCTACAGTGTGGTTTCTTGCGGGGAGAACGGGGGGGGGCGCAGAGGGTCAGAGGAAGAGCCCCTGGCGGGTTTCTCGAAGGGGGAGGGCCTCTGTTGCCGGGGAAAGGGCGTTGGTGAGGCGGCTAGGTTACGAATCGCTGGAGACTATCTCCAAAAAAGGGCAGTCTTCGAAGAAGAAA
>Ga0179593_1279974_pt1 | contig 10325 bp, 11 predicted proteins | sample CZODoug2_1_08_16_FD_185931 | JGI IMG/M metagenome (GOLD analysis project Ga0179593, IMG submission 185931) | Vadose zone soil fungal communities from Angelo Coast Range Reserve, California, USA - CZODoug2_1_08_16fungal (PacBio error correction) | ecosystem: Environmental > Terrestrial > Soil >...
TGAGAAGGTGAAAATAGTAAAGGATTCAATAAAAAAGCATGAGCTAGACAGCAGGGGAAGGCAACCGGACCGAAAAGGAGACTTTGAAGCTTGGTTACTTAGCAAGCGGCGGCAAGGTTTTCTAGGCTAGGGGGGGCAAATTGACGCAGAAGGGAAAAGATGAGGAGAGCGTGAAGGGCTGTTCGGCCGGGCGGGTGGCGCAAATAGAAAAAGCGGTGTTCATAGAGAAATGCGACGCAGGAAAAGATAATAACATTAAAAAAAGGCGACCTGGACAAAGCTTGATATGACCTAATACGTTCCGGAACTAAAGGGTGGAGAAGCCGATCTCACGAGGGGAAGATCATGCATTGAGGGCGGGGGGGAGGGCACGGGAAGGCACAGGGAGGAAGATGCGGGTACGTCAGCGGCTTGAGGACCGTAGAATGCGGGAGAAACGCAATGCAGGAAGCATGGAGCGCCGTGCCCGAGGCAGAAGCAAGAAAAAATAGGGAGGGGCTGGAGATCAGAAGGTTTGAAAAAACGAAAAAAAAAAATTCTGATCCGTGCCCCGCGCAAATACGTGCGCTGGAGAACGAGGAAGAGGGTGCGTCTCCGAACAGTAAGAGAAGGGTAAAAGGCAAAGGGATTAAAGAAAAGGAGTCTGGGGGTTCGTTGACTCTAGGTCTCCAAGGCATCTTCTTGCAACTGACGACCCCGCGGAGCAAATGATCAAATGAGAGGGCTGACATATGAAAGAGGGGAAAATAGGGGGGTTGGCACCGAGAAGAAGAAAAAAAAGAAGGACCGGGAAAAAGAAAACAGGAGCAGCGAGAATTGAGGGAGTGGTCTTTTACTTTAACCGCGGGTGGGGGTGGAGCTTAATGTCGAAAAAAAAAAATTGCGCTTAAATAGATCGGAAGGTCAATCGAAAAAAAAAGGGAAGGCTTGGGGGGAGGAAGAACTCTAGGGAGATCAAACGAAAGAGACTAGAGGGAAAGACGCAGTGAAGGCAACTTTCCCGATGGGCCAATTCTGAGCACTTCCGGGGACTTCAGCTTAAAGGAGAGAGGGGAAATGCTCGCCTAGCCTTCAAAGGAGGGAAAAAGTCGACAGGAAAGAACGGTGTAGCCAGGAGAAGAGGGAATCAAGGGTGTGCGAGAGCGCAAAAGATCCGCGAGATATCTTTTGTTGGGGGGGCAGAAAAAGTCAGTCAGGTGGTCAACTGAAAATGCCAGGACAGCAGAAAGAAAACACACTAAGGAAAACCGAGGCAACCGAAAAACAATTGCAACCACATCACTACAAAACACAAACAAAAAAGAAAACCGCAAAAACCGGACAAAAGGAAAGCCCGGCGAAATTCAAATACGGCAAAAGAAGAATTGCGGAGTGGGGAACGCAGCCAGGGTCGGGAATCGTATTGGGAAAGAACACAAAAAAACCGCCAGACGGATCGCCGGCGTCACTTCCCAGAACCAACGTTCCGACGAGTGAGGTGTTGTCCTAATTCGAGGGGCGGCAAATTCTCAACAAGGTAGTGGACCGTACAAACTAGAGGGTGGCTCTCGTTCATCCGAGGGATCTTAGGTGGCGGAGGGCTTGAGGGTCTGTGGTATTACTCATTTTCTACTCAAAGACGGACGGATTAAGTGCTGGCAATGAGAGGCGCAGAGTGGAAAAACTCGGCAAATTGTCAACACATTCAGGCAACTTGAAAAAACGGGGGTTCTTGGATGACTACGCACAGCAACACTGATGAAACCAAGAAACAAAGAGTGGTGTTCTGTCCTCGTCGGCCGCGATATATTTTCTAACACTTGTTTTGAAGGGGAGAATCAAGACAGTTCGATGGAACTAACTAAGGGGGGGTGTGGCCAGGAAAATTAGTCGCTGTGTGTTTATCGGCCACTGGATAAATAAAAAAAAAGGAAGAGAAAAATACGTGGAAAGGCCGAGGACCAGCTCGACGAGGGGTAAGGAGGTCGGGTAAGACCAAAAAAAACGACAAGGCGCGGATTGTTCGGGTTCAGTGAATTCCCCCAACTTGTCACCGCAACGTGTACCAATGGGAGTTTGTAGCCGGGGGGAGGGTCCTGAGGGAAGGGGCTGAAGAAGAAAAGAGACTGAAAAGGTTTCAGAGAAAGAACGGGGGGTAAGCTTCACCTGGGGGGCCGCGATGAAACGTGGAGTCTTAGAGATATTAGATTGGCCCTCTGAAAACAGAGAGAAGGAATTCGGGAAAATAGGGTGGGGGACAGGGCAAGCTCCAGCCCAAGGTGGAGGAAGAAAGCGAAAAAGAGATAACTTCCCGCAAGGAAACTTTGTGGGGAGATGCCCGTCTCAAGCTACCCTGGCGGCATGTTCGAGGGGGGTCTCAGCGAACGACGTAAGCGGGAAAGGGAGGGAAAAAAACTGTTTCGGCGATTCTGTGCGGGACTAGCTAACTTATTATTCAATTTTAACCTGCAAGGAGATGGATTGCCAAGTGTGTGTCACGAGGCAAGGATTTAAAGGGCCTCGTTCCTCAGAGAAAATACTTAGGGGAAGGCGAATCGAAGCAAGACGAGGATTGCGTAAGTCATGATGTCAGAGGAGCGTCGTTAACCGGGGAAGGCGGGACGAGAAGTAGGACAAGAGGGGGCTTCGAGGGAGTAGACAATCTGCCTGAGTCCGGCAAGTGTGAAAAGACCGGAAAGGACTACAGCGGCACGCCAGGGTGAAAGAAATGGACAGGGCAACGCAAAAAAAGGAACGCAGGAGAGTCGGCTGCGACACAAGATTTCAGAGGTTGGGTGTCGCGGGAACACCAAAATAGCTAACGAGCCACTACAAAAAAAAAAGCTCATATGAACAGCATGCTGCGAGACGAAGACGAAGATTCATCCGTGAAAAGAAAAGTGTCAAATACGATAAGAAGCAAAAAAGAAAAGAAACAAAGAAAGTAAAGGCGGGAGAGGACTGCGGGAAAGGGGGGACAGGAGAAACCAATACAAGCGATCGCAGAAAAAAAGTTGTGGCAAAACACGGTCTAGTAAGTTCAGAAATCGGAATTTGCCCAAGGAACTCCGGAAGCAGGAAAAGAGACACAAGAAAAGACGGACGGGGGAAAGAGATCATACAAAGCAAGAACCTTTGATGGAAGTGTTAAAAAGTATTTGTGGACACCCAACTTCTCAGATAAAAAATGACGTTCTGTGGGATGAAGGATAAAGTGGAGAACAAGCAAGACGGGGCATGCATCCTTGTAATAATGATATTTAAAAGAAAGATTGTTGGGAAACCGCAGGAAACAAAGTAAGGAGGAGTACATGGACCAAGCTGTCTGGACGATAATGAAGACCTTGGTTGATGAGTACACCGGTCTGAGTAAAAAAACGCAAAGCAAGGGGGCGAGAAAGACTCACTCAAGAAAGAAAGAAAAAGAAGGAAAAGTTGGAGTCGGGGGGGGGGGGGGAGAGGCGTGGGGGTGGGAAAAAACGCAACGGCGGGGGGCGGGGGGGTGCGGGAACAAGAGAAAAGCAAAAAGTCAAATGGGTGCGAGGCTAGCGAACGTTAACGCTTATCCCCTATGCATACTGAACTAGCCAGTCGTCCTGGCAAGCTACTGCCCTAAAGTTAAAAAAAGTTTAGTCAGAAAACACCTCCTTCAACGCACTTGTGGAATGTATGAACCCACATAAAAGAGAAAAACATTGTGCTAAAAGAGTTGTCCCACGAGACATGCTGACCCGCCTTCTTAAGGTCTCCCTTGATAACACTTTAACTTGTGATCTTAAACAACAAGAGGGGCAAACAAAACCAAGGGGGAAAGAGGAGGACTCAACAGTCTTGGGGTTAGGGATCGCAGTAAAACAGATCTAGCGGGAGAAAAAGTCGTGATTGGGCGCCTTTCCTCCGGAAAAGCTGCGCACCAGTCCAAACCAAAGAGGGAGACTTTTTCTCACAAAATGATGTGGGTTAGGGATTCACAGGAACGCACAAAGGCTCATCAGCAGAAACATGTTCCTTTGGCGATCAGTAGGAGGCAGTGAGCGAGGAAAGGTGGGAATTTTAAAAAAGGAGAGGGCGGACAGGACAGAAGCCAGAGGTGGAAGAGATGGCTTATGCCTAGTTCTTTACAGTGTGTCGCGTAAATACTTAAATTGGAAAGGGAAAACAAAAAGGGATGCTTGACGGAGGGAAGATGAATGTATTAACGCGGGCTCGGAGGGAGTTCATTGCTTGGAAAGTTTACAGCAGGAAATGTCGATACGGCAAAAAAAGAAGATGCGCCTGCGAGTGCACACCGGGGGACTGTCCCGACGGGAGCAAAAGCCCTAAGAGCATTCCTCGTACGCGGAACAAAGGGGGCAAAACAAGAGGCCGGGGATCCAGTGAAGGAAGGGAGGATTTCGCGCTTCACGGATAACAGGGAATCACTTTCAATGAAAGAACGGACAACCTGGCCGCCAAAGGGGAAGGGATTGACTACGCGGTTATAAATTATAAGACGACAAATAGAATGTACTAATTTCACCTTCAAGAAGGGGTCGCTGGAGACCATCCTAAATCCCCTCGGTCGTCACAAGTGGAGGGCACACCAAGATGAAACACCACCGCCAAAAAAAGCCTCGGCGAGGGAAATTTCTGACGCATTGTGCGAGGAAAAAAATTAGGGGAGGTCCCTGTCAACCAATAGTGCAATCATCCTTTTTTTTGAAAGAGCTCTCGATAGCTCATATATAATAAAAGTCCGGCCGTCAGAGAGGAACCGCCAGGCAGCGAAGCACTAGGATGCAAGACGAGTTCTCTTCTTCAGACCATTCAAGGGAACCCAATTAAAGACCGACGGAAAAAATGGAACGGGGTGCGGACAATGGCGGGGGGGGAGTACAATTCGAAATCACCAATACAGCACTTGGGTTTCCGGAACCCCAGAATGAGCCTCGTCCGTAAAACTTGCCGCAAAGAAGGGAGAAGGAAATTTACAAGGTCAGACGAATACAGTTGGGAGGGGAAACACACACTGAGCCTTCGAGACGATGTCGATATAAGCAACATCGGTTGTAGTGATTGGAAGCCGTCGGCCAAGGACTATAAACTCCGTGAGTCAGGGGAGGAGAGGGTCGAAGCAGAAAGTGGTCGAGGAGACCGGGGGTCGATAAGAACCAATGTTTGCAAGGTTCAGGGGAATGGGGGGAATTGCAGGTTCTAGAAAGCCAGTCAAAAGATCCTCGAGTAGTACGCACTAGACAGGGGCGTAGTCTTGCGACAACGAAACAAGACGATCCCGATTGAAAAAACCAGAACCAGCCAGGGAGGAATACGCGGATGAAGAAAAACCGCTATTTTGTGCCAAACTATTAGAATTTTTGCCTCAAAGACGGTACCAAGGGCCCCAGAAAAACCTTCAGCACGCGTGGGGCGGGAAGGCGCCGAGAGCCGCCAGCAGGGGCTGCTTTTAAGGTTATGAAAAAGAAAACAACAGGGCCGAAGACCGGCTCAAAGCAGGAAGCCACGAAAGGGGAAGGGGGGGACGGAGGGCAGGCCTTTAGCCACCGGGCTGGGCCAAGGGGGGTTAAAATCAAGTCAAAGGCTCGTGGGAGACCGTCAAAGACCTTGAAGTAGGGAACGGCAAAACAGCGGCCGGCAAAGAGGCCTGGACCCTACAACGCGAAGAGAATTGTTCCAAAGGAAGAGCGTACCACTAACAATTACCAGGGACCGGAAGACCTGGTGAGCACGATGCCAGCGAAGACCTGGAGGGAGCCCGGGGAGAACATCAACCGGCAGCGAAGCTAATTGAAGAACTTCTAAAAAATGAGGGGGAGAGAATACATCCAACATAATGTCAAAGAATGGAGGGTCCGGGCGCACCGGACTCGGTCGGAGAAGGGCGAAGACAGGGGAGAAGAGTTCCAGAATTGACCGGACACTTGGCTTCTTCATCCGTTAGAAGGGTTTGGGAAGACTTCGAGAGCGTATGTCGCCAACCAAAGGGGAAACGGACCCTCTGATGGCACTGGCGCCGAAAAGAGGAAGGAAACAAAACGGGGAACATCATCCGTCCTCCCGTACTTGGTAAAGCGGGGCCGCAAAAGACTACGAAGGGAAAGCACGGGGAGCGCTGCCGTGATGAAAGATTATGGCTCAGGTCCTGAGAGTATGCAAAAACAAATATCCTATAATCTGTTCAGCCCCAAAAGGGGATTTTAAAACTACAGGAGGGTTAAAAATACAGTCGTAAAACAGGGGGTAATATATCTCACGCCGGACGATCAATGGAGATAACGAATAAAACGACTGACCTGTGTAGAGAAAGAAGACCGAGGGAGTACGCTTACTTGCGCAAGTATGGAAATTGTCACAACGATAAAATGACGAAAGTGGTTCACAAGGAGGAAGTACAACACAAACCCAGGGAGGGAGCCAGCGAGGAGCGGCGATGCGAGGAAAGCGCTGGAAATAGGCCGAATTCCTTCACGGTGATTGAGAAGATGATCAGGCTCCCCCGACCGAAGCCGAAAAGGCGGCCCGCAAGCCGTAGACTACCAGGGCAGCTCAAAGGGACTGACCCGCAAAGAAGAAGCGGCGAGAAAAGTGCTAAAATGTAAGGGAAAATCTTCAAAGCTCTTTTAGATTTATAGGGGGAGCACAAGACACGTCCGGTCTGCCCGAGAAACTGGTCGAAGCAGTGTGGAAATGCGCCGCAATCAAGCAAGAAACACTGGGACTCGCTTCTAATCCTCCCCAAAGTTGGAGACAATCACACCGACTGACCAGCTGAGAATCTTTAAGGCGAGGAAAAACTGAAATACGAGCGAGAACAATCTTCGGGTGTCCGCGCCGTAAAGTTTCTCCAAAAAGGACGAATGGCACCTTGCGGGCGGAAAGGAGCACGAAGGTCAGAGGGGGGGAGGGCAAAAATGAAAAGATCTCTCACAACAAAAAGTGCGTAGAAAATATATCACTCCTAACTCATCTCGTTAATACTAATTCGAAAGGTGAACAGGGAACTTGATACTTGGGGGGAGAAAGAGTGTTGAATTCTGAAAGAAGAAAAACCAACGGAGACGCCAGACTTAGGCTCTCGCTCGGTGGGTCTCCCGGAAAGATTCTGAACTAGGGGAAGGCGTGCGGGGAGGAACTCAAAAGGGTGGTAAGTTTATGGAACGAAGTAGGTAAAAGGGATCGGAAATGATCCAAAAGGCGCGTCATCTTTCCTTTGGGAAAAGATTGCGCGCATCGCCTCGACCAGGAGCATGGCAACTGAGAAAGGGTGAAAAAAAAAGCAATATAAACAGCCAAGACGCTGGTACTCAGTTTCTATATTTTAGGTAAAATCAATGCTTGGGCGGACACGGGAGCTGCCCTGGAGTCGACCGGCTTGCGGTATTAAATCAAGGAGGAGCGGAAGAAAAAAAAGAAATTACGGAAAAAGGAAAATCACGTGAAGAAGTAGGCAATCCTTGCCAACTCCGCGCTTGGGGCACTCGGGTCAAAGGGCCAGATTGGGTGCAAAAACGAATGGTGGAGAAGCCGTAAACCAAACGTTCGCTTATAACTTGCCCTAACTGCCGTTAATCATGCTCAACGGTACAGCAGTGGTCAAGCGGGGAGTTCGCTCCAAAACTGAGACGGAGTGAGCGATATCTGTCGCAGAAAGAGAAAAGTGTAAGGCGGAGCGAACAAAGCGAGGAAGGAAAAAAAACTCGTTAGTTCGCTGGCTAGACCTCGGATATTTTTTTCATGCAAAAACGAGACAAAGAAGTAAGTAATCACGCGAAGGCGGCTGGAAAAAAAAAAAGAGGGGCATAGGGACCGTGCCGTTGGCGCCCAGGGACAGCGGTTCGGTGTGATGATTCTGGTCTTATAAATCTGTACGAATCTAAACAGAAATGGCATTGACTGGGGGTGGAAGCGATCTCTGAATCAGAAGAAAAGGACATAGGGAAGGTAAAAGATTAGACGCCCGTCCTTCTTTGTTCCGGAATGTCCATATCAGAGCCGGAAGAGTAGTGCGCAGATCACAAAAGAGGAGAACAGAAAGCCAACATGGGAGACCGAGGGAGGGATGGCATGCTCTCACTCACCGATTCTTGCAATAAAGAGCTCCTTCATGATGGCGAACTGTGGGAGAAAAGTGAGTGAAGGGGAGTGAGAGCTCGTCCCGGAGAATGCCGTTAAAGCCGGTTCCCCCTTGTTTGTTTGGAGTCACAATTCTAGTCAGACGTGGAGTGTAATATGGACGGCTAGGGACGGTGCTTTGCCGCGGCGCCCTTGCCGACCAAGCTGCTTAGGAAAACGCAAACGCAGGGGAAAGAAAGAAGAAGAGCGGGAAGGAAAAAAAAAATACTGGAAAAACGGAAAACGGGCTGAAATGGCCAACCTTAGACGAGACACGGAGGGGTTCTGAAGGAGTGGGGTTGGGAAAGACAAAGAAAAAAAGCCAGGATTGGCGGCTAAGGGCGAAGGAAGGAACTGCCCAGCCCCCAACTTACGAATGAATGGTGCGGGGGAGAAAAAACAGGGGGGAGAGGGAGGGCAATTCGCGTCTTGGCCTGCAACAAACTTCTGATAGTGGAAGAAATAGTCAGGCCGAGCTGAGGGAAAAGGAGGGCGCAGGGAAAGATCTGGGGGAATGCGCGTCGCGGCAAATAAGGAACCACGGGATTAAGTGGGAGTAAAGAGAGTCTAAAATCTTCCGCCCGAATGCCAACTTCCTAACCTTTAAAAATTGTGGGGGGGGAGGGATGGACAAGGACCAATCAAATGTCGGAGCGACACCAAGGAGAACGCCAGAGGAACAATTTTCGACTCTCTCGGACGGGATTCACTACAAACACTTGGTGTTGATGTATCTACACGAAAAAGGGAGATGGAACTCGAAAAAGGCTCAAGTGTTGGGGTAAAGGGGACAAGGTAGTCGCTAAGAAAGGGGGAAATCGAAAACTGAAGAGAACGTGTACAGCACGTACGGTCTACGAGAGGACTTCTTTCGGTCGGCAACAAGCCGAGTGATTGGTGCGGCGTCAGAATTGGGAAGGGGAACCCCAAGTTGACAAAGAAAATTAAAAAGCGTTAGGTTGAGAACGGGTGGAGTCATTCAGGGGGGCCAGAATGGGTGACTAGTCAGCGGATGTCAACTATATACAGTGAAGGTACGCAATTCACTGGCGGGTCAGCACAGGAAGACCAAGGACGTTCTTGAGAGAACTGAAGTAGGGGTCCCATAACACCAATATAGATAGATGCGAAGGCTGGGTTCCGGCCTCCAATTGGGAGGAGAATGCAGGCCGAAACGGTGAAGACTCACGCGCCGAGGCGGGGTATCTGGGACCGGTGGCTCAGTGTCTGGTAAGAGCAATCTGACACGAACATAAGGCGTAAGGTCAGAAGGGTCAGTCTATGACGTCCAGAGAAAATAGACAATTGGCGAGGAGAAACCAACACGCCCCTCTGGCACTTCAAGGTAAGTAGGGAGGGGAAAAAAGGCTGCAATGGTAATGAAAGGAAAAAAACGGGGAAAGGAAGTAAATAGGGGACCCAAGTTCAGACGAGATGATTGCGTCCGGGATGAGTCGAACTCGGCTGACCCGATCTTGATCAGGTCTACAATCTTGTCTCGAGTTCAAAGTTTGCTATTTTCCAGGTCAATGAAGGAAAAGGATCCAAAAACGACAGCGAGATAAAAAGATACAGTTGCTAGGCACGGCCTTCCCTATAGCGGAGAAGAACCGGAAAAGGTTACTCATTTGGGGGAGAGAAAACCGGAGAAAGCTACGAAGACTTGAAAAAAGAAAGAGCCTCTGGTCACTCGTTGGGGAACTCGAACAAAAAAAGAAAGATCCGGAAAAATCAAGTGAAAAAAGGAGGAAAAAATAAATGGACGCTCCAAGAAAGTCCAGAGGGAAGAGAGCAGATTCTGCGGGAACCACTTTTTCCGGAATCCCGATACGCAGACTGCATAAGGTAAAAAGAGGGAAAGACTTGGTGGGCAATCAGCGGGCCAGAAAAATGGAAGAAGTGTCCCAGGCGAAAGACGACAAAATCGCGCAGACTCTTTATCGATCCTTAACCCAACAATTTCTGAGTTCCAATGTCGGGGGGGAACAGAACAATTCGAGAAAAGTCACAAGTTAACGGGGAGTTCAGGGATAGGGCTACAATCAGAAGAGGTTCGGCCAGCCTGGAAAGAAGGAAAACGTGTCCGAACTTGTGAACGCATGACGCCTTATTAACATAAACAAGGACGGACGGCGGCGTTGGGTCACTCGAAATCAACAAGGTATGGGAAAAAGGGAGGGGATTCAAAGAAGACTGAACGATCCGTCTCATCTAAAAAAAAAAAAAAACACAAAGGA
>Ga0179593_1285818_pt1 | contig 10325 bp, 16 predicted proteins | sample CZODoug2_1_08_16_FD_185931 | JGI IMG/M metagenome (GOLD analysis project Ga0179593, IMG submission 185931) | Vadose zone soil fungal communities from Angelo Coast Range Reserve, California, USA - CZODoug2_1_08_16fungal (PacBio error correction) | ecosystem: Environmental > Terrestrial > Soil >...
TAATTTATCGAGGAACTGAACGGGAGAGACGGTAAGGGTGCAGTGGGCCAGAGCTAGCGCAAAAGTGCGGAGAAGATTCTTAGTGTGTTTTCCAAGCAGGAAAGAAAAGTAGCAAGTAAGGGAAGAATCGGATCCAACTGAGAAGAAGCCTCCATTGAGGTAAAGTGGGGGGTTAAACAGGGTTGACAGAAAGGGTGGGACTAGGCAGGACATTGACACTAAAGAGAGCAGATAATCATGAAAGTGAAGAAAAATAAAAATCCACTGAAAAAAACACATGACGATGGGGGTGTCCATGAACTCAGCGGATTATTAATCCATCCGAACCGACAAATGGGAAATTGGCATTCCAACCAGCTATCCTCCTTACCAAGGGTATCCAAGACCACCCAACGCCAAGAGGGACTCTAAATGCAGGGGAAATTCTGGTGACAAGACTACAGGACTTGGTGGAACAGATCGATGGGGGGGGTGTCATGAAAAACCAGAGACCAAGGATTCAAAAAAAAACAAGGCCACAACAACAAGTAACGAGAGAAGAACGGGTGTCGAAAAGGGAGGCAGATCAAAGCAAGGGCATGGGAACAGTAAAGGCGCCAAACGACAGAGAAGGGAGCAAAAGCAAGGAAGAAGGATATAAGCAAGGCGAGATTGTTAACAGAATCTACTAGAAGGATGTTAGGGAGAAAAAAAGGGCCTTGGTGAGGGGGGCACAAAAGACAGTCCATCATCAACCACTGGAAGGACGTCTAATGACTAGGAGGGGGAAAATAACGGTCGGGGTGGGCGGGGGAACAGTTTGGAGAAGTTCAAAGGCAAAAGAAAAAAAAAGGCCATGACAGGGATCTCGGTGAGGTAACAAACAGGCAGATTGGGACAAGAGAAGGAAAGGGGACTGTCGACCGGACGGAGGAGAAATTCCGAAAGAAATGTGAACTGTGTGGGCAAGGAGCACAACGTAGTAGCCGCGAAAAAAAGAAGAAGACCAGAATGAGAAGGGGAAAAGTCGGAAGGAGCGAAAGTCAACCCTCATCAAGGGACCTTAACCAAAAGGGGGATTGGACATCAAACTCTCTCGAAAAAAAAAACGGGGGAAAAGAAATATAGGAGATATCCTAAGACTGGGGAAAAAGGCCCTGGAAGCGGGGTGCTGGAAAGTAAAGGGGGCTTTGGGGCGAGCAAGGATGCTCGTTCTCTGAGCTTGGCGAGGGACACGGTCATCGAAGGACTTGGATACGGGTCTTCCTACAAAGCGGAGCATTCCTGGAATGAGTGCCTTGTGGGTGTCGATAAAAGAAAAAACCGAAAAATCTACGAAATTCCTTGGAAGGAAGGACACGGAAAGGGGAAACTTAAAAACGACGAAAGAAAAAAGAACTCATGAATAAACTGGAAAGGTATAAAAAGGAGGAAAACGAAAAAAAAAAAAAAATGAAGGTCCTTGTAAGGCTTTTAGAATGGTCACGTAAACTCACAAAAGCCTCTTCAGGAAATCAACCAATTATGACGGACAAACTGAGTTAGAATGGGAAAGATTCCGCCTGGACACTCAAAATGAGGGAATTCAAAATATTCACTAAGGGAGGCAGGAAGGTCAAGACAAAGAGCGAGGAGATGGGATAAATTGAAGAAGGAAACTTCGAGGCAGAAGCCGTTTGGTTAAAAGTGGGAAGTAACACGGAGTGGTGCCAAGTGGGGGTCAAATCAAGGCGAAACAGACTGCACGAACTTAGAAAAGGTCGATAACTAAAGATATAAAGCGGCCTTGTCGGGGGACAAGGGACGAATCACGGAATAAAAAGGAGCGGGGGGGCTCCGGGAGGACAAGGGGGGAGGGGGTTTCGGTGCAGGCGAGACTGAAGAAATATAAGGACGGGGGTCATAGAGAGCAACGGTCCCGTGTTGTGGGCTTGGAAAGGTTAGAAAAAACAGCCTTATCACCAATAAATGCACTGAACTAGTCAGGTAGGATCACCGGATGGGGGAACGAGGGGGGGGGGCTGGGAAACGGGAAAACTGAACAGGCTCGCCAAGATGAAAAATCATAGACGATAGTAAACATCGGGTGATCAAATAGGGAGGAACCCGCGGGGCGAACGGAAACAGGAATCTTTTAGTCTTTGTCACGGAGAAGAAGAAAGGGGGGACTGGAGGAGGAGCAGCAGAGGGACGTATAAGGAGGGTAGCTTTTCCAGAACAAGAAGCCCACGGGGCAAAACGGGAAAAAGTACGTGGGGAGGGGAAAGGCTCAGGCGAATAAAGAAAATTGGTTGGGGGGGAGTGTAGACTCAAAAGGGAAATGCCCCACAGGACAATGTGACGGGGCAGGAAAATGGGTAAGAAGGACAATTGCTTCTCAGAAAAGGGAAGAAATTCATCCTCAGGACATAGGACCAAAGGGGGGGGTAGAATGGTCCGGTGTAAGGGGTTCTGGCAAGTGGAGGAATACGGAAAAGATTAGTTACATGCGGTATGTGGAAAAAAGCAACATTATCGGGACATTGGGGGGACGAGTTGGGGGCAAGGTGTGAGCCAGGGCCTTGGAAAAACGGCGGGGAAAACTTGAACAATTTTGTCGAAAAACAATCTACAACCGACGGCGACGGGGGGCGGAGGGGAAGAGGGAATAGGGGCATCCAAGGGCAAAGATGGGGTGTGCGTTGCCTTGTGGGCGGGGGAAAAAAGGTCACTTGGAAAGAGGGGGGCATACACCAAAGAAAGGGGGCCGATAAGTCGGTATGCAAGGCGGAGATCACTAGAGCTTCTGATTTAGCGGGAGGAGGAACCTGTAGCAGGCGGGGAAAGATGGGGGGAAAAACAGACGACAGTAGGAAAAACTGGAACCGAAAGAAGGCCCGTAGAAGTGCAAAGGACAAAAGAAAAGGTCAGCTGCCCGGTGGGACAGAGAAAAACACTAAGTGAAAGACGCTTTGCAAAACGAAGGAATCACCTCAAAAAAACAGCCAAAGCATGGAAAAATGACAGGAGGGGAAGGGGGAGCGGTGGGGGGACAGCTTGAAAGACGACGGGCAATAGGTCGACTCAATACCTCGGAAGGAGAAGCGTACCAATTTAGTGAGGAGGCAGGAGAAACAAGATGAATGCAGAGAAAGAGGGGGCGTGGCAGAGAAAAAGGAAAGAGCGAAATAACTCAAAGGGTGACGGTGTTGGGGCGGCCAAAGACCTACGGAGAAAAAAAACCGCGAGGTAAATACCCTTCATACAGGAAGCCAAAAGAACCCGAAAGAGATGAGGGGGGGGGTTTCAAAAAAAATAAGGGTTCCGGAGGGAAGAGAAAAAAAAGAAGGGAATGGGAGGAGTTAAAAATTGCGTGGCAGCGTCGTCAAGTTGCTCAACCGACATTACAAACAGTTGTTGTTTTTTGGAGTAAAAGGGAAACCGGGGGAAAAAAGGAAGAGAAGAAACGCGGCCAGGGGGAGGGAAGACGACTATACTGGTGACGCCCGATCGGGCAACGAAGGTGCCTTCATCAGCCGATCTATCGGCTGAGGGAGGACCGGGGACTTCTCGGGAGGAGAGGTCACAGCCAAGGTCGCTGACCTACGTGCAAAAGAAGGGTTCGGGGTTGAGGGAGAAAGAAAGACCGCAATTTGGCCGGAAAAATCGAAAGACGTTCCATCGCTATCAAAAACTTTGAAGAAGAAAGGAAGAAAAAAAAAACACGGGAGTTAAGAAAAAAAATTAAGAGGGTCCGTATACCGGGGGGGTCTGTCAGCCACGAACGAAAAGCGTCCCTAAACAGACCATCAAGCGACGAAATGCCCGGATACTGATTGCCAGAGCAACCAGCGAGGAAAAGAGGACTGGCAAAAAAAAAAAAGGAAACTTCCAAAAAAGAAAATTTTGAGCAAAACGGAGAAGCAGGGAGGACTCCAACTAGGGTTTTGACAGGTAACCCAGGCCCTGAAAGTGGGAACAAGGAAAAAAGGGAGGAAATGGGGAGGTGCGTTCACGAAAAAAGGGTGGGTACCCTGGGTTGGAAGAGGTTCGGTCGATGACAAAGGGAGGAAGGAGGCCTCAAGGGAAAGGATTTGAAAAACGGACAGGCCCAATGGAAGTGAAAAACACAGATAACATCGCAGCGATTCCACACAAATCATACAAAAAAGAAGAGGGCCTGGGGCACTGTAAAGGGCCACATCCCAAGTATTTGGAGGTGCAAGAAGTCACTTGGTCGGCCCAAGCGGGGAGGGATGGGACCGACAAGAATTCTCTATCACCGAAGGAGGAGAGACTTGACTAGGAATTTGCGCAACAAAAAAGAGTTTAGGTCATTCTCATTCAATATCCGTAGGGACGAAGGTCTCCTGGCCGGAAACTAAAAACCCAAAATGAGGACCCACCTGGAGAAAGAAAAAAAGGAGAAGAATGACTAGACAGTGAAGAGAGAGCAGACCCTCCAGGGTTTGTGGTGCGGGGGGAAGAGTTTAGGCGTTACTAACTTCCTGACGGGAGCAAGTCACAGACGGCATAGACGGACGGAGACGTGGAAGGAAATCACTATCAACCGGATCTAAGTGTGACCGCCGTCTGAGCAAAAGCTAGGACACACTCCAACAATAACAGAAGCATTACAAAGAACGCAAAGAAAGCCGAAAAAGAGAAAACCCTACCGTAGGTTTCAGAGCTTCACTGGAGAGAACGTTTAAAAAGAGGAAGAAAGAGCCAAGCAAACGGAAAGACGCAACAAGAGAGAAGCGGGCGGAACCTCTATCAGGTTTCGTCACCAACTTCAGGGCTCCACTCAAAGAAAGCGGGAGGAGGTAGGAATACGGGGGGGTGGTGCCCTGGGCACAAATCTTTCGTACTGGAGGTCAAAATGGAGAGGAAGAGTGTATTATGGTCAAGTGGGAAGTATTGATTCTAACAGTTTCAAAAACCAGAGGTCAACGCGAGAGGAAGAAAGAACAAAACTAACAAGAATCACGGTCGTACAGTCGCAAACCATTCGATTTTGGATTGCGTGGCAAATTAAAGACGAAGAAGTAGAGGGATACTCTGCCCTTCCGGTTGAGGACCCTCTGACGCAGTAGGCACAGGCAGGAAGGTCTGTCCGCTCACAAGTGTGCATAGGACTGTGGTCAAAAAAAGGAGCAAAACAAGCTCAGGCCAGTCAAGAACAGCATCGAAGAGGGGTAGGAAAAAGAAAAGAGGGAACTCGCCGTCAAGTCCAACCAGGGCCATATGGTGGAGGCCCAATGGTTCTATGGGAGGGTGCCTCTTTAAGAGGGTGGGACAGGTGAAGCAACGGGTTCAGGTGAAAAAGAGTAGGTCTAAGGGAAGGTGCCTCGTCGGGGCTAGTCGGGCGAGGTTTGGGTGAGGGGAACGAAAATTCTTCCCAAAGGAGAAAAGGGGGAGAACTACAATGAAAAAACCGCACGCCCCGAAAAAAAGGACAAAGAAGGATGGACTCCCAAAAAAAGTCTATCATCGCGGGGGTGGTGGAAGGAACCGGAGAAAGAAGTTCGACTTTCCGTACCGGCAAACGTGGACTCAGAAAGAGAGTTACTCAAGGAGGAAAAGGGCTTTGCCCGCCGGAAGTAAAGGGAATGTATCTCGAGAACCGAAAGGGGGGGCCGCAAGGAATCAGGTGTAAAGTATGCAGTAAAAAACAAGCGGGTCACGGCGAAGAGCGTGGGGGAGGGTGGAGGAAAAAAGGGGTCCAAAAAGAGGAAAAGAATAGTGGGGACACAGACGGAGAGAGGACGGGACTCATCCATCTTTTTCAGGACGAAAAAAAGAAGATAGGGGAGGACTAAAAGTGAAAGATAAGGGAATGGGTTAGTGGAACAGAAAAAAAAAAACCGAACGGCCATGAGAAGTGTTGTGGGGGGGGCGGCGCGCCATGCTGTTGAACGAGCAACAGCCCTCCGAAAAGAGTCGGAGAAAGACAAGGGTAAGGAGAAGATCAACAAAACTCAACAAACAAAAAAAAAGAAAGAAAAAAAGAAGTAAAGGACTTGTGGAGGCCGGCTTCTTCTCTGCAACTAGTAAGGGCCTGGGAAGAAAACGAGTCACAGAACGCAAGAACGAGCTTGAAACGCAAACCCTTTCCGCCGAATCAAAGTCGGAGCAGCTCGGGACCACGAAGATTTCACGGGTCGTCGGGACACCAGGTTAGCAGCCATAAATTCTGGAAGAGAAAAGAAAAAGGGGGAAGGTGAACTAGGTCAAGCTTTACAAGGTGAACTGGGTCGGGGGGGAAGAGGAACACGTACTCCCTTCAAAGCCTCATCGCCTTGATAAGGGGTTTCGAAGAAAGGAATAACTCTGCACCGCTGTCACCAACGAGGGGAATAAAGAGGGATCCAACTGGCAAGAACTCGGTAACCTCAGTGCGGGGAGGAAGAAACTGGGGGAGGAGGGGGGCACATAAGAAGAAAAAAGTGAGTGAGAAGAACTTTCCGCCCAGGTCCGAAGAGATAGAGAGGAACCATAGTAGTGAAACACCAACCCCGAAAGAGTGTAGTCAGGTTCGAGGGCCCCGTAGGGGGGGTGAACGCGCCAAAGTGAAGGTTGCAGGAACCAGTTTCTTTGAAAGGTTCGCAAGACGAACACGTTTTTTTCGACCCCTGCAAAACCCAAAAAAGAGCACACCCAATCGACCAGGAAAGAGTCCTCGTCGACCCATCCGTGTCGACCACGAGAAACCTGTACACCGGAGCCGGGCAAACGCCTAAATAGGATACCAGCTTGGGAAGACAACAACCAGATGCCCCGTGGTGAACGACGAGGGCCTAGTTCAGACCCTTACCTCCCTCAGGCGAAATGCTGAAAAGAAAGAGAGGAGTTGACTCAGTGTGACATCAGAAACCGCAACTCAGGCAAACCCGCTGCGGCAGCTTGTCAAGACGAAAGAGACTCTATCTGGAAAGCGACCCAAAAAAGTGGGGTGCGGGAAAATGATACCCTCGAAGGATTCCGGAGCAGTGCCTCCACGCAATCCACATCCGAATGTGGAAAAAAATGGAAAAAAGACAGTTTGGGGCAAAGTGGGGGAGGGTCGACCGCGGCGAGCGCTGACCAATCGGGTCAGAACCGTTCGATCAAGAAACGAGAAAAAGAGAAGACGACCCAGAATAAAAGGACAGCGTTAAAAACCCGAAAAGAAAAACTACAGTACATCCAAAGAGATGTTTGGAAAATAAGCAACAAACACCCGAGCGAACCAAAAGATACTCGGTCTGCAGGCCAGAGAAACGTTTCCTTCCAAAACTGGCCTCGATTGTTCGCCAAAGTTCACGGTCGGGAGCAGTGAGGAATTCGGTGACCCGCGGCCCGTGAACCGCTCGTTAACATTAGTAAGCGAGATCTTTACGGGAACCCTCAACCTTGCTACGAAGAAAAAAGAAGGTGGGTGAACCCAAGAGGGATAGCTTACAACAAGTAGATATCCGTGCTAAAGAGGGACAAGGACAAAGAACAGCGACTGTCCTGATGCCGGAGAAGAGCTGACCGAGGAAAGAGGGGAGGGGAACAAAAAGACCGAGGCAACCCGCAACCCCCACCGCGGGGGGGCGAAAGCAAGAATCGTCTCTTTCGGGGGCTCAGGGTTTTAGGGTGCACAAGGGAAGCGAGGCGGGAGAAAAAGGAAGGGCGAGGGTGGGGCTGACGACGAAATGGGCGTTGTTTGCCAGCAAAAAGGATAGATCTCTAGACGCGGAATATCACGCAGGGGGGGGGAAAAAAAACCTGAGTCACGAAGGTAGTGGTCATCCCAAAAAGATCCTGCAACGAATGGAAAGAGCAAACACCGTACGTGGGGCAGGGGGCCACGGTGGGAAGGGGACACACACACGGCGGGTGGGATTCTATTAAAGAGATGCGAGGTTCACCCAATTCCGGGGGGGGGGACCGGAAAATAATTTTCCCCCATAAAGGCCCAGGAAGAAGGAATGTGGTTCCAATCGGAGGAAACAGGCAACCCCCGGGAAAACCCAATTGTGAGAAACCCAAATCAAAAGGGAGGCCTACAGGGGAAAAAGTGGTTCCCCCATGAGGACCGGTTTTTAACCGCAAAAATGGACCCGAGGAGCTAAGGGGGGGAAAAGCTGGATTGTGGCAGTGTGACTTGTTTTCCAGTCCTGATTGCCGGGACCTTGGGGCCTGCTCCGGACTTTGCAAGAAGGACTACAGGGGACATTAGCGGCCTTCAAGGAAATGTGCGGCGGCGGATGCGCAGTTAGGGCGAATAATCAACGCAGTACAAGGTACCTCGCAGGAACTTCAGAAAAGCCGCTGGCAGGAGAGGGAACACTATCTCCCAACCGGTTGTGGCATAGAGAAGGCGGGGAAAACGATCAAGATGGGTCGACAACTAGCGCAGTCGCCCCATACACCCCATAACCTGTCCACACAAGGGGAAAGAGTGGTCAAAGTACTGGCTGCCAAGATCGCGAGAACAGATCGGAGGATTCCCATCAGAGGGACATAGCATGATGCATAAATGAGGGAAAATAGAGGGCGACACCAAAAAACGGAATAAGCGTAAAAAGACAACACCGAAGGAGTTCTCATCTAGCCGGCCTGGGGGGAAGGTTTTCCAGTGGAACTGTCTGCGAAGAGTTGGCCAAGGCCAGACCCGCGCCAGACGAGAAGTGGAAAAAGAGGAACAGGCAAAAGACGACGGGAATGGGACCGGAAACCTGGAACGGGGGGTGTAAAAAGAGTGAGGAGGTCTTAGGGGTCGATGCCTTCCGTGCGCCAATGAAGGGAGCACAGGACCATCTCTTTAGGGGGGTTTGTGCCACGACAGAAACTGGTAGGTCCCGCCCAAACAGAAGCGTCAACAAACCAGCCAGTTGCACGGGGGAAAGTGGTCGTGCATGTACGACCGACTCGAAGAATAGGAATGAAGTCCAGGGGTGTCCATGACCATCTTTTTCACGAAATTAAAGATAGCGTCCTCCGAGGTAATTGCCGAATACTGCAAAATAAAAAAGGGAAACCGGCGCACTTGGACGCCTGTAAAGGAAAAAAACCCTCGACAAAAGATCCAATGTAGTTTGAGGTCAAGCTTTCCACGGTGGGGGGAAGTATCACAGCGCCGGTAGTTTTGCAAGAGGGCCATTAGTCAGACAGAAAGGTCGCGGAGCACGGTTGTTTTGTTGTCCGGCCAGAAGCGGAATGCCTGGGCGTGAGGGATGTAAGACTAACTGAACGCGGGCCAGAATCAAGGAAGGAAGAGACTCTAGACCAATCCATTCAAGCCAATCAAACCAAGAATAGGAGGACGCCTGCCCGAGGGAGGGAGGAATGCAAAAAGTGTCCATCTGCAGGGAACTCCGTAACGACACCTCTGAAACTAATAAGCCAAAAGGCAACCTCCAACACATAGAAAGAACCGCCCCTGGAAAAGGCCAAAAATGGATGCGCGGCAGGAAAAAACACCCTCTCACGGTTTTGTAAGTGTTAAAGATCCAAAGAAACGGGGGGGGGCACCTCGTCCTCCGGATCTCAACAGACACAGCTGGCGGGGGGGGGGAACCAAAACGCCCTCCCCAAGGAGGATAACATGTGGCGGGCGATTACAACGCCGTACGGAACGAATATGCTTCCCTGAGTAATTCAAAAGGGGGAAAAAGGAAAGAGATAGACCTAACAGCCAATAACCTCAGTGTCGCCAGCACCAGAGGGGAGGGGGAGAGTAAAGTCGTCGGAGACTAAAGAGTGCAAAAACACGACAGACATTGAAAAGCACAAGGGCAAGCTGGCATGCCCAGGGATCTACAGAAGAAACATCGCAAGGCAAGGGACGGGTGCGACCACTGTAAATCTGGAGAAAAGGGAAGTGAAATTTCGCCCTTTGGACGAACAGACAAACCCGAACTAAAATCAGGATGAGATGAAACGATCAGGTCACAGCTCTCGCCGGCACGGAAAAGTCAAAAAAACGAAAAAGTTCGGAGGCCAAGCCTCTGAGTTAAGACGAGATAATAGATGTCCGATCTCCGCTGCGAAGCAGAAGAGTCGTAGTTTCACGGGTAAAGAAACTGTGCAACCAGGGGGGGACGCCGACGGACGAGCTGCCACAGACATCGATACAGGGAGGTTTGGACAAATAAAGGACCGAACAAACCGCCGATTGCGTGATTGCTAAGGGGAGGATGATAGAAGACAGGGAAAAGAAAAAGAAAATTTGACGGCCCGGGGAAGCCCCGCGAGGAATAGATGCATGAACGGGAATGCCCTTAAACAAGGAGAGAGAAGAGACCAGCTGACGGAATAGAGAGTTCGAAAACGGAGGAACGGGGTAGACTGAATGGGGTCTGAGAAGAAAAAATGGGTATAAAAAATAATCAGTA
>Ga0179593_1368366_pt1 | contig 10325 bp, 11 predicted proteins | sample CZODoug2_1_08_16_FD_185931 | JGI IMG/M metagenome (GOLD analysis project Ga0179593, IMG submission 185931) | Vadose zone soil fungal communities from Angelo Coast Range Reserve, California, USA - CZODoug2_1_08_16fungal (PacBio error correction) | ecosystem: Environmental > Terrestrial > Soil >...
CCACAGGAGTACACTAAAGGAAACGGGGTGTAAGAAATTACTGGGGGTCTGAAGTGTTTTAGTTCTTGCCGACTCGAGACAGGGTACTCGAAGAATGTACAACACGCTTCACGCTGGGCATTTCAGTAGGGACGCGGTAGGTCGCGCCCGTATCAGGAAGAAAACGTCCGGGCATTTTCAGGATTTGTTCTCCCAGGGAGGCGACGCGGAGGCGCTAGGGAGGGAGGGGATTTAGCGGAAGGACCGAGACCTAGTGGAGAAAGAAACCTAGTCCTTGTGCGGGGAACGACCCAGTCTCTTCGCTAACGGTCCTGAAACTGGGAGGGGCGGCCGGGGATCGGGTCGCCGTAGACGGAATGGTTGAGGGTGGTCTCGGTTGGGCCGCCCAAAGGCGAAAAAGTTCAAGCACACTAAATTAATTGAAGAGGCGAATCAGACGATAATGGAAGGAGGCCGGGGCGTGGACCGCAGCGATACAAAGAGAAATCCATACTGAAGCGTTTTGAAGGGGAGGAAAATGGCTCATGGTGAGAGACCAGGAGGACTCTTCGGATTTGTGTGGGGGGGGGGGGCGGCCGAAGTGAACTCAAAACTCGTTGGGCTGTTTTTGGGAAGAAGTATTGCCATGGCAAGAACAGTGGGACCTGACGCCGCGGTGAGAAAGAGAGGTTGGTGTCCAGCTGCCATCCCGATCGTTCAAGTGTGAGAGAACTGGGTTTTACGACGGGGGGGGGAATGTGGGAAAAGACGGGAAGAGGGGGAACGTGAGCCGACATGGGGACGGTCGGAGAAGAGAAAAGCAAGGTATGGCCCTAATGCCCAGAAAAGGAACCAGAGATGGGGGAAATCTCGGCCTTTTCATGGGGGTTGCCACGGTTATGTTGCTGAGGGGGGGGAGGCGAATCTTTACTTCTTTACCTGCCGACGGGAGCAGATCGGGACGAAAGTGCGGAGGGTCATCTTCTCTATCGATGTGGAAGTAGCCAGTGAGAATGGGAAGGAAAAAAATGAAACCGGCGCCAATTATCGTTACGGGATTTGGGGGCTTAGACAAGGAACACCTCGTAGAGTTAGAAACCTTTGATGGCAGCCCCGCCCCGAAAGTAAAGGGTTGGTCCTTTTGGTAACTTGTCTATCCTTCCCTGGGGAAAAAGGAAAGGGATTCGGGGTCGAGCTGTTAAATCAACGCCGGTGATAGTGTTCCTCGGAAAGACTCCGCTCTTGAGGTCAAGCTCCTGTACTCGAAAATCCTAGAACGAGAAGAGGAGATTGAGAGATTAGAGTTCACCGAAAATGCCCTGGTAGATGGAAGGTGGACGGTTAAAAGGGACCGAATTTCGGAAAAAATACTACGACCCCTGCAAAGCTAGGACATGGGGCAGAATTAGGAGGACGGGGAGCGAGAACCCGGAGAACAGGGGGAGAGCTCGTCTGCCACCCGTGGAAAAACCATATAGATTAAGCGCGACGGAACGTTAGCACGGGCGGGAGATATACCGTTTCTTTGTGGAGAAACAAGAGAGGACGGGCCAGCCATGGCGGGATAACTGAAACATCGAGTTGCCGGGGAATAAGCGACTGCCTGAAGAAACCTTAGTGCAAGGTGGTCAGCGGGGCAACCGGCAGGATTAAAGTAACGGCCCTGGTACAGAAACCCGTATAAAGTGACTCACGTGTGGTCGGGGGGGTCACGCACGTAAGGCGCGAATACTAAACACGGGCGAAGGGAAGCGACCTTCAAATTTGCTGCAGCTGGGTCGTAGCAATTCTGGGCAAGTCTCACTCAAGTGCCTGACTGAAAGCGAGCAAACTGTCAAATAGTTCGGTCGGGGCTTGGAAAAGAGAGAAGACGGAACTGACATCAATCCGAGACGCAACTGCGACTGGTGAATTCCGTGAAATTAATCGAAACGGCGTGGAAGAAGAAGGAAACGTGGCAGGCGTGTTCAGGCCAAGAGGAATGCACTCAGGCAAAAGAAAGGGGGGGGGAAGAAGCCTTAATTGTTGGAACAATTAATCAGTTGGGAGGGGGGTTGGGTTTCGTGTGTGTTGGTGTTGTAAAGAGTTGACCCTATGCCCTCAACCCCTAGGAAAGAAAAAAAACACCCGACGACTTGAAACGAAAGCGGTGGAGATACCAGTGGGGCACGCCCTACTGAAGGAGGGGGGAAGACCGACCGAGTGGGTCGAAGAAGAGGGTCCTCCTGAGTTCCCGACGAGAGACAAGATAAAACCGCGTCCAGATAGGAGAGACAAAGAAGACCTCGGGACAAGAACCACACGCAATGTTCGCGTTAGAAAAGAATTCATTGTACTCTCAGGTCAAATCGAAAGAGAACCGCCAAGAATAGGCAGTGCCCTCAGAAGAGAGACTCTTCTGTAGCGAAGCGCCGCAATACTTGAAGAGCTGGTCCGACCAATAATACGACCCACGTGCCAAGGATCGCTCAGGAGAATGCCGGTCTGAGCCAGAGGTGGATGTAAGAAGAAACGGGCATTCTGTGAAAACCAAGAAAAGGTGAAAAATCATCTGAATAATGGTCACAAAAAATATCAACCACCACAACGAGGAGGAAAGAGAGAGTGTGAAATCTATGCGGGAGGGCGAGATGAGCGCCAGAGGGATCTGTGTTTGAAGCGCTAAGGGATGGTGCCGGGCCAGACTTGTCCAGCATTCTAGCGGTCTATAACTTCTTTCAGCGTTCGTGGGGCTAAAGCTAAAATTCCGCTTGAGGGAGGGGTCACGAGATCCAGGAAAATGCAAGCATAGTGTGCACGAAAATTAGTGAGGAAAAAATGAACGGAGGTGGACTATAATAGTACTCCGGCAAAAGGGGGAAAAGCTTCACACTAATCCGAAGAACGAAGACCATGCATGGGTTATTTGACGAGCTAGATGCAACGATACTCGCGTGAACATTGATGTTGATTGGGAGGGGGGTCAGGGGCAAGAGCAAAATCCGTAGAAATACTGGTCGGGCGTCGATCCCACACTTCCGTAATAGGGGGCGGCCCACAGGATAAATCATGCTATCAAAGGGAGCACAATTCGATCGGAGGTGGTCGTAGAAGGGGTTCCGTAAGGACAGTAAGTTCTTAGAGGATGGAACCGGAACCACATGTGGGGGGGAAGAAAAAAAAAAACTGAAAAAGCGTAAAAAACATGGATAAATTCAGACTGAGGCCGCCCTTACCAGGAAGAGGTCTTAAAGGATTCTATTAATTCTTACGGAATCGCCGGAACACCGCGAATGAGTAGGGCGAAAGCGGAGAAAACCAGTTCAAGCGATTTAAACAGAAAGAAAAAATGCCGGAAGGATGAGGTCTTACACGAACTTGGAGATGAAAACGGAAATGCTCGCAGGCCGGCGAGCAACGGGAGCTTTTAAAAGTAGATCTGGGGTGCTGAGGGGATCGCGACCGGGCCTTTCAGCACTGGAAAACAATACAGACCGGCGTCAACTCGAGCAGGAGGGTGTCGAACGGGACGGTCGTGCTTGAATAAAGCAGGCAACCGCTGAACCCGGGCACGACGATTGAACTGGAAAGGCATTAGCGGGGTGCCCGGTTCCGGGGGGGAGAAACAATCTTAACGTTAAGAGAGGGGTGACGATACCAGTACAATCACGTCAGGTGGGAGCACTCCCTCCCTATCGAGAGCATTGAAAAAAAAGAAAAGGGTTCAAGGGCGGCTTTGGGACCTCACAGGGGACCTTTCTTATTACCTGGCCTCTAAGGGAAGAGTCCCCTCCGGGGTCAAAATCCATAAAGGAAGGCAATTCAGTTGTAGCAGGGGAATTTGTCCTGAAGAATACTGTCCTTGAGGAAGGTACCAGGTTCTGTAGACCAAACGGGTCCACTCCGTCAAGAGACAGGGCAAGCACGAGAATCTCCTGACTGGCACGTCAATAGACGGGGGCTCCAAAATTACGTAATTAAGCGAAAAAAAAGGACAATGCCGCGGCAGGAAACATGATATTCTGCCTAAAATCTCTAACCTAAATCCGCCTTCGTCAAAAGACGAATGCCGAATTGGAACCATACAACCCTGGGGGGGGGACAGGGAGGGGATTACGTCGCATCCAGTTCTTCCGATAAACGGGCGCAAAGGGCCATTCCAGGCCGAAAAGAAAAACACCCCATAAACGGGAAACCCCTCCTACGACTGCTTCATGTCCTTCGACCTCATGATCAAGTAGAAAATCAAGGTAGAGCAGGACCCGCAGGGAGGATTCGAGCGAGACGGGACAGAAAGCCGGATGGGAAGGCAGCCTCTATCAAGGAAAAGGGAACTATACCAAATGAAAGGGGTAAGAGATCAAGTCGATGAATTGATGTGCGATGACGCTGAGTGACAATCATAAAAGGAGGGGAAAACTCTGAAGTCGGCAATATACGGAAAATGTCCGAATGCTCACAAAAAACAACGACAACGACCACCATGTCAGAGAAACACTTGCACACGCAGGGTATGCGCGGAAGGGAGTCGAATCTGACCACCAACTTTGATGCAACTGTAGTCTTCAAAACGGACGAGGTTTAAGAATTGGAGATGAAGGGGAAAGAAACGGTAAACAACAATTTCCTCGGAGGCGTCTGCGAGTTACACCGAAACACAAAAATACCGAAGAATGAAATTGTCGAACAAGCGAGAAAATCGCCAGATTCAATCAAAACGGAAACAAGGGTTTCTAGGGGAGGAAAATGACAAAAAACTCGCCTGGCATTATCGCGAACGAAGATACGGCAAAGTGATTTTGAGAAATCGCAAGGGGGGACAAAAGCGCCCAGAGATAACAAAGACAAATACTAGCTGGGACGGGGCAACATCCAAAAAAGGGACTTACAGCAGAGGAAAGAGAAGGGGGCGTCAGCAAAGGAATAAGAAAGTCAAGCTGACCCATAAGGAGGGCTCCGAATAATATCGGAAGAGAATCTCGAACTGAGTGCTCATAAAGGCTATAAAAAAAAAAACAAAAAAAGCCAAAAAAAAATCCGAAAGGCAAATATAAAGGAAACTCAACCCTTATCAAAAGTCTACCGACGCGATGAGAAGAAGCCCGTTACGCAACAAGGAGGCGTTACATTAGGAGAAATCATCCCTCCTGGAGGGCAAAAACGGAAACTCGAAATGCACGATCCAGGAGAAAGTCCCTAAGTGAAATTCTGAAACCTGTGGTCTCACCGGGTTATGAAAGGATAGGGAAACATTAGTTCCACTGCACACCTTCGGCGTGGTTACTTATAGTAAAAAGGGTCGCTTTTCTGTGCTTGCTTCGAGAAGAGGTATTCCTCGACATCCTTTAAACGCTGTCGCGGAAAGGGGACTGTACTTGAACTCGGCACTGAGTGTCTCCGCCCAGGATAGTGAGGCTTCCAGCGCATTACTGGGTCAGCGGGGAGTTCGCGCCAGCGCACAGAAACGCTCTAGGGGAAATACAGTGTTATTCGGCGCGCTCACAGAGGGTCGGCGTAAGAGGGAAAGAACTGTTCTGGAATTGGACGCACAAAATCACCGCGGACTCCTTATTTCAAGAAAGACGGAGGGGATGGCCGGAGAGTCTCCAGGGATTGCCAGGTTGGTGTTTATCTTGGGGCCACATGAGGTTGGGACACAATCCCCTGGGCCGTAGAGGAGATCGCCAGAGAAAATGAAGGACTGGAGTGTCCTGCAGTAAAAGGAGGAAAAGAGGACTTTGCTTGGTTTCTTGTTAATTGCTGTAGGTAGCAGAGAAACTGATCGTCGATTGGGTGGGGGGGGGCGTGGGGACTTCTCGACGAAACGAACGGAGGGGCACTGGGTTGTCTGCCCTCGCAGGGGAAAAGATCTGCCATCATACTGCGCAGGGGGAGCAACCCGCCGGTGTTGTTGAGGAAGAGCGGACGAACAGGCAGCAAAGGACAGGAGAAAGTGTTCGGGGAATAAAGGGGGGGTTTAGCAGGTGGTTCTTTTAAAAGCCTTCGGGAAGGCCCGATCGTGGTGGGCCCGTGACAAAAGAAGGCAAAGACCTTAAAAAAGTCGCATCGCGGGGAGGAAAAAGACACGGTAAGATTCCTTGATGTTTGAAGGTCCAAAAAAGCGACTGCCGGGCGGGCTCCGGGGCAGTTTAAAGCGTGAGGGTCGTTCCAGGAAAGAGAAGGTATACAGACATTCGCAGAAAGAACGATCTAAGGGACCTTCGATTGAGAATGATCGACGGAAAAGGGAAAAGGAGGGTAGGCGGGGGTAAAACCTTGAGGGGGCTCCTGAACCATGATTAGAGATTCATAGACTTAGGGGCCAGAAGAGAAAGGGGGCCTGGTTTGAGTGAAAACTGGGATGATGAAGGAATGGTGAGAAGCGGAGGGGAGTGAGGGGGTAGAGTGTGGAAACCCGTTTTACAGATGATCGACCAACACTGGAAAGGGGAAAGCTCCGGGGGAGTACTTGTGGGGTGAAAGAGGAAGAGGACCGGAAGAGTAGCTTTGAGATTGTGAGGGACAAGCCGTGGGCGTTGGGGAAGGGGGAGGGTAGGGATAAAAACAAAAGGCCAGGAACCGACGACCGCAAATTCCAATAGCGCATGGGGCAGGGTAAAAGGAGGAAGGAGGCGAAGCCCGGAGGGCCAGGAAAGAGTCAAGGATGACAAGAAGGAACAGGTACACTATAGCGCCCTGGTTGAAATTTCTGATAGTCCTATGCGGAGAAGGCAACAAAAGTTCTGGCGAAGAGTAAAAAGCTTGGAAACAGGGCCAGACAGGCGGGGTCATTAAATCCAAGCTCCGAGGGAAATGACATAATCCTCTGAACGTGAGGTGGGCCCAGGATTGTTCCCGAAAACAAGTAAAGAGAAGACTGCGAGAGATTCTAAGGCAACGGGGGGGGGGGGAAGGCTTAGGGCTTGTTCACTACAGGCAGGCACGGCCAGAGCGACGCTAAAAAAGACCACCCTGCGAAAGAAAGAAGGACTGCGACGGTGACAAAGAGAAGAATTGCAGTCGACACATGGCACTCTGGGAGAATTAGTGCCGAAAGCGATCCTCGTCGGCAATAAGTCTGAGGACGTTTGAAAAGACGTCGAAGAGGGGGGAAAAGGCCGGGAGCAGCGCCATGGGGCTGGGGCTAGGAGAAGCTGCCGCGATAAAGCATGATTGGTAACGCATTGCCGTTTTGCGGCAGAGAACAGGTAAGGCGTTTATGCACAAAGGAGAGTGAATAGGATTGGGGCAAATTTGGCAGACAAAAGTCACGGGGGGGGGGGGACGGTGGGGATCGCTCGGCCCTTGTTGAAAAAGGCCCCCTTCCACAAAAAAACGCCCGGTCTACTTGCTAAAGCGCTGGATGGAGAGCAGGGGAAGCCAATAAGTAGGAAGGGGGGACAGGAGTTCGAAGTAACGGCCGGGCCGACTAGGAGTTAAGACCGAAAAACGGTCCCAAAGGATCACTAATCAAAAAGACGTGCCGCCGTAAAAGCGCGAAAAGAGCTCGGAAAGCAGCCTACAGGGGTCGAAGGAGGAGTCGGAGAAAGATAACCTCTCACCTAGAGAGGGAAGAAACGTCACATGTTTCCAACGCAGAAGAAAACTCTTCAGGGAACCAGGGAGATCCCGAAGCAAGACGGATTTGAGCTTTCACAGCCTCATCGGAATACGCTGCTAAGAGATAGCTGAGAATGGAGGTTTAAAGGGGATGGAGGAGAACCAGAGCTTTAAAACACCTCCCCCACCCCACCCAAACCAAAAAAAAAAAAACCAAACCAAAAACCTCGCCAGAATTCGCGCGCCATCATCTAACCCGTCATGGAAATAGATAATCAACACAACAAAGGGGGAAAATATATATGGGAAATCGAGGAGCGTAAAAATGGTCAGGACTCTTTTTTTCAAAGGGGGGAGATGATGCATTCGGCTGCTGACATAAAAGCTTGTTCATCGAAGAGAAGAGATCCTGAAGGAGATTAGGAGGAGGAGGGTAGGAAAATCCATTCCGTCCCAGGGGGGGGGGCTTGGGTCGCTAGTTTTAGAGAAAAGTACGGAACATTGGGAAACTAGCCTAGAGGGGGAACCGGGCGAAAGGTTATAGAGCGAAAGGGAAAGACAACGGACGGAAAAGAATTCTGGGGGGGGTCTGCGTTAAAGAAAACTATAATGGAAGCCTGATGGTGATATGTTCTCCGCGTCATAAGAGGCTGCCGGGAAACGAAGGAGGGATGAGGAAAGTAGCTCCCACCCTTCAGTATTATTGAGGCCCACTGAGTCCTTGGCCTATCTTGAAAGGCATGGTTCGAATGGTGGGCCGGTCCTACAACGGGAAAAGGTACGGCATCGGGGGGGGACCGACACATAATGGTTAAAGGAACGGAATTCACGGACCTTCTTAAGAAACGCCTTTGAAAAGTTCTCATGAGGCCGCAAGACTGAAATCAGATTAAAGAAGGAATGGAACGGAATCGCCGGAAAAACGTAGGGAAAAGTAAGAGTGCTCTCAACCGAATTTGGCACTATTCTAGTTCCACCACGCCCGGAGGAGGACCGCCTAAAGAGCGGGGGTCGTCAAGAACCCTTTATCAGGAGAAGGGGGCCCGATCGTAAAGAAAAGAAGAAGACGAGCACCTTGTCAGGGGGGAGAACGGCTTGCCGTCGCAGAGGTTTGGTCGGGTCTGCGTCGACGTTCAGGTGGGGCCGCCCGCTGAAAACCACGTTCGTCACAAAACTCCTTCTGTTCGATGACGAAGGAGGGGACGGGAAAAGAAGGAAACCGGGGCTGAAAAACTGGAAAACAGGAGGGAACTGGCATGGAAGAGGGGGCGGGGCCAATGAAAGCTCCCTCTTGAGGCGTAGTGGCTATTAAAAAAACTTGTCATGGGAAAAAGAGAAGAAGCCAAGGATGCTATCGGGGGAGGTGAAATAGGGGGCAGTATAATCTATAGCTGGTGCTGTTAAGGCGATTGTCCTGCCCTCAAATTCTCGCTACCGAAAGTCACTCAAAAAGGATGCCTTCCAGGAAAATGGGGGGAAGGGGAATGGTCAGGGGAGGGGGTGCATGCACGTCACCAGGGAGCTCTCACTAAACGCTATTTCAATTTCGGCAGAATAGAAGAGCAGAGATCGTCTAAGGAAGAGAAGGGGGGTGCAGCAAAGTACGTGCGTAGAGAGGAACCAGGACAAAAATGAGAAGGGGAGAAAGGATGCTTCAACATCGACAGCAAGCCGCCGGAAGGCAACCCATGACTAATGAACCGAAAAGGTTCAACAACAAAAAAAGGGCAGGGCGCGGCGTCCGCCGGAGAGGAAGGCTAATAGTCCGGCCAGTTCTGTCGAAAGCAAACATCCCCGTACCGCCGCCGAGAAAGAGGCGACCTGGCCGGCGAAACCTCAGTTACTAAACTCTATCGTCAATGACCCAAAGCGGGGACAGGTCGAGATATTAAAAGTCTAGCCTGCAAACGGGGGAAAGAAAACTGGGAAAGATCACTACAAGGAAAAGTCTCCCGACAGCCGAATGAGTCGAGGGGGGAGAATGGAGTCAACGGGATGAGACTCAGGGGGGAAGTAGGGGAGACCGGGAAAATGATCTCTAACGTAATTGCGGTAAGGGAAACCAAGAGGAAGAATAAAAAGCAGGTGCTTAGAAAAAATTGAGACTGCCGAGGGAGGCCCCTGTACCTGACTAGAAAACCCCCGCGGTTCAGAGGCTATTTCCTCCACATTTTCAAAGGGAAAGGGAAAGAAAGGGAGGCACAACAAGGGCCAGAGGGGAGGCTGGAGTTCTGTATAAGTAAACAGTCCAACTCATAAATATGACTTATCATAGAAAAGCAGCATTCAAAAGATACAGGGATCCGCACAAGTGAGATTGTAGCGGCCCTGAGTACCAACCCCTGTACCGAGGCAGAGAAAGCAAGGAAGAAAAGGAAATTCGCATGGGATTGGGAGGGAAAGGCAACCACTCGATAACAAGCCATCTACTTGGCGACATGAAGCAACTCAAAAATAAAAAGAAATGGGAAAGAAGGGAAGGATGAACTGGGGGCAGGGAAAAAACAAGTAGAGGAAGGTCAAAGAACCCTATGTGGAAATATAACCGAAAACTACAAAGTAATCCTCGAGAGCAGGAAATCGTTGCGTCAGCCAGGAAGGTATAACCACAAAACCGAAGAAAAGAAGACAATTACAACCAGACGGAAAAAAGCTGCAGGAACTAGAAAATACGATAGAAAGAAAAACCCCGTACGGGGGACTAACTCTGCTGGAACACTTAGTGAGAGTAACACCTACAGAGCTGAGGAAGAAAAGCAAAAAGATCGGTCTCCACCAAAACGCCAAGACCGGGGGAGGGCAGACTC
>Ga0179593_1378955_pt1 | contig 10325 bp, 8 predicted proteins | sample CZODoug2_1_08_16_FD_185931 | JGI IMG/M metagenome (GOLD analysis project Ga0179593, IMG submission 185931) | Vadose zone soil fungal communities from Angelo Coast Range Reserve, California, USA - CZODoug2_1_08_16fungal (PacBio error correction) | ecosystem: Environmental > Terrestrial > Soil >...
AGGGTAAGGGAGGAAGAGGTATATAACACCTGTCTGAGGGAGTTGACTGAAAAATAAAAAAAATAAAAAAAGAAAATAAAGACGGCTCGATCTCTCTGGTGAGTAAAGCACCGGGGGTGGAAACGGTGCTGAAAGGACAGAGGAAGTTAGGCGATTACAGCAGGCGGACAAAGGAACGTGGGGGAAGAAAAGCAAACCCAGTTACACAGAGGGAAAAGCCGGGGAGAGACGCTGCAATGAATTGAATACTTTCTACCGGAAAGACTGGGCGAGCTGGGGGCATTGAGGGCACACTACCTCGTTGGAAGCCGTGTCGGAGAGGGGGAGTCAACAACGAAGACCGAAGTGATCCGACGCTAAAGGGAAGCGAGGAATACAAGTGTCCGGCCAGAAAATACTCGGGGAGAGACACGTTGACGCCGTCGGGGTGGAGGGTGTAAGGACAGACGAAATGTGAGGACACATCGCCGGATCAGAAGACCTCGTGCTTGTGACCGAAAAAAAACAAAGCAGCACACCTGTAATGAAGCGGGAATCAAGCTTCCCAACTCAGGGGGAAAGCGGAGGCACTGCAGAAGCGGCGGGGGGGACACAGGGTGGCTACGCCACATGAGAACGCCCCGGGGAGCAACACTGGGGGGAAAGGCTAATGGGGGTGTGGGGATTGTGTGGTGACTGGGGGGGAGGGAGGGGGGAGGGGGGCAAGGGGGGGGGGGGAGGGGGGGGGGGGGGGGGGGGTCATGTGTGAGGGGGGGGGGGCGGGACGGCGGCGGGCGGGTGAGGTCCTGGTGGGGGGGGGGCAGTTTGGTCGGGCCCGTAAGACCAGCTGCCGCCTTTTGCGCGCTCGCCGAGACCAGGAACAAAAGGAATAGCCTTATGATAAAGCCGGCGACCCCCAGTCTTTCAACACCGTCGCAGAGCAACAAGCAAAAGGGAAAAGTAAAAGAGCACACAACCCAAGGTCAGAGGAGGAAAAAGAACATGGAGGGGGGAGAAGAGAAGAAAAAATCAGGGGTCAAATGACAGGAACGAAAAGGTTGGCTCCGCGTTCTGGGAGGAGGTGAAAAAGGGCAAAAAAAAAAGCAGAAAGTCGAACGTCGTGATAATCCAGGCAGAACCCGACAAATAAACACCAAACGGACGACAAGGCTCAAGAAAGTGCACCGTCAGAGGACCAAAAGAGGAGTGGAGAAGGAGCGCGAGTGGGGGATGGGGACAATGAAGAAAAGAAAAGCGGAGGAATTGGGTTGACTAAAATTCCTGGGAATTGAAGACGTTCCGTGCACCGAAGGTGGTAACGAGGAGAGCCTAAAAAAAAAAAACAGCAAAGAGGAAAACGGGGAATAGCGTTGCTCTGGAGATATCAGGGCAAGGAGAGTGTGGGGGAGGTGGTAGGCGGTGAGAGGACAAGAAAAACGAGCGTCTTCAAAAGCAATCGGATCAAAAAACTTACAAAGGCGGTCAAAAACGAAGAACACAGGAGCGAGAACAAGCGAAAAAACCGGGGGGGGGAGCAAGGGAAGGGGAGAACAAAAAAAAGTCAAACCAAGCGACCAGGAGGACAGTACTTCTAGTAAAAGGACAAGATAGCTAAGGAGGCGGGGGGGGGGGGCGCTGCAATTCACAGGAGGGAACACACAGGAAAAAGGGTGCTCGCGTGCAACTACTGGGACAGCGGAAGGTACTCGAGAAGGACTCGAGGCCAAGAACGTTACAAGGGGTTGCGAATGCTACATGAGAAGACGCATATAACATTTGCAAATGGAGAAGGGAACACGTGAAGAGGAGGAGGGGAGAATAGGCACAGCGGACTACCAAAAGCTAGGGAGAACGGCCACACACACCAAAAAACACCAGTAGGGGATGGGGGCAGCTAGTGGCACAACAGCCCTCTCGGGACGAGTAGAAGGTCTACGAAGAAAAAGATCTTAAAAGCCGTGTTAAGAAGGTCGGGGGGTCAGAATAGGGTTGAGAGAATGACATTGGGGAAGCTGGCGCGCCAGACAAAACATGGGTTGTGAGGCACGCAACAAGGTGGAAATACAGTGGGGGATCATTCACGAAGGCTAACGTGAAATGGAAAAACAGAAGCCGGACACCCAAGAACGACCAGGAACTTACTACTCGGGTACTACGGGGGGATAGGGCGATGATCCAACACCGGATGGGGCAAGGCACTCGCCGCCGCGAGGATAGGATATCCCTATAGTTGCGCGGGATTGAAGGCGTTGGTAGGACAGAACCACGGCGACGGGATCCCTCATAAAAAACAACACACCAGGGGACCAAAATCAGCAGCGAGGAGGAGCCGCTGTTGGGGGAATCTAGGGCTGTACATACAGTAGACCGAACCAGATCCGAAATACGACCACGTCCAATAACGATAGACAGCGAGAAAAAACCAAAGGCAAGCCTCAAGGAGAAGAAAAGGGGGCGCTTGTGAAAACCGCAGTATGACTCGCAGTATTGTAAAACAGAACTAGAACAGGGGCAACGACGACTTTAGAAATGAAATAAAGCAAGGTCAAGAGAAAAATAAAGTCGAGGAGAAAGAAGAGTCTAACAGCTCCGGACCGGGATGCCAAATGGGGGAGGGCGGGGGAATTCAGGTTGCGAAAGTTTTGTTTGAAGAAGCACAGCAGCGGCTAAGATTGGGTTTCTCGGATGGGGGGAAGGGATGCAATTGCGAAATGAGTGGGCTTGAGAAGCGGGCGACGACAAAACGATAAAAAAACAGATCCCACAAGAACATCGGAGAGGACTGGCTAAGGCCCGTGGAAAAAACCAGAGGGTTGGCGCGGACGGATCAATTCGGGGTGCCAAAGAAGGTACGCAGGATAAATATGGTAAAGAGTGAAAATGTTGGGGTTAGATCGGTGGAGAAAAAAGGCAGGACATAGATGAGAAGCCCTAACTAACAACCGTGGCGGGGTGCGGTAAATGTTGGTAATGTGCGTGGTATGAAGTCGTGAAGTTGGGCGGGGGGGGGGGGGGGGGGGGATGTTCTGGGGGTGAGGGGTTGTAAGGGTGTCTCTGGCGGCGGGGAGTCAGAGCGAGACGCTGTGGGAGGCAGGGGTGCACAACAATGGGAGAGAGAAAACACATGAGGGGGTCTACAAACGCCTATTGGAAAAACGGGGGGGTTAAACACAAGAACACCGAGTCGCACAAAGCGGGGGAAGAAAAAATACCGACAGTGGAAGTCGACCAACAAATCTCATGAATAAAGAAGGTTAATATTCATAACAAATCGGGCTGCAAGAAACTCGACCGGGGATACAGTCGCTACGCCGAAGACCCAGTTCATCAATGAAACATTCACGGCAGTACAGGACTCAAGAACATGTTAATGGCAGCCTGGGGGGAGACCTTCTAAAAAAAGGAACACGAGGTCCGCATTCAGAAAGCTAAAAGCAAAGATAACAAAGAGACCGAGGATCTTCTAATTCTTACCGCATTGATTTAAAAGGAACGAATAAGACACGAAAAAGGTCGAAAGAATCATGTTTACGGCAACGCCGCGCCTGTAATGCGAACGATAGGGAAGAAACAAGAAAAATCTTTAAAAGGAAAAGAAACGGTGAAGTTCTTCGCGTTAAGAGGCACCGAATATAAAGAGGAAGAAAACCTATAAATCACCAGACGGCCGTGTGGGGAAAACGGCCGGGAGTATCCCGGGGAAAACCAATGCGGGAGTCCTGTCCAGTCATAGAAGGTCTGGCAAAGAAAACGGGCCCTCAGAAAGAAACACGATGATCAAAACGAATCACTGAAAAAAATCGGGCAGAACGTGATGAAACGGGGGGGGGGTGCTTGGTTCGGAGATGACAGGCGCCTCATGGAACTACCGAGTCTCGATGGTTCCAGACACAAAAAATGACTACACACTGCTCGAAGAGGGTAATCAGCGATGCGTCCGACGCAACCGGAGGCACCGCGGGGTGGTCAAAAAACGGGGAAAAAAAGAAAACCTCAACAGACCATTAACGATGATCGTACGCCGACGGGAGGGCAAACAACGGAAGGGCCTAAAAAACAATGCAATCGAAAAAGGAATCCGCGGGCGGCATAACATAATTACAAAAGGAGCAAAAAATACAAGGGTGCTCCATAAACAAAACGGAGAACGATACTTATCAGACTTACTAACCGGAAGGGGCCGGGGCTAACACCGACTAAAAGGTCAGAGTACGAAAAACATGAGCAACCAAAAAAACACATGAATTGCTGCATGGACGGTGGCCAGAGAAGAAGGGAAGAAAGCACCGAAAGTGGGGTTTCTTCCAGACGGAAAATGTTCTTCCGTGCTGTGGAAGAATAAAGGAGGGGTTGCCGGACAGGCGAGCATGCGAATAAAAGCCGGCAAGGAAGGACACGTCCATCTGTCTCAGTGAAAGGACGGCGAGAGGCGCGTAAGAAGTCTCACGGAAAAAGACGTCACTCCGAATCGAGCGGGGGAAACCGAAGTACTTCTCGGAAAAACGAGCTAAAAAGAACCGATCCGTTGAGAAGGATCCAGGGAAAGAGCTGCAACTGCCAATCCGCGGGGGGGATAAATACCTAACAAAAGATCTGGTGTGGAAAAACGCCTGTTTAAAAACAGCCGACGCAAAGAAAATTTCGGGGGGGGCGGGGGAGGCAACCCGCCAAAAGGAATAAGTCTGCTGGACTGTGGGCAAGGGATGCAGAAAGAGCGAGGCGCGTGTTGTCGAATCTAACCGGCAATAGTGTGTATCTTACCGAAATGGTCTTAGGGGGAGGGCAGAAAAGACCTGCCGCATCCAGGGTTCTTGTCAGGTGCAAAGCATGGGGGCGAAATCGGTCGCCGTGGGCCAGGGGGGCGTCAAAGGTGCAAACCGTTGGCCTACACAAGTCGGGAAAAACTCGAGGCAACCCCCGGCAAAGCCAAAGGTCCCGTGGCAACGAGCCTTATCGACCCCCAAGGTGTTGGGCACCGGCAAAATAGCTGCCTCGTGCACGTTTAACGGTAAAGCAAAAAGCCGGGGAAAAACAGCAAGCCAGTGGGAGCCGATCCGCCTCACGGAGCTATTTCGCAATAAAAAGTTGTAAGCCCCAGAAGAATGGGGGTGACTGGCGTCCAGATGAACGAACGTTTGCGTTGACGGGGAACGATGCTAACTGGGTCGAAGGAGAGGCCAACCTCAATGACGAGAAAATTTCAGGGAAAGGTTACCAGACGTGTGCCAGTCAAAACGGAAGGTGGTTGCAACATGAGCGTGTAAATGAAAGTCGAATGCGAGGAGACAAAGCAGTTGGGCAGCTTCGGTGGACCAAACAACATCGAGCAAAGTAGGCAAGCAACCAGGAAGAGGGAAAAAAGACTTGATAAGCAGGAGAGAAAAAAAAAACAAGGGGGATGGGAAGATATCATCACCAAAAAAGCTGAGCGCTTGCGAGGATTGTGGCGCCAAACAGGAACACGAATAAGAGTCAACTCCATCCGCCTAGAGGGGCGCAGCGTTCACAAAAACTTATATTCTTCAAAACCAGTTGCATAGGAAATGCTCAACTTCACCCAGGGGCAATAAAACGCCTGTCGCGCGAAAACGAAAGGGGACATCAACACACAAACTGGGGTGTTCACGATAAATTGGGCACGTGGGGTAGGAAGGTCCGACATTGGGACGGGATCTAAGGTCATCACGGCTGGAGCAAACCGGGACAAGTCTGAAAAAGGTCAAAAAACGGAGGAGGCCGGGCAAAGGATATTGGTAAGGTGAGAATTACCCGGCTTACCAAAACCAGAAAGCAACCAGTGGAGAAAAAAAAGTAAACAAGAAACGATCGACTGCCGAGGTCCGAGGGAAAACAGCGCTCGGATTATGTACCACACGGGGCGAGCAAAAGGCCACCTGGGAGCACAGGAGGCGCGCTAAAACACAAGGACGTAAAAAAGTCCTGTAGGAAATAAACGGCATTCACCCGTTGCGTCAGGCAAAAAAGGAACAAACGCCTCGTCAAAAAAAAAAAAAGTTCCCTCCTCATGCAAGTGAGAGGATCTGAAAAACGTGATCGGCAATAGCAAATGAAAAGGGAGCAAATGAAGAGGTGGGGTGTAACATGTAAATGAATTCGGAGTGACTTAAAGGTACTCAAAGGGGGCGGCAGAACAGAACAGAGCTCCGTTCAATGATAGTAAGAACTCGGGGTGCAAAAAAAACACATAAGCATAATTCGGTGCGGGTTGGTTTGATCTAACAGTAAGTCGTCTCAAAAGAAGAGAGAAAAAGAAAGGCGCGAACGAAAAAACCCGGAGACAACAAAAAAGCGGACCAAAGACGCGAGACAGAAAAACTATGGCAAGGAACGGGACCATCACTTGTCCAAAAAAGAAAGGGGAAATATAGTTGGAGAGGGAAAAAGCTAAGAGCGAGAAGCACAAGTCCAGTAAAGTGAAAAAAGACCTGAAAAAAACAGCGCAAGAACGAGATCCGGCGCTAGGAGGAAAACATCAATGCGCAATCGCTGAAAAATGTGTCATCATCAGGAAGGTCAACCGCGGCTCGTGGGAAAAAAGAGGGGGGGAGGCAGGGGACTATGGGTGCTAAAAGGCAAGGGAAAAAAACACATTGAGGTGATACTGACGGAGAGTTGCAAAAAGGGTAGCGATCGCTTAGGACAAAGGGGGTCATGAAAATAAAAATATGCGAGGAGTGGGGGGGCGCCGATGAAGGGAGTGTGTAGGGCATTTGTTTGGCCGCGAAGAAAAAGGCTGGGGGAAAACGCGCGAAAACTTCGACCTCGATCGCGAAATGTATGCAAAAAAATAAAAACCAGCTTACGACGGTTAAAAAAAGCGCGAGGAGAGAACAAAAGACAAGTGCCTGGGAAAAATCCCTCTGTCTTCGAAGAACGATAATCGTCGCGAAAGCGACAATCAGGATAAAAAAAAGAAACCGGGCGAAAACCAGATCCACATCGCTAATGAGAAGCCGGGTGAACAAAGATGTGTAGTATCAAGCAGCCTGGCGATGCCTGGCATTGACCGGAAACAGAAAGGGAAGGAAACGTATGAGAAGCCGCGGCAGGACTCTCAAAAAGGATAGGGAGACCTCAAGAAAAACGTATGCTCGCGAGGGGGGGGCAAAATTTTTCAGCGTTCAAACCGGCGAGTCACCTGGGAAAACAGAAAAGAAGGGGACAGAAAACTCAAGGAGGACGAAGAAATCTTCGGCGTTAGGACCAAGAACGCGAAAAAAAGCTAACCTTGACTTAACGGGGACAAAATGGCTTGTAATGCAAAAACTTGGGGGGGAATATCTGACCAGCTCCGCGGGTCAGGTGTGCTCTACTTAGAAACTGGTGAGCAAGTAAAACTGCGGATGACTTGGAACCCTTTAGTCAAGCAGGAAGATCAGGACATCTGAGTAAGCATCCTCTGCAAACTGATATCGTCAGGAGAGTAAGGCGAGCCTGTCTCGGCGAAGTTTTCAGGGGGAACATTGCGGAGGGTGACAAACTTTATACTTTTCTGATTTAAAAGGGATCTAGTTTCACGCAAAAGGGTCCTGACTCGACGGATGGTTGTGAAAACAAAGAAAGGGGGAGAACATGGACATCGAGGTCGGCGGACAACCAGGCTGACCCACAGGTACCTGTCTCACTAGCAGGTAGAAATGAGAACAAACCAACCGGGTTGCTGAACAAAATGAAACACCGGGGTATGAAGAGAGACAACAACAACCAGGGTAGGGAAAAGCGTAGATGCAACGGCTGGGTATAGGTCGCACCGGGAGTCTGTGAAAAGGGTGGTACAGCAAGAGTAGGAAAAAGCCCGTGAAAAAACAAAGGTCCACACAGCGTTCAAGGGGGGATCTATTGAAAAAATTAAGCCAAAAGGGTCAATTAAAAGCGAACCGGTGGGGGGGAGATCTCCGCAACGAGGAACACAGAAGCCGTTATCAAAAATTAAGCAGGGTCCCAAGGCCACCAATGGCGCAGAGTGCCGCAGGACAGCGCGAGCTAAGAAGGAATCGGAACAATCAGATCAACACGGGCGGGTTGAGGAGGAAAGAAAAAATAACGAGGAATCACTAAATCCAGACAATCGGGGAAACCTCTCAAGAAATCATAAAGATGCCAGAGGGCTTAGGGAGCGCGTTCGTTCATACAAGGACGTTCCAAAACGTAGAAAAAAACGCTAGACCAGAAGGGGGAACGAAAAAATTGGCAAAAAAACTGGTTGAGGAAATGACGCCTAAGAGGCATTGGAACCAGAAGAGGGGATCGTCCAATAAAGGGGGAAGGGGACTGCAGGGGGACACAGAAACGCAACGGAAGAAACAAGAAGTCATAAAGCGCTGGCTTGTGACACGCGTAGAAGTAATCAAGACTTTGGCAAAATTCGAAGGGTGGGGAATAAAGCCGCAGGGAGATTACTTACGGAGCAGGCATAACCAGGCGGAACAGGACCTCACGACACAAAAATCGGACCGTCATACCAAATCAGGCGCTAACATCCGCGGAGGATGCGCAAGTCGACAGGGGGGAGCGATGCAGCGCCGATGACCCAGAGTGTGTACACTCAGCTCCGGGAGGGGATATCGAAAGGAGCAGGAGGAAGAATCGAACATGCGTCTGAAAAACAATTCGCACAAGGGCGACCTCGTTTGAGGAGGGGGGCAATATGCAATACGAAAGATCACCCTAAAAAACTGTCGAGGGAAAAAAACTGCAGGCAGCGAGTTAACCCGTACCTGAAGACCGATACCTCGGAAAATCTACGAAATCGCAGACGCATCAAAAATACGACTCATGTGGAGAAAAAAGAAAAGAAATTCCGGAACCAGGAGGAAACGAAATAGGAGGACAGAACCCTGAGTGGTCAAGAAGCGAAAAAAGAGTACTAGCACTAAGGTAATGGTTGTCGTCGTGAGAAATGACCATTAGAATGAACCAAATAAGGAAGGGGGAAAAGAACGTTGAAAGCATGCAAAAGGGGGCGGAAACGGAGGTAAGAAGGCGGCCGGAAAAAATAGAGTCTAGTAAAAGTAGGGCTCAAAGAGGGGGTGGGGTCCAAACAAGATAGAGAAGCTCAGACGGCGCTCGGCGACGCCGAAGACTGGGAGAGGTTCGGTCACCTTCATAAGTGCCCACGAATTGCCTCGCGCGGAAAAAAAAAGTAACGTACCGGCTGCTTGTACAGTAGGATACGGTTCAAAGAGCTGTAAAAAAAAGGAAGAAAATGAGGCTTTTGCTCTGGACGAGCCTGAGCTAAAATAACCCGCCGAAACAGATACTCGGAGATGGGCGGTTAAAAAGTCGAGGGCCGCGGGGAAATGCAAACCAAGAAACATACCAGAAGGTGTTGAAAAACGTAAAACAGCCGCGGCGGATAAAAGGAAAGTATAATCAAAAACACAGCGAAAGAGCGGCAAAAGGGAGGGGGGTATACTGGGGGGCTGGAGGGGCACTGAAACGCCCCATGCGGGGAAGCCTTTCCAGGAAGGTGGGGGGGCGAGGGAAGGGGAAATGGGGATGCGATGAAGTACCAACAAGTTCGATGACCGGGCAAAAGCAGGAAGTTGGGAAAAGGACACGGAAGACCCAAAAAACCGGGGGAGTAAAGGGGGGGAAGCCGAAGTTTGCATAAAACAGTAAAAAAGTTAACGCCTAATAAAAAGGGGACAACTTACGTGAACAATACGAAGGCAGGTGAACCTCGAGAAGGTGCACAAAAAGGACGCTTACCAACCCGGGGGGGTCGGACGAAAGGCAAGGTTTCCCTGGTGAAACTGGGGAGGGTAAAATGCCCACAACTTAGAACAACTTCGGCTGGGCAAACCGCCTGGCAAGGGATCTGGAACTCAAAGGGGAAAAAAAGGGCATCAAGAGGAACCTTGTAGGGAAAAAGGTGCGACACGTCGAAAATTCTAGTCAAGCGCCTCCTCTATGGAAAAGACGACAATCAATCGGCGATGGGGAAAGGTTCAAGAAGAACCTGGACCAAGGTTGCGTCTGGGATGCGTGAGGGGAAGTAAACGACGTCGCACTGAAAAAGGGGTGTGAGGGGGTTAAGGTTAAAGACTACCCCAAAATCTTAATCCAGGGAAGCACGGAAGGTTTTCAAAACACGTAAAACAGTGGAGAAAAACGGTCCAAGGAAGATACGGGACAGGATCTTTGACCATAAAGAATCGTAAACGCGATAAGACCAGGGGTGAGGTAGATCGCTCAACACCAACAACTATTAAAACGGGGTAAAAGGAAAAAGAAGCACGCCTAAAATCTCTAAGTATTAGGAGTGAGATCTATGATTTGGAGAAAAGAAAAGAATCCGTTCCGGAGGGGACTAAGACAGTCCA
>Ga0179593_1494012_pt1 | contig 10325 bp, 22 predicted proteins | sample CZODoug2_1_08_16_FD_185931 | JGI IMG/M metagenome (GOLD analysis project Ga0179593, IMG submission 185931) | Vadose zone soil fungal communities from Angelo Coast Range Reserve, California, USA - CZODoug2_1_08_16fungal (PacBio error correction) | ecosystem: Environmental > Terrestrial > Soil >...
GGGGGGTTGGGGTCCGGGGGGGGAAAACTAGGGGAAAGTCGGAAAAAAATTCCCCACAATTGGGCCGGAGTATGGATCGGATCCGTCGCGATTATTCCGGGGCAAGACGGTTGGGGTTAAGGAGAAAAGGTGTGGTCGATGTAGCTTCACATTTTACGGAAAAGGGCCGGGGAATAAAATGATGAACCAAAATGTCGCGCCAAACAAACGCCTCAAGAAAATCGCTTGTAAAGGGGAACTTAGTATTGAAGGGGGGGGGACGCCAAGACATAATGCAAAGGGGTTGGGGGTTGGGTTATTTGTTGGGGTAAATAAAGGTGATTCATAAGGAGAGCTCTAAAAAAAAGACTACCAGAAAGAATCCGCGAATCTAGAGAGGGAGAGGGAAAAGGGACTAGGGGAATGCTTGTCGGACAACATCCCCCCCACAACAAGCAGGGTAGTTCTTCGGAAGAGGTTGGGGGGGGCCTAAATCGCAAACTTTACGCAAACTCAGTCGCTAAGGTGCAGAGGGGAGCGATCAGGAGGGCAAATATCCTGATAAAAAAGGAATCCTCTGGGGTGCAGACAATTGTAGGGGGGGAAAGCTTGGATAAAGGAGGGAAAAAAAGGAGGGGACCTGGCAAAAAAAAGTCCCAGGCTTGAGGCAGAGAGCCAATGAATGCCGAATCCATTTATGTGTTCGAGTGGTATACGGGGAAGTAGGGAGTTGTGCTGATAAAAGGTGGGTGGGGGAGTGGGAATGGTGATGATCGCGGGGGGGAAGGGAGAAACGCGTGAAGTTGAGGGAATGGGAGGGTGCACCTGTGGAAGCGCATTTATCTGCTTTGGAGGCATGGCAATGAAAAAAAAGGAACTTCACATCCGGAGCAGCCGGGAGGCGCGTAAGGAGTGGGAGTTCGTTAAGGGGGGATTCTGCCAAATTCGGCCAACGCAGGACGGTGTCCACTTGCTATTTGTGGGGGGGTGGGAAATGCATTAAAAAAAATTGTGGGGTGAAAAAGGGCAGCAAACTCATGAATGAATTAGAGGCAGGGCAGGGGGATTCAAAAATGAATTTAGGGTTAAAAGGGGGATTGCTGCAAATGTGAGGACTGCACAGGCTACGGGTTGGAGGGTTGAGGATAGGTTAAAAATAAACAATCACTCTGGTAATTGGGTAGTTCTAATATTATTTTTGTTTTGTGTAGTTGTCCTTGTTGAAAGGATAAAAATCGGGCAACGTGGCGTCGGTCGACAGGTCGTCCAAGTCATGTCTTGGTCCGAAGCAAGGTGGCGTCATCGCGAATGGAATATCGAGGAGGTAAACAGGCGTGGGGGAAAAAGGAGAGCAAGCGCTGTTTCTTACCCAAAAAGGGAGTGTGAGTGAGGGAACGGCGGGGGGATGCAGAAAACCTGTGGAGAAAAAAAACTCCTATTGGACGGGCCAGCAAACGCAAGGCCCAAAAGAATTATGGCACGTGGGAAGGGTTATATTCGGACCCGCCCAAATAATAAGGTGTCCTGAATTCATTAATATAGGGAGAGTTGTGGGCATAGTTAGCTCAAGACAGGTATCAAAAAAAAAAAAAAAAAAAAAAAAAAAAAAACCACCTACGCAAATCTGGGTCAGTCTTTTGAAAGACGGAACATTCGGAAAAATGTCAAAGAACAAGGGGGGTAGGAGAGAGCGCAAAAGTTTTCGGGGGGGTAAAAAGGGAAACTGGGTGCGCTGAAAAAGGGCAAAAAAAGAACGACCGGGGGCCTCGGAAATCTCAATTCGAAACAGACACCTCAGGGTTAAGGGAAAATGCGTTCTAGGACGCAAGGTACTGTTCTCTGCTTCCTTCTAAATCGGGTTTTTTGGTGGGAGTGACACCCTGGGTCCTATATGACATTCCCGGGGCGTGCGCTGCAGCTCTCCATTGCATCTTGGAAGTCTACGACACTTCAGTGGCAGGCACAGCTAAACAAAGGTTGCAAAGGTGAACGTCGGGGGTCCTATCAGACGCGGGGGAGGCCACGTTCCGGACTTAAGGCTGGAATGGCAGCAGGCTTCTTTCGCACTAACCTGCAAATTGACAAAACTCTACATTCTCAAAACACGGGTAATCACTCACCCAAAAGCAAATCATCAAATCTTCTTTTTACTCTATGTGATTTATGAAAGTGTTGTCTAACAATTCTCGAAAAAAGTTGGCAACATTTCTGGTCGGAACAGAAACGTATTGCATTGAAAATTTAGTAAAGAGAGGGAGGTTAACTGAAAGGAGACTTTCTTATTTCTGTTAACTAAAAGGAGTCTTAGTTAGGTGGGCTGACCGATAAGAAAGTGGGAAAAATTGGAGTACTTTGGTGAGGGGCGCAAAATTCTCTTCTACATGGTTCGCTTGGCTCTGACGTGACGCATTTTGCATCCAAGTTTATTGATCTGGAAACTGAGTCAGAGGTGAGCAGATGCTGCGACAGACTCTTGGGGGCAAAAAGGGTTCTCAATGTGAAGAAGGGGAAATATATCGCTACTTATGGGAAACGTTAAGGGGTCCTTTCTGGAAAAATAACGGAGAAATATAACTCGCCTCACCGCTCTGAGAAGCATTGGAAATTTTCGAAACGAAATCAGAGTTCGGAAAAAAAAGGAAGAAACAAAAAACGAGTGGCCTCTACAGGGGAAAGGCTTCTGGGGTGACAGTAGAAGGCAAGTCTTCTCCGGCAAAAGAGACTTGGAGGAAGCGAATTGTTAGGCCCTTGTGAAGGAACTGAGAAAAAAAACGGCAAAAACGGAACTTAGGACGGACGGAGGGTGATAAAAAAAAAAATGACGCTTTTCACACCATCATCAAGAATCAGAGTTAAGAGACGACTCAAGAAAAGGGAAAAAAAAAAAAAAGTCGTTTCAAACCCAACCGCGATGGGGGGGGAAAAAAAAAAATGCTGTGCCGGAGAGGGGGAAGTTCTTGATGGTTGTCAAGATCGGTCTGCTGAGTGGGGGGTCAGCAGTTGACTCTCGTCCACTCCTGGTATATGAACGTTGGACGCTTCAGAGAAGAGAAAAAAAGGGGGAAAAAAAGGTAGCTCCAGGAGAGGGGGCGGGGAGTAAAGTAGTGGGGCTGACTTAAACGTCCGAAGGCAAGCAATTTTTAAGAACTAAAAGGAAGTCCGTCAGGGAAAAAAAGTCAAAAGTGGAGGGAATCGAAAAAACTCGTAAGGAAGACGCAACATAACAGTCCAAGAGAGAAAGCGCGGGGAGGGAAATAAATCATTCGTGAAGGGAAGTCCAGCGCAAGCAGGGCTCGGGGAGAGCATGGGGGAGGAAGGTGTCAGGGGAGCGATCGACGAAAGATTAAAGGAACGCTCTTTTGAAGTAGGGGGGGGACGGGGACACGGCCTGGCGGGGTCTGTCTCTCGCCAACACAACAAAGGTTAGCGAATGAGAACAAAATTAAGTAGAAGTGAGAAACCGGACTGGGGAAGTCCGTAAGATCTAACTAAAGAGGGGAGTGAGAAGGAAGTGCATCGGGAGGGATCTCCTTAAAAAATTCTGACAGATGCTCAGACAAAGGGACTGTCTTGAAGGGAAAACGGGAATGCGGTCAGAAAGGAAAATGTGGCGAAGGCAAGCTCCTAAGGGAAGGTATCGGCAAGTAAAAACCCTTAGAAAGAGACAAAGTACTGGGTTGCTAATACGGACGGATCTTCCAAGGGGAGGGGGATTGTGCTGGTGAAAAGGGGAAGTCGAAACTAAATGCCATCAACGAAAGGGAAATTTCTCATTAAAACCTATCAGACCGAAGCGAAAACGGAAGGAGGGCTTCCATGGAGGATGCTTCAAAACAGCAGACAATTTCTATTATCGGGATGTTCAGAACAACATCGGAATCAAGAAGATGAAAAACAATTCGGACAGAAATCGTCCCACCCAGGATACATTTCTTAGAAGGAACGCAGAAGATATTAATAGAAAGAGGGGGGAGATCGCTAGAGAAGCGAGACCGAGGAAAAGGGGACTTGGGGCGGGAAAAAAAAAAAAGAAAGGGGGAAAATTCTAAGCGAAGGGCTTAAACAAGCGCGTTAGAAGTCAAACTCGTTGGCGGAAAAGCTCGCTTCATTTAAAAAAGCGGGTCAGTGTAAACGGAAACGAAACTCGAGAGTGAGGAGCAAGGGGAGAGAACTCTTAGGGGACGTCGAAGGGGGGCTGATCATATTAGGGGGGATATATGAAAATAGCGAGCCCGGAGGAAATTAATTACCAGGAAAAAAAAAAGGGGGAAAGGCTAAAAGGGAACAGTTCGGCAAAACCAGAAGTCGGGAAGAAAGTCCAAAAATTGTACTTCACAGTAAAGCAGCAATATATACTCTTAAAACCAGGAGGAAGAGTATCAGAACTTATTACTCCAGGGAAGAATGCAGAGAAAAAGTAGCCAGGGACCGGCTAGGCATGGGCGGAAGCAGCTAGGCAAACTCGAAAAAAACCGGGGTAGGAGGGATCCTGTCACCGCGAAAAAAAACATAGGGGGATTGGAATAGGACGTTAGAAAAGGAAAAAGAGTGGGGCCGTAAAAAGATGTCGTTTTAGAGCCATGAGGTAAAAAAAGAGAGCAAGGCAGACGTCCGCCGAAAGGAATGATGCCGGTAAACAAGCAGTAATCGTCAATTATAGTACAGGCGACACGGTGCAAAGACAATTTATTGGGAGAGTGACTACCTGTCCAAGACAGCGACGGAAAGGGGACTAGGGGGGCCCGGAGAAAAAAAGCAACGGCAAAGGATAGAGAGAATTTGGCGACAAAACGGGAGGAAAATACTACAAAAAAGGTCAGAGAAAAGAAGGGGAAATGGGGGCCACAAGATTCAGGAACAAAACAAAAAGGAGTAAGTTTCACTCTTGAAAAAAAAAGGAAAGGAGAAAGCAGGAAGTAATGGAGCAAAGTCGCAACCCAGGTAAAAGGGGACAAGGACAACGAGAGCTCTCGAAAGAAAAGCCCAGAACGCCAAAAAAGGGAAAGAAACTGCAAAAACAATCATTCCATTAGGAGAGTCACTCCCAGTGCACGGGAGACGAAATGACTCCAGCAGACCGGGAGGAGGGAAGGGAAGGAATGCACATTGCAGAAAAGGTTGAGGGTTAGAAGGGAAGGCACTAGATGGGAAAGAGGGCAGCCGCTTGATTACGACTCCGAGGAGTGAAGCCACGTGGCCTTTCTCTTCTTAAGTCGCGCGTGCTAAAGAAAGAACACGCTACAAAAAAAAGGGAAATGAAAACGGCGCAGAAAGGACAAGGATCCGTAGAGTCGCTGGCTCCTTAAAATAGCCAATGGAGGAGGAAAACCAGGAACCGGGACTACTGGGGGAGGACCGATGTGGGCTCGACGACCATTGCTGGAAGGGAAAAAAGGGGGACAGCGAACAAGAAAAGGACAAAAACACATTAATCGCCTTGAAAGGGAAGCAGGACAAAAAACGAAGGTAGCTGGCTGGGATCGCACGCCAACGAAGAAAGAGAACCACTGAAACGGGGGGCGTGCGACAAATTGCAGTACATTAAAAGAATTTGGACGAAAGGGATCGGGGGAAGTGAGCTTTTGGTGGAAAAGGGCTTCCAAGGAGGAATCAACGGCAAAAAACAGCGACCTCAAAATAATGGGGAAAAGATGGCGCTGGCAAGACATTGGGACCATAATATAAACTGGGGCAATAGCTAAAGAAGAAAAAGGACTCGAGAAGGGTAAAATAGGAGACGGGGGAGGGAACGTAGGGTCCGAGAAACGGGTGACGAGAAGCCCTCGAGCCTGCGAACTAGCAGCACCAGCGCATTGGGGAGGCCGAAAAAAGTCGCACGTCGCTTCGCGAGGACGGTAAGCGAAAAAAAAGATTCTTGCAGGAAGAAATACTCGGCGCATGGGAGGAAAAGTGGGGAGTTCATGGGGGAGTGCATGTCAGGGGGAGTTGGGGGGAAAATGTGCAGCCCGGAATTGCGAAAAGTAAAACGGAGGATAACGCAACCGAAACAGCGTATGAGGGGAAGGCTCGGAGATCAGAGATAGGGGGGAATCAGGTGATGCGACCTGGGTGGGGTGTATCTGGCAGGTGGGGGCCTTGGCAAAAAAATACACTTCTTCTGGGACGGACCAGACTTGTGGGGGGCAGCGGAGGAGGAAAAAACGGAAGGGGAAGAGAAGGAGAGAGATGAAGGATGCGATGGGGGGAGGAAAGACTCCCGAGAAACATTTGATGACCGGCCATCACAATAGGGGGGGGAGGGAAATCTGGGTGGGAGAAAAAAACAAAAAAAAAAAAAAAAAAAAAAAACACACTAAAGAAAGATAAAGGCGTGGTAAAAGGATGGAGGAGGGATTTGGGGGGTGGATGTGCGGGGAACGTTCAATTTTTCAGAGGGTATTGCGTGCGGAGGAAGAAAGTGGACATAAGAAAAATATGTCGGAAAAACAAGTAAGGGTGGGGGAAAACGGGGGGTAAGCGACAGGGGGAGGGAAAGCCGCGCATTCACTTGGGAAAAGATGTTCTGACTATCGTGAAGGTGGGAGAAAGACCCATCCAGACAGAAAAAAACTAACAACGGGAGGGGGAGGGGGAGGGAAAAAAAAAAAATGGCTTAAAGTCAAGTTGCACGATCATCAATGACAAAAAGGGCAGAGTCGGGAAAGGATGATCCTTAACCATTACGAGAAAACTTGACGTGGGGGGGGGCAGAGAGAAATGTGAGATTGAAAAATCGTTCATAAGAAAGTTGCTCTACTAAAAATTCTGAGCCTAGGAAAGACTCAAAAAAGGACAATCCGGCATAAGAAGACATAATCGTTTTGAAAGCTGAGGATGGTGCCGTAGTGGTCCGAAAACGCATAGGAGGCAAATGGGGAGGGCACCAGGGTCATGAAAAGCAGAACGGGAAAAGCAACAAGAAAAAGCCAGAAAGACATCTAGAAATGAGAGGGCACAGCTATGTGAGGGAGGTGGATGGGGGGAAAAAAGAAAAAAGGCAGGGGGAAAAAAGCAGGACAAAGGGTGGGTCGTTTCTCAGGGGAAAAGGCAAAGGACAAAAAGGAAAGACGGGTCGGTTTTATTCTTCTTCTGAGTGTGGGGTTTTGGACAAACGCCGGTACACAGTGATAGTAAAAAGTCTCTAAGGAAGAGGGATAGCGGGAAAACAGGAAATCAAGCAAGAAAAAAAAGATTCCAATACTCATTGGTTGAGGACGGGGCGGAAAAAATGCGTGTAGCAGGTAGGGAAGGAAAAATAAAAAATAGAACCCAGCTTGGAAGAAAGGGCAAATGACTCACTGGCGAGGAGTATTTAATTAGGGGGAAAGGCGGTATTGTCTGAAAACCGGAAAGGGCTATAACGGGGGAGTGGGGGTAAGGTGAAAGTCAGAACATAATACAAACACAAAAAGTGAAAGGTGGGTGGATGTGGGGGGGAGGAGAAAAGGGGAGGGTGGCTTCAATGAAGAAGTAAAAAGAAAAAGACGCGCATGTAGAAAGGGGAGGGGGGGGAGGGAGGGGGGTCGTATTGGGGGTAGCCGTGAGTAGGGAAAAGGGAGACAAAAGAATCGCTATCGGGTACAGATATCTCGGTAGTGGGTTGGCATAAAAAAGGGGGGGGGAGAGCAGGCACGCGCAGAGAGAATTGGGAGGAGGGGGAGGGAAAAGATTTATGGATGAAATGGAGAATGGTGCAGAGGCAGGGAAGGGGGGGATGGTAGAGGGGAGGGGAAAGGACCAGCCTGGGGGGTTCGTTTAATGCTCGGGGCGGAGTTTGGGGGGTGTCAGACAGGTGGGTCTGTACCTTATAATTTGCTTTCGGGGAAAAAAAGTGGGTTTGTTTCTTGTTCGGGTTGGGGGGGGGGCGGGGGGGGGGGGGGGAGCCAGCAGTCTTGCCGTCAGGTGTGAGGGAAGAGAAAAGGGAATATCGGGAAAAGCTAACGGGGGTGAGGGACTCGGGCGGAGGCCGGTGTGGATGAAAGAATGGTCGGTGATAGAACCGCAGTGGGAAAGACATGGAATGGGTGGTAGGAGGGACTTCTAGGGGTGATAATATATGGGCGGAACTGTCGTCGCTGGGAAAAACGCGGGCAAGTGTAATAGAACCGTCTGTTCCAGCGAAGCAAGGTAAAAGGGTGAGATGAATGCACAGATATAGGGAGGATTTAAAAGGTAAGGGGCGGGGATAAACAGGGAAAAATGAAAAGACGTGCAGATTAGTTATGCTTCATTGGCGGGGAGGCAATTTCAAGAGCGGGGGTAGTTGTATACAGGTAACTGGGAGGGGACGACAGTAATGAAGATTGATTCAGTGAGGAAAAGAAACGAGAAGTGGTGAGAGTCGAGGAGGGTGAAAATGTAACTTCGACTTCAATGAGTTTGTGGGGATTGGATAGACAGGAAGGGGGGGCATGGAGAGAAGAGGGGCTTCTCGAGCTAAGAGGGTAGGGTCGGAAAGGGAACAGGTGTCAGCTCAAAAAAAATTTGGCAAAGGTGCGCTATACAGAGAATCGAGGGGGGTAGTGGGCAAGGTCATATTTAATCATTAATCGGGACGGCCTGGCGAGGCAAGTGGGGAAGAAGAGTGGTCGGCTAGGGAGGACAACACGCGGGATACGAGAAAAAGACTTGTCTTCTGCTCGGAGAAGGCAATAAGGATCGTGAGGCAGTCGGGACTGCTAGAAGACACAACACTAAAGAAAAAGGTATGTCGTGGGGGAGGCAGAAGAAAAAATATCGGTGGAGCTGGGGAGTTTTGGGGCAGGCTCAATATCGCTGTAATACGTTTGGTCAAAAATGTGCCAGGTCCATCATAGTATGGTAACTGGGACCGTAATGGGAGTCAGATGGGAAACGCAGACGCCTGAAATTGCCAAAGGGGAGAAAGGGAAAGGGAAACTAGGCGCTGGGGGGTACAAGTTTAGTGCAGCGGGCATACGCGAAAGTCAGAAGAGAGTACGCCGGTATCTAAAGCTCAAAAGGTCGGTACTTTGAAAGAAGTAACAAGCACAAGGGCGGAACGAACAAAAGAGAAAGGGGGGGCGAAAGGGGCAGTAAAAGGTTCTCACAAGTCCCACGCGAGGGGGGGGAAAACGAAGGTGAAAAGCTGTCTCAAAGATCATTCTCACTACATCGTAGGTTAGGGAAAACGGTGAAAGAAATGATGAAACGGAAAATAAAGACCATAGAAAAAAACATGCGTGAAAGAGGGGCAAAGCGGAAAGGTCAACATGACGACGCCGAGAACCCGCTCGACGAAAAGTGTAAGAGGAGGGCGGGGATTCTCTAAATCGAGGGAACATCTCGTTTCCAAGGCCGAAAACGCAGAGGATACGTATGAGGGGTAAAAAAAGCGGTAAGGGAGGCGGGATGGGTGAAAAGACAAGCGGGGGGAGGGGTACAAAACTGGCTGGCTCTGCCAGGAATCAAGTTCGGAACTTGGGCGGAAAGAGAGGTGAAGACTGCGCATCGGCTCAGTAGGGATAGTAGTGGCCGATCATGGGAAAAAAGAGGAAGACAGCAGCTGCTCAAAGGGGGCAAAAGCACGGGGGAAGCAAAAGCATAACCAGGTCAGGGATCACTGTTCCAGATTGCCTGGGATGGCCCCTGAGCCTGCAGGGAGAGTGGCAAAAAACAGCATTCAAAAGTACGAGGGACCTGCTCACCCGAAGGTAAGGACGAGCCTAAGGGTGTGAACCGGGGGTGTCCATCGAAAGAAATGGCGAGAGAGTCGCGGGGGAAGTGTGCGTCAAGGCTGTCAGGAAACACACGGAGATGGGTTCATATGGCTCAAACTAAACGAGGGGATGGGAGAGGAGATTAAAACCAAGGGAAGGGGGGCGGCCGGAAAGTAAAGAAACGGAGAGGCTCGCGAGTACTTAGTATTGACTCTCAAAAAAAGGACTGTAAAAATCAGCTATGGCACCGGCGCGGCGTGGGAGAAGGGACTGGGGGGGGGGGGCGTTACGAATATGGTTTCGTCAACGAGCAACTTAAGTGCATTTGGGGGGGGTAAAAGAGGGGGAATCCGGAGAAGGAGAGGGGAAAGAGGTTGGCTGAATGACAGGAAGATAAACGGCTTGTGGAGGCTAAGTTGACATTTTCTGCGCTAATTTACTAGTAGAGACGAAAGCAGATTATAAGTCCATCTAAGATATCTCAGATCAAAGATGAAAACAGGGATTGAAAGAGTGAGGGGGAGTCAAAAGCTGTCGTCAGAAGAAAAAAGAGGTAGAAAAAAAAAACATCAAAAGAGAAAAAAGACGCGGAAACAGCTTCAGAATCTGAGGGGGTAAATCGACTTGATTATAATAAAGCCAGCAGAGGGAAGGAAGATAATGCTAAGA
>Ga0179593_1568343_pt1 | contig 10325 bp, 13 predicted proteins | sample CZODoug2_1_08_16_FD_185931 | JGI IMG/M metagenome (GOLD analysis project Ga0179593, IMG submission 185931) | Vadose zone soil fungal communities from Angelo Coast Range Reserve, California, USA - CZODoug2_1_08_16fungal (PacBio error correction) | ecosystem: Environmental > Terrestrial > Soil >...
GGGGAAGGAGGATCCTCCGACGCGAACCATAAGGAAAACTAGTAACGCAAGGTTGGGGCGACTCGGGGTGTAGACAAAAAAGGGTGGAAAGGGGAGTGGGTCAGTTTCGGGGGGGGGCCAGAAAAACTCGCAAAATGCAGTACTGATATGTGGTAGAGAGGACACAACTATGAAAGAAAGGGGAAAAGCCATTATCGGAATAACTTTGCTCCCAAGGTTGCAAAGGGGTTCGAAAAAGGTATGCGGAAAATCTAAAAAAGACAAAAGACCTTGAATGTGGGCTTCCGGGAAAGTCGTTTTCAGACCGGTTGCCAGAAAAGGAAGAAGGTGGAGGAATAGGGAAAGATTTCGCTGTTTACATTGTTCCAAATAAAAAGAAGAGGTTACCTCAAAGGGGAAGAGGGAAGGTATTACCGGTAGGAGGAAAAGCAACAACCCGGATGATCTCTGGGGAAAAGGGGGGAGGATAAAGACCGAAGATCCAATTGGGGAAAACTCAAAAAAAAAAAACCTACGTCAGGCGGCAAGGCCAAGGGCTCAAGGGGGATTGGCGGATTCCCAGATACCGCCAAAAATCACTTTGGATCAGGACATAGAAACACACCAAGAAGTGGGGGTGAGGGGAAACATCCGGGGTATAGGAGTCTAACAGAGGAGTGAAAGGAGCATCACACTGTCCACTTCTAGGGGATTCACGGGAGATGTATAGTGCCAAAACGACGATCAAGAGGAAAGATGAAAGACTTCGCAATCCTTACATTGAAATTTGCCAACTGGAGAACAGACTTAAACAAATATCAAGGCCTAAGAGTTAGGGCAAGAGGTAAGAAAGAACAAAAAGGACACGCGCGGACGTCGGAGGGTTTTCAAGGCGCTGGAAAGGGGTCTAGAAGTCGTCAAAGAAAAATTCTTACGCTCGAATGCCGGAGAAATAAACAAAGAGGGGGAAATCGCAAGGCAATACCAAACAACGGGGATTTCCAACACTCAGGAAGACAAAAAAAAAGGAGATAAAGGCAATGTCCAGGACCTCCGCCAAGCCTCATTGAGGAGCTGCTGAGTAGATGAATAAGGAAGGGACTGAATGTGTCGTTAGACCTTACGGCCGATTCAAAAACGATAGACCTGGATAAGAAGGGAATTGGCTTCGGGGGCACCGACCTGCCGAGATGAGAGGCTAGAGCAAAGGTCAAAAAGACTGGAAAGCAGAAACCCCATGGCGACGTGCTAATTGTACTGGAAGGAGGGAGGTAGTTTGAATGGGCGAAAAAGAGGGTGGTCCCTGAAAGGATCGAAAAATTGATAGGCCTCTGAATACTCGACAATTAGTAAGATCCCTGTAGACCGGCCGTGGTAACGGTGCCCGACGTCATGCAAGCCGAAATAGAAACATCGCTAAAGAGGGATCACACATGAGAGAAAAAGGGGAGGAAATTCCAATAAAATAAACGGTTAATAAGCATATTTTCCGGCTCGGGCAACAGTCAGTCTTATAGGAAAAAAGTTAGGGATCATAAATCCGGCGCCAACTCGGTTCCCGGTGCTTACACAGGGAAGTTGGATACTGGAGGAATGGGGGGTGAATCACGGGCGTCGTTACGCGCTCGAAGCGCGTGCATGTACCAAAAAAAGAGGGTTCCACCATCCTCGTCGGTTGACCGCCGAAGGGGGGAAAGAGAAGAAAAAATCACACTGGACGCGACTTGGGGGGTCGGGGGGCTGGTAGTCAGGGGCATCTATTCACAACAACAACAAAGATAGAAAAAAAAAAAAAAGGAGGGGGTTATGTCTGATGTAAAGCCCTTCGGCGGGGGAAAAAAATGTCGAGGAGAGGACGCAGGTCCACGGTTGAAGTATAATTGCCCATGCACGAAGAAGAGCTCTCAAAAAAAAACCAAGCACGCAAGATATTCCATCACGACGAAAAAGAAAAGGTCTGGGAAAGTTCAACTTCCGAAGAAGGGAAACTGATCGTGGGCGCCGCAAGAACGATATTGTTCCTGTTTGACGAAAGGATCTGGGAGTTAAAAACAAAAGAAAGAGGCTATAAACCTGGCCAGCACGAGAATCTACACTTAGGGTCACCCTCTTGATTTGGAAAGACTGTAGAAGGGGGAGAAAGCATGTGGGCAAGCGGACCTCGAGAGACCAGGGAGTTCGATAGGGGGTTCTCGGGGACCAAGAGACTAGGGGGCGATCAGAAGAAGGAGAACCAAAAGAAAGTTGCACACATTAACCCTTGAGGAAGTAGCAAATCGGGTCCGCTGGAAAAGGCAAACCTCTAAAAAAGAATTAGCAATTCGAAGCAATCTGAGCATAACGGAAGAGACGAGAAAAATGATGAGGGGACCCACACTTAAGGCCCAACTTACGAAAGATAAAGAACGCCAAAAAGAAAAAATGGAGAGGGCAATTACTCATAACCCTTAATGCAAGTTGTTCTCTTGGGTTTGAGGAAAGAGTTGGGGAAGATTGGGGGTAGTGCCTTGCCGGGGGGGGGGAGTGTCAGTACGGAAAGAACCGACGGGGGTTCTCGGTAAATTTCGAGCGCATGTCTTTGGCTTAAATGAGGACGGTAATTCAGAAAACCGATCGCGTTCAAATGCCTGGGAAAAAAATCAGTAAGTGACCGAAGCCGAGTAATCGTCCAATTAGAGGGAAAGGAACTTATAGAAAGGACGTATTGGGCCGGATTGCGACTTGGGTTATTCAAAAGATACTCAAAAAAGATCACAACCGCGGAAGCGAAATGGGAAGTTCCAAGAGCAAGGGAATGGACAAGTGGAGGAATTCGTAAGAAACGAAGCGTATCGCTGGAGCAAAAAGAGACACCGAGGGGGTGGCCACTAAAACAAACTGAAAGGGGGGAAAAATAGGATAAACGTTATTAAAAATAATCTTGGGGGGAAGACCGCATCCCCACAGAATTGGAAGGGCTTGCTAGATTTAACATTTCCAATTGGCTGAGGGGAAAAGGGGGGAGGGTAAGGATAGCTGACGAACTATCAGTTTTTTTGGGGGGGAGCATTTCCGTCCGTCGAGCTAACGAAAAGGGTAAACTCCCGGCCTTCTTCCAGGAACAGGAAGGAAATGGAAGGTGAAACAAGAGAAAAGAGGGCAATCGAGAAGAAGGGGAAAAGGAAAGCCTGGGACTACCTTGCTAAAAAAAAGAAGGGACGAATGTCATGGTCTTCAAGGATTTGGGACAGAACAAAGAGGAGCATACCTGATTGCTGGGTTCTTGCCGGAGTTAAAAGGAGACAAGGGGGAAAGGCGTAATTGACGACTGGTCCTTGTCTTTGAAAAGCCCTGGGAAGGGGGTGTGAAGAACCACGCAAGTAAGAAGCAGATTTATCTCATCCACTTGCTGAAGCTGGCAGGGAGGGGGAGCAGGTCAAGGACAAAACATAGAGGATCGTAAAAAGTGTGTCCACCTCAACCACCAAAGGTCTAGAAAAAATCAAATCAGTACGTTCTGGTCGAGGCCATCCATATCCCAGAGGAAAAAATCAAAAGGAGGAGGAAAGAGAGGGGTGATTTAATAGGGGAAGTATTGAATCTAACAGTCCCAGGGAATCGGAGAGGACTTTTCTCGATGGTAGGGAGGGAAAAATTGAAGACACGGGCGTTTTGGGAACTTTTATGACAGCCGAGCCAAAGAAAAAGAATGATGGCTTTGTGCTTCTACTGGTTGCCGCTGAAAAAGAAAGGAAGATGAAGGAAGGATAAAACTTTGCTCACTACGTTGTTGGGGTCGATCGGAGACATTTAGATAAAAATTTCTGACATCGTTTTGGGAAGATGGGCATCAAAGCACTCAGGTGGACAGGAAGGCAATGATTTTCGTTGATATTGCAATCGTTTCGCTTCTGGGGCATTTAAAATCCAAAGGGGGGAAAATGGGTAGGGGGAAGGGGACCTGACTAGAGGGTGCAAAGGGAACAAAACCCCGGATGAAAGTAAGGATTATCGGCTTACAATAATACAAGACTCAACACTCAAGGAACGCTTAATCTTAACGAAATTCGGAAAGTATAGTAGGCGGATTAAGGAAAGGCGAATCCCGTTGATAAACCTATCCAAGAAACGTGCAAAAAAAAAACGTCGAAGATCAGGAACATAACGTCACTAGCAAAAGACAGGCTGTGAAGAAGAGTCTGGTCAGCAGAAGGGGACAGCGTGGCCTCTAGGTGAGAGGTACAAGTGGCTCTCAACGCTCAGTTAGTCGTCAAAAGACGTGTACAAAGAACAAGTGAGTTGCCTAAATAAACAAAATCTTCCTGAGTTCCCTACGATCCGGTAAAGGATACGGGGAAGGAAAGGCATTGGCCAGGGTTGCCCGTGAGGCAGGGAAGAAGAGATAAAAGTCAAAAACATCAGGTCCTTACGAGCGAGTTACAACACAAAAGGAGTGGAAAGAGGACCGCGACGTGAGACAAACACTCAGGGGGAAAGGGGCAAAAAAAAGGAAGGAAGGGGATGCCAAGGAAAATCCTCAAAGACTCATTGGAGGCTGGGCGGATAAAGGGCTGATTAGACGCTACGGTCTTACGGGCAAAGGGGATCAAGAGGAAGATCCCCACCAAGGAAAGGAAATGCGTACTAGGGGGGCATCACAAAGAAGGCGTTGGAGCGCTAATTCGGGGGGAAGGGTAGGTGGGGGCGACGGGTGCTCATTGACTGCGAGGGAAAAAAGGAAGGAAAATAGGAGGTTAAAGGGACAGAGGGGGGGGGGAACTTACTCTTATCAGGAAGAAAAAAAATAGTCAATGGCCTCGCCCTCTAGAGAAAGAATCATTGGCCGACAGCGGACAGCCCGCCCGTAAAAGAAGCTAAAAAAGAGAAAAAGAAGGGAGGCTTGAGGACATATTGCTGGCATTCATGATAATCACTTGCCTTCTCTGGACAGTCGGTAGGGTTAGAATATGTCACGAAAGAAAAAGGTCCGGGTCTGACATAAAAAAAAACGGAAAGTTCCGTATTGCTGATAACGGAATTTGGAAAAGGGGAAATGGAGGGGGATGACTGAAAAGAGGCGTTGGCGGGGGCGACTTGGGAAGCTCTCGCCGTGGGGCAAGAGGCCACAAAGACGTACGTTTGCAAGAAGATCGGTCGGGGAGGGATGCCGCAGTTGTCCGGAGAAAGAAAGAAAGGTGCTCGGGACGGGGAGGGGATGGCATGAAAAAACAAGGAGAGAATAGATAGATTCCAGGAAAGAAAAAATGACACGGGAAGAGCTCTTATGGTGAGAAAAGCACCTAAACTACAGGATGCTATTGGAAAATAACCGCATTTACCGGCTTGTATGAGGAACGAGAGAGGAGTAAACGTCCTCAAAGCACCGAAGAAGTAGGATCACAGCTAAATTTCCCCCTGAAACAGGAACTTACTTCGCGTGGGCGCCGGCTTACCTTGAAAATCAAGAAGAAGGTCACGTTGAAAAGGAAAGTTTCCAAAGTCCTGCAATAGCGGAAGAAAGAAAAGGCAGCACGAGGAATACTTATTGGGAGGGGACATCACTGGGAGGGTCCTTTTACGGGGCGGGGGTCCCAGAAAGAAAGGGAAAGGGGGAGACCAGGAAGGGGAGGGGGACGGGGAGTGTCACGATGCCTGAAGAAGATCAAATTGGTGTCGACAGACCACCATGGAGGAACCCGGACGAACTCGCGAGGAGCCAAAATCGGAAGCCAAAAATTAGAGCTGCCGTCGAATATGCGTCAAAGGTCTTGAGGCATCGGGTTACAAAACTGAACGCGTTAGGAATCCGGCCGGACCGAAAGCAGGATCATCATTAGCAATTGCGAGACGGGAACAGAAAAAGAAGCTAAATTATGGAGGGAAGGGCACCGGAATGACGTCAGATGTGCATTTGCAACAAGTGTTTTCATTCGAGGGAAAAGACTGGTAGGGGGGAAAGTCTAGCAGAGCAGTGGTGTTTTGAAAGAGTATCAGGAGGAATTTGTGGCTTGCATTGTAGAAAGAAGCAGGGGGGGGGGAAGCCGGGAAAAACAACGACGACTCTGGGGGGGGGTGGAGATCCCATTCAGGGAAAAAGAGTTTTTTAGGGGAATCTAGCGGATGGAAAGTTCACAGCAGATGAGGCAAGGGGGGGAGCCGAATGATCGTCGTGAAAGGTAAAAGAGGAAGGGGTAAGGCCAATAAAGAGGGTAAAGTGGATAACGGTCGGGGAAATCTCGTACATTCTTGACTTTTGGGGGTTATAAACCGAAACAAAATGTCTTCTAAAGGTTCCGGGATGGGGGGAGTGAAGGTAAAATCTGTAAAAAGCCACAGGGCGAAGAACGTATAGGAAGTGGCCTAATGAATTTTAACAGTTACATCCACTGGCAAGGGTAGGGTGGGGGAAAAGGGAATACTGACGAATACTTAAAGAAGGGGTTTTGTGGAGCAAGAGACGAGTACAGTGCCGGATTCAACGTAGTAAACCGTTCAAAAGGAAGGGAAACGGAGCCCTGGGAAAAACTCAGTGACTTCAGGTCAACACACCTGGTCCTGAGAAACCAAGATGCTTCAGAGGAAGATTCAGGAGTTGGGAAAGGGGATAGACTGCGTTCGCATACATGGCTGCAAAGGGAACAGGAAACGTGGGACAGGGAAATGTTATCAGTCCAGGAGGAGTAACCTTGAAGGAATCTCAAGAGAGCAAACCAGGCATCTCACGGCATCTCTCAGGGGAGGGGAGACTGTCGGAATTCACTAACATTAACAGCAATAGTGGAAGAAGACAGTTGGGGACCCAGAAAATCAGAGACCACTTCCAAGTGGGTATGAAGGGAGGAGGTTTAAGGGGGAAAATCAAACAACCTCGATCCAAGGATCATCTCTGAGAAAAAAACGGATGAGAGGATGTTTCCGAGCAGGGACAGAAAAACGGCGAATCAGGATGCCAGGGAGTCGAAGGGATAAAAACGTGCCGTGGACCACGGAGGGGTGCTGGTTTTCTAAGAGAAGAAAGAAAGAAGAAAGCCGTTGTGTGCGATAGTTTGCGGCGGCTTCAAAAAAGGGGGAGGGGGAGCCAGGAAAAAGAGTTACATTAACTGAAGGCTTTGGCTCCAAAAAGGCTTGAAAGGGGCAGACACAAAGTGATAATACACACGTGTACCTAAAAAATCACTGGAAGGGGGAGGACGCAAAAGGACTGTGAAAACGGTGGTGCCATCAAAAAGAAGGTTCGGGAAAGGAGAAGGCAATTCGCTCGGTAGGAGAAATTGACGGGAAGGGGAATTAACCTTTCAGGGGAGTCGCTCGAAGGAAAGCGGAACAAAGGAGATCTTAGAGAAAAAAAACCCTACAATCGAAAATTTAGAATACCTGCAGCTGTCGGAAAAGTCCATAAATCCGCTGTGGGAAGGGGATTCCCAATAGCGACTCAAAAGGGTCAGGAAAAAATACCTGAAGGAGGGTGGTGTGTCAAAGGTGGTAGACGTAACTTGCTAACTAGCAAGAAGGAAGAGGAGGTGTCTGAAGACTGGACCATCTGCGTCGATAAATTTACGATTAAAAAGTGGGCGGAAGAACGACAGGCAACGGTCGCAGATACCCAGGAGAAGAAAATGAAAAAGGGACTCAAGAAGACGGAAAGGGAAAAAAGATTCCTTTTGCGATTCCCTAAGGTTCTTCAGGGAAATACGGGAGAAGGGAAAAGCGAAGAATAGGTGGAAACTTGTCTTGAAAGCAATGAAAAACTACATGCAAAGCCAAACAATCATTTCTTGAAGAAAAAAAAGAAAGGGGACGTTGAGGAGAAAAGGCACTACCGACACGGTATTTCAAAAAAACGGCAGAGACTCAGAATAAAAAAGAATAACGTGGGGATGCCAAGCGACGGCCAAATTGCGAAAAAGTTTCAGCTGAATGGAACTGAAGTGCTGCTCGGTGGAAAGGAATAAGGCCGAGAAAATGGGCATGGTTCCAAGCTGCCACTTCCTGCTTCTAAAAAGGGGCCTGCCAGAATAGGGTGAGCCATGAAGGGTCGCAACCCGAGGACGTGCGAGTTAAGGGGGGTAGTTGATTCATCCTAAATGATGGCACTTGGCAGAGTGAGACGGATATCGAACTGGGATCCATCAAGAAACCCGATAATCCCGTGAGAGACCGAGTCAAGGAGGGTGCCCGACACGTAAAGAAGAGAGAAAAAGAGGAAACCACATGAATATGTTCAAACATTGTTTGGAGAATCTTTAAGGAAGCAGCCCAACAGTTCGGGAAGGCGGTCGTTAAAGAACATATGTCCAAAAAAGGGAGGAGAGGAGATGAGGTCAAAAAGTTTCAGGAGGACACGGAGTGGGGGGGCCCAGCCTGGGATTTTCGGGGCGCATGGACTATCGGGGGGGGGGAGTTAAACGACGTGGACATGGCAAATCTATCCCAAGGCAAAGAAACGGGCAGGCTAGTGGGGAAATTGGGGGAAAAATAGTGGGAGAGGTAAAAAAACCATAACAAAAGGCAGAAGTTTCATGGCTTTAGTCGGGATTCTCTCAAAAAAAAAAAGGAGGGGGAGATGAAAAAAAAAAGCCCATGAAGGGGGAGAGAAAGTATGAGGGTGGAGCCGTCCACTTGAGGCATCACATCACCCAAGAAAAAACGACCATTTAGAATTCCTCTGTAAAAGTGTGCCGTGAATAAGAGTGACCATCAAAGAAAAATCGGCGAGGGGGGGAAAAAGAAAAGGAGGAACCCAGAGAAGAACACACTGAGCCAGTAAATCCCAGGGTAAGGCATTCAACAAAAGATTCAAGGGAAAGAAAACTTACTGCGGGATACTCAGGGAAACGACTAATTGGGTCAGGTGACATAAAAAAGGGGGGGGGGTGAACGAAAGGGAAAACTACAGGCTGAGCAGAAAAACAGGAATCTCATAACATTGGCAAAATCGGGGGGGGGGAAATACAAGGGGGGAGAAAACTTACGGGCGGAGGGCAGGTCGGGCAAAGTAACCACTCGAAAAAAAAGGGAGGAGTGGATTGTGATGGAAAGCAGGGGAGGGAGAGGTAATGCGAACCTAAAAATCGGAAAAAATAGAACGTGAAACAACTCGCAGTCAAAGCAAGGAAAAAGAAAGGGGGCCAGCATGGACCGACAACGAGACTCTCTTATATCAGTCGGTTGATGCATTAGAAACAAGGAAGGACAGCTTGCCCAAAATATGTCGGGAAAGCCGTCCCGTCAGGACCGCAATCAAGTCCGATAAGAAAAGCCCAAAAAAAGAGAAAAAACAGCCTCATCAAAGGCTTTTGCGGAGGGCCGGAAAACATACAGGGGGGGGGTTTTGGCGATTTTCTTGAAAGTTTTCAGAAAGGAGGGGAGGGGGTTGGGGAACGTTGGGGGAAGGGCCTTACCCCGCAGCCTTTGCCGTTGTGTTTCTAAGAGTCAAAAAAAAACAGAGGGATGGTTTGGCTTGAACAAAGGGGAGTCAGGGGACAGCAACCCAGAAGGACAATTCGCGTGGAAGGGGTGCACCGAGAAAAAAGAATTGTCCAGAAAGCAAAAGAAGTTTGAAGGCGATGCCTCGCGTCGGCAAGCAATTGGGAAATGCGACTGGGATACGGAAAAGTCAGTGAGGAGGGGCCACGGGAGAAGAAAGAGAGGCAAATAAGCTGGTAGGGATGAAAAATTTTCAGGTCCCGGAAGCGACATTTGCTAGTTGAGAATAGACAAAAGGGGAAAAAATCACAAGGAGAGAAAAAAATGCCGGTAGGGAGGTCCGGAAACGGGCGGAGGAAGAGAATCAGCAAAAAGAAAAATAAAGCGGGAGGGGAAGGGTTGGAAGACTTAAGGAGAGTAAGCGTACATTTAAAGGACTTGTTTAGGGGAAGCCGATCAGAGAAAGGGTTTTGTTTAAAAGAGGCCTTCGAAAAATGACGAAAGTCACGGCTTGGGGTGAAAAATCGGACCGAAATTGGATTTTTGGTAAACAATGGAAAGAGGCAGGGCCCAAAGAAGGTCACTAACTCAACGCTGTGATAAAAAGGGGGGGGACCAGTTGGGAATTAGAAAAAAATGACAAGGATGTTGGAATTCCACTTGTTATAGACAGGGGAGAGCAAATCAACGTCCGGGATCCAAAGCGTGGGGTACCGGAAGAAATCAAACTTGAAAGAAATTGGGTTTTCATATTCGTCCACACGGGGGAGAAAAAGACAAAAACCGGTAATCGGGAATCGCACAAGAAGGCTCATTTATCATTAGAACAGGAAAAAAACAATCGTGAAGAGTCATCACGTTTGGGCAACCTAAAAAAAAAATTAAACGTGAAAGGAGGAGCGTTTCAACTAGGCGGTGGAGGAGGAAGGAAAACCAGATTA
>Ga0179593_1591638_pt1 | contig 10325 bp, 13 predicted proteins | sample CZODoug2_1_08_16_FD_185931 | JGI IMG/M metagenome (GOLD analysis project Ga0179593, IMG submission 185931) | Vadose zone soil fungal communities from Angelo Coast Range Reserve, California, USA - CZODoug2_1_08_16fungal (PacBio error correction) | ecosystem: Environmental > Terrestrial > Soil >...
ACCTCGTCGCGAACATCACATAGCACAGGGGTTCAGTGTCAATCAGTTGTGGGGGAAAGAAGGTGACGCGCGAGCGCTTCCGAAGCTTTCGGCGGTAGCTGTGGCTCGGGACTAAATCACGTCGTCACATCTCGAATCAAGGAAAGGGAAAAGGAAAATATAGAGGCATGCGCGCTATAAGGAGGAAAAAAGGGGGGCGTCAGGAAGAAAGTCAAACGTAGATGACCGGACATGCTTGCGGCTAGGAATAGCAAAAGGAACTGGGTGAGCTTCGAGAAAAAAAAAGCTGGCCCGAAGGGTTGCGCCGGCGCCTCGCCCGTAAAAAGGGGCGAATCTGAGAAAGGGGTGCTGAAAACTATGCACGGCTTCGCCTCTCGAAAGGGGGAAAAGGAAGGACCCGAAGACCCTCCGGGCGAATCAAAAAACCGCGCGTCGGAAAAAAAAAACTGATGGAGGGGGCAGGCAAAAACCTTTCCCCCCGCTAAAAAAAAAAAGGAGAAAAGGGGTCCCGAGAAGATCATTGGGTTAACAGGGAAGAAAGAGGGGAACAAAAAAAAAAATCTCGTGAACAGGCCGCCTACAAAAAAAGAATTGGGCAGTATTCCCGCAAGGAGAGAAACCGATTGTGCGGGGGGGGATTCCGTATTGGTCAGAAGTGGAGGAAAGGGGGGAAAATCGCACTTCACCGGTGAGTGTCATACTTCAGAAAACCGCTCTCATTAATAGGGAAACAAAACGGGGGGGGGGAGGGTTTGACAAATGACTGGAGGGGGTTGGTCAAAAAGGGGGAGGTCAATCAGGCAAAAACAGCCACGAACCGGATGAAGGGAGGCCAAGCCGAAGGAACAGCACATAACCCCAAACCGTCCCCCGTTCAACGTGGGAGGAGGGAGGAAACCTTCCATGTTTTAAAAGGACTAGGCAAAAAAAAAACAGAAAACTCAGAGTTTGGTTCCCCAAACGGGAACTATCCGAGAACGGAAAAAAACGCCTCGACAAACGAAAAAAGAAAAAAAAAGAAAAAAAACCAACCATACGTCCCCGTTGTGGGTCGGAATGAGAACAACCCGCCGAGTTAAAAGAAGACGGCAAAACCCGGAAAGAAGGTCCGGGGGAGGGGGGGGGAGGAACCTGCGAAGGTTTGAGGTCACCGAACAGGAGAAAAGAGATTAAATGACGATGCATCTCCTCCAGGGGTCACAAAAAGAAGCACACAGTGGCCCGGAAGAAAGACCCAGGGGAGGAACGCTTCCCGACACGGGCAGGAAAAGGAGAAAAAGAAAAAAAAAAAAACGTTTTCCAGAGGGAAACGTTGAAAGGGAGAGGTCCGAAAAAAAGGAAAAGTCGTCCCATGGACGGACTAAAGAAAAATAAAAAGGGGGGGGGCACCATCTACTTTCATCCGATCCGGGGGAAAAAGGGGATTCGAGGCACCGCCCATCCCTCAAGATACCCGACAGTGAGAAAAGGGACCTTTTCTTATATCTAAAAGGGAATAAAGGTGAGAGGAAAAAAATCCTTGGGAATGTCGATCAGAGCAATCTTTGACGTTCAACGCTCACTGAAGAAAAGGTCTTCGGTAACTTAAGGGACAATCATCCCAATTGAAGGGGGGGGGGGGGATTCCAAAAACTGCCTCACATGTTCCAACATCGCTCATGAGGGGTTAGAGGCCCTTGATTATCCGTACAAAATAATTTCGAAGGAGGGGGGGGGGGTGTACGAAAAAGGAGGGCCCCCCCCAGTGAGAAAAAAAAAAAAAAGTGGGGGGAACCGGTATTTTGTCCGAGAAACTTGAGGAAGGGGGGGGAAAAACCATTCAACTTCAAAAGGAAGTTCATCAATCTACCACAGAAAGAGGGGGGGAAACCATTAAAAGGGAAGTTTAAAAAAAAAAAGAACCGAAAAAGAGGGGGGGGGGGAATGCGACACTTCCACTTGGGGGGAGAAGGGGGGGGAAGTTCCAACGATTGCAAACGCGGAAGGGGGGAAAAACTACATGAGAGACCCCACCTTGGGGGGTCGGTGAGGGGGCGGCATCAAAGGGAGGGAAAAGGAGAAACTAAATTCAATCGAGGGCTGCGTCAGGAGGTAATCAAAGTGGAGGGGGGGAAAAAAGCTGAAGAGCTGTCTGCCGTACCCAGGGGACGTACTGGGCGCAAAGGGGGGGATCTAAAAGTCAGAAAAAAAAAAAAAAAAAGTATAAAATATCTTCATGAAAGGCTCCCAGAAGAGGAAAAAGTGGAAGGAAAACTTTTGAGGCAAGCCCGAAAAAAAAAAGGCGTGGAGGGGCCTGCCACCCGGACGGGCGTGTCGTAACCGGAGAAGAAAAGAGGAGCCAGCCAACCACAGGGGGGAAAGAATGTACAAGTGGAACTACGCGGTAAAGCGAACTGGGGGAAAAGGGCTGACCAAAAAGAGAAGACTACAATATTTGACGGGAGAAAGCGCGGTAAGGGTGTGGTTCCGCCCAAAAAAACAAATTCCTGTTAAAGTCTCTTGAAAGAAGGCTTTGGGGGAAAAGGAAAAAAGTGAACCATGCATAGAGTTCAAAACAGTACAGAAAACTGGGGAGAGGACTTACCACACAACGGCAACTTCTCAATTATTGTGGACACGGGGGGGGGAAAGGGAAAAGAGGGATGTGGAACTGCCTGGAGGAAAAAGAAAAAACCTATTCAAGGGGATGAATGAAAAAAATTGTGCCAAAAGATGAGAGTGGGGCATAGGGCCAAAGGGCCCACCCGGTAAAGGAGGCCTAAAGCGAACGTTTCAACAAGGGGGGGCCTGTCGCCAAAAAAGAAGGGCAAAATCTGGGGGAGAAAATAGGTACTCGGGAAGAAAAAAGGGCCTCCGAAGAAGGAAAAATCGGCAGCGCTAAAAAAGGGGGGAGGCAGATGGGCCGTCACCAATCGGCGGGAAGTCGAAAAGAAGGGGCGCCGGGACGGGAGGCAAAGGGAAAAAAAAGGGCCGTGGCACCGCGGGAACGTGAAGTGGTGCGGAAAAAAAAAAAAGTTGGGAGGGAAGGGAACATTACCTACCTGCGAAAAGGGGAAGAAATGGGAGCTGCTCGACGAACATTGGAACCGATCGTAAAGAAAAAAAAAAAAACCTTCGCAAAGGAAAAAAAAACTTTCAAACTCTGACTGGTATCAAGGGTGGGGAAAAACAGAGGGGACGGAGTCCAGGAAAAAAATTCTTCGAGCCAAAAAGAAGCAAACGTTCTGGGGGGGTGCGGGGGGGCGCGGGAAGGCTGTCCAGTTGGGGAGAGGGGGGGGACGGGCACCGCGGGAAAAGAACGTTCCGCCAAAGGTTGACAAAAAAAAGGGAACATAGCCGTTTTTCAAAAACACTAAAGGGGAGAGAAAGAAGGACCAGTGAACAGGGTCGCTCAGGAGAGAGAGTGACGAGAAAAAAAAAGGCAAGAAGGAGCGTGCTAAATGGGATGAACCCAAAAGGAAAAAAGCTCATAGTCCGAGCCAAAAAAACATCGGTGAACGCCGGGATGCGGACAGGAAAGAAAGGTGCGGGTTTCTTCCAGCAGAATCCGGGCTAAAAAACGCGGAAGAGGTGGCGGATCACCTACGAGAACAAAAAAGGAAATGAAGAAACCCCCCTCCCGCCAAGGTTCAGGGATGACCGGAATCTGCAAAAAAAAAAAAAGAAAAACGATTTTGAAAGGGGAAGGTTCATCGAATTGGCGAGACGGGAAAGGAAAAAAAGAGAAAAAAAGAAGGGTTTTTCTCCATCTGAGAGAGAGGGTGTGGTGAAAAAAAAAAAAAACCATCAAGGGGGGAAGGCGGATCGCCGCCTGGTATGACGGCGGGGAAAAAAAAAAAAAGGGGAGCGGGGAGCGTTTCCTGCAGAAGGTCATGCCCTGACTTCAGAAAAAAAAAAAAAACAACGTCCTCGAGGGCCAGGGCATGGGGGCGAGAGAAACAAAAGCGAAAGGTATCACTCAACGTTTTCGGCCATAAAAAGGAAAAGAACCTGGGAAAAATAAGCGGATCTGTGCCCCCAGCACCAGGAAAAGGGAGAGTGAAAAAAGGAAAAATAACTCACAAATCACGGTCAGCAGCAGGGCAGTCCGATCAACAAAAACACCAAGGGGGGATGGTGATAGGAAGGGGAAAGGGGCGCTTAAAGGTGTCTTTCTCATCCGCGCACCGGCTTCGCGTTAGCCATGAGGCTAAAGAAGAAAATTCACGGCGATGAAAGGATGGAGAAGAAGGGGAAGGAATCACCATGTGAGAATCGAGCAGGAGAAAAGGGGGGAAAAAGAAAAAACGGGGGAGCGATGCGAGCGGGCCGGGGTGCTGCAAACTGTCTCTGCAGAAAGGGGGTGCGGCAATACCAATTCCATAAAGGGGGAAAGGAATGGACCTGACAGAGTAAAACCGGGAAGGGGAACAGGCTTCCCGGGAAAGCAAGGGGAAAAAAAATCCGCTATTTTCGATAAACAGAAAGGGGGGGGAAAAAACTGAAAGAAAAGCAATCTAGTGAAGGGTGCCCGCCAGGCTTGGGGGGAAAAGTTCCTCAGAACGGAAGGGGGGGGAGGGAGGGGTGCACATCCTGGACAGGCAATTCGAGGAAAAAACGCAAAACCCGCGCCGGAAAAAAAAAAGGAAAGGAGGTAAAAGAAACTCGGCATTAGGAGAGAAAATCCGAAAAAAAAAAACCAAGAAGGGAGGGGGTGAGGCCAATTGGGAGGTGAAGGGGTGGGCTGGTGGCAGAGGAGCCAACACTCCCCCCCCTGAGGGGGGGTTTCCAGAAAAAAGGGCTACCCGTCCACCTAGAATTAATAAGAAAAGGGGGGAGGGGTTTTAAAAACCACTGCCTGGAAACAGGAAAAGAACTCTTTTGGGGTTCCCGCAGAAAAAAGGAAGAGAACTTAAACCACCTCGGGGAAAAAGAAAAAAGAGATAACGGAAATCAAAACTGCCCACGCGGACAACAGAAACGCGGGCGATTAAATTACTGCTTGGAAAAAGGGGCAACCCTCAGGCTTCGAAACAGGAAAGAAGGGGGGAAGGTGGCATGTCCCGCGCAATTGGGTGGGTGGGGGGGGGAGATCGATCAGGGTGTTCCTTCGAGCAGGAACTCAAACGGAATGTGCAGGGAAAACGAGAAAAGGTTTTTCGCAACACTTGGGGGACTAAAAGCCAACACCTACGCGGAAGGGGGGCCCAAGGGGACCTTTTCCCCCCCGGCGGGAAGAAGAGGAATCTTCCTACGAAGTCTCAGGAAAGTGTCAGGAAAAAAAAGGGAAGGACTAATAATACAATAAAAAGTTGTGGGGCTGGCCCATCAGAATCCAAGAAACCGCAGGGAAGAAAAAAATCGCTGCCTCTTGCGAAATGGAAAAGCCCGAAGAAGAAAAAAGACCCGCATTCTCAATCTCATCCCAAAGGTCCCCCTTGGGAAAAAAAAAAATGAAAGACGCTTTTAGAATCACGATGACAAAACAGGGGGGGGGGGAAGAAGCCATCTTTGGACTCTAAAAAAAACAAATAGCAGGATTCGAGGTAAACGGAAAAAAAAACAGGCAGAAAAAGGGACTTCTTGTTTTTGGAAAAAGAAAAAGGGAAAGACCAGGAGATCTCGGTATCCGCAGGATTTGCAGGAAAAACACCAGTTTGATGATCGGGAAAGAAAGTGGGGGAAGGGAGACCCCCGAGTGTGGGGGAAATTGGGAAAAACCGGGATGGAACTCTCGGGAAGGTGGGGAAGGAAAGATGGGCGTAAGGAAAAACAGGAAAACGGGCAGGGGAAAACAACCTTAAAAAACAAAAAGGGAAAGAACCTTTTGAACCTTGTAACAGTGAATTGGGGTGGGGAAAAAAACCAAAATAAAAAGGGGGGGGGGGAGGCGACAACTCGGGAGGGGGAAAAAAAAGGCATCACTAAAATTTCCGCTGAAAGAAGCCGGAAGGGCAAAAATTGAAATACTGGGGGGACTGAAACAGGGAAAGTTCAAAGGGCCCGTCTCGAACGGGCGCCAAGACACGATTGACAGAGAAAAAAGTTCTCTCTATTCACAAAGAGCTATGCGTTTTCAAAAGGTATGCAGGAGGGCCCAGGGATCCAGAAGGACCACTGTACAGAATGAAGGGGGTTTGGAATGGATAAAAGAGAAAAAAAAGAAAAAGAACAACGGAAAAGAGAGATATCTGCAGAAAAAGACCAAAGTAAGACGTCCGCCAAAGTGGAGCAGCGCAGGACGGAAGAGAAGGGAGATCAAAAAGGGGATTTGATCGTGGAAAACGACCTGGGAAGAGCTCACAAAATGAACTCAGGGGGGGTCGCAAGCCTATTACTGTGGCAAAAAGGATGGGCAAAAATGTTTCGGCTGACCAAAAAGAAGACTACAAGAAGGGGGGAAAAATCCAAAAACGGGGGGGGGGGGGGGGGGAAAGGGGTTTTCACGAAACGCAGGGATGGGAAAAAAGGGGGGTCGTTTGATGGAAAGGGGGGGGGGGAGAATGCAAAGGAAACTTTGTCGGAAAGGGAATCAGGCCGCGCAATCAAAAGTGAAAGTCAAAAAGGAAAAAGGCCACGTACACACAAAGGAGCCTTCGCAAAAAAATTTGGAGAGAAGGGGTTTGGACTCCTTCCAGAGGAACAGGAAAAAGAAAAAATGGGAAAAGAATTTAGGAAAGGAGACCCCTTGGGATTGCTGTGAAGGGGGGGAATTACCAGACCCTGCTAGGTTGGGGGAGGCGTTAAACAGAGTCGGTGGGAAGGGGGGGGGGGGAGCAACAACGGGAGTGAGTGGTAGAAAGCTTAAGAAAGGGGGTCCTGTCTGTCCTCAAAAAAGGCCCGGATTGAAGAAAAGGTTCGATCCCTTCTTGAGGTTCCGAAAAAAAGAGAAGGGACCTCTAACGAAACGGGAAAAAAAATTCTTTTGACAAAGGACGTGAGGGAGCTTGGCCAGGAAAACTCTTCCTGTTTATACTCGGAAAGGAAAAAAGCGACCGTGGCCGTCTTCGGACCGCTTGGGAGGGGACAGGTGAAAAATTAACGGGAAGGTAGCGGACCGCAGGTTGAAGGAGAAAAACGTTGGTCGAGGCGCTTGTCCGGCCAGGGGGGGGGGGGGGAGTCAGCTGCCAGAGGGAAGGGGGAAAAAGTTTCCCCTCCTATATAACCAGAAGAAAAAAAAAAGTTCAGAAAAACCGGCACGCTACTGTAGGTGGAATCACTCGGGGGTGGGAGTAAATTGACAGAAAACGGCCGACGTCTTGGCAAAAAAGGGGGGGGAAGGGTTGAGAAAGCATTTCGTGTCCCGGAAAGGGGGGTCCTTACAGAAGTTGGAAAGAAACCACTTTCCTCAAACCGGAGGTCAGGAAAAAAAAGAGCCGGGGGGGGGAACACTGAGAGGGGGTCCCTTCAAAAGGGAGACAGGGAAAGGGGGAGGATGGTCCGGGCTCTGAGGCGAAGAAAAGGGGGTGGGAGAAAAAGGGGCCCTATTGACAAAAGAAAACCCAGAACCCAAAAATATTCCGGCGAGCAAACCCCGCCAGCGTTGGGAAGGGGGGACAAAAGAATATGAAAAAAATGCAGGCTTGAATGTCAAAAGCTTCAGGAGTGCTAAACTCCGAGGGGAAGGGGGTGGCGGATCACCTCTAATAAAAGGAAAAAAAAGCAAGAAAAGAACAAACTCCTCCCATTTCTCGATAAAAAAAAGAGGCCATCATTGGCAATGATGGGGAAAAGGGGGGGGAGAGGGTCCCAACGATGAACTGAGGGGGTCCAGAAAAAAAAAGGCACACAAATTCCTCTATGGGGGAGAAAAGAAAAGAAAGACTGCCAAGGGGAGGTTTAAAAGAGGGGAAGCCGCCAAACCTTGTGTTTAATCGCCCAGGGGAGAAAAGGGGACCTGGAAAAAAAAAAAAAAAGAACCCCACATCGGCCGGTTAGCGGGGTCTTAAAAAAAAGGCCCCTCCACGGGGGAAAGAGGGGAAAAATGTCGGCTTGGCAAAACAGCCTCAAGGAATGAAAAGAAGAGAAAGCCACATCGACGAGAAGAAACCTTTTCTGCATCGGACGGTAGAACCCTGGTAGCGAAATCCGAGCGAATGTCAAAAAAAAAGAGAAACCCGCCTGCTGGATGAAAACAAGAGAACGCCAGAGGGGGGAGGAGCTTCGAGGAAAGGAAAAAACGGATTATGAGGAAAGATATAGAAGACCCGGGAGGGAGGAGGGGAACCGTGGAAAATCTTGGTCTCAAACAAGAAGCCCACGGGGGAAAGAAAAAGGTAAAAAAAAAAAAAGAGAAAGACGTTATGCCGAAAACGTGGGGAAAAATATACGAAGGAGCTCGAGGAAAACGGAAAAACATGCCCTGGCCGCCGAGAAAAAAAGACGGGGTGGCAAAAAGAAAAAGACGCCTGGCAAAAAAACTGATCCGGGTAGGAAAAGCGCAAAAGGCGCAGAAGAGGGGAGGGTTGGGAAAAAAAAAAAAAAGCCATCCAAAAGGGGAAAAAAGCGGGGGCCATTACACCAAGGGGGAATGGGCGGCTGCAACGGCCACCCCACCAGAAGAAAGGGTCGACTGGCAATAGCCGGAAAAAAAAAGGGGGGGTGTCAACGGCCGGGAAAAGATACCAGCAATCTCACTGGTGACACAGGCGGAGGAGTTTGAAGAAAAAAGGGGGGGGGGGGCATCTCCAAAAAACCTTGGGTCTGGAAGGGGGGGGAGTTGCAATCCGTGATGGGGCGAGGGGGGGAAAAATCCGGAAAAAGCCCTTCCCGCAGGGGTCAGGAAGAATTCCTACATGAAGTAACCAGAGAAAGGAAGAACAAAAAAAGCCACTTCTTCCACCCCGGGGGGGAGGTTTAGAAGTCCTATTGAAAAAAAGAGGTGGGTCCTGGGCAACGGTGGAAATGAAAAAAGATCAGAAATGCCGCACACATTTGGCCAAAGGAAAGCTCGAAAGCTACCACCTGTGGTCAAAAAAACAGACCGGGAGTCCTACGACAAAAAAAGTTTTTTCCCCCCAAAGGGTCAAGTTAGTTTTGCGAGGGGGGAAAAAAATCTTTCACATCAACGCCAAGGGAAGGGGTGAAAACAGCTCGGAAGCACAAAAAGAACTAAAAAAGCGAACAACAACCCTCTCCACAAACCTGAAAGCGTTAACAAGAGGGGGGGGTAGACTCAACCAAAAAGGGGAAAAAACTGCTGGATGAAGAAGGGAAGAAGAAAGTGCTTGCACAGAAAGGCCGGCAGGGGGAAGGGGCTCGCCTGGTCATGGGGAGGGCCAGGAGGTCTAATCGAGAAGAGGAAAGCATCTCCTAAAACCCCGGGCAGGGAAAAAATTGGGGAGACCTTTTGTGGGATGGGGCAAAAAAAAAAAGAATGCTCTTCAAAATAAAAGTGTGAAAGTCCGTCTTGAGACGGGTCAAAAAAAAAAAGGGGGAGCGGAAAAAATGGGGAACCTTCACTAAAAAGGGGTCAAGAAGAAAACCGAGGGTGGGGGGGGGGGGGAAGGGGGGAAAGGGGACAAAGGAACCGAGGAGGAAAGAAGAACTCTTCCCCTGATAAAGGAGTAGCCTGCGAGTCACGAAAGTCCCGAAGAAAAGAACGACCCCTATTTCAAGGGGGTCAAAGAAACCCTGGGAAAAAATATCCTACTGGAAAGAAAAAGAATCAAAGAATCCTTCCCTTTTTCCCGGCTAAAAGCTTGGGGGGGAAAAACCTGCAAAGAAAAGAATTCTGGCCGGGATCCCAGTAAAAGAAAAGCATCCCAATTTTATCTGTTGGGGGGGGGCCAAGGGGAAAAAAGACCGAGATCCTCTTTCCCCTGGGAGGGGCAAGAAAAAAAAAGGTCGGAAAAAAAAGGAAGATTTCGAAGTCTAATAGTTGGGGAATCAAAGGGAAAATTGGGGAAGGGAAACCTCCCCGATTTTAAGCAATGGGGGGTCCCTTTTAGGGGTGGTTCCGCCAGGGATCAGGCAGGAGCCCTTTAATACAAACCTAGAAAACGATTTTCCGTGGAAAAAAGTGAGAATGGCGGGAGGAGTAACCCCTCAAAAACGAAAAAGGGGGGGTTGGATCGACAACCCTCTTTGGGGCGGAAGGGAGGGTGGTTTGGAAAAAAAACCTTGCTTTCAAGCTCGGCAAAGGGGAGACAGCACAATGAAAATAGCCGGGCAATAAAAAAAACCGGATGAGGGGAGCGAGCGGACCGCCAAGGTAGTAAAAAGAAAATCAATCTACTCTTGAATGTAAAGACAAATCAAAAAAAGCCAAGAGGGGGGGGGGGGGTTCGCAAAAAACCTAAGGGGGGGGAGAAGGAAGGTTTTCGAAAGTTCCATGAAGCTATAAA
>Ga0179593_1661343_pt1 | contig 10325 bp, 8 predicted proteins | sample CZODoug2_1_08_16_FD_185931 | JGI IMG/M metagenome (GOLD analysis project Ga0179593, IMG submission 185931) | Vadose zone soil fungal communities from Angelo Coast Range Reserve, California, USA - CZODoug2_1_08_16fungal (PacBio error correction) | ecosystem: Environmental > Terrestrial > Soil >...
AGGTTGTACCTTCAAGGGGAAATCAGCCGAGGGGGGGTCCGGGGGGAGAGAAAATCAAACGTACAAAAAGCAGTAAAAAGAAGCGCTCGGAGAATACTATTCAGGGGGGAGTTGGAAGAAGTGGCTCTCAGGAGAACCATCGATGAGCCGATATCAAGAGAGCCTGCTGGGCAGAGAACCAAAAAGGCTCCTTTCGATAAAGCGGCGTGGAAAAGAAGGACTCACCGATAATTTCAGGACGAGGAAGATGGTAAGAAGAAGCTCAACTAAGGGGTGGGAGCGTCGTCGGTATCACAGAAAATGGCAATAGTAAGTCAAAAAAAAGGGGGTTCCACTTCATTCCGAAGATATAGCTTACGGGAAGAGCCTCGGGCCACAGAATTCAGCTGCACAATGCTATTGGAAAAAAAAGCCCAGTGGATAAGAAGTAAGAGACATCCGAAGGGGAATCCTCTTCAGCACGTCAGAAGGAGGGATCATAATAAAGTCGGAAGGGGGAAGAGCACAGAGGACAAGAAGAAGAGAAAGAATCTTGGGACATGAAGGGGGAGGAGTTTTCTAAAAAAGAGGGTTCCTATAAGCCGTTCATGCCGGGAGTCCCCACCATCCAAAGAAGCCATCTTCCTCCCTAAGGGAAAGACACACCGGGGAGAAGAAGTTCCAAAATCCGCGAAGTAAAGGACGTTATTGGGGCATCTACCCCGGCAAAAGGTGGAACGTCCAGGAACCGTAGTCCTAAGAAACAAACTTGTAAAGAAGGATACTGAACGGGGCGCGAAACTCTGAAGGGCAATTAGAAACAACGTACTGTGCAGCCTGGGGTTCTTAGAGGATGTTTTCGCAATTCCCCGTCGGAAAGGGACTTCCGCGGGGCTAAAAAGGGATCTGGAGCCCATTGAAACCCCCTTGCAAACCCCCCAAAAAATCCCCCCCAAACCCCCAACCACTCTTACAATTTAAAGAATTTATATTTTCCGGGGTTTTTAATTGAAAAAAAAGTCTCATCCGGTGTGGGGAATGGATTGTAAGTATCACCCACAAAGGAGGTCATCACCTCCTAATAGGGCACCCGCTAAAAGAGACTGTTCCAAGACCGCTCGGGAGATAAGTAGCCGGGGGCTTAGATGGTGAACAAACTTCTTTCACTTGATAAAGACTCAAGACGCTGTGCTAAGGAAAAAAAAATGCCGGTTCATAAAAAGAAACAGAAGAAAAAAAGCCCTTTGGACGGACCAGGGGTAAGGGGAAACCAGTGCCTTCCTACATTATAGAAGGGGCTCACAAAAAAAGAACCTCCTCCATATCTCGACGAAGGGGCGAAGACGAGATATCCACATCAGCAGTCATTCATAAAAACATTAGGAGGGGAAGATAAACTTCCAATACTCTAGGGACAGGCAGATAGGAAAAAATTCTTGAGAAAGGCTAAAAGTCCGGGAAGAGGCAACCGGCCAAAAGGTTGTTAAGAACGACATCGCGTGGAAACGAGCAAAAAAAGGAAAATCTCACTCCCGAGTCCTGCCAATTGAGTATGGAGGGAACCGGCAAATCCTCTAAGCGTTCAGAAGAACGCCCGGGGGAAAATTGCATGATAAAGAAAGAAAGCAAATCCCAGCGGGAAAATGACTTATCCGGAGAAGAACTCCGTGACGAGTGTAAGGGAAGTCTTCGGGAAAGTGCCGAAAAAGGGGGGGATCGAGGGAGGAAATCAAGCGGCGGTCACCCGAAAAGGAATCGAGAGAAAACCACTTAGTCTGACCGTAACGGGCAAAGCATCCTATGAGGGTCCAGGGGTGCCTTCCAAGTGAGGTACTATGAGATTAAACTCTTCAATGCCACCAAAAGTTCTGGGAACTGTCTGACCTAAACCGGGCCGTAAACGAAAACCAACTAAGAGGGCGGATGCGCGGAGGAAATCGAGGGCGCGAGGACCTCGTACATTGAGGACTGATGCAGCCTCCAATAAGCGCCGGAAGAGATAGAGCCGAAACCGTCATGGGGGGAAAAACCAGGATTTCTTCGTGCGTCCTGAGGGGTCCGGGGGGCTTCTTTGCTGTTCCTCGGGGAACAAAGTAGGGGAGGGAGATCTCCACCAGCGGCGGAGAAGAAGAAAACCTAGAATAGGGTTTTTGTATTTCTCCAGAAAAGATATCGAAACAAAAGCGGGGGGGGGTGGTCCCAAAAAAAAAAAAAAAAAAAAGAAGTTGGAGCGCCAGCGAGGAGGCGAGGGTGTTGCGATGAAAGGGAGAGGGGGGTAAAGGAGAGGGTTCCGAGATGACCACTAATCGAAACTAATCCTAACACGTATTTCAGAGAAAGGGAAGGGATTCGAGGAAAAGGGAAAACCCCCCACGCCTTTAAAGCAAAAACCGCTCGATAAGATCACCCCAATCAAAAAGGAAAATAACGGGCACCTGCCTCAAAAATACTTGAATGCGGGGGAAGGGTGGGTAACTTTAACACTGCAAACGTTGCAGGCAGCCCCAGACCCGCCAGACCTGCGGGTAAGAGTGCAAAAAAAAGGGACCCTATACATTCCAGAAGGCCCGATTGTTGAAGAAAATACCAGGGGCTCTAGAAGGAAGCTACACAAAAACCCTATACGAGGAGGTCTGAAATCGGGGGATCGATCACAACACTTCGGAGGAAAGATCTCTCCAAGGTCAACAGGGATCCCTTCTCGGTTGAAGACAGTATCGAGAAAGAGATGTTAGGGGGAAAGGCCACGGATTCTAAAGTGAATGTATCGAGATTCAGAGACTATAAAGTCTTCTGTGCAGGGGAAAAAGTGCGAGGGGGGTTGGTCCCATTTTAACATACATCTGCGGGTTGTGATGTAATAAGGGGAATATCCTTAAAAAGGTGGGGTGCCAAAAGAAGGGGATCTTTTCCAAGCTTCAGTTCTTCCTGGTAAACCGGGGGCTCGAATCCTGGGAAAAAAGAATAAAATCAGAGGAGGAAGGCTGCGAGGAAATCTTTCCCTTTTTCAAAAACTAGAAATGAAGGATTCTCGAAAAAGAAGGTATCTCTCTAAAGGGAGGAGGCAACTGGAAAGGATCTTTGTACAAACGAGGAAAGTTTTGGTGCGATCTCAAAAAACGGGATACATCTCACATCAATCCTATCCAAGGGATGTATTATACTCAGACTGGGGGGGGGGGAAGCCTCGCCGGGCTGCACACCTTATTAAAAAGGAAGAAAAAAAGGCGAAAGGATCTTCAAGCCGACCTGAGGTGCGACGGGAAGGTTCTGGAGGGGGAGGAGCCTATTCGGAAGGGAAAATTCGGGCTGCATCATTCCAAAAAAAGATTCAGGGCGGGATTGGGGAGATTCTCCAGGTCAGGACCATCGCTAAGACTAGATATTCCAGGGAATTGGTTTTGCAGGGGGGGGGGTACTTAGCAGTTTGGGCCAAAGATCAACGTTTAAGGAGGAAGACATCCATACGGAAAAACACATATGCCCAGGGAAGGCGCCGATCTTCACTAAAAGGGGAACGGAAAAAGATACTCGCATGGGGAAAGCGAGCGGGGTTGTGGGCTTTTGGGTTCAAAAAGAAGAGCTGAGAAGTTCCACTGGAAGGCAACTCCAAGAATCCGAAAACGCCTTTTCAAGGAGGTCTTGTGCGAAAATAGGGAGAGGGCGGGGAGTTCGCTCTTGTGAGAGAAGGTATCACCCAGGGATGAGGAACAGGGAAAACGGGCACAGCGGAGGGGAAAAAGAACATCCGCAGCCTTATGCAAAGGAGGAGGAAGCTTTGGGGAGGGGGAAGCGGTTTTTCCCGCGAGGGGTAAAGTTAAGAGCAACACACACGGGACAGTCAGACCGGTTTGAATGAAGAAGAGAGCTAATCAAAGCTGCGGGAGATCAAAAAAATAACGAGAGTAAGTTGGAGCCGGGGAGAGAAAGAAAATCATCATGAGCAAGAAGGGGGGCAAGGATGCTATCTCTGACAAGAAAAATGCGGTAGGAAGAGGGTTCCGACACTTAGGTACGGAATTCACGGTTCTATTGGAAAGGGGAGGGACCCTGGTAGGGGAAGAAGGAAGTGCCTAAGGAAAATCACCAATGTCTTAAAAGGGAACCAAAAAAAAGAGGGTTTGGAACCCTCTAGGACCACTTTTGGAGGGGGGGGGGGGTCATGATGAGCCGAGGGTCAGGGGGGGGGGGGGAGAGAACGAGAGGGGGTTAAACTCATCTAAGAAAGGGAAGGATCGGGGCCCTGGGGTCTCCGAGGGACCAGAAGGGGGAGTGCCGGAGGCTTTTCTAAAGGCTCTTTCGGGCTACAGGGTAACGATGCACTGAAGAAGACTTCTCAGCCGCGGGGGGTTGGGGGGGAAAAAATAAATAAATCAGAGGTTGGGTTAGACATTGAAGGGGTTCCACCATTAAAGCCAGATCCCTTTTTCTAGAGGACTCCTTTAATGAGAAAATCGAAAAAGGAAGGGTTGGGAAGAAAGTTTCATCATTCACTCGCTCAAAGACTACAATTTTGGGGGGGATTCTACTACAAGGGGAGTACGGGGAATGAATTCAATTTTTCGGGGGGGGGGGTTGAACCATCAGAGGCATGGTATTAGGGTAACTAAAAGGAGGTGTTCGGGAGGGATGACTCGGGGAGGGGGGGTGATGTCTTGTGGGAGGAGACGTCATTAACAGGAGAGCGGGATGAGAAAAAAGCACTCCATCAATATCCCCCCTGGGGAAAGTAGGGGGGCTTCTTGGTGACATACTTCTTCGGCTATTTCCTTAGATCTTTATGAAAGAATCAAAATGAGGTTGGTGCCTCTGTTGGGATCCCTTTCTTTCATCTTCCGAGAGGAATACCTGGGGAGAAAGGGTCCTCTTCCCCTTACTGCCTTGGGGGGAGTTTTACCTAGCAAATGCGTTCTCTTTTAAGAACTATCTGGGGGGGGGGAGAGGAACTATCGTAGAGGATCAGGAAAAAACTTGAAATGCTGATTCTTCAGTTCTATTTCCACTCACCTCCACCCTTTGAGTGAACTCCTAAAAAAAGTCGGGAATTCTCTTGCGAAATTCAGCTCCTCAAGAGACAGAAGAACGAAAGGTCGGCTTAGAGAGGGGAAGAGTTTCCCACAAAGCCGCGAGAAACTTATTCTAGAAACGGGAAGGTCAAAAAGAGAAGACCAGTTCTCCTTCTAGAGGGAGGGATCCGGAAGAGCTTGTTCGCGGAGCGCCTTCGACGGTAAATGAGAGCAGTCTGAAAGCGGAAAACTTCTCATCCCGTCTCGTCGATAGGGCTTTTTCCTAAAAAGGCGAGCGGAAAAGTGATTGGGCGGCCGGAAGGAGGAGGAATTGCGGAGGTGAGCCGCTCTTGCTGTGCCATGAAGCTAAAAAAAAAACAACAAAGGAAGAAAGGGAGGGGGAGAGCTTGGACCAGGGAAAAGGGGGGACGAAACCTATTTGGGGGGGAATCCGGCCTAGAAAACGTCTCGCAGGGAAAATATCTATCTCGGGGAAGGACGATTCCTACTGAGTGGCAGAATGGTAGAAAGAAAAAGCGCACCAGCTAGTGCAGCTTCAAGGGAGATACTGGGGAAATCGTGGAGATAACTGGAACGATGCTTAGCATGCGAGAAGGCCTTTGAAGGAGAGGAAGGGGCTGAGGGGGGGATCCGGTTCATCGGAAAAGTCTATTCTCAGGACAATGCTTGCGACAAAACCCTTTGGAGTCTTTCCTCGGAAAAAATCGGGGGGGGTTCGGCTTTAAATTAAGAAAACTCTAATAGTGCAACCTGATCCTTCAAGCGCAAACGGGGTCCCAGAAAAAAGCCGCGGGCACGGGGAGGCGGAGTCACAATGCGGGAGCTGAAAACAATGTCCGATAGGTCATCCGAATAAAGCGTCCTCGAGAGTCCTTGTAATCGTCATAAGGAAAGAATCCCTGGAGGGCGCCGGAAGAGGGGAATATGCCGAGCACCTCCTAGGAAGCCTCGGCCCTAAAAGGTCTTTTTTGAACCGGGGGACTCGAAGGGGGAAAAAGTTCCTTCCGGGAATCCAGAAACCAAACAACCCCCAACCATCCCCTCACACCACTGAATCCCCCCCCCCCCAAAGTCTGAAAAGAGGATCGAGAGCCTCCGCGGCAAGTTCAACCAGAGGAACAGGGGGAACGAAGTGCCGTGAGATGTCCGTAGGAAAAACAGAATTGGCCGAACGATCGCGAAAAGCTGGAAGAAACTCTGGGCCAGGGTGCGTCGCTAAGGGGGGGGCTTCCCCTTATAAAAAGGAACAGGAGGGATCTTGACATGGTTTAAGGTCAAAATGTACAAATTAGACTTGGGAGAGGGGAAGTGGGAAGGGAGGCTAATCCTGGTAGTCCGAGAAGGGGGGGGAAGCAAACCACACACAACGACGACCTCCTTCTCCTCTCAAGCGCTCCTCACTGGGAAAGGCAGGGATGACATAATCCTCCTACTGGGGATGAGTTGGACAGGTCTCGCCGTCGTGAGGCTAGGATCCCCTCCCAAATGAAAGTACCAGCTTGCTCTCATAAGGTTTCCCGAAAGGGCATAGGAGGAGGTTTTTCTCTCCAGAGGAAAGGGAACTGTGGCTGTTATGGAAATTCGCCGGCATCAAGACCCTTCCACATAGGAACGGTAAATCCACCAAAGTGGACAGGCACAAAGGTCTCTCTGAGTGGGGGAAGAGTAACCAATCACCGGTGTCTCATTATTACATTTAGTCCGCAACTGCAAAAGAAAGGTCACCTATCAGGAACAGATCTCCGCAGCGTCCAAAAAAGGAGAAGCCGTAGTCAAAAGGGAACACTTGGGCCGGCGACGGTTTGTGAGTAGTAAAGGAAACGGGGAAAAAAAAAAACTTCTCCAAGCTCAAAAAATCTTAATCCGGCTTTGAGAGGTCATCGAAAAGGAATATCATTCGTTCAGGAAAAGAAACGGGGTGAGAAGAGTCTCCTCAAAGCAAAAAAACGACGCACAACGAACCGGATCAAAAAAGCGCCGCCAAAGAGGGGGGGCCGGTCTTTCGGGATGGGCCTGAAAATGGGATAGGGGAGAGAAAAGAAGAAGCTTCACTCCGCAATGGGTCCCGAAAAAAGAAGAAGAAAAACACTGCGCGTCAGGGTGAAAACGTCACGAGGGGCCTCTCTCTCCAGGAGGGGGCCATGGGAAGTTTGAACGTCAAAAAGTAAATCTTCCTCCGGCCTCCATATAAGAAAACAGCCACCAACCCCCGTGCAGGGAAAAGAAGTACGCCGGGGAGGTAAACCCTGTCAGAAAAATAAAACTAATGGAAAAGGGGGATGCCTCAAGAAAGAGAGCCAGCTGGGGGAACCCAGAAACCAGGGTGGAAGAGGCAGCCAGCCGCAGAAAAAGCCCCCCCCTACGCCGCGTTGCACAAAACCTTCGTGGGTCACAAAAAAAGTCCGGAAAGGGTTTTTCATCTATTCGGGAACTGTAAAGCTAGGGACTATGTGAAAGGAGAGGAACCCGTCTCTTCTTGGTAAAAACAGATCCCCAAAGGGGAGGGACTCTAACTCGGGGCGATGAGTAGGGAGAAGGGATCTTTCTAAGGGGGTTGGAAAAGAAACAAACCTGCGTTAGTCCCAGCTTCCAGAAACAGCAGCTGAGTAGAGGAAAAATGTTTAGGGAGAATTAGGGGGGGAGGTTCTGAGAGCCGGGGGTCGAAAAAAAAGTGGGCAAAAAGAGAAGGAATCCGCAGAAAGTTCCTCTTCCTAGGAAGTCGCGGAAGTTGAACCACCAAAAAGAAAAAGCCCCAAGGGGATGGGGGGGAAGAAGGCATTATAAACGAACCTGCCCACGAAATCACAAAGGTGGATGGAAAACCTTGTCCAGGACTCACAAGGTAAAGAAGAGCCACCCACAGCCAGGACGGAGTGTAGAGTCAAGCGAGAAATTCCCTTCGAATGGGGGAGGGGGAAGCCAATACAGGCTCGATCCAGAAGAAAGAGGAAACAGACTGTCTGAAATCGGAGGAGATCTCTCTCAAACAACCAACGGAAATATATATCTCAATTTCAGAGGCTTCGGCGGTTTACTTGTGGAAAAGGAGAGAAGCCAACCTGTAGAGGCACCCTAGGGTAATTTATCTGGAAAGTTCAAGGGGAGTCTTACTCTCCCGAAGGGCGGGCCTGTTGGAGTAAGCCTTGTACCTTTGATGGAAACCCAGCCACAGGAATGTTGGGAGTGGCAGGGGGGGGGAGGTTATCATCCTTGGAGGGAACAGGCTTTTCATGAGCAAGGCGTCCTGGGGGGGAAAACCGTGGAAGATTTCAGAAAGGGGGGAATGCGACCGCGGCAGGTCGGGAAAGGTCATCGAGGGGGGGAAAACTGGGGGGGGGAGTCAATGCACAAGAAAAGGCTACCTCTGGCGCGAAAGGGGGGAATGGAAAAACTGAATACCTAGGGGTTTACGTCTGAGAGGCCTTTCGGAGACAGCTCAACATCACAAAGGGAAAGGAGGAGACGCCTCTGGTGGAGAAAAAAGAGACCGATTTAAGGAAAACATAATTCTAAGAGTACCTGAGGAAGATCTTCACAGGAAAAAGGAACTGGGGGGTGCGACACAGTGGTCCGGGGAGAAGCGGCCCGAGCGAGCGGCGGAAGCTGGCGGAGGAACCCCCGATTTCCAATTTAAGGGTGGATTGGCGAAAAGGGGGCATATCAAGAGCGCAAAAAAAGAAGGACTATAGATGAAGGGGTCCATTTGATTGTTTTTACGGACAGGGTGGGAGCTCGATCAAAAAAAAGGTGGCCTCTTAATCAAAGAAAGGGGAAACTAGGACCCATAGAAATGCGCGAGTCCTCAAAGGGCAATCTATACTCTGGGGGGGGGGGGTGGTGGGAAAAAAGGATGCTAAGGGGTCTTTTTACAGTGCTTCTATCTAGGGAGACCTCTCATTCCCGAGACAACGCTCGAAGAGGAAGGGAAAAGACACGTTCACAAAAGGCGACGGTCTTTTGCCGAGAGAGAGAGGCTGAGTCTTTTTCTTTCGCGGGGGAGAAGCAATGGTGAGAGGTCTCACAGGAAAAGCGTATTTTCTTTGAAAAAAAGCCGCGAAAAAAGTACTATTTCGTGGCTTTGGGGGGAGAATGTGCGCGCGTGGAAAAAAAAGGAGGGGGGGCTTACAACGCCGTGTGAAAAAGCCAACTCCTTTCCTTATTCTAGAAGAGAGGAACGCTGTCGGGGGGGAGGGGCGGAAACTCACAGAGTTCACTGATAAGGGGCCGTGATGATCCAAGCAAGAGAAAAAGTTCCTTCATAGGGATGGACTGAGTAACTTCGAGCGAGCCATGTAAAAAGTCGCTGCATGTCGAGGGGGGGGAACGGTCTCTTTTAAGGAGTTATCCTGTACAAGGGAGCCGCAAGTGCAGAAAGACCCAGAAAAAGGGCGTACGAGTTCCACGCACAACAAAAAAGAGAAAATGGATGGAGGGCCTGTTTTCTCCTCGGTGCTGCATTTTCACCTTCGAAAAAATCTGTAATCTTGCAGGGGGGGGGGGGAAAATCGGAAGAACGGCTAGCTTTTTAAAAAAAAGTCATCTCAGAGGGGGTCAGCGATTTTGGAGGGGCCGCCGTTCGGAAAGGCCTGAGTCCTCTTCAAGGAGGTGCTGGGAAAGAGGAGATATTTCTTTGGGGAGAGGACAAGGGGGCCACGTTCTTCTCAAAAAATTGGGGGGGAGATATGCAATCTCCTTTGGGATGAACGTTTTGCCACCATAGGTCCGGAAGGAAAAGGTTCATGTTCGTTATACTTTAGGGAAGAACCAGCGCGAAAGCAATCGTTTTCAAAAAAGGGGAAGTGGGGTGGTTCAGGCGGAGGGGGAGAGAACAAATTTGTGGGGTGGTGAAAAGGACAGAAAACTACATCAATTTTAAACGCTTCGTAAGGGGGGGGGGGGGCGATGTGTGTTGAAAAAATCACAAGTGCCTCTGGAGGGAGGAACTACTCGTGGGCAAATTCTTGAACGGGTTCTGAATCTGGAGAGGAGTTTTTGGGGGGGGGGGGGGGGGGAAGTGTTCTTATTCTTATGAAAAACTCTGGTGAGAGCAACAGGCAGAACTCAGAGAAGGGATGTCCACAAAGGGGGGGGGAATTGCGAGGAAGGGGAAAAGCTTTTTCGAAGAGATGAATTGCGCGGGTATGAAGAGAGGACTTGGCTGCCGCGGGGGGGGAGAGAGTCAGAGAAAGGGGCTTACACGAGTGGCGGGCTTTTAGGAAAGAATCTCATTGTGATGGAAACAAGGTGCTACTTTTCAAGGGGTGAAAGGAGGAGGAAAGGGAGCCGACAGGCATGAAGAAAAGGCTTTGAGAGAGAGTA
>Ga0179593_1255472_pt1 | contig 10324 bp, 11 predicted proteins | sample CZODoug2_1_08_16_FD_185931 | JGI IMG/M metagenome (GOLD analysis project Ga0179593, IMG submission 185931) | Vadose zone soil fungal communities from Angelo Coast Range Reserve, California, USA - CZODoug2_1_08_16fungal (PacBio error correction) | ecosystem: Environmental > Terrestrial > Soil >...
GGGAAGTCCAACGGGGATTTTTTAAAAAACGCCGCAACGTCAGACGGGAAAAAAGGGTTACCACCGCCTAAGGATAAACGGAGACCGTCCGCGCCGGTGGACGAAGCAAAAAAAAACGGTCGGAAAGGGCAAACGGTAGTGCAGAGAAAGGGGGTTCGGGGAAGCAATTCATCGGTTCGCCAAGGGGGAAAAAAGCCGCTACTTCTTGCCACAGGGTCTTTTTTCAAGCCAAAAGCAGGGGACCAACTGATATGCAGGTAAATAGAAATAAATTAAAAGAGAAAAAAGCCCGTCGAAGGAAGATCATTGGTGAGGCGACCAGTCCCAACAAAAAAAAAAAAAACTCATCTGACGACGTCCCAACCGGTGAAAGAGCCGCCGTGTAAGGTCTGAGGATTTAAGCATAAATCTAGTCGGGGAAACTGCAGAAAACACGAAACGAGGGGGCCATCCCCTCAGGGGGGAGGGAAGGAAAAAGATGTCTGACCTAATCTGCAAACTGGTGAGGCAATTCTACAAGGGGACACGTCGAAGGGAATAAGACCGAGCCCTGGCCAGGGAGAGTTGATTCACGAAGATAAAATTCAAAGGATACGCACTGAACTCAAACGCTGTGTTGATGGCAGGCTTCTTACGGGAAAGGCAAAAGGCTGATTGAAAGGGAATTAAGAGAACAGGGGACCACCTCACGAGAGCGCGGAACAAAAGTGAGAGGGGCAACCGCCTGAACGAAAAGGTGGTTACTCTTGGTAGAAGAAACAGCGTAGAACCGGGAAGGGAAAGACTAAATATCAGAGACTCAAGCGTCCCCGTCCGGAAAAGGTTCGCTGAAAAAGGGAGGAGGAATCTGTGTTGTGGTGGGTTGGGGGGGGTTGAGCACTCTAATAAATCCTAGTGAGGCTGGGGGCTACCCACAGATTGTCGCACCTTAAAAGAAGTTTTCCCAAATAATCAAAAGTAAGTCCAAAAGAAGAAAAGAACCCCTAAAAAAAGCACAAACGGGAAAACTGTATACAATCTCCTCTATGATCTCAAAGAACCGCCCTTATACTCCAAAAAAGGGGAAAGCAGGGAGGATCAAAAAAAAACTGGATAGAAAATAACCCGCGCGAGTGAGGGGAAAGAGATCTTAGCTACGGGAATGTCAAAAAGTACTTCCCCAAACCCACGGTCGTATATAAATGGACCCGTGATGCAAAAAGAACCCAGAAGAAAAAAACTCGGTACCTGAAAGAAGAAGGCAGGCAGAAACCGAAGGACCGAAAAGTTGGGATATAATCCATAGCAAAAGACATTCCCATCAAAGGCAAGACAAACCCGAAAATGCCTCAAAAATATGAAAAAAGACGCGCTAAAAAACCGTTTTCAATATGAAAACACCCAGTAAGGGGGAGGAACCGGAGAAGGAAAGGAGGAAGCGTGAAACTCAATAACTAAAGAAGCCCAAACCCCAGCACACAAACTCTAAAGAAACATCGATCAGCCCGATCGTACAAGGCATAAAAATTGAAGGGAGGTGGGAAAACTACCGGGGGTAAACCGCTTAAAAAAAACCCGAATCACTGGAAGGAAACAAGGGGAAGAAATGCCGAATAGGCCCGCGGAAGTAGTATTGGGGGTAAAAACCAGGGGCGCCCGAAAAGATTATACAAGAAGAGGAAAAAGACAAGCAAACGCAAAAAAAGATCCGCGGGGAAACGAAGGACTGACAGCAAAAATTCTTTTTGCTTGTGCAGGCAGTCTGGTAAAGAGATAAATAACAGAAGAGTAACCCCATAGAAGTAAAAAGGGGAAAAGGGGATGGGAGATAATCCCTATCAAAAGTTTTGTCAGTAGATACGGAAGATAATGCAAAAACGAAGGGCAATAAAGGAGCGGGCAGGCACGCGAGTGCGAAGAAAAACCAAAAAAAAAGGCCGCCGAGAGGGGCAGCCGAGCCGCGAGCCATGGGAAAGCAGGATAGGGCAAAAAAAAAAATAAACCGCGATAAAGGGACCCTCAAAGAACAAGGGGGTCAAAGTCGGAAATGGATAGATCAATGGCAACTGGACCTATAAACGCAAAGCCCACGATCGCACATCGGCATAAATGCACAACAAAACCCTCCTAGATACGAATGAAGCATGAAACAGAATAAGCATAGAATGTGGGGGGAACAAGGGAAGCACGTTGTCTTCCCGTTTACTACGAAAAAAAACGGGTCAAGCCGTCAATTCAAAGATAAAATTTCGTAAAATCCCCCAGGGAAAAAACCAGCTTACAAAAAAAGAGCCCCTTTAGAAAAAAGGGGGGACGGGGAAAGGGGGACAGGGGAGCCATTTTTGCGATATTCTAAGATCACGGGGAGAATGGAGTGGGCGAAAAAATTCACCTGGGGGGGGCAGGGGAAAAGCTTGGAGGAAGGTGGGCCATGTCAGAATTCCCACAGGTCTCTTCAACACCCAATGCAACCAAAGAGTGCAAACAGGCTTCAACTAACCGCCAAGGGGTCCACGTGCCTCCTGAAACCCTGAAAGGCCAGGGAAGGAGGAAGGCCGACGATACCGGCCGCTGTGTAATGATTGCAATCTAAACGACAGACCAAAAAACTCAAAGTAAAATTAACCGAGAAAAAGAGGATTCTGGGGAAACGTGCTATGAGAGGAGGGGTTCTTGACCGGGTAAGGAAGGGGGAGGAACATGAGGAAAAAAAAAAATGACCCCCTGGGGGGGGTTCACTCATAAGGGGGGGGTTTTGTAAAGGGTGAATTAAAGTTGATGTGGCGGTAATTGAGAAAACTGGTAACAAAGGCAAGAAAGAAAGAGTTTCACCAGTAGGGGGTCGTAAGAGGGAGAGTAATTTGGAAAAACAGCGGTAGTATTAAAAAGATGCTGTGAAATGTTTGACCCTGGGGTTGTTGGAGTCCAAAAGACCAAGAGGAGACTCCCTGCACGCAGCGACCGTGCGGAGACCCAGGAAAGAATGGAATTCACGAACATCTTCCGGGACTCACGGGAAAAAGAAAGGGGTCAGACGCATACTGAAAGAAAGTAGATAAACCTCAGCAGGGAGGTCTACAGCCAACCTTTCAAGATAAGTTGTCAAATGGGGAATAAGGGAAAAAAGAACTGGGGGAAAAACAAAGGAAACAAGCCCGGGGGGAATTCGCATCGGGGAACTGCATCCAGGGAGTTGGAACGGGCGTGAGAAAAACCGTCGTTGAGTCTTGAAGTGGGGGGGAGGCCGCAAGCCGGGGAAGACTTCCTTCACGCAAACTCGTATCCAAAGGGAAAACAAATGACTAGACATACGGCAGTCTTCGATACAAGGACGCTGCCACCGCACCGCAGATCACCTCGACTTGACTTTGGTAGATATTGAAGGGGTTTAGGGAAAAATAAGGGCGCCAGAGGAAACAAAAACACAACGGAAAAAAAAGCATCCGGCCCGGGGGAAGTTTGCGGGGGGGGGAAGAAAAAGGGAATATCTAAAAAAGACACGAAGAGGTTAGGAGCTTCGACGACGAGACCGGGTAGAAAATGCCGATAAATAGGTCAAGGGGGGTTAGAGAGGAAAGGAACAGAAGGAAGGAGTAAAAGGTGATCAGACCTCAAAGAAAACGAAGAGGCGAACGATGCTGGTCATCCGCAGTTGTACCAACATAAAAAATCGACAGTTTCAAAAAGGCTGCCGAATGCCCATGATAGGCTGCAGCAGTGTAACATCGCTGACCCGATCAGGAGCGAAAAGGACAAAGCCGAGGGAACAGGAAGGAGACCTCCGAAAAATAGCGGGGGAGGACAAAGAAGGTCGTGCACTGGATTCTCTCCAGGGAGAAGGGGCAAAAAAGGGAGGGACCTGGGGAAGATTGCGAAGAAAGTGATGGTACATCGCTGAAGAAGCCGTTGGGAGGGCGGAGGGAAAATATAACAGATTTTAATAAATCACGTTCCTTTGGGGGAAAACGATTATCTAAAAAAAGAAATGTGAATAAGAAAAGGACGGGCTACACAAGGGGGGGGAGGGGGTATTTTAGAAAAATGTATACAGTCATGGGAAAAATTTCATTTACATCACCCTAAAAAACAACAACCTTAGGAGAAAGATCATTTTTCTTGGGTGTTGAAATCACTGGGAAGAACCATAAAAAGGAGGTACCGAGAGAAAAGTTAAAAGCAAAAAACCCCCGAAACAGCACGGGTAAAACGACCTCTGGTTTTGGCGCAGCTTGTGCAGGAGTTTGGGTTGGTCGGGCAATGAGGGATTTGAACTCATCACACGCAAGGAAAGGAAGCGGCAACGGGAGGCATTTCAACGCCCGATGGGGGGACAAAAAGGTACCATTGGAGGGCGTTACGAGAAGATGACGCGGGTGTTTTGGATGGGGTGTGAAGCAAGGCGGTAAATAGGAATGGAATCAGCAGAAGGCAGACCAAAGGACGCAAGCAACTCAAGGCTCCAGGGGGAAAAAAAAAAAACAAAAACACAAAAAAAAGAGGAGAAAAAAAAAAAAAAAGAAAAAAAATAAAAAAAGAAAAGAGAAAAAAACATGAAATTGCTCCGGGTTGTGTCAAGCCACTGTTTCCAGTTTTTTGTTGTATCCAGGGCGGGCGGGGGCAAGTTTTTTGTGTTTGGTGGAGCTGGTTTCCAATGGAGGAGGGGGGGAAGGATCAGGGAGATGAGAAACCGCTGACAAGTGTTTTGGGGGGGGGTCAACTGTCCCAACTATGACATGGTAACGAAGTCATAGAGGAGGTCAGTGTAGTTAAGGATGGTGTCGGACGGGTGGACGATCCTGACTAGTTGGATCTTAGTTTCTCGGTGCAACGGAAAGGAGAGGATAACAAGGGAAAAGGACAATGTTTTGGAGGGAGTTGAGAAAGTATCAGGGGTGGTTTTTTGGTGCCGGTTAGCAAGGACGGCTTCTTGGAGATGTCTCACGAGTAGGAAGGGGAGGCGGATGGTTAAGGGTCCTCGCGGAGGAATTGCCCGATCCGGCTATTGAACCTAAGTCCGGTCTTTGGAGGAGATGATATCAATAGAAAGAAAAAAAAAAACAGGAAGAGGATTCTATATCAGGAAAAACGGGTCATCTATGGTGGTTATCTCCAGGGGATGGGGATCTTGAAACCAAGCGAAAAAGACGTCACCACAAAACCAGGAATGGGAACAAAACGAATTCGGGGGGGAAGAAGAGAAAAGAGCGTACTTTTTGAATTCGATCGGGGTAGTCTCTAGGACTTTGAACATCTCTTCTGACCATTAGCCAAGTTTACAATACGACTGGGAGGGGGGGGCTAGGCAGAAACCCAAGTGGGGGGGTCTATCAACTTATTGGAGAGGGGACGGGGGGGTTGTTGGAAACTTTAGAGCCGGCACTGGGGCCGGTTGGTCGATCGGGTCCATTGGGATGTATGCAGGGAGCGTCTCGTATTGAAAGTAATGATGGGGGGGGGGAGGGGGGGGGGGTCAAGAGGGGGAGGGGAGTTTTTGCGGGGAAAGTACAAGACAAGACTCCGCCGCCGCCTTGGGGGGTTATATTGAACATGGGGCCGCCGAAGGGATAGTATGGAGGTGGGGGGGGCAGGGTTTTTAGGTGCAGGAAGGGGAAAAATGGATTGGGGGGGTCACGGATGGGATTAAGAGCATAATTTTCAGGGAAAAGGACTTGTCTTGATTATAACAATGCATGGGCACGGGGAGTGGGAAAGGGGGGGGGGGTCTGGGGAAAGAATGAAAGGTAAGACTACTGAGAGGAATCTGCAGGTCTGGGAAAATGCTGAACAGGAGAATCGGGGGATAATAAAATCGATTCCGATGCGACAGGGGGCGACTGGTCTTATCAAGAAATCCAAGGTCTCAGAGGAGACTTATAGTGAATTGGATGGAGAGAGCAACATAAAAGATAGAGGGGAAGGTCTAGGACCTGGTGGGAGGGGTTGTGGAGGCTTGGTCCACATGTGCATTGATTGAGGGACTTGGATTAAAAGGTAAAAAGCAGGTTTATTACTGTGCGAAAGAGAGAGGGGTAAGCCCAGCAGAAGAAGGGGGGGGAGAGAATTAACAAAAAAAAGAATAAAACAAACATTACAAGGGAGGGAAGAAAAAAAGTCACAGCAGAACCTAAGGACGGGGACGTGAGGGGGGGGGAAGATATAAGAAGAAGGGGTTGACCTGGACAAAAATCCAGGATAAGCTGTGGGTCCTTAATAACAAGGAAAAAAGTCTTCAAAAAAGACGGGAAATAGCGCTTTGAAAGTGAAATCCTGGCGGAGGGGGGGGCAGTATCAGCAAAAAGGGTCAGCCTGGGAGCCAAGGAAGAGATGAATCACCCACTTTGTTTGTAGAGAAGAGTACAAATGGGGTGAGGGTGGAAGAATGGAGTGAAGAAGTGTCGAAGACTGGATAAGCCTGTTATTAGTGAGGCAGGGGGTCAAATTAGATAGGGCCGAAACAATAAAAGGAACATAATAATGGGGGGAAAAGCCACTACCGAGGGATGTCCAGCTTGAGTGTGCCCGTACACAAGAGATTGAGACGATCAAATAATATCAAACCTTAGATTTGGAGGGGGAAATTTGGGGGACAAGTCGGAAAGGGAGAAAAATCTGTGGGAATTGCTTGCCTGGGGCCTTGAACTTCGCCTACCAATGATCCTAGGACTGTATGCAGGTCTTAGGCTGAAAACATTAGGGGGAAAAAAAGTTATTTATTGAAAAGAAAAGAGCATATCGTGGGCTTTCGTTGGAAAACGTCTTTAAAGAAGTAGGCGCGGATTTTGACCACCGGAAGAAAAGAGCCAGGAGAGAAAAACTAACGGGGAGAGGAAAAAAACAGGTCTACCGCGTGGGGGTATTACCTGATACGGATTCGCGCCGTGACGTGGAGAATGGAGTGCGGAAAAAAGAGATTGGTTAAAAAAAATGCCTAGTTGGATGGAATAAAACAAATACCCGTTGGAAGAAATCACGAGAAAAAAAGAGGGAGGAAAAGGATGATGGCTTAAAAACGGGGGGTATGTTGTGGGACAGCAAACAACGAGGGGCAGAAAAAAGAGTTTACCCCACCCACGCCCTCCAGGTAGAACCAGTACCAGAAGGCAGAGGAACCTTAAAGTAATAACAAAATCTTTCAGAAGGCCCGGCGGTAACAAGCTAGTGTAAGGTTGAAGAGAAGGGGAGGAGGTGTAAAAACGGGGGGAAAAAATAAGCAAAGTCTTGAAAGAAGGTGCTTGTGCTCATCCGAAGCAACATATAAATCAAAAATCTGGTAAATAAGGTACCCTGGACGAAGAAAGCCCGGAAAGGTGGAGAGACAGGGCGGCAAATCCGAAAGTCATAACAATCCAAACCAAAAAGCTATTTCAAGACTTGTAAACGTCAGAGAACAGGGGAAGGTGAGATATTATCAATGGAGAGTCAGGGAGAAGAGAAAACCGCGTTCCAAAAAAACAAAATAGGTAATGGAACCCGAAGTTGCGGCAGGGGGAAGTAGCTCTGGACGGAAAGGCAGACCCCGGGAACCCGTCGAATGCCTAATAACGGTACCGGCCGGGAGAATTAGGAACGCCATAGGAACGGAAGACAGAGGAAGTAAATCAAAAAAAAGATGGGGGGAGGCACTTATTACGGGACCGTCAACGGTTGAAAAAGTCCAGGAACTGAACCAAAGAAGAAAAATCGACGAAGACACTAAAAGGGCGATGCCCAGAAGAAAGGTGGTATAGGGGGAATGAAAACAGCGGAAGAAAGTGGAATTTAAAGACTCGATCACTACTAAATGGGGAACCCGTCAGTGGAGGGAGGGATGGGTACTTCAGACGGGGGGAAGGGGGGTGTTGGTGGAGGGGGGGTGGGGGAAATCTCTACTAGAAGTACTTATGGAAAAGGTGGTCTACCCCATATATGGGACTCACCGTAAAAAACGGATTTCCCCTTGAAGAAAGCCCTGAAGGACATTAAGTTAAAAACCTAAAAAAAAAATAAAAACCCGGCCATTAAGAAAGGATCCGAGAGAGGGGAGGGAGAACAAAGACGAACTTTGAAAGAAGAAGCGAGAGGATGGATCCGCCCCATATTAATCAAGCACGCTCGACGAATCGAGATCGGATCGCCGGGAAGGATCAAAAAAAGCAACGCATGCGGAGGGGGGGCCTTACAGTCCCGTTAGCCCCCGAAAACCAGGAAAAAAAATCCGTACAGGCAGCCAAGGAGTCCAAATACCATCATGTGGAAAACTGAAAGGTAGGCATAATCCATCGGGCAAAAAGCCATTCCATAAAGACACGCAAAAAAGGAAACAACAGGAAGAATACCAAATCGCGAGCCCCCCAAAGGACCACCAAGACCACATAACGAACGAAGGATGAATTACAGAAGCGTGACCGACAAAAACTCCAAAGGAAACACCAAAAAAGAAACAAAGAATACAGAAGAGAGGGGGAAAAGAAAGAGCACATCATACAGAAAATGCCAGAGCTACCACGGAAAGAAAAAAGGGAAGTATACCTCTTAAAAAAAAAAAAAGAACCAGAAAGACTGATCGAACCAAACTTGACTAAGGACAGGAAGAACTCGAAGAGTAGGTAAAACAGGGAAAAAAAGATGGGGGGGGGGGGAAAAGGGGGAAGAGAGATAAAAGAGCCAAAAAAAGAAAAAAATAAGCTTCAAGGAAAAGGATGTCGTGAACAGGTCCATGCGGGTTGATGGGGGGGGAGGGGCAGGGCCGCTGGACGAAAAGAGCGAACCCCAAAGAAGAGCAAGGGGAAAAGCGCCAATAGGGAGAGAGCCACATGGCCGGTTTGGGACTGGAGATGGAGAGAAATAAAAACGCCACGACTGGAGGGGAAAGGGGCAGGGGATCAGGGGAAAGGCACGCCAGTCGAGGAAAAGTACCCCACGCAACCAGGTCCTACGATCGCGCAACTCCAGCGAAGGCGAAATACCGTCAAAAACCCACAGACATCCGCAGAAAGGGAAAACAGCACACTCAAAAAAAAGTGCAAAGAGGGGCACATTGGAATAATATCGTACGCCGGGAAAAGAGAAAGAAAGCGAAACCTCTTCCTCGCCACCGGGGCAGACACCCAAAAATTCCGATCAAAAAAAGCACGCCTCAAAGAGGAAAAAAACATTAGATGGAGTGAACAGGTTAACAGGGCGACGGGGAACAGAAAAAACAAAAAGGGGAAGCGGGGCCGACATAAGAGGAGGGGAAAAAGGAACGACCCAGGAAAAAAAAAGGACTTCCAAAAGCCCGCGACCAGGAAATAAAAAAAGGTTGAACAGTCCCGGAAGGGTGTCCGACAAGGTTTGGCAAACAAATTTCAGCATATAGGGAGAATGTGAGGCAGTACGGGTGAAATTCTCTGGAGAGAGGGCCATGCACTCGGAAAACTTTCTGAACACCCCTCCCACCAAATTGCCAATCAACATTGCTCAGGAACGCAATACAATGGGAGAAAGGTAATGTCCGGAACCAAGAGGCAGGAGGAGAAAAAATGAAGGCCAGTCTCTGTTAGGTTGCCATTAGAGCCCGGCGACAAAAAAAACAATGAAAAAAGAAATCCAAAAAAAGTATGAGGTGTTGGAAAATTGCTGATTAGAGGGGAAAAATGGGGGCTTGACAGTTCGAGGTTAAAGAGTAACCAGTGAGGGACAAAAGAACCCGGGAGGTGGGGAACAAATAATTTGGGTTGTGGGTTGGGGGGGGCACTTTAAAGTTTAAATGTGCTTGTAATTTAAAATGAAAAAATTAATTGTGCCGCAGTACCTGGCGTTATCCATTTTGGAGAAAAAAGGCAGCGCTCGTAAGGGGAACATAACGGGTCGAGCCGGTTTCATATTGCAAACTACTACAATACAACGTCTGACCGCATGCCCATCTCAAAAAGATTCGAAAAGCATCATTCATCCCGAAAATACGGCAGGTCAACTCCCGGCAAGAGCACTGGAAGAGAAGAGACTTCACGACATGAGGGAGGGGACAACGATCGAGGTATTCTCCCCATCACGGCCAAACGAATTGATTGGAGAGATGGGGAACCGGCAGCGACTGGGAAAAACAAAGGTGAAGCAGAAAATAAAGGGGCATGAGAATCGAAGGATAATGGAAAGGGAAAAAGGGGAAGAAAAAGACCAGTAAAGATTGACGTGGCCATGATAAGTCAGCCCGGAATCTTCCCAGTCTTTTCCGGTACTCACACCCAACTGGGGGGAAAGAAGTCAGAGGAAGCGTTCAGAAAGGAACTAGTAAAGGCAAAATAAGAAACTATAACAATCTTCGTTGGGTTTTGTCGGAATAGGAAAGGGGGCAGTACCAAATGATAAAAGGTACAGGACCGAT
>Ga0179593_1304225_pt1 | contig 10324 bp, 18 predicted proteins | sample CZODoug2_1_08_16_FD_185931 | JGI IMG/M metagenome (GOLD analysis project Ga0179593, IMG submission 185931) | Vadose zone soil fungal communities from Angelo Coast Range Reserve, California, USA - CZODoug2_1_08_16fungal (PacBio error correction) | ecosystem: Environmental > Terrestrial > Soil >...
TGAGAGTGGGGAACTGGGAAGGGTGGAGAAAGAGTCGAAATTATTACTACGGGGGGGAGTTTGGTAAATGCAACAAATCGGAAGGGATCTTGCTGAGTTCAGGATGGCGGAGGGACATGGCTGACGGGATTGTGTGAGGATGGAAGCAAGAAGGGGGGGGGAGCGGATGGCGCTAATGAGAGGGGATCGTACTTATCAAGTTTGGAGGGGATGGGGCGTAGATTGAGAAAGGGGGGGCTGGAGTGTTGTGGCGGTGGCGAATCAGGGTGGCGGAAAGACATCGGTAGAGGGTATTCGGGGAGGGCGCTAAGGAGTGTGGTCACTGAGGGAGCGGAGTAGGAATACTATTTTTGGAGTCGTGCGCGGATTTTAAGGCGACTTACGGATGACCCTTTTGGATGGAAGGTTAGGGCCTGCGGTTTCGCGGCGGACGATGGAGAGAGAAACGTTCGTAGTCGTTTTTTGGTTGAGGTTCCGGGCGGCGGCGCCTATGCTCAACCGGTCGAAAAACGAGATACTGGAGTTCCGGGGGAAAAGTGATTTCAAGGATGATTTTGTGGGTTACTTGCCTTTGGAGATGGGAAGGCGGCCTGGTGCGGGCGGGGAGCGTAGCTTAAGAGGAACAGCCAGCGTGGATAAGTAGTGGGCGTCAGATTGGTAGGACGGGCGAGAAGGATTTGTAGCCATGGTCATTCGGAAAAGGGCCAGGAGGATTGTGGGGGTCCAGTGGCCATCCGAGGTGTGGTGTAGCGGTAGCTGAGGCGCTGAGGAAAGCGTCCGGAGGCCGGGCGGATGGAGTTTTGCTTCGGTAGCGGGGGGGAAGGGTAAATTCTGTCATGGGGGAGGGGCGTAAACTGTCGAGCATCAAGGACCACAGGGCCCAAATATTTTGGGGGGTCGACTGGGAAAAGGAATGGGTTTTAAGGGGTTTTCAATAGCCCGGGAAGAGTGCCTGGGTAGACCTGACTCTTATGAAGCGAAGTTGACGGCGGGCAGGGGTTTCGGCAATCGAGCCTTCCAGGGGGGGGGGCAAGAATTTTTACGGGGGGGTAAGTAGGAGGGATTGTAGTTCCCAGAAAGGCGTGGTGGCGAGCAATGATGGCCTTAGTCTAGAGTGTGTTCGACTTGTATGGGGATGATGGTTGCACGATGGTGAGCTGAAGGTTGAGGGGGGGATGAGGTTTCGGTCTCGGAAGGTCGGGCTAGTGCGAGAAGCTGGGTTGGGGGGGGGCGCTTATTGGCGACTAAACGAAAAAGTCTTGCGTCAGTCAGAAAAGGGGGGGGGGCTACTCCTCAAGGGGGGGGACAGACCAGACTAATCGTATCTTTTGTTGGCGGAGAGGCATTTGTAGGGGTTTTGGAGGGTTGATCGGAACGAAAATAGGAGGTGTGGACGAGGACGGTCTTTCGAAGGGATGATTCGGGCGCTTTGTCCCGTCCAATTAGGGGGCGGAAGGGGGGACGTCTGGAAGAAGCTGAGTGGGTCAGGTTCCTGGGAGGGGTGGAAGGGGGGGGGGGATTCTTGATGTTCTTTGCTCTTAGGGGGAGGAAATGGTTCGGGAATACGATTTTTCTTCTCGGGGCCGCTGTGGGATAGTGAGGCTCGCAATATGAAAGGAGTATTTTGGGTTTGAGCCGGCGTTAGGGATGTAGCCCGGGGAAGAAAGGGTTCGGGAAGGGTCTCGTATTTTTGGGTGATTCGTCGTGTACTGGATCTCGGGCAAGGGGTAAAAGAGGATTCACCGGCGTAGGGGAATCGGTGCTTTGGGGGGTCGCGGTCGAGGCGGAGCTTGGGTTATGCTTGCAGCCGCAGGTTCTCCGCGTTTGGTGGTAAAGGGGGAAATTAACTTTGATTAGAGGTGATGGGTCGGCTATAGTTAATTCTTTCGGACAGTCTGGGATATCTGGGAGGGGGAGGGGTGAGCATTTGAATCTTATGAAAAGGCAGCGGGGGGGGGGTTGAAGACACAGGGACCTGTAGCCAGTGACTAGGGGCGTACTACTTTGGTGGATTTTCGGGGGGTGTATTCGTCTTAGGTGTTCTTGACCAGGTTTCAGGGAAAGTTCTCCTTCGATAAAGGGGGCCGGTGGCGGGGGGACGACGTTATGTATTCGGGTAGGTGGGCGCTGTGGAAGGCATACAACCGTGCTCTTGATAAAAGGAAGAAAAAGTGCGCGGGCGACAGGGGAACATCCGCCGGGGAGTTTTTGGCCGATTTACGCATCGTGCGGGGGGGGAGGAGGGTGCGTAATGGGAGGGACAGAGGGAAAAGGGGGAGGCCGATGGGGCCCTTTTCTCTTCGGGAGGCGTGATCTATTTACTTGAAGGGGGGGAAATGGGAGGGCTATAAATGACGGTCCTCGGGGTGGGGGTGGAGGGAGTGTAGAGTTTGCGGCGTTGCGAGAAAGGGGGAGGTGGAAGCGGCGGGGGAGGGGAAAGGAAGAGGCAGAAGCTCGCTTGGAAACCCAGGGAATCTGTGTAGGGGTTAGTGGGTGAAAAAAAGAAGGTTGGTAATTGGGGAAAGAGAGGCACTCAACAACTAAGGAGAAAATAGAGGGAGAGTAATTCAAAATGAAAACAAAAGTGAAATCTCAGACGCCACATCCACCCAAATACGTATTTCACGTGTCCACCGTATCTTGAGGCCCAATTGGGCTCAAAATTGCGGACATCCTCCCGGGCGAGCAAGAGTGGGGGCCTCCAATGCCCTTCGCACTGTGGATGCACACTCCTCACTCAGAGCGGCGTCGTACCTTAACCACCCCAATCGACCCTCCCCAACCAAGAAAGTAAAAGGTCTCTCCACAAACGGACCAGCGAAGTCAACAAAATGGAGATACCAGCCGACCAAGAGGGCTGCGGCCTGCCGCATGTTAAAGACCTGTCCACGCGAAAAGGCGAAGCCAAACCGGGTCACCGAGGGATTCAAACTCCGCCGCGGGTTACTCGCCCGTAAGGCTAGAAAGGGGACTCAAAGGGGGAAGAGTCCGCAAGCAACACGACAAAGTCTAAAGAAAACGTTAGAATCATGACCACGGAATAACCTTCCGAGCCGATTACCAGAAAAACTGAAGGAAAGCAACACCTACGAAGGGACGAAACCCTCCCGAAAACACCATCTAAAGAGTCAGATTACCCTCTGGCACGCGTCTTAACGTCATAGGGTAAAGCGCTTAACAACCGGAAGGTACTCCACCTCCCCCCACTCTGAACACGAAGTGGTCTCCCCAACGCATCGCAATCCCACATCACTACCCGACGGCAATCCGCCCACGTTCCGAGAAAAAAGAACGCGGCCGCTTCTATGACCCTTCTCCCCACCGCCGGACCAGCCGGCCACCAATAAGCACGCTCAAAGAACACTTACAACTAAGCATCAAAGAAAGCGGCAGCCCTGCAAAATAAAAAAGGGTCGAGCCAGAACCCACGGCCTCGACCACCTTCTCCGCCCATCCTCCCAAATCCCAGCCGTTCAGAGAGAGAATCACCGTCCCCTCAAAAAGAGAGAAAAAGACACCAACTAAGAATTCGTCATAATGGAACGCCTCGACACAAATGAGAACCTAACCCTAGCCCGATAGAATACCGAAACCCGAAGAGAAGCAAAAAACAAGAGCCTCCAATCAAAAGGGGGGGGGGAAATCATTAACTCAAGCAAAGAACGACACACTATCCCCGAGAACTGCGCCAATTCCTTTCCTTCAAAAAAAACCCAAAAAGGCCTCAAGCCGGCCTAACGCCCATCCAATCCTCCTCGACTCCCAGAGGTCCTCGCAGGTCGCCTTGTGTAAAAGCGACCCAAAAACCTCTAAACCCGGGAGAACCCAGTTCGTCCAATCCCTCCGAAATCAAAGGATACTAACGAAGGGGATGGAACCACATTTATTTAGTGCCACCGTACATATACAGGACTGAAAACCTCACCCGGAGTTTCAACACGATCTGACCCCACCAAACACACCTAATCGCCGAAACGGTCCTCAACAGCTAACGACAAAGGCTCAAACATTTCAGGACCACCTCGAATATAACCTTATGTCACCCTAGTAAAAATCCCTCCCATTTCTACCACTCATCATTCCCCAAGGTTAAAAAGCCACCACCATATTGCTCCCCTTCACTAAATACACAAGGGCCGACTTCGAACTAACCCTGCCGGAAAATGGAAGGAGCAGCACATAGACAAGGTCCGGCGTCGGCACCAATCAGTCACCAGCCGATGCCTGACAAGAAAGAAAAGACCATTTTGCCTCTGGAATAAGGACACACAAAATATTCCACACCAGCCGGGCCACTAACGTTATGATGCTCCGGCAAAACAGGGCCTACTCACGCAGACCAACCATCACCTGCCAAGGAAGCTAAAAGAAATACTCCACAGCTCCAGGACGGCCTCGAACGCCGCTTCGTAAAGTTTCACATCAAACGAACACCGACAGGGTCACAATGCACAAGGACGATTTATGCATGACCGACGGGAGATCTCGTAGAAAAAAAAAAGTGCACGCCGAAAGCAACAAGCATTTCAATCTCTCGAGCCGACCTATGAAAAGGGGGGACCACCTTTTAAAACTTGAAAAAAAACTTACATTCACCATTTTTGCATCCCCATAGCGAAAAGCAGAGAAAAGACCATTCCTACGACTCCCACTGGCGGACCTGACCGCATAGCCTCCGTCACCACGAAAAAAACCAAATCCTCAGAAATAAAACCGAAACGCAAGACAACATTAGTCCCGGAAGATGACGACTGGGAAAAACATCGAAGGGGAATCAAAACTGTATTCGTTCTCGAATGCAAAGAAACGCAGCAACCGAAAAGCTTACAACATCCACCACTAGAAATCTTCTGTCGGCCTGGCTTTCCCTCCCTTCGCCCGCGCGCAAAAAATCCGCACACCCGCTGCGCTTAACAACAGTATGATTCGCCAAAACGGGACACCCATCAAGCCCCCTATCAGCAATCAAAAAACGCCAGACCAAACTTAAAGAAGAGAAAGAAATCTAAAGGAAAGAGGAATCCATAAATCAACCAAACGGGCGAAGACCACAGAAACTTCAACCATCTAAACAATGCCGCATGATGCAAGGGAGCGAACGTAGTCATAAACAACAGAGTCAAAAGAGGACCGAAGAACTTCAAAAGAAACATCGTAGACAACGAGAATCCCACCCTCAGATCTCTAAACAAAAAAAGTGAAAAAGAGAGATACTTTATGGGCAAGGTGTTGAGTGTCCTGCTAAGCTGGGGAGGAGGGGGGAAGGTGTTTATGAAAGAGGAGAAGGTGGTATGCAGCAGCCAGGGAGGATATGCGGGGGAAAATTTTTTGAAGGAGGGGCGGCGTATGGGGCTTGAGCCCGAGGTGCTTGGGCGCGTGGGCCAGAATATATTGATTTGAAAATGTCCTTGACAATCTGTTGCTGGCAGATTGAAGGATGAAACGTGGCTAGTGTTGTGGAAAAATCTCCGTTTGGCAGGGGGAGGGCTGGCGGAGGAGGCTTGCTTTCTCTGGCGAAGGGGGGAAGGAACAACGCAAAGGCGAAATCTGAGAAGTTGTGCGATTGGTGGGAGGGAGGGGATCGTTCGATTAGGGGGGGTGGACCTGGAATAAGTTGTCCTCTATATTAACAGCAGGGGGAGAGGGAGGTAAGGAGGGAGGATCGTGCATGGGGTTCGGAAGGAGTTGGGGGTGGTGGGGTTGATTACGGCGTCCTCAAGGAGAAGGTCGGAAAGAAGCCTCGGGAGGGGAAGGGGAGACTGCGTGGAGAGAGTTAAGTTGGAATAGTGTCGCTTCTAAGGAAAGTTGTGTTCTAGGATGAAGGGGCAGGGGAACGTGGTGGAGGATCGACTAGGAGCTGCAGTCAAGACCCAAAGCTTTTAGTAGGGGGGCGCGTAGGGGGGGGGGGTTTCAAAATAGAGGTAACGGAGACGGGGATTGTTAGACATGGGAGCTACATCTATTGTCCCGGTCCGGGTGCCACTGCCTTGTGGATTTGATGTGTACGAGCGGGAGATGAGGGATAATCTTCATGGAGTCTGGGGCGGGATTATTGATTGTCCGCGATCGAGAAGAGTCTCTTGTGCCCTATCATCTCTCACGGGGGGGGGGGGGAGCCTCGATGTGGCGGCTTGGGGGAGAAAGGTGGATTTGAATTGTGGAGTACCAAGAGAAAAGGTACGGATTGGATGGTAGGCAGCGGGGGATGGGGTTCTTATGTGGACGGGGGCATTTGGTTCAAAATGTCGCCGGCCACTGGTTGGTAAGGGAAAAGGGGTTAACTTTTACGGTGGCCATTGGTGTAGTGAGGGTCAAGAAGGGGCCAGGGAGGTGCCTCCGAGGGCCTTCGGGGGGGGAGAGCAGGAGGGTGGGGCTATTGGAGGTGGGGGTTCGGGGGGTAGGTTAGGGGATGATGTGGTGAGTGAGGGTTCGTCGGGGGGACCTGATGTGTAAAAAGGGAGTTTGCTGGCTCGGGGGGGGAGGAGGCTATCTTCAGAGGACGACTGGTTTTTTGTCAGAGAGGGGGCATTATTGATTTGGGATGGTCTTCGAAGGCGAAGGATTTGGGGAGAAAGAACTCCCAGTGGGGGACGAGTACCAAGAGCACAGGTCTTAAGCTTTTTTGTGAGAGGGGGGGGGTAAAAACTTGGGTGAGAGCCGTTGGAGGGGATAGAGGAAGGAAAACACAACAGGCGCCTGGAGTTTGAGCAGGGAGGAGGCCGGGCGTTGGGTTGGCGCTTTGGGGGGGAGGAGAAGGGGCCGGCGTCGGGCAGGAAAGGAAGGCTTTTAAAAACGTCGGGCGGAAAATTTGCGTCGAACTCAGGGGGGGGGAAAGGTCGGAGGATTCGTCTGCGGAGGCGAGAGGTTTCGGGCCTATCTTTTCTCGCTAAGAGAAGGGAGGGGGGGGGAGGCATTCGTTGCACAATCTAAGGGCGTGGGGTTCCGGAGGAGTAGAAGGCGGGGAGGGTCCCAATAATCGCGAGGAGGGGGAAAGGGGCGGATTCTGAGTAAGAGAGGGCGGGCGGCGACGGGAGGAGGCGGTCCTGTCTAGGGAGGAGAAAAAGTGGGTGTGAGGCGGCGAGGGAGTTTGGGGGGGGTTTCGAGTAATGCTGCGCGCTGGGGTCTAGGGGCAGACGCTGGTTCTTGTGGGAAGTATACGTCGCGAGGTATTTCTTGCGACGGTCAAGTCAAAAACGTCGACGTACGGCGAAGAGATGCTGGGCTGTAGCGAGCATGGGAGGTGGTCCGAGGAGAGTAACGGCCGATTTTCAGACGCAGGGACCTTAGTAATCTGTGAGGATGGGGGAAGATGCGCGGTGGGTCAAGTCTGTGTTTCGGTTGGTGGAGAGGGAAGTCTTAGGGTGATGGCACGGGAGGGAGGAGGGGAAGTTCAGCACATGCTAGGCCGGTGAGTGTGACCGTTGGATATTCTTGTGACTAAGGTGATGATGATTGCTGGAAAAATAGGGACATGTGGGGGGGGGGGGAGTGATTCAGGGGGTTCCCTTGAGAAGGGAAGATTGAGAGGGAACGTAAACCGCCAAGGAGTGTTTTGTCGTTTTCCCGCGAGCATAGGAATGGGCGGGGTGATTCGATGGAAAGTAGTGCTTTGATTACTGCAGGGGATGGAGGGGCCTCCAAAGAGACTGGGGGGATGATGGGGTCAGATTGGGGGGTGAAAGGGGGCCAGTTCTAGGAAGGACTTTCCATGGGGGTGGTGGGGGTTGGGGAGGTCTTGGTGCCTTGGCGGCAGGGGAAGAAAAGGAGGCTAGAAAAGGGGGAGAGAAAGTGGTCGAAAAGGCGTTTCCGAAAGGGGCGAGTGGACAGGGGGAAAAGATCCTGCTTCGTTCGTTGGGAAGGGGGGGGGAGGGGAAAGATCTTCCTTTTGGGAATGGTCCTCGATAGAAAAACACCAAAGGAGGGACGGGAAAATCTATCCAAAAAAAGGAAGAGAGGAATCCCCCATCCCCCGAAGATGACAGGCAACGGGTCCACTAGGATGACATCGCCAGATACCAAGGGGACCCCGCATCCAGAGAAACTCCTCAAAAAAACGAACGCCCGAAAAACCCGACACTCAAAACCCCAACCCAAGAAAAGGCACATGTTCTCCAGCACCTGAAATGAGAAGTAAAATGAGAAAAGAAACCTCACTACCCGGCCCCAGCTCATGGTTCAAGAGACCACTCCACGGCGACCTCGAATCAAAGAAAAGGCAATGCTCGAGGCGGAGAATCCAAAAAACCATACTGGAGGGGAAGACGCCCAAGACGGAGAGATGAGGTAAAAGGGGGCCTCGTCCTGCAAAGCACCTGACCCAGGGTCCCAAGTAAACATCAACGTAGTCCCAATCCTACCAACGAAGCACGGTAAACGGATGAAGACATCGCCTGAAAACGCAACACACTACGAGATAAACCACTGACTAAACAATAAAAAGCGAAACAAGAAGAGGACCCTCATCCTTCTTCAAAGGCTTCTAACAACCTCAGGAGGCCCGTTACGCCTACTCCTCAACCTGCTCAAAAAGCCGCTCCCGCCCAGCATCCAACCAAGACGGAGAAAGACATAAAGTAATAGGACCCTCTCGAAGGCTAAATCGCAAAAGAAAACCAGCGCCGGAATGCACCAAGAGATCAAAAAAAAAAAAAAAAAGAAAAAAAAAAAAAACCCGACGAAGACGACTCACCGCAAAACAGAAGACAAAAAAGAAAGAAAAAAAGGGTCGCCTCGGCTACCCTCGGACGCCAGAAGAAAGGGACTACGGCAATCATAAGAAGCAACATCCGCAGCATCTCCACCCTCGAGCCTGGGAGAAGCAACATCTAATCTTCTCAACTTCCGCATTCGTGTCTTACCGCACACTAGAAAAAAATCCGAAGAATCAACCTCGGAGAAAAAAAACTGATGCCCGAAACCGTCCTCTAACCCAAGGAAAAGAAAAGATGACTCCAATATGTCCCTTTAAAAAACCAAACAACGAAAAAGAGGACCTCGAAAAAGGAGACACATCTCTCATCCCCCTCCTTCCTACTCCACCGAAGAAGAGAAAAAGAAGCCTGTCTCCAAATCCAACGCCGATCAACAGCCAACAGATAAGAAGGAGGGGGATCCTAGGCCTTCGAAAAAGGGCAAAGAACCTGAAGCAAACTAACGAGAGGGGGGGAGAAGGACCACATCATGGAGGATTAGGAAACGACATCGGAAGAAACAAAAAAAGCAAATCTATTTACGCCCAAAGAGACACAAAAAACCGCAGCAAGTCCTCGAGAAGACGAGCAGCGCCCCGAAAAAAGAACAAAGACTCCATCATGACTTTCGCACCCCAGTAGCCCTTCCTCGAGCAAAAAAATTCATACGGACCGCAGGGGCCCTCCAAGGTCTAAACCATGAGAGAAAACAACCAGCATACACCCCAAGAACCATACCGTCCCGCTTGAGAACATCACTCCACCACCTACTTCGTCACGCCTTAAAAGAAAAATTGAGAGCGCACGAACTACCACATTTGCCCCTAAAAGTAGGAAACCAACCGCAAAAGTGCACTATGCAAATTGCCACGAGATGACCACCATTCCCAGAAAAAGGAAAAATTCCTCTTCTCCAACCACATCTAAGGGCTTCCATAAATGTGAAATGATTGAGAAATTGCTGCCTCCTATGTATATCCAGAAAGGGACCAAGATCCCGCAAAAAAGAAAAACCTCCCATCTCGGCGACCATGAAAGAGAGACTGCAGCTAACTCCCTGCCTTCGACTCCATCAAATCCAAAAAAGGAAACAGAAAGGAAATGCGGGAAGTCATGCACGACGAACCAATCCAAGACTCGGCCCTTTGAAACAAACGAGAAAATGCAGACGAAAATACCTCTTAACTCGGGAAAAAGCAGGGGGAAAGATAAATAATAAAAGGAGAAAGAAAATTGCCTTCAACCAACAAAAACTTCAATGCGCCAGGGCGCCCCTCATCTAAGAAGAAAGAACGAACCTCCCCTCCGATAAGGAAGGGGACTGAGTACCACAATAGTAGCCGCGGAAGTTAAAAAAAAACCCCCCACCCCCCACCAACGGAGAAAAAAAAAGTGATTCGCTCAAAGCCTGAAAAAGACGAGAATATCCCCTGCATCAAACCCGTATTCCGGGCACCTGAATCGCATTCAACCCACAGCCCACTAGCAAAAACCTTCTCAAAAAGCGAGAGTTTTCCAATCAGAAGGAGGGGAAAAGAAGAAGAAAAAGGAAGGAAACAAGCTCCAAACCAACCGCCACCAAAACCAACCCCTTCACCAATCGAAAGAAAAAAGGATGGCAAAAGTAAACTGAA
>Ga0179593_1343624_pt1 | contig 10324 bp, 10 predicted proteins | sample CZODoug2_1_08_16_FD_185931 | JGI IMG/M metagenome (GOLD analysis project Ga0179593, IMG submission 185931) | Vadose zone soil fungal communities from Angelo Coast Range Reserve, California, USA - CZODoug2_1_08_16fungal (PacBio error correction) | ecosystem: Environmental > Terrestrial > Soil >...
GGGGCTAATTGGCATGAGGAGTTGTATGGATCGTTTGCATCTACCTGGGGCAGTCAGGGATCAACACTATCTTGCCGAGCCAGCGCCTGATTAAAATGACACTGGAGAAAATAGGCCTTCAAGGTGGTGGGAACCTCTGGGATCATCATATTCGGAAAAGTTAGATAATTTTACCTCAACGATCAATATCAGGCAATCGGGGAAGGCACCCGCTGGAATAAAAATAAAAAAGAAAACAACTTTATCCCAGTCAGGCATCTCGAAAGACAGGAACTCCTCGGAAAAAGGGGGTTCGATACTGCGAAAAGGGACACATGCAGTGAAACGGAGAGCCAGACAAAAGATTAGTTTACTAAAAAGACTAATTACGGGAGATAGCGATGGAGGCTAACTTCTCTCTGATGAGTCCACAGAATCGGAAAAGTCGGACGAGACGGGGGGTACATGCGTAAACAAGACAATCCAGGTCGACAGGTTCAGACTTAAGGGCCTCAGTCAACTGATCAAGGGGAACCCTTACAGTCTCATTCAAGAAATGGCGAAAAACGCATGGTTAAACAAGAAGGACTTGTGAAGAGAAAAGAGGAGAATGGGTCAGGAGTCCAATAACCTCGGGACGAATCCGAACAAGCTTTCAGGGGGTCTCGACCTTTCTTGGACAGGGGAAGGGAAACATCATTTATCATCTTACGTTGAGAGAAGAGAGTGTAAAGGCAGTTAGAACGGATCAAAGAAATACGCAAAGGGAAGGACAATCTATTTGAGAAGACCAGAAGGGGGGACGAAAAAAATTCGTTGGGGTATAACATAATAAAAAAAGGTAGGGGAAAGCGTGCCACTAACCAGACCCGTATGAGTCTGATAAGGTTCTTGACGGGGAAATGGTCTGGTTGATTATTGAGAAATCACCCTGAAGAATGTCAAAGAAACGCGAGGGGAAAGGCAAAGACCATCTTGATAAATGGGGTTAAAAGGCCGGGATTTGAACCCGAGAAAATTCCAGAAAAAAGCGAGATAAACAAAAAGCGACTCCTAATCAAGGGTATAGATGAGCTTCCGAAATCGTTTCGGAGCTACCGGAACGACATGGACTCATCCAAATCTCAGAAAAAGTCGAAGACGTGTCGGACCGGACTAGTAAGCTGAGGGGAAAAAAATACTGGAATCACCGGGTCGTTTGCGGTGAAAAAAAAACCAACTAAGAACATCGGACACCGGGAGAAAAAAAATGCACTTCAAAATAGCCTTAACAAAGTCCAGGGGGGGGCACCGAACCAGTACCCAGCAAATTTCACAGCCCGACCAAAAAAAGAAAAAAGAAAAGGTAAGCTATTTCAGAATAAAAAAAATCATGGTGCCCAACTAAAGAAAGGAAAAGCGCAAACGTCCCACGATCAGGCCCGCGTGATGCCACGTCGCAAACCGACTACATAAACGCGCTCTTGGGGGGCAAGGATATAAATTCAGAATTCACCCGAGGGGGTTTCAAGCGCTTGTCAAAACAAAACAAACAAAAAAAGGTCACCGTATTCCCACGATGGGGCACCATCCCAGCAAACACCCCACGCGTCATCTTTCTCCAAAGGTGGGGGAAAAACTAAAAAAACGCGTTCAGGGTAAAAAAAGGAGGTAACAAAAAAAAATCTAAGTGAAAGTAAAATACCAAAGTCCACGTAAAAAGGCCCAAGGACCTGCCAATAATAGCCAATGGGGGAGACCTTATCAAATGCAAATAGGGAAATAATTACACAACTTCTGGAAGAAGAGAACAGAAACGTGGCCCTATCTGGTTTTGAAGAGAGGAAGAAAGGGGCACTCATTGACTACGTCTTATGGTAATGAAATCATAGGGTTCGGAGACGGGGTGGGGGGGGGTGGTTACGCTTTCCGTTTAATGAACTATTCTATTTGCGGCGGGGCGTTAGCGGCAAATGGGGGAGAAGGGGGGGGTGTGTGTTTAAAGTCTCGGAACTCCATCTGGGGAGAGGGGAACTATTGGGGGGGGTTTGTTTGGCTTCCCATCTGGCGGAGAACTTCAACCGAGGGTGGAATGATCCGATGCCGGCAAAAGCCGTGTTCTTAGAAGTACGGGCGAGACGATAATAAAAGCACACGCGTGAGTGAAGGGGTCTACTTTTTCTCCTTTAGGGAGGGGGAGGGGCACAGTACTATAAGGGTAAAGAACGGGGGGAAGGTGGAGTGCTATGGTCAGGGGGCTTTTGTGTTCAGGGACTTTTTGGTTCTTGGCAACTGGGGACTTTTAATTCGACTGCAGGGGAGTGAGGGAAAATCATTTGGACGTGGTTAAAAAAAAGTTGTATGGAGTACTGGGACAAACGAAATGGGTGTTAGTAGTTTGGCGTCACGGTCGGACGGGAGCAGGTAACGACAAGGCATCTTACGATTCGATGAAGGGGCGCTCCAATACCACATTGCGGTAAGTCTCTGTAATCGAACGTCATAGGGGCGGGACGAATGAGTAAAGTCCTTGACGTACGTGCTATACTCGTGTCGGGACCAGTTACGCTTTCAATCAAGCCGTACAGAAATCTAGAGGCTAATTAAAAATGGGACGTCCTTGGCCCTATGAGGGGGGGGGGAGGGCTAGGGTTCATAGAAATCATCCATTTGCCCAGATGTCAAGTGCAAGATCAGAAATTTATTTGCTTCGAAAACGGACGTAGTAGTTTGGTCCGTCGATCCCCACCAGAGGGTGAAAAAACACATTCTGGAAGAGGCCAGACGCCTTGACTGGGCGGCCTTGTTCAGTTGGCGAGACTGGAAACTGCAAAGCTTCTCCTAGGAGATCAAAGAAGAGAGCCGCAGAAGATTTTGTTCGGAGGAGGCAAGCACAGACAGGGTGTGAGTGTAGAGAACCCGAATTTTCTGGTTGGGGTTGCCGAGGATGTCGCCGCCCGTCCATCTTCGACAGATGGGGGGAGACAACATAAGAGGCGAAGCGGCCACACGGCTTGCTTTATGAGGTCCTTTGTGGACAGGGCCTGAGTCAGGGGGTGTGATGGACCAGTTCAGCAAGAGGAGGGAAACGCAGGAGGTCATCGGATGTTTTGAGTCAGCTCCAATGGGAGGGGAGGAGTATCATTTCTTTTGAGACTGCAACTCGCAGACGTCGGACAGTTTCCGTTGGTCCAAACTCTCCAGAAAGGGGTGGTGTAGTCAACCGGGAGGAATAGGTTTGATCACTTACCCCTGGGGTTCAAAGCAAAGGGGGGGAAGAATTTATCTCACACTGGGGCATATTCTGGGACGAAGGCTTCCAGAGAGGCAAAAGGGGGGAAACCGGGGGTAAAAAAAAAATAAAAAAACAAAACAACACCTCTCCTGGGGCTTTGAATTGTCCCTGGAGTTTCTGAGGTGACCTGGATTGCTAGTTCGCCAAAAAGTGACACCCCACAAAAAAGAAAAAGAAAAAAAAGGGGGAGAGGGGGGGGGGGGAAGGGGGGGGGGGGGGGGGAGGTCTGCCCATCTAATGCTGTCACCCTATTTTTCCAACATTGACGATTTCGACGTTAAAGCACGCTCGGCGTGGGAGAAGGGGGAGTGTGGGGGAGAAAAAAAAGACGGCGAGGCACACGATGGCACGGAACAACATGCAGGCCCTCGAGGGAGCAAAACGGGGCCGAATGATATCGTGGTGAGGAAACCCCGGAAGCCAAAGACTCAGAGCGGGAGGCGGCGTAGGTTTCTTATGGCTGGGGGGGATGGCACTAAAATCGGGGCTAGAAGTGCTTCGGGGAAGCTCCAACATTCAGCCTATAGCTCCGACGTGTTAAATGGGATAAAAGTAGAAGCTGACATTCATATCTCAAAATTTAGGGGGGGGAATCGGGAAGTTAGGAAAAACCGGGCGCGTACATTTTTTGCAGGTTCGATATCGAACATCTGAAGGGAGTGCGGAAGAGGGAGACTTTTAGGTTAAAACAGGGGTTTTCAGTGATTCGGGGGTCGAGAAAACACGCTAGAGAAATCGATTGGGGGCGGGTTGACTGAAGATGGTCCAAACTGCAGAAACGGGGTCCGTTGAGTTGGTATCACGTGGAATAGTCAAGGAGGTTAGGGATCTATAACTAGTAACGGCACCAAAATCCTAATAAATACAGTGAAAATATATATGATGTCTGAGGATGAAAAAGCTGGGAAAGAACGAAAGGTGTTAGAAAATACCTGGCCAAGACGTAACGTGGGCTTGGAAATACTGCTGGAAGAGAAGAGGAGTTGTTTAAACACGAGTCTGAATTAACTGACTTCTTACAAAAGGAGCCCGTCAGAGAAACGATGAATTTTGATCCTAAGGAAATTTCTCCTAAGTGAAGGAACAAAAAAAAAAAGGGGGTGAAGACAACTTCAACAGTCTTTTCAGGGGGAGTGTGCATTTTCTGGGAAGTTACTCCCGGAGAAAGTAGAGTACGAGTAAACGTGAAAGGGTTCCACCTCTTGTGGGGGATGGAGGGGGGAATTAGGGGCGTAGCTAAGAACGAAAAAGAGGGGAACTGGAATATCTAGAAACGGAGGAAAAAGAGAGAGTGTCACGGTTCCTCAAAGGTCGTGAAGATAAGAAACAGAATTAAAAAAACAAACTTCCCACGAAAACCCCGCAAAAGTCACATCAGAAGAGGGGGGTTCCCCCTAGAAAAAAAGCCAACCGGAAATAAAGACCTTTGTACGTCAAAAGCCACGCGATGAACGCTGCGGTCTAAGAGTGAGATTATCAAAAGGCAAGAGGGACGTAGAGCCGATTTGTCCTCGAGCATGAAGAGGGAAACTTCCGTATGTGCATCATGGTTAGAAAAATTTAACTCCAGCATGGACCTAGAACAGAACCAAATGAGGACGTCTGGGTCATGGTGGGGGGAAAGTCTGCAGTCCATCAGGGTAGGGAGTCGTCCTCACTGAATCTAAGAGAATTCACTTCCTTGTCTGGTGTAGGGCATGGGGTATGCTCGCCGCAGATGACTATTTCCGAAGGTCGTAACCAAAAACTCCAATCGTCAGGCAGCTGACATATAAAGCGCTAAAGACGCAAGCAAGCGATGGTAGAGCGCTAACAGAAAAAAGGACCTGCCCGAAAGGACCGGAGCATAGTCCGCCATAGAACTCAAGCTGTAAGGCAATGAGGAAAACTCCAGTCAAGAGTGAGGAGAAGTCGTTGAACCCCCTAAGGGTTAGGGCGTTCCTCGTCGTCATCGGGGCAGTGACCCACACACAGAGGGAAAGAGGGCAAAATGAGGGATAGTTTGCGGCTACATCAGGCAAGCCAACAGACAATCGGGGATGGAAACCAAACCAACAGACCAACTTACTCCGAAGGCAAGGGGGGGGGGGGGGGGGGGGGGGTGGGGGGGGAGGGGGGGGGGGGGGGGGGGGGGGGGGGGGGGTGGTGGGGGGGGGGGGGGGGGGGGGGGGGGGGGTGGGGTGGGGAGGGGGGGGGGGGGGGGGGGGGGGGTGGGGGGGGGGGGGGGGGGGGGGGTTGGGGGGGGGGGTTGGGGGGGGGTGGGTGACTGCTAATGAACGTATTGGGAGGGGGAACCAGTCCATTCCGAAAAAAAAATCATCGGAGTCAAGACGCCCTCGGGGTGAGTATTTTCACCGAGGCAAAATCTGTCGAGAACCGTTGAAATAAGTGGAAGCTCAAAAGAACTTTAAATCTAAAGAAAGAGTTGAAAGTGATTGAGTACCACCCGGTAGAAGAAAAGGTGGAACTCGTTGTACATAGCAGCCGAAGACTTTGAAGATCATTGGGACCCGCCAAACTATGAAGGAAAAAAAACCCGGAATCATCACACTACCCAAGCCGACCGACCCCTGTGCCGGCCTGAGAATGCAAGAAACGAACTGGCAATTGTGAAGAGAGGCAATCCGGGCAGGGGACCAAGAGGGTGGGGGGAGGGGGCTTCAAAGATGCACAATTGAACTACACACTCGATTAAGGAAATCTTCTGAGTCTTTGTAAGAAGGGAAAGTCACGACAGAACGGCGGCAGTCATTCACAACATCACAAGAGACCTCTCTATAAGATCCAAGTGAGGCAGTGAACAGCGCTCAAAATAGATACGAATTTCACGGAGTGAGGCAATACAAAAGTGGGGCTCAAAAAAGTAACCAATCACACATTCGTGAAAAAGGACCAAGGGCGAAGCCGTTGAAAACAAAATTAGGAGATTAGTAAGGGAAAGACTTGAACAAAAAGAAAAGGTAGACACGATATAAAGGACTACCAAAAAAGGGCTTTAATTAAGCTCGGTCACTAAACTTTCTGGGCTGCCCTGTAAGAAGCCAAGAAAAGAGAGCTACTCTTCTGAAGGGGTGATCTCCTGCTCGACGGTTCCGAGGAAAGCCGGCCGGTTACAGGAGCCATGGTAAAAAAAAATGAATGCCTCCGATAAATAGTCAGAGGGTTCTCTCTCAAACAGAAAATTTGGGATCAACAGCATCAGGTGGTGAGAGGGGGGGAACCCACGAAGAAAAAAAACGTCGTTCACGAGGGGGACTAAAACTACACTATTCGGGGGGGAATCTTTGAAAAAAGTTGAGAATGGCTTTATGAGGGGATTTGACGCGACCTCCCAGAACATAGTGTCGGGGACACAAAGCGGCTTCGGGAAAATCTGATGAATTGGCAAGGAGGGGGGGAGGGGGTGAACAAACCTTACATCTTGGTCCCGAACCAAGAACTGCAGCGCCCCACTCGACTACGTAAAAGGGGGAAATAGAAATTCCGGCGCAAAAGAGCATGTTCTAGAGGAGAACCTTCCCGAACTTTGTCAGGGGACGCGCATCAATCGGGGGGAAACGTTCGGACCTGCGCTACGTCCACCTAATTTTTCATCACACTAAGAGAACAAGGAGTGGACGCGTCACTCAACCCCTCAGGCAACAAATAGAAAAAAATGAAGATCCAAGTCAACACTTACGAATTCCGAACAAGGTGGACAGTGGAAACCCCAACCAAAAAAAACAGTACCCGCCAAACGTCAAACGCCCGAACCCAAAATCACCACTGTAGCCGGAAATGAAACGTAATGCCCCACTCCCTGGAACAGGCTAAAACCTTCGAGGTTCACGAAACCGTGTGATATCGTAGCCAAAAAAGGGGACGGCTAATAAAAAAACGTGCTCTTGGTGGAATAAAACTTCTTAACAATAGGGAGGTTTCAGCAGCTTTTCGACAAAAACAAAAGGGCAAACCAAAATATCACAGGGAGGAAAAAAACGATGGCAGAAACGAAAGAATAGTCAAAAAAACAAAAGGCTATCGTTCTCCAAGGGGGGAGCCGAGAAAAAAGCCGCAAAACTAGTCACCTCAAACAAAAGGCCACCACAACACCCTAAAGACCAGAAAAGATGACGCGAAAAATAAAAACGGAGCCGTCCACCAGGAGAAGAAGATCGTATTGAGATGCAGAATCAGCAAAGAAAGGAACATGGGATATAGAAGAAAGAAACAAATGATAAAAGATAAATTACCTAATATGGGACCTATTTAGTTGGTGGAATAGGCACCTCAGTAAGAAGTGCCTCATGGGACGAGGGGAAAAATAGGTGTGTGGGACTTTTCACTAAAATACTGGGGGAATACGGGGGGGGTAAAGGGAACGTCGCTTATGGCGCAGGGTGCGTACGGCGACCCGGGGAGAACCTAGGAAGAGGGTGGGGGGGGGGGGGACTTAAGAAATATCCGATGGAGAAAATGTAAAGGGGGGGGATCGGTGAACTATGTGGGTGGGAGTTGTTGGAGCGCGGCGACTGAAACTAATTGTAAACTCTCGGGGAAAACCAAAGAGTTGTAAGTAGGCGGAAAAAAAAAGATTCCATCACGCTGTCGGTGCGATCGTGGCACGTCATGGAGGGGAAGGGCGTGGGGCACATGACTGTCTAAATTTTACGGCCGAAACGTGGGAAGGGAGGGACTTGTGCTCGTGAGGATGGGGTTTGACGTTGGGTGTCGGGGGTGGGGGGGGGGAACGGCGTTTGTGGACGTAGAATTTCGGCATGTTGGCGAATCAGTTTAGCATTCTGGCGTGGGGAAAGGGGGGGTGTTGCGGACACCAGAAAAATAAGGGAGAATAAGGGGAGGCAAGATCTGTGGTACGGATAGCCAGGTCAGAAACGGCGGGCCTCTTGCGCTTTTGATTTGAGAAAGAACAAGGGGTTACGAGTGAGTCATTGGGCTCTCAATTCAATATTTCTTACTCATTACAGGTTGAAATGAGGGGGAACGACATTTTGGATAGCACTCGCTTGGTGGGGTCATCCAAGGATGGCAGTGGGAACAAGAGTTCACGACCAGAGGTATCAGATGATAAAGGGAAAAAGTAAGTAAAGGTTCCCGGCATGGGAGGGAAGTGGGGGTTCAAAAAAGAAAGAAGCCAGAAAATGGAAACAAAATAAATACCGGAAAAAAGAGAACGTGTGGATGCTTCAGGGCAAGCTGACGGGGTGTGGTAGAAGTTGGGGGAAAAGTCGAGAACCCCCTAGGACCGGGTTTGAAGAAAAAGGAGGTAGAAGAAAGGGGGAAAATCGGCGCCGTCTCGGAATTTGAAGGGGAATATGGACTGAAGGGAAAATGAATGCGGCTCAGGAAACTGTTCGACGTGAGAGAGAAGGGCGAATCTTTCGTGTGCAGGATTACCAAATGAAATAAGGTGTTTCGAGAGCCCCGAGCATCGGGGAGGTCGGGAAAGAGGTAGCGTACCTCCCGAACCCATCGCTCACAGAATGGTCCGAAAAACCGGTCTCTCTAGGAAAATATATAGAAGGAGGAGGAAACACTTTTGAACAAGAGGGGGGTGAAGGCCGGTTGTGAAGTTATCAGGTGAGTCCATGGAAATAAAAATAGGAATACCCGTGAGAAGGATGGCTATCGATTGGGGAGAGGTCGATTCATCAGAAGGTTGAGGAGAGATGGGGGTGGGATTGGGACATTAAGAAAAATCTCAAGCGCGCCAGGGAAAAAGGGGAAAACTAAAGAGCAGTGAGACGTCCTTACATTTGTCAAAAAACCGTAACTAGTGGGGGGAAGAAGTCCCTGTGGGGCAATGCCCGTTCTTGATAAACTTTCTAAAAAAATCCCGGGGAAGGAGTGAATTTCGAACGGATTCAGCAAATTGGAAAAAAGGTGGAAAGGGGGAACGTGGTTATTGGTTAGTGATTCCTGATTTTTCTTCGGTTGGTCGGGTGTCATCGTTAGGAAAGGAAAATAATGATAACTAGAAAAACTCATGATGATGTCCAAAAGGGGGGATGGACCTAACGTGTTTCTAAGGGAATTCCTTTCAATTGAAGCCTAAATTTTGAATGAATGTGGGAAAGGCAGAAAGGAAGCAAAGGTCGCTATCATTTTGGGTTCCCCTGACACTCCTGGCATGAAGGGCGTGCTTTAGGAACCGATGATACGGGGGTGGAGTCTCGCCTCGGGACAATGGCGTGCAATCTAAGGTAGGAAGCAGGGGGCAGTTGGTTTTTGATGAAAGCAGAACTGGTCTAAGGGGGGGGGCTTCTTCCGCCGCAAAAAAACATGCAAAGAAGGAAAAATAATTATCAAAAAGGGGTAACGGGGGGGACGAGAAAGTACCCGCTGCCCGCACGGAGCGAGGCGGAGAAAATGTTTTTAAGATAAGATCCGAAGGTTCGCATTAAAGGGGCAGGGGGTCGGATAGGTTTATTCACAAGAGGGAAAAAGTCAAAGAGGGCGGAAAGCGGACTACGGGGGAAGTTTAAACGAGGGCAGGGGGGAAGGAGTCGGGGCGTAAAAACAACAAGCGGCGAAATTGGGAGGGGATGAGCTGTAAGGGATATGTGAAGCAAAACCTGCATGACGGCAGACGTTGAGGGGGGGGGAGGGAGCACGTAGTACTCAAAGAGTTTTCTTGAAGGGATTAAGCAGGTCAACTCGGGCAAACTCCTAAATATACGTGACTGGAGGGGGAGAGTAATCGGAGAAGTAAGAAGCTTTCAGCGAATCACTTCTTTGATGCGAACAAAAAGGAAAAAGGTAATTTTTTCTGACTGCCAGGGAAAAAACTGTACTGAAAGGGGGATAAAAGCTTAACTCAACAGGAGGTTCCCTAGCGAAGTTTCGTAGGCTCGGCCAAACGGCGCAGGCACGAAGCACGTACGCTGAAGGGGAAAAGAACAAATTGAAGAACCCGACGGACCGACGTGCTTTTTGAATGGGCCAATGGGAAATGTCTCGAGAATTGGCTCCCGGAGAAAAACAGTTTCCAATGGATTCCTGAGACTGGTTGTTCTGGGGGGGTGCGGCATGATTGTTGATGAAGAAAAACGCAGAGGGGGGGGGATGGAA
>Ga0179593_1352001_pt1 | contig 10324 bp, 12 predicted proteins | sample CZODoug2_1_08_16_FD_185931 | JGI IMG/M metagenome (GOLD analysis project Ga0179593, IMG submission 185931) | Vadose zone soil fungal communities from Angelo Coast Range Reserve, California, USA - CZODoug2_1_08_16fungal (PacBio error correction) | ecosystem: Environmental > Terrestrial > Soil >...
TTCAGAGTCGGAGCGGGCTCGGGAATCGACCGGTCAGTTTTAGAGGAGGTCTTTTCACTTTTGTAGTAGAAACTGAATGGTATAGGAAGGGGGGGTGCCGGAAGGCCAAAGTGGGGCTTCCGCTAGCCGAGGTGAAGGGCTGGGTCCATCCGTACGTGGCCGGCAAGTTGAGGGACACTAATCATCGATTGTGGATAGGACGAAAAATCAACGGGAGAGCAGCAAAAAACTATGACCATGTTGAGGGAAAAATTTGCTTGTGGAAGTGAACCACTCAAGTCAAAGTTGTTATAAACAAACCACTGGAGAAATCCGGCAAAGGACCCGACTAGGCTGGAAGTTGCAGCCACCAGGGGATGGGTGTGAGGGGGGGCAAACGACGGGCTCAGCCGGGGCTCATGACGTGAGGAGAAGGTTCGGAGTAAATCGAGCTGAGGGGGTTTCCACTGTCATCCAGGACAGGGAAAAAAGGAACAACAGTAAATCAGAGTAATATCCGATTTTACACGAAAGGAGTTCAATGTGCCGGAACATCCAGGGGGTGGGGTCTGGGGGCGAAACAGGCCGGTAGAAAAAAAAAAAAGATTTGAGTCAGGACAGGGGAAAGCGGGACAAACTCACCAAAGGGGAAATGGTCCTACGATGAAAGAGATAAACGGAAACCAAGCTTGTGCAGACAAAGCCTCCAGCACACGGAGAAAAGGGGAAGACCATTTCAAAAGAAAAGGCCTATGTGTGGATAACCTCAAATCACTGTGTGGCGCAGGGAAAAGGTACTCAAGACAAAAAAACACTACCAAAATAAGAAATGTAATAGTGCGCCAGCAGAGGATTGCTCACGGTCCGTTCCACCAGCCCAGGGAAGAGGGCGAAAGCAAATACTTAATCAAGTGCCATGGTCGCCCTGCGTCAGCCGTCGCGAGAAAAAAATGCAGGTGAAGAGAAGGCAAGAGGAGTCGCATACCAAGAGAAAAGAGACGACCAAGGGAACCAGCAGGATAAGAAACCAAGCCGAGTGTCCCCTCCGCGAATTCAGATTGAAGAAAGGGGAAGGGGGGGTGCGAAACTAAATGATCCACAAAAAGTCCAACATTCCTCAGCAACGGGGAGAGGTTTGAGGCAACGATGGGGACTGCGAAGTGAAAAGTGGGAAAAAGGTACAGCCGATCCAAATACCTCGCCTTCCGGCCCGTGGTTCCTTGGGGACGAAAAGGCCAGAGGGCCACGAACGTCCGTGACTCACAACCGAAGAAAACGCGGAAAGGGAACACTTCACGGAAAACAACGCCAACCGACAGGGAAAGGGAACGCCAGTTCGGGTTCGCTTGAAGTAAGAGTGAATGTGGAGGGGGTCTTCCTTCAGCAAGCCGTCCCACCGAGCAGTCCGCTAAATAAGCAAAAAAGTACACTAAGACAGGGGGAAAGCGAAAAAGGACCGGAAGGGAGTTTTGTCTTAAAACTGTAGTAAACACCTAAAATCACGAGACGCACAAAATCGAGGGGAGTATAACACCTCCTCGCTGGCAGACGAAAAAAAAAAAAAGAGACTACGCAGAGGGGAAAAACAAATCAGGAACGAAAAAGCAACTAGAAAAAATCAGCAGAGATCATTTAGGACGAATCCTTACACCACCTCCGCGACCTCGGAATCACTCAAGGGAGAGAGTATGGTAGGATGCAACAGATAAGCACAACAACTTTAGGATGTGAAAAGAAGAGAGGGGGGGAAGCCACGCCGACTCGCAGGATGTCTACGCGGAAAAGTCGGAACGTTGACGGCTTGATCGAGAACTGCGCACGTGCCTCTACTTACTCCGGGAGGTTTCCTGCCTGCACAGTGAGCGCAGATGCAGGGATCGGTCGATTTGCTAGACAGGAAGGGAAGGGCGGCTGAGGGTCCAGACCCAAAAGGCGTGCGTGGAGGCTGCGAATCTGGAGTATCGTTTCCAAATCCTCTTTACTCAGAGGGTAGAAGAAAGGGCGTAGGGTGAGGGAGGGCACAATTGGCTTTTTTTACGAAGAAAGGGGGAGTAGGAAAAGGGAAAGGGGAAAAACCTGAAAAAGGAAAAAGCTTCGAATGAAAAAAGGGAAGGCGTTCCACCTTCTTCGGAATGGTGGAGCGATGTGGGAGAGAACGTGCGGTTTCTCTGTCGTTTGAACAAGGAAAAAGTGTGTGAGGGGACACAAAGTTTGTCCACAAGGAGAAAAATCAAAGGAGGACGGGGGGCGTGGCATCGAAGGGATTGGGGCACTTCACACGGCTCTCAAGCAGAGAATGATATACGGGCCACTCAAAGGAAAGAGTTAGCGGAAGAAAAGGGCGTCGAAGAAGTGACCGGAGCATCGTTATACTGCCTTGTCGGCAAAGAAAGAATGGGGGAATCTGGTGACCAGTTTTCTGGTAGCGGGGAAAACGGGGGAAGGGGCGCCGCAAGAGGAAGAGGTGGCTTCATGGGACACCGGGGCAGGTAGTAACTCCGGGAAGCTCCTCCTAGTCAAGAGATAAAAAAAACGCTTCCTTAACAATGGGAACGATGAGAACCGAAGGAGAAACGAATGAGAAAAGGGTGAAAAGCATGCCATCAAAAGAAAAGAAAGAAGTTCCAGCAGGTGCAGGAGAGGTTTCTACGGTGAGAGGGGAATACTACGTCTAAAGCTGGCAAAACGAAATACCCACAAGAAGGGGTCCACGTTAGGCAGTTGGAAGTAAACGAGAAGTGCCAGCTAAGGAACGAGGAGAATCCAGGCGAGAAAAAAAAGGAAAGATTAAGGTCTGGTGGCACAGAAAAGGACTTGACCGGGCCAACGTATGTCTAGGGGCTAACTCCTCAGGAATCACCGGCCGAAGCAAAAAAAGGGAAGAACGGGAAGGGTATGCCGCCTGGAAAAGGAAGCAAGGGTGTGGGGCTGGAAGACCCATAACATTTATCCACAGGGGACAGCCACAACAATCAGAAGACGACAAATCGAAACTGACGCAATAAACGATAAATCCGAAGAGAAAAAGAAGAAACCCTCGCCGCACGAACAAACCCAATGAAGGTTGTCCTGCCGGCCCATGGAAAAGAAAAAGACGGGGCATTGGCGGGTCGATAAGTTAGTGAAAGGGATGGATAGACCAGGGAGGGGGTGGGCATCAAAGTTCGAAAAGTCAACAGGATTGGGGCGACGAGAACTGGGCTAAGAGACCAAAGAGGGAGGTTCTCAAAAAAAAAGCGGTAGAAACCCAAACCGGTCCTAAACCGCTACCAAACCTGAACCAAAGAAAAGGAAAAAGGCATTCTGAACAAACCCGGCCAAATTGCCAAAAAGGAAAAAGAAGACAGCCCCGACTAACCGCTCCAAGGTAACCTCACTCTGGAACATCCACCGAGGAGGAGCCCATGTCCCCATCGCCAATAGACAAATCACCTCAAAAAATTCTGAAAAAAAAAGGAGGGGGGGTCCGGATGCGTGAAAATTCGGGCGAAAGCCAAAAAAGGATCGGGCCGGAAAGCGCGACAACTTTTTTGCTTGACGGGTAGTTGGGAGAGGGGGGGTACGGGGGCAGACGGGGGCCAGGTTTGGCCAAGTGGCAAGGGGGGGGGGGCCGCGAAGAAAGTATGGAAGGAAAAACGTGGCAGGTAGAAGTTGTGAAGTTGAAGGGGGACGGGTTCCCTCCTCAAAACTCTTCGGGGGGTAAACCGGTGTCGAAAGAAGGGAGACACAAGAGGAAAACTGTGTATTGAACTTGGCGGTGGCGGCCCCTCGCAACGGTTATCCACCCCCGGACACATAAATTCCAGTCTCCGACGCTGTATGTGCAGGGAAAACCTGGGATTAAACTTATGGGGGGACAATTCTGCAGAGTGATGGGGGCGAGGGGGAGATATAATAGTCGTTCTTGGATTCGGTTTGGGAGAAAGGATGATCAAAAAGAAGTACCAAAGGTCTTCAAACCATGGACAAAATTGAGAAGGAATCGCGCAAAAAAAAATCCGGCGGATTGGCCCGTGGGAGCGCGATGGAAAACGGTTGGGGGGCAAATCCTTAGGGGGACGCAATTAGAGAAAAGCAAAAGGCCTTTGACAGTACTATCTTCAACCGAGGGAGGACACAAAGACCTCATTGAAAGAGACAAAGCCAGGAAGCAGCGGCATTGCTCAGAGCCGTCAAACCACACTAAAAGGTTCAAAACGACTGCGATAAAGGGAAAGGGGGGGATCCGACGCCCACGACCAGGGGAAAAGGCTGGAAGAAAAAGGGAAGACAGGCCGCTGAAAAGAGCGGATCGCCGCTCCAGCAGGGGAGCACGAGGGCACAAAAAAAAAGGAAATGACAGTTCAGGGAAGAGCCGGTCCAAGAGATACTGAAAAAGGACGACAGGATACTAAAAAGCTGAAAAAACACTGCCGCCGGTGGAAGAGGGGGGAAAAATAAGGGAAGGAAAAAAGAATGGGAGAGATGCAGTAATGAGAAGTGAAGAAAGTTAGGGGTAGAAGAGAAAAGACATAGTACTAAGATACGGGAGGAAACAGAGGTCATGAAAACCTGAAGATGTCAAACCAGAAAAAAAAACTACAAACGTAACCCAGGAACCACCGATTTGAAAGGCCTCCTGGCCACGCCCGCGGGAGACGAACCTCCTACTCGGGCCTGCAAAAACCTGTGCAGGGAAAAAGAAGGAATCATGGCCTGCTGATCAATTTCATGGCTCACCCAGAAAGACTGCCCGCCGCAAAGTCCTTCGCGCCTAGTGGGGGGGGACGTTGGGGTGAAAGGTCAACGCAACAGAGGAAACCTCGCTTTCCTTTACTCTAGGAACCGAAAAGGAGAAAACGCTAGCAAACCACTTCAAACAACCAGACCGTAACGCGGACGTCTCACTCAGAGAATGGGAACGACCCCCTTTTTATTACAGGAAGGAACGAGAACCGGACACCAAAAACTCGCCTCCTCCTGCAGGGGGCAGAGAGGAAGCAAGCGGACGGAGGAGTGGCACAAAGAAAAACGCCACCCGCCCGCGCAAGCAACGAATTGGATCGTCCCATCACTACCACGGACGAAGGGGAAAGCCAATCGGGGACTCGCCGCCGCGAAGAAAAAAGTAACCATCCACTGGACGGAGGACGGAAAGAAAGCCGAGAGGTCCGTAGCAGCGGCGTCGCTTAAAACGGACAACCGTTCCGGGGCGAAAACGATACACAAAGTTCGAAAAAAAATCCTCGAAAAGATTACCCCAAAAATAGGAAATGAGTAGTGGGGGGACAGGGCACGAACGCCAGCGGAACCGGAGCAAATGAGTCTGAACTTGGTCAAAGGTGATAGACAAGACTAGAATCAAAACCAGGGAAAAGTTGAGGCCGGTCCGAACCGGAAGTAGGAACAGGCGCGAAGGTCGATTGGCGGGTACCGTGAGGCTGGGAGCACCATTGTGGCGAGGAGGGTTAGCTGGATGGAAAGAGACAACTAAGGAGAACGGCGTGCCGGGCCGCGCCTGAAGTTTGGGGGAAAGGAAGGGACACGGGATGGACCAAGGGGGGGGACGAACCATCGATTGAACGACAACATCGACACAAGTGGCGAAAGTGGACTTGGCCCTTACATTTTGCGGGCACCATCTGAACGGTGTCTGTCGAGAGTCCGACATCGCGGGGACAGCCTTTTGAAAGAGCAACACCACAAAACAAGAGGGAACGGGGCAGCGGGAAGGAGCAGGAAAAACGGAAAAACAAAGCCGAGCACTGCCCAGAAGAGCTCAGGCCACCCCTCACTTGGGGGATGCCGCGGGAGGGCATAGGAGAACTGGCTGAAAGGGGGACACAACACGAACGGCACCTGAGGCTGGGGAAGGGAGCCGGGGGCTGTTCAAGTTCAAAAGCGATCGTTGTACGACTCAGGGAGACTGAGGCTACTACCCCGTGCATAGGGGGGAGGGGAGCGAACTGACGGTCTACTACTGTCAAGAACGTGACTCTTCTTACGGCGGAAGGGGGGGACTGGCCGAGCCGTAGCTGTACAAGGGGGAGCACGGCTGAGCCACTGAAAGAACGATACCGTGATACGTCTTGCCTCTTCGGGGTCGTCTTAGGGGGGAACAGAAGGGAAAAGGCGTACTAACATAGGGGGAAAACACAAGTCAAGAGGGAATGGGTCCAAACGGCGGCCGTGTGTGGAGACGAAGATAAAGGACCAGGGACTAGTCCATTGGAAATCCCGCTATTGAAAATGGACAGACTTTGTAGGGTGTTCCTCCTGTGGGGAAAGAAGGGGGAAGGGGGCAACGGGGATGGGGAAGGCGTATCTGAAAACTCAACGCCGGCCAAGCCAGAACATCTTATACAGCTAGCTTGGTAGACTCATGAAATAAGCAGGTTGAATGCTGTGAACTGGCCTCTTTTACTAAAAGACGCCCCGCATTGAAGAATCAAGAGAGAAGCCCCTAAACAAATACAACTAGAAGGAAGAAATAATAGATCGACAAACAGACCAAACGCCCGTGCGCCCGGAATGAAACGAAAAAGTAGGTCGGGGGGACAGGAGAAAGGAAAGTTGCCTTGTGAGTTGGGGGTGGCGGAGGCAGACCGCAAGGTTCACGTCAATTGAGGGGAGAAGGCGTAAGGGGCAAACAACGAGGCAAAACCTGGCGGCCCGCAAACACTAGCGTTGAGGGGTGAGTCGAAAAGCTAAGCCCTTCCACACCGAACAGGAAAAAAAAAGGAAAGGCCGAAAGGGAGAGAAAGAACACCCTGCAAAACCTACCCCCAGCAACTACCCTGAACCATCCAAATAAGTAAGAAAAAAAAGGAGAGCCCATCCCGAGCCAAGATCGCCCAAGCGAGTCCAAAAAAAAAATCGAGCTCACAACACTGAGGAAGGGAGAAGAAGGAAGGAGGGATCGATGCAGGGGAGGGATTTGGGCGGAGCGGGGGAAAAGAAGCGTTGGTCGTCTTCTATGGTAATCGGGTAATTGTTATCTTTTAGTCGTGTCTTCAGCCGTGGGGGGGGGCCGGGGGTGCGGGGGTCACGTCTAGCCGAGTTGGGGACGAGGACAGGGGGAAGGGTCGGGGAGAAGGGTACTGGGTTGGGGGGTCAGAGGTGGACAACTATAATGATAAGGGGGGGGGATAAGTTCGACGCGTTGCTGTAAAAACCATCAAAGGAGACAGGGTGAACTTTGCTTGGGAGAAAAAACCGAAAAACGTTATGCAAACCCACTGAATGGATGACCATGAAAGATGGGGGCAGCCCCTGGAGGGGGGGCTGGGTGGTCATGAAAAGGGCTGGGAGGGCCAGGAGGAAGACTGGTCAGTTTCGAATTGGGTAATCAGGAGGAGTGTCGGGAATTGCTGGGAAGCCTCAGGGTCCCAGCAGAACAGTCAGAAATTGATTTCAAGATGGCGGCTAGGGAAAGGGTTCGCCCTCAGGTGGGGAGATTGCTGAAATGTTCAGAAAGAGCAAAAAAAAAGAAAGGGAGTGAAAGGAAGGGGAAACCAAGGAGGAAAATAAAACGTTCATTCTCGCGGCAGGACTGGGAGAAGCTGGCACTTGATCGGCGTGCACCTCAGCCGAGCGGTGGAACGGACCGAGTTGGGGGGCAGGGGGGGGGTGGGGAAAAAAGCTGAACGAAGGGAACCGTAGTGTATTACCGCCTACCCTACGACCGACCAACGGACCCTCTCAGGGTGCGGCCGAGAGAACATGTTAATGACATACCGGAAGAAAAGAAAAGGACACGCTAAGAACAGAAATGAATGAATTCAATGAAGCTGGGGAAGGAGTCGACGCGAGCGTCTGACCACGAACACGAACGAAGGGTGGATCAAATATGTCGTTCATAGGAATAAACTCACCGGACATAAGAAGAAAAAATCTTCCAGCATCTCATCCGAACTTGGGGGAAAGTCGTCCGCAACCCGAACGAAAAGACGTGGACTCGCGCGCATGAACCAAAAAAGAAGCCAAAGTGGTTTGGTCACGGAAAGAAGATCGATTGGACGAAAACCGAGTTGGACAAAGCCGATCCTGCCCGAAACGCAACGGCAAGCCCCAGTCGTGGTGTCAAAGGGAAGAAAAAAGGTGGCCGACGACGCACCGACGCCCGGATAACCTCCTCTACCGGACAGGGCTAAGGGAGAAAAAACCTCAAAAACACACACACCAAAAGACACTTCAAACTGTCCCAAAAAAGGGGAAACGCCGGTGCAGAATAGTGGAAAGTAGAGAGACTTTCTACCGGAAGGGAATGAGTGGTGAAAGGTCGCAAGTAAAGTGAAACAACCGAGCATGCGCGAGCGCAGAAGAGTCCAATTAAAAGTAATAAACCTTTGATCAGGACCCCTGTGCGGGTGGTTCGTCAACCAGAGTCCAAAAAAAAAAAAAGCCTCCAAACGGAGGGGGAGGGGGAAAAGCAAACGCACGGGCGGACGACATCCGATCGCCGTCCGGATCCCAACTGTCCAGAGCCACCTTTCAATGTGCCGGCAACTATCAAAGGAACGAAACTTGAAAAGAAAGGTCGGGAGATAAAGGACAACCTTTCCTACTCGTCCTACGTACAAAGGCACGGAAAAGGGTCCGAAGAAAAAAGATACTCTCACAACAACTATTAAGGAAGAGAAGAAACACCGGGAAGAGAACTCTGGGGGGTGTACCTCTGGCTTTCTCTTCAAGGGGGTAATTGAGAGAAACTGATAGTTAAAAGGGACACATACTCGGGAAAGGGTCTTGTGGTTGGAAGGAAGGGCCGGGGGTAGAGAGAACGGCAAAGTAAGGTGTCGTGCAAAAAGGCGTCCGCTTATGGGATGGAAATCGTTTTCCTACCAGGTCTAACGAGGAGCTGTTCTGTTTCTAAATGGGGTGGAACAAAGAAAGGCGAGCAGAGAGAAGGGAGGACGTGCTAAAATATGCTTTGAAAACGAAAAACAAATGGTGTAAAGACTGGATTCGGGAAGGGGGAGATGACGCAAGGGGCGACCTCTTCTATCATGGTGAACGGACCAGGGAGAGAAAATGCGGAGGTCAGTGGTGGGCGTTGGGGTCGCGTGGGGTAGTGAACGGTACGCGGTGTCGGTCGGAGGGTCAACCCTCGTTATTTCTACATCCGGGGCACTGAGAGGACAAATTACCCCCGATCGGGGGCCGAAAAAAAGGAAATGAGTCGAAAGGGGGAAAACAGTCTAAAAAGGACCAAACCCGGGTGAACAAACAAAAGGAACAATTATCCGGGAAGAGGTTGGGCAATCCTACAGGAATTGGTGAGGATTACTTTGTCCATGCAGGAGGGCGGGCGAACTCGGGGGGAGGGAAGCTGCAGGGTGAGCTGTGGGCATAGTCGGAAGGTCGGCCTGTATGAAAAGGATCAATTCTTACAACGTCGTCATGGGAGGGAAAAAGGGGGCGAAAAGGATGAGAATTACACTCTAAAGTACAGAGGGGACCGGCGCGGAAAATTTGAACGCTGAACGGTCTGCCAGCAAGAGGAGAGGGAGAGAGACAGTTCAATTGGGGGGGGAAGAGGCAAGGAGGGCGGCTCGGTAATACCAAAGAAAAAACAAAGGGGGGAGGGTTACTCGGAAAAAAAACCCAGCTCGGGAGGAGTTCCCCCGGCTGCATTGTGGTGACGGCGAGAAATCGAAAGGTGCGAGAGCCATATTAATTGACCGAGAAGGAACGTATGAGGGGGGAAGACGTGGCCATGGCGGAGACCTTGCCACGATAGGTGTTCTGAGATAGAACAGAGTAAGACAAAGATGAAAACAACTTTAAGGCCCAGAGGGGGAAGGGGGGAAATCTCAGGAAAGGGAAAAAGCTGAAAAAAGGGTCAATGGAAAAAGCGGGTACTGGTAATAAGAAAGGGAAAAGTGAAGGGAACCCTCCCCAGCTCAGCCGAAGGGAACAAACAACTATAATTCAAAGGAGAAAAAATAGGAAAGCGACTTGGAAAAAAGAAACACGTGACACAGTGCATAAAGGGGCAAACGAAGGAAGAAAGTGGAAAGTGTACATGCATTTATAGGAGGTGTCAGGAGTATCAAGGGGCGGGGAGGGGGGGGCAGCCAAGAAAAAAGGGGGAAGAACAGTCACGGTCAGGGAAACGAATCCTGTAAAAGGGGCCAATCTTTAATCGGTCTGAAAAAAAAGGCAAGAGGAGGAAAAAAGGGGAAAACCTTAGAAACCCGGCAACAGGAGAAACAAGGGAAGAACTTAACTGTAGGCTAGACAAAAAGGGAGAAAAAAAACCGCCAACCGTCAGCAGACCGACGACCAAAACGAATTCCCCTTCAGTAGAAAGAAACAGAGCCCTTGAGACCCGGGCCAAGACAAAAAGAGGAAAAGAAAAGGG
>Ga0179593_1354662_pt1 | contig 10324 bp, 14 predicted proteins | sample CZODoug2_1_08_16_FD_185931 | JGI IMG/M metagenome (GOLD analysis project Ga0179593, IMG submission 185931) | Vadose zone soil fungal communities from Angelo Coast Range Reserve, California, USA - CZODoug2_1_08_16fungal (PacBio error correction) | ecosystem: Environmental > Terrestrial > Soil >...
TGGGTGGGGTGGGAAAAATCGTGAACAGTGGGACCGTGGGGAGGGCGGATTTTTCTAAGGTGGGGAAGAAGAAAAGGGCGCCTGAAGTAACAGAATCCCTTGAACTCTAAAAAGATTACGAAAGAAACTGAAGCAGGGAGCGGGGGGAAAATTTCACCAACACCGGCACGAAAAAAAAAGGGCGTTTTGGGCATATGGTGAGTGAGTCTCCCTCAAGGTCAGACCTTGTGTGCTTGATTTCGGGTCCCAATCAAGTCGAAGGAGAGAGGTTGCCGGGCAAAAAAGGGAGTGGGTCCCCTTTCAGGGGGGTGAGACGGGGGGGGGCCGGGTCAATTGGAAACAGGCCGGGGGCACTCCCTTTGGGGCAATTCGGATAGCCGTGCGCAAAACGAAACAAAAATAAAGAGAAACCCTTAACGCGGGGGAAAAACTGGCTGGGTTCAGGGGGAGCTCAAAGTTTTGGGGTCCGACGGCCGAGGGGTGACAAGGAAAGACGGGACAAGGAAAGGGACGGTCGCAGGGACAGCGATCAGGAAGAAAAAAAAAGGGGGGAAAGGCATCAGGGGAATAGCAAAAAAAATAGGAGTGGCACGTTTGTCCTCTTGGATCGGATAAACCTTCGTAAGGAATACGCTAAAAAAAAAAAAAAAAAGGGACGTGGGAGGGGGGGGGCGGTTTTGGGAAAGCAGGCAACATCACGAATAAAATCACGCCAGAGGAATAGATGTCCATGTGGGGGGTTGGTGAGGGGGAAAAAAAAGTGCATAAGAAAAAATGCCCCCGGAACTGCCCCCGCAGAGAGAAAATCAAAGGTGGTCACGCGGGGGCGGCGGGGGGTGAGGGTTGGTGGGGAAGTTGGGGGGAAAGAAAAAAGGCGGCCAGGTTAGCGATAGGGGAAGGAATTCGTGAACGGGTTGGGGTTGGGTCAGGGGCCTAAGCCGTTTCCGAACTTGACACCGGAAAAAAAAAAACCGAGGCGGGGCTCAAATAAAAACACAGGCACGCCTGGTGACAAGCGAATAACTAACGACATTTAGAGGGAGTAGGCTGGTACAACCTAGCAAAAAAAACCAGTAACTCCCACCAACCTGAAGTCACGCCCACAAAAGAATATGTGTGAAAAATGGAAGTGGGGAAAGGAACTAGGGCAGAAACGGGGTTCGACGCTAAAAAAAAGTAGATCGTTGCGGGGGGTACAGGGCTGTAAAGAAGAGAAGAACCGTCGGAAAGAGAGGGGGGGTTTGACCGAATCGGCGGTCCCTCAAAGGGACATCGCCCCGGAAAAAAACCCCCCCAGATAGACAGAATACAGCCCGAGTCGAGTTCGCTGGGGGGGGGGGAAGGAAAACGCATCTCCTTGGGGTAAAGTCTTAACGGGGGGGGGGATGAGAACCGAGTACGGCGAAAGTATTGGGTTGTCCCTTGGGTTGCTTGTGGGGGTCCGAAATAGAGGGGGGGACGTTGGAGCGGACTTAAAAGATGTGGGGGGGGGAGAATTCCAAGGGGAACAGACCCGGTATGACTCTGAACAGAAAAAAACAATGTAAGGGAAATCGGGACAGGAATACTTGAAAAACGCCAGGAGAAAATAGTTTCAGGGTAAAATTCGAAAAAAAACGGAGCTTGAAGGAACAACTTGATAAGGTGAAACCAAAACGCGCCGAAAACGGGAGGTCAAACGAAAAAAGCGGATAACAGTCTGACGAAAGAATGACTCAATGGGCACGTGTAGGAAAAGTAAGGTTCTATGGGTGTTGGGAACAGAAAGGGAAAGGAGACGGGGGGGGGGAGAAACTGTACACCAGAGATGGGGTGGGAAAAAAAAAGGGAACAACATGAGCCATCGAGGTTAGAGGAAAACGGGCCAGGGGTACACGAAAAAAGCTGAAGGCCGGACGTGAAAGAAAAAGGGGGGGAGTGGGGGGACATGTTGAGGGGGAGCCGCCAGATATCGGAATTAAGAAAAACAAGAGCAGGTGCGTGCGCAACGTAAAAAAACTTGAGACGAGTTTGAACAAAAAGGGGGGGAGGGGTATCGGCACTCCTTACCTCCTGGGCGGTGAAGAGCATAGACACTCAAGCCTTGTCTCAAGGGGATCAACAGTCGTCAACGGGGAAAAAATTCTGAGAAAGAAGAGAGAAAATGATGTCATAAGCAATTGGGTAGTGACTTCTCAGCACAAGTTGGGATGCAAGCACTAGCAGGGGAGAGTACAACGTTTGGGATTTTGAAGATGGTCTTGAAAAGCTCTGGCGGGGCCTAAGAAAAAAAAGGGGAAAGTGTGTGGAAGTGAAAAAGGAAAAAGAAATTACAACTGGACAAAGGGGATGGGAGGGCGGGAGAAACTGTCGAATTGGCGGCAATCAAAAGGAAGAGAGCAAGAAACAAGCAAAAATTCAACAAAACAACGGAGCCGAGGCCGCGCAAAAAAAAGGGGGCCCGTCACGATCAACATACCAAAGGGGGTGGGCAGCGAAATAAGAGGGAAAGGAGTGGTTCGAAGACAGAACGGAAAACAGAACTGAGGGGGAGGTCGACGGGAAAAAGAACCAGGAGGCCTGGGAAAAACGTGTTTGGTTTGGGGGGGGGGTTTTGCGCCGGATGGCAACAAAAATCCTCTCGCGGAGGGGGAAATGGAGTGGCAGAAAGGTGGAGCAAAAAGCCATTAACATAAGGGAAACTGGGGGTCTAACTTGAACCCCTCGGCAAAGACAGATGCATGACGGTTCTAGCAAAGAAAAGTGATGTTGCTGCGGGGGGGATAGGATGAGAAGTCAACAGCCCGGAATGAAGGGATACTGGGGGGGGGGTGGATACTTGCAAACTACTTGGATTAGGGGAGGGACTATCTAATAAGACGAGGAAAGGGATATTGGGCCGAAGACCTGCGGTTTCTGGGTGACGTCTGCATGAGAATGGGGGGGGAAAAAGAACGATGCAGGGGGTGCCACAAGCAAAGAAGGATTGGAAGAGGGACGGAAGGGGACATGAAGGCCTGACGGGCCTCGGCGGATCCGAAAACGAAGAAAGGAGGTTGACAAGAATGGGAACTGGGGCGAAGGGGAGAGGCGCGTCGGAGACGGGAACCGACGGCAGGGGCGCATCGGTAAACGAGGGAAATAAATGCGTGCTCGAAAAATGGGACATAGTAGCGCGGGAAAGAGTCAAAAAAACAAGATGGCAAAGTGACGGAGGCGAATAGGGAGGTGGAAGCAAAACTAAAAAGGTGGGGGACTGATTGGCCCCGACAGGTGCCGCCACCTCCAATCCAAAAGGGAAAAGGGCTACTAACTACCGAAATCGAGACAAGCAATCGAAGAATTCCGAACGCGTCGCGGGGTGTGGTATGAAACTGGCGTAGTTACAAAAAAAACGGAAGGAGACTACGAATACAACACCACAAAAGAAACGGAGTAGTAGGTAAAAGGATATAGAGAACAAAAACCCTCTACTACGCCAAACAGAAAAAAAGTCTTAGGGTTCAGGTAATTGGGTCTCTATCTGAATGGGGAACGGGGCGGTACGCTTTCTGGTGTTTGCAACTTCATCTAGTTGGGGGGAAGAGAAGAAAAAAAACGATAGGAAAAAAAATCCAGATAAGAAAGAAAGAGCAATAATGTCCGAGGTAAGTAAGGCTAAAAGAGAAAAGCGTGATTTGGAGAAATTCGAGGTGGAATGATTCACAGCAGCGGTGCCCGGATAGGACTAAAAGCAAGTTTTTTCTAAACAAGAAGTCAAAGGGGAACGGAACACAGAAGGGACTAAAAGAGGCCGTCAAGGAGACCAGGGGGATGTCCATCGCACGGCTAAAACAATCCTTAGGAAAAAAAAAAGGGCCAAAAAAGAATCGTGCAATCCATCGCGATCGGCACAACAAAAGGGAGAAAGGGGGGAGACGCAGAAGGCGCGTCGGAACAAGAAACGGGAAAAGGGAGAAAAAAAAGTGCAGAAAAAAAAGCGATTGTTCCGAAGGGGGCGAACGGCAGAATAAGTCAGGGACCCACAGCAGAACTGATGGGGGGCCAGAGCAGGAAGCCCGAAAGGGGCTAAAAAGAGCGGGAAAGCGCCAGTTCGGGGGTAGAAGAGGGACGGCGGGAAATAAAACCCACCCCGTCATCGGCCGATGGGGTCGGGCCAGTCACCATCCAAATAGAAGATCACGGAGCATAAAAAAAAGTCAACCTCCCTCCAGAAACTTTGAGGATCGCGAACCGGTAACCACTCCGTTGGGGACAAATCGTAGAAGCGGGAAAAAGCCTCCGAGAGGAAAAAAATCCAAAATCTGCAAAGAACTACGGTTGAAGAGAGGGGGCAGTGGGGGGTCGCAAAACGCAACTAGGGGGGTCGTTTTCCGGGAAAAAGGGGGTTGTACAATTGGAGATTAATCGGCCTTCAGAGGGGCTCAAGGAGGGCCATTAGAATCTAATGAACTCCGCGGGGGGAGGGGAAAGCAAATGACAGAGAAGTTTGTCAAAACAAGGTTTGCTTGGGGAGGGAAAAAGACACGACCGACAAAAAAAATCAAAATCAAGAGCAAAAAGAGGGCTGAGAGGGGAAGCCATGTGGCGAATATCCGACTTCCGCTTCTCAAGAAAAGGAAATCGGGAATTATAATGTGCAAAAAAACATGACTTTGTGCCCAGGGGGGGGTTTTCACGTCGAGGGAGAAGGCTGAGAAGGGGCGCAGGCACAGGAAGACCGCAACCAACACATGGAAACGAGAAGAAAATGTGCGGAACTCAAAATCTGGAATCGCGAATCAACGTCGGCGACGAAAAATGTTTTCAAAGAACCAAACTACCAATGAGCAACTCACGTAAGGGACAAAAAGAAACAAGAGTTCACCAACAAAGGAAAACCCACGTGAGGAGGGAAACAATCGAGCAAGCAAGTTAGAAGCTTCATTAAACAAGGACGGGGAATCGCGCCTGTATGCACATGGAAGCGAAAAGAACGACTTTTACAAAAAGAAAAGCGGGGGGGAGGCCCCGTGAAAGGGATCGGGGAAACGGGAACAAACGATCATCGGAACTAATGAAGGCGGGACGGAAAGAGTAGTAAAAAAAAGGGGGGAGTCAGATCTGGGGGGGGGGACTAGGAAAAGAGGGGCAGCGCACTTTGGGACGCCGAAATTGACAGATTTGTGACCCAGGGTTGTAGAGGTCAAAGAAAACGCCGAAAGGTGGTCAATTGGTTGGGTACCCAATTGGAATCTAACCAAAAGGGGGGGTCGCGAAAAGATCACCATACAAAAGCGGAATAGGATGAGCGAAATTCAAAAGGAAAAAAGAACGGGAGAAAAATCGCCAGGGGGAAGCGCGAGACCGCCAAAAGTGGAACGGACAAAAGCGGCTGAGAAAGTCAACAAAACAAAAGTTCCAGGTCTGCAGCATCTAGGGGCGGAATGTAAAGCGCGCGGAAACTGACGAAAGGGGGAAGTTCAAGGTAACTAGGCGAATAAAGACGGGATACGCGTCGTGTTACAGCAAAACACAAAAAAGAAGTATTACCTGACGGGGAGGGGGGGGAAACACGCGCTAGGGAACTTCATTATTTACGTGTCAAAAAAAGAGGGGTTTTGCTGGGGGCGGAGGGCGGCGGTTGGAAAATTGGGGGGGAGGACAAGGTGATAAAAGAGGAAAACGAACCGGAGCCGAAAAAGCGATAGAAAAAGACCGGGTCAGGAAGAAATTTCGGGCCCATGACGTCGTCCGGGGGTAGGGAGATCATCAGGGGCGAAAAGGGACGGGAGGGGGAAGAAAGGACGGGATAGAAAAAATGGCGACAAAACCCAAAAAACCCAATGCGCAACGAGTTTCCTTCCGAGCCAAAATAATCACGCCGACACACTTGGGGAAAAAAGTATTGGAAAATTTGGGTCCACGCCAGAGCCAAATGGATAGGGAAAGGAACCTGACAAAAAACGCAACTCTACCAGGCTTTGTATTCAAGAAAGAATCCCACCAAAAGACAAACTAGTACCTCTCGAACGGAGAGAACGACAGGGAACAAAGGGTCAGAAAGGCCGGGTCTATCACATCACAAAAACAAGCCCACAATCCAAGAACGGATAGGAAGAAATAAATGGGGTAACTTGCCGCCACAGAACTAAGGCAACGAAATGGGTAAAAAATACGAAAGAGGTCGGAAAAAAAAAGGGATCGGTCTAAGCCGGGACAAAAAAAACGCTTGTCCGAATTGAAAAGAAAAAAAACGCCGAAAGAAAAAACACACGGAAAGATGCAGTGGGGGTGAAAGGCTGGTAAAGTGGTAAACGCCAAGCGGCCTAAACCGAGTTCAGTGGAAGTCAGTAGTGCTACACGACAAGCAGTGCCCCTCCTTACGGGTGATTGGGGGGGCGGTCGGACAAGGATCCAGGTAAGGGGAAAACGCCAGGTCTCAACTCACTCAAGAGAAAAAAACGGGGACCACAAGACTAACGAAAACCCTTAAAGGGTTGCAAAAAAAAAAAAAGAACCGCATCCTATATGAATTGGGATGATCGAAAAAAACAATTAAGAACGGGAGGAAAAAAACGTGTAATCCGGCAAAAAGGGGTTTGACGAAAATTTAAAGCATGGTGAGAGCCTGTGGACCAGTATCGGTATGATGCAACGGGCTGAGGGAAGAAACCCCCGAGAATGGGAGGGAGTTCCTGCAACCTTAGAAAAAACAAAAAAACAAGGAAAAATGTCATCGGGGAAGTTCCTGCACAATTCAAACTGAACAAAAAGTCCACCCAAAACAAAGAGAAAACGGCCAAAGCACTGAAAATAAAACAACACCACCCAAGAGAGTCCAGAAAAAAAAATCAACAAAGAGGGGGGATTAGGAGAAAAGAGAAAGGGGTGTGAGAAGGGTAGCTTCAGGGTTTGGAAAAAAAACCGGTCAGGGTTTTTTCGAAGGGGGGTCAGATCCCAGAAAAGGGGGGTCGGGTATGAAAAAGGGTAACGTGCTCAAAGACAGTATAAGGGGGGTCCCAAGCAAAGGGGAGGGGAAGGAAATGGGAGGGAAAAAAATGCGAGCCGAAGAAACGGGGGGGGAAGTCCGTGGCTCACTAGGACCCAGACCATCGACATTGGCAAGATGCGAAGAGGTTGAAAATTTGAGGGGTTCTAGGAGGGGGCCGTGAAAATCCGGGCGGTCGAAAAGGCGAATGAGGGGAGGGAAGGGGCGAAACGGAAAATAAGTTCAGAGGGGGGGGCCACTGCTTAGGGGTGAGCGCGCGAGGGGGGTTTGTTCGGCGGAGTGGGGACAAGGGACGACTGCAGGCAAGCCGGATTGAGAGGGCAGAAATCAGGGGGAGGAACGGCTGCGACTATCCAAGACGCCAACAGGCGTCCGGGAAAAAAATGGAGTAAACGTGAAGCGAAAACGGCAAAAAAAAGTAAAGATTATCGCAGCTCGGGATTGGAATGGACCAGGGGGGGGGGGGAGACGCAGGGAGCAGAAAGCGAAAAAAAAAAAAAAAAAAAAAGAAAAAGGACACAAACGGACTCGACAGAAAACCGTGGGAAAGACGGTTGGTTGAATCGGAGAAGCGGGACGTTCCCGAAGCGGAGCCTTGGGGCGAGGGCGTGGACTATCAATAATAAATGACAAAGGTGTGGATTAAAGATTGGCAACAGAAAAGGGGCTTGCGTCAATGTGGGTTGTTTCTAAAGATTCCCCGAGGTGGGGCGGGAAGAACTGGGCACACCATGCCACTCTAAGGACGCCTGCGATAAAACACAAGAAAAAAAAGCTGCTAATAGGGACTAATGCCCTTTCCAAGAATCGCCGGCCTTGCTTGCTAGTGCCGATCGCACAAGGGGTCCTACCACCCCCGCGACGCTACTACACGCAAAAACCAAACATCGGGGGGGGGGGGGGGGAAGCAAGGGAATTCTTCTTTAAAGTCAAGAGCGCGGTTGTCCCCCGGTTGCGAATACGGGGAATATACTTAAAAACCCAAGTGAGGGAACACCGTTTGGCATGGCGACCGCGATAAAAAAAAAAAAAAAAAACAACCTAACCCACAAAACCATAAAAAACTGCACAAAAAACAAACACCGTCTAAAACTCGCGGACCGGAAGTCACCGGGAGTCCGTCCTGCCCGCGAGCAATGAAAAACGCCCTTCGAACAGAGAGACTAAAGAAGGTAAAACTGACATTTAGAAAAGGCCGCGCATTGTGGGGGGGACTCCGAAGAAATTGGGAAGGATGGCCAAAAAGATAACATTGAAAAAAAGGTCCTTTGATGGGGAAAGGGAGATCAGACGAGTTGACCAGATGGGGGGAATGGGTGAAGAGGGGGGCGGAGAGGGAGATTCCCAGGTGGGGGGAGGGGGGGATAACACGGAAACAAAACGGGGGAAGAGTGATCGGTAAAATGGCTCAAAAAAAAACGTAGAAAGGACTTCAGAAGAGTGCGTCGAGGGGAAGAATTGACTTACCCCAAAATAAAAACCAAGATTTGAATAAAAAAATCCCCGCGGGCACGATTCGGTCCAGAAAATATCAGTTTAACCGTCCGTCTTCAAAAACGAGTTCAAAATGGGGTCAAGGGGGGGGCTTATTAAAAGTCGGGCTAGGGTTTCAAAAAGTTCATGGGCAAAAATACAGGTCAGGCAGCGACGTTGACGAAAGGTTTGGAAGCGGGGTCAACGAAAAAAGGGGGGGGGAGCCGAGGATTTCAAGAAGGGCACGTTTGGCGGGTTCGCCTAACGGGGAGGAAGGCTAAAACCCGATTTATCGGCCGAAAGGTGGAGTGGTTTCAGAGGTGCGGGGCGCCCGGAAAAAAGGAGGTCTCAATCTCCGACAAGAGGTTTGGTGGGGGGTTGGGCGCACGGGGGGGGGGGGGGGGGGGGGGTGTGTGGGGGGGGGGGGGGGGGGGGGGGGGGGGTCAAAAAGGATCGACAGAAGTTCACCAAAAGGGTCAACCCGGGTGAAAGAGAAAAAAACGCCCTGCCCTTCACTTAGGAAATCTCCAGCCGGATCGGGAAGGGGGAACTCAACGGAGAAAGAAAATTAGGACGAAGGCAACTGATGGGTGCCGGGGCGAGACATCATGCCAGGCTGCTGAGAGTGTAGTAAGGGACGGGAACATGGGCCTTAAGAGAAAGCGCCTACAAATGGGGGGGGGGGATGGGTTCTTGGCTTCGTTGAGAGGTCTGCGTAATTCGTCCGTGACCTAGAAAAAAAAAATGGGGTAAGCCAATGTAAAGGAAAATTCCAACCTCAACAGCGTAGGGAATAAAAACAATGAGAAAGGGGGGCCGAGGTATCCATCAACAAAGAAAAACGGGATACAAGAACGACCAAAATCGTAAACACAATCAAAAAAAAAACCGAAACAAGAAATGCGGAGCACCATGACTCGCGAAATCCCGTCCGGTTGGCGCAAAGAGGAGCGTCCAGCGGCGGGAAGAGGTGTTGCAGGACGGGGAGGAAGCAGGAAAAACTAAGTTTGGGGTCGGTCGAGGAAAATCCACCGGGTCACTGGAGGAAAAGGATGGCCTTGTAAAGGGGTAAACTTCCATGATACTGGATTTGTTTTTAATAAGATAAGGCGGGGTGGCGACAGCATTCGGGGGCAGAGTATGTTGAAAAAACCGAGACTGGGGGGGGGAGAAGTTTTCCCCCGTCTCGGGGGTCACACTGGATGCTGAATCACGCAAGCCTGGTTGGATTTGAAAAAACGGGCGGTGGGTACGAAGGAAGAGAACTGTTAAGCCAAAACACGGGAGTAGGAAGAGAGGTGAAACTTGGTGGGGCAAATGTTGCTCAGGGGGGGGAGGCAGACCCTCAGGGCGAGAGCGGGACTTTTCGTTCTTTACTCCATGGCAAAGCCCTGCGGTGTTGACCCACTCAAGGTGCGAGGGAGGCAGGAAAATGAACGGGGGTGGGGGCCAGCGCCAGGGGGGAATCGGGATTCTGGACCGGGTGCGATGGACATAAGTCATGACGGGAAACGCGGCGTCTGAAGGTGGGAAGGGCCGTTCACGAAATTTGTAAGGGCAAAGAACTTGCGGGGTGTGATCCAAATGTTGCCACCGCTCTGAAAGACCTGGGCAATCCCTTTCAGAGGTCCAGCCCCAAAAAGGTCGATGGGGGACCACAAACAAAATAAGGCGCTGTTCGCTCTATTCGCCTCCCAGGGAATTTCCGCTAAGGCGAAAATAGGGAGGGGAAAAGAACATACGAATCTGGGACCCGGGTCCACGACAAAGACAGAACGCTAAGAACGAGTTACCAACGGACTAACGGGCAAAACTCTAACGTATCTAAATCAGGCAAACAGCTCGGTCGGGTTACTGCGGGGAAAAGCGGTTTGGCGCGTT
>Ga0179593_1387715_pt1 | contig 10324 bp, 12 predicted proteins | sample CZODoug2_1_08_16_FD_185931 | JGI IMG/M metagenome (GOLD analysis project Ga0179593, IMG submission 185931) | Vadose zone soil fungal communities from Angelo Coast Range Reserve, California, USA - CZODoug2_1_08_16fungal (PacBio error correction) | ecosystem: Environmental > Terrestrial > Soil >...
AAGGTTCTCGACGGCAGTCGTCGAGCGGGGAAGCGGCGGTCGAGAAAAGTGGGAGTGGAATAGGAACGCGCACGAAAACGTTCAGTACCCGGGGGAGACGTTACTGGCGTCACAATCGTTCTTTGTAAGGTCTATTCAAGGAAATTGGGGGAAATACCGGGACGGCGCAAACCCGTAACGCAAGCAAAGGGGCCGGCGGGAGATTTAGGTTGAGGGTTAAGGGGGGAAGATGGAAGTTGTGTTTTCGCGGGGGGAAGGGGAAAGGGGGTCACACGCCGAACATACATTACCGGCGTCGAAAGGGTTGAGAACAAACGTTGAGAAAGTGCGGTCCGGGCTTGACAAGGGGAGGAGAAAAGAAAACGGAAAAGCCGGGGCTTGAGGGGGGAACAAAAAGAGGAGTCTGGATACTTTCGCGAGGCTGGGGGGTCGCGCGAATGGGGGAAAGGTCCGGAACGCTTTTACCCCTGGCAGTTGGGAACCGAAAAAAAGGGGGTTCTTTAGAAGGACGCCGAAAACCATCTGCAATAAAACGAGTGATGCAGTGGGGGGAGTGCTTTCAAGAACAGTTTCCAAGCGCATAGGGGAGGAAAATGCGGAATATAAGATTAAATGGGGGGGGGGCTTTCTTCCCTGCTTTCCACCATCTTGCGGGGAGGGGGGCTTGCAAGAAGGAACGGGGAGAAATAGTTCTTGGACCGGCGAGAAAACAGCTGAGACGTGCCTGTCGAGATCGCCAAAAAGGGAAGTCTCTCGATGTCTTTCATCACCTGCTTGAGCAGGCTGCACCATCCAGAGCGAAGGGGGAGATGCGCTTCTAACGGCCATCTGTTTAGAGAAAAAGATCCACGCTTAACGCCTGCGGCGATCTTGGGAGAACGAGGAGGAAGGGCCCCACGCTGGGAAAATTGAGAAATTTGCTGAAGCAGCGAGCTTTCCCGCCATGGAGAGGGGCTGGAAGGGGAAAGACGCAGGCGAACCATTCGCGGAGGAGGGGATGGGCTGTTTCCTTTGACCTCCAGAAGAGCCCGCGAGGGGGGGGGATCTTTCGGACATTGTCGGAGCAAAAACAAAAAACACCAAAAGTCTCCCAAGTCTGTCGGGAGGGGGGCTACGGAAAAAGTGGGTGTAACACTCGCATTCAGAGGCGGGGCGGAAGGAGGGTGTCTGGGCTAAAATTGGGGGGGGGGCTGGGGGGAAGGGGGGGGGAGTGCAGAGGGGAAAAGCCCAGCGGCCCCATGGATTGGGGGGGAAGAGGGCAATCAGCCAAAAAAACTCTGACGCGCCAGGGGGGGGAAGGAAAAAGTAGCGAAAATCACACACAAGGAAATAACTGCTTGAGGATCAAAGGAAAAGAAAAAAAAAACTGTCTTCCTGGTGAATTTCAAAGAAAAAAGCTACGGGGGGTTTTGGCCGCGAGGAAAGAGAGTCAACTGTGGGGGAAAAAACCATATGAAAAAAGAAAAGGGAATTAGAACAAGGCCCTCGCGGGAGGAGAAAAAAAAATGGGATAGTCAAAAAGCGAGAAAGGGGACTCCCGGGGGAAGGGAAACGGGATCTTCCGAACTGCCTTTAGCTGTTTTGTCGGAGCAACAGCTCGTGAGAGGTAGCAGATCCTAGACCTCCTTTATTGACCGATAAGGGAGAAACAGAGACACCTCAAAGAAAACGGGTCCGCATGATGAACTGCCGGGAGACCAACCGGATAGGGTGACAAGGTAGGAGAGTGGGTGGACCCTGAAGGGAAAAAAAAAGCAGGGGGCAAAGAAGTATTAGATGGTCGCGAAAGAAAAGTCTCCTCACCGAAAGAGAAAACCAGTAACGTAAGGCTAGACTAGAAAGAATCACGTGGCTCGGATCATTCTTAAGGAAAGAAAGATTCGGCCGGCTGGAGGAAAAAAACGTGGAAAAGAAGTTCCGAAATCGATGGGAAAAAGAAAGAATCAACAGACAGGCCCGAAAAAGGCAACACTCCGGGAATCTTCCCTTATACCAGGAAGGGAACTAAAGCGCGTTTCGGCCATGTTGCAGGAAAAAGTATGATACAGTCACGGCCAGTATGCTGCTGAACCAAAAGAAGGATCGAGACGTCCGTGGTTTTGTTTGTCACAAAAGGGCTATAGTTGAAGGGGTGACAACATAGGGGAAAGAAAGGGAACGTATCAAAAAAATCGTGAAGGAGGGCCCCGGCAGAAGACTAATGAAAGAGAGAGGAGGGGTCCGCCAAAAAAGACACTGCCCCGAAAAAAAAAAAAAAAAAAAGAAACGGGAGTCACCATAAAGAAAGCAAAGAGGGAGAAATCCAAAGGGGGTCTGCTTGTTATGTTGAAACACGCGCGGAATGTCTGGTTTGAAACAAACAAGGGGACCGGGTTATCTAACTAGTAAGGGCCGGTGGAAAACGTGAGGAATGGGAAAGCATACAGAAGAAAAACTTCAAGCTCGGGAGATAGAAATTACACTGGAGGCGGACGTAAAAACCGGGGCTTATCCGTTGGGGCGAAAAGCAAAGCTTCTGAGGTCATCGAAGAAAGACGACAACCAACAACGGATGATGATGGGAAAATAGAAGAGAGAAGGAACTCGCCGATTGAGGGTGTTCGATCAAAAAAACAGGGGAAACACGTTTCAAAAACAAGACCCTAGCGAGAGTTGAGGGGGGGGAGGGATTGTTGCGTTAAAAGTCCAGAAAAAAGTTCCAAGGCCCTTAAGAAAAAACTATCAATCAAACATTTTACCGGGACAAAGGACATGATGGGGTCCCCATCCAAATGCAAGCCCTCCGAGGGGAGGGTCACCTGTTATCAATTTCTTCGTCCTCACCAGTGGCGCCGTAGTGGGAGAAAAGACGAAAGAATATTTACTCAAGGGTGTCTATGAAAGCACAGAAGAAGAGAGGTGGAAAAAGAAAGATGCGATAGGATGGAGGCAACTCCCTAATGACTCCACCAAAAAAGGCAGATGAAAGGGGAAAGGGGGGGGTCCGGGAAAAGATGTCAACGAACATGGGGAATTCCAAAAAATGGGAAGAACCAAGCTGGTGTAGTTCCAAGCGGGCTAGCAAAGAAGAGGAGAGGGGATGTTACGGCCTAGATGCGGAGGTCCAGGCTGGATTTGGGAGGAAAGGGAGGGGAATTAAAGAACAAAGGAATCGGCGCTTAAGATGCGATAGGGGGGGGAGGAAAAAAAAACAGAAGCTACCCGAAGTCCTTGAGAGAGTCATGATAGGATCAGTGGGAGGGGAAAGGAGAAAAAAAGGACCGGGAATCACAACGTCGAAGGAAGGAGGGGAGTCGAAGTCCATCTCGGTTCGTGAAGTGTAAACGGGGCCTGTTTCGAACCCGGAAGTTCATCCTGCGGCCTGAGAAAAGGGTGCAGCAAAAAAAGGGGGGGGGTGCGCCCTAAGCGAAATTATCGGTACCTAAAAGGAGAAAGGAGAAGAGGAAAAAAATCAATCAAAGATCTTTGCGTCAAACAAGTACAAAGGAAGAGGAAGAGCCGTTGCGCTTTCGCATCCACTGTGGCGATTCGACGGAGGCACGAGGAGGTTGAAGGACTACGTAGTACTTGTGGAGCAAAGGGGGGGAGTCAGGGAAAGTTGACGACATAGGGTACCTTATGCGAGCTAGTCCTAATCGGACATCAAAAAGTCAGAAGGGAAGCGGCCGAAGGAAACAACTCCGGGGTGGCGCTTAGGGGTCCTAACACTTCCGCAGATTGGGAAGGACGAGGGTGTGCTGTAATCTAATTTTAGCAGCCAAGCGGGAGACTGAAACACCCGTCGTCCTCCTAAAAGAGGGCCAAGCAAGTAAGCTGGGGCTGGGGGCTATCGGTACGTCAGCACACGAAAACATTGAAACAAAAGAGGGTTCAAAAAAACCACAAATAAGCTCCAAAGGAAGAGAATGACGAATGTACACCAGTGACGGAGACAAGTTAACTATCCCGACCGACGAAAGTGGCGCAGGTGATGGTGTAGACATGAAGAGAAGCAAAAAGTCTGAGTTCGAGGCGGGATTACCCCAACTAGCAAAGGAAACCGCAGCTTGACAAAGGCTGAGCACATGTGGAGGTGGAAAGAAAGGCGGGAAAAGGCAATCAGATATAGAGACGGGATGACGGAAAGGTTCACAGTCTACCATCAGGGGGGGGGACAGGCGAAGCGTGATTAAAAATAGATCCAAGGATACTTAGACCTCTTTTAAAAAAATAAAGCAGGCCCAAGTCTGAGAATGGGGGCCGGGGGGGGAATTCACAGTGATGAAACAGAACAAAAGCGGCGAAGACGTCAGTGGAAGAATACTCAACAGAAGGCAAAGCTAAGAAGCAGGGTTCGATCCGTCAGTAATCGCAAAGTATGAGGGCCAACACGCATTCGGTCAAGATGGGGACACAGGAGAAAGGTAAAAAAGAGGATCATATGATCTCGCATCGCGACCTTGTTCGGACATGAACTGATTAAACCGTCAGCAAACTCCTCAATCAAGCTGGAAGCACGCCGCTCCAGGGGGGCGGCGGACGGCATCATCTAAATCGAATCAAGTAAATGAAGGGAGGGGAGGGGCAACTCAACAAGTCGGAATTAAAAAAGCTCCTCTACAAACCCCGAGAGCAAGCGCGGGCAGAAGAAAAAGCGTTGGTGACGAAAGGAAGATTAGGAAGGATGGAGGAACGCCGCGGGGGCAAGCTTCGAAACGGCTCAACAAGGTACCGCAAAAGGGGGCCGAGCCCCTGGGGGGGAATGTTAGGCCTCGGAGGGGAGAGGACAACAGAATCAACAGAGTGCTGAAACAGGGTAAAACAATGAAAACGGAGCAAAAGGAAAAAAAATAAACACAAAAAAAGCAAAGGCAAACCAAAGTTTTCTTGAACGCAGGGAATTGACCACAGAAACGGAAAGTAAACTGTTGGGAGAGGAAGGAGGAAAAAGGGCAGGGGGGAAAGTTCACCGCATCAAGTAGGCAGGGGGACGCCGCCACGGCACGGCTCAGCTAAAAGTCTTACGCGGCGAGACGAAACCTGTGGAACTAACAGCCGTTGAGGCGTGAAAGAGCATATCTCTCCGCATCAGAAACAGGGAGAATTTAGTGTGAAATAAAAAAAGAATATTCGCAGTGGTCGGATTGGGCCGGCAGGGAAAAAAGAGAACGCTTGACAAATGCCAGAGTCGTTTTCAATAAAAGCTAGTGTAGTCAGCAGAGGGAAGAGAGAAGGATCAACTAGGAAAAAGTCGATCGTCGTCCCCTCCCTTTTGGGACGTGGGGAAAAAAAAGAGAGAGAGCAACACAACAACGGAGAGAGGAAAAGAAGAAAAGGTTGAATCCAACTGGCCAATCGCCTTTTCGGGGTTCACCGTCGATAGGAAACGGCGACTAAACCTAGAGGAACGGGTGCCACCGAGGACGGAAAGTCAACAGTCGCGCGCTGGGTCACAATTCAAAAGAACCTCTAATTAGGTCAGCACTAACTAAACTCGCGGAGGCCTGAGTAGGGAAGGAGCGCTATAGCTCAAGCTGAACTTGTGGGGGGCCCCAGTCACTCTTGAAGCAGCGGGAAGCGATTTTCTAGTGGGGGAAGGGAGTAAAGAGAAAAGACACAATTCAGGATCCCTCAGGGATGTACAAGAGAATGAGGGTAGGTTAGCTGAAGGGGGAAGGGGGAGGCAAAAAAGTGACGGTACAGGGAGGGGTAAAGTAAACCCTTGAATAAAAACAAAAGTGTGAAGAGGGTGGAGCAGATGGGGGCATGTGGCCTACGGTGGGCGGAGGGGTGGTGCAATCACGGACGATTTGAGGAGGTTTCGGGAGAACCAGCCGAAAACGAACTCTCAAAATTCCTTTCTTAAAACTGGCAACGGGGGGGGAAAGTGTCGCAACGACCACCGGAAGAAAGAATACACAGTCCCTTTACTTCGCTTGTTCACACAGAAAAAAGCTTCTTCTCGGCTATTATGCAAGGTTTCAGGTGGGGGGGTACCTGATCGATGGGACGAAGGGTCGCACTTGGCTTTGGTGGGGCCTCCGACTCATTTCTGTGCGGAGTGAAGAGACGGAGCCGCCACAGCGAGGCGGTCTCCCATCAATGAATTGAGGATTTGGATGGGAAATAAGTGCCTAAGACGCAGAGGGGCGCGGAGAGGGACTTGACTATACACGATCTGGGTACGGATTCCGGTCATTGGTCACATCGCAAGAATTAGTTGGAGGGAAACCCCGCAGCATAACTAATGGGAAGTGGGGAAGGTCTAAGACTTATAGCGGGAAGGACTCGACTGAGGAGCGCAAGAAGATGCGAGACTCTGGTCTTTTCAGCAAAGCGTACAGCGGAACAAGGCAGGGGGGCGGGAACTGTGCAGAAATCAAACTTGTGTTGGAGAACCTCTTATCACTCTTCCTAATTAGAGATATTTGGAGAAAAGCGAAGGAACACCACCCGGGCGGGAAGAGCAAAGGGAAAGTACCCTCTGAGCTAAAAGCGGAAGAAGGTGGCCGCAAACTGGAACTGGAGTCGCGGGGGACCGATCAGTTGAAACCATGACGCTGCGGGTAGTCTTGGGGAACTCCATCACGAGCGAAAGTGATAGGAGGAGGGGTGCTTCAAAAACGCCCCCGGCCACAAGAAAAGTAAAGTAAGGAGGGAGTTAGTTAATAGGGGCTCCGGATACGTGGTGTAAAAGTCTCACTAAGGGAGAGATTCTTGTGTCTTTGCTATTTGTTGGGGGGGGGGATCAAAAGGGGGGTTGGGTGTCTTCGGCCAGAGAGACAAGCCCCAGAGGCCCATGGTCCCTTGGTGCAAGGTCATCATGATAGAATCCGACGGAAGGGGTGAAGGAAGTAACAATGGACGGAGCACGTAGGGGAGTGCCAACACACAATAGCTGACAAAGTGCTTACATTGAGTGGGATAATAACGCAAAACAAAGGAAGTCGGCCGGTGGGAATTACAGGAAGAGCGGGAAAATTGTGGGATGCTGCTCCAAAGAGGAGACTTGGGTGCAAAACTGTGCTTAAAAAAAAAAATTACGGCGTCATCCTGTCCTAGGGAGATCAGGAAACACCAGATTTTATCAGGAAAAATAACAAAGCTGAAGATGCTGTCAAAGTTGAATGAACCGGGGGAGAGGCAGAAGGGATGGGTGAGGGGGGAAGGGGAGCAAACAGCTCGGATGGTGAGGACAGAGCTCTCGATTGAAAGCAACTTGAGGCCCGATGAAAGGTCGACGCCAGAGGCGCACCTCTGCAAAAGGGAGGAGTGCGGGCGAAATGAAGGAAACCGGGGGGGTTCTAAGGTCGGTGAACCCGGGCAGAAACCGGAGATTGGGGTTTTCCTTCTGCCGCTCGCGCATTGTGACACAAGGGGGGAGGTAATTGGAGGGGTTGCTCCATCAAAAAAAGCCACGGGAAGAAAGATATCCAGGAAACCTTACTGGACTATTGAGAGTCCTGGCGTCTCACAAAGTATCCTGCGCGCAGTGAAGAAGAGTAATATGCTAAAAAGGGGGGAGGGCGGAAACAAACTTCCATAAGGTCCTTCAGAAAAAAATCCAGCTCAGCTGGGACCGATCCACAGGAAAGCCGAAAACTTAAAAAAAAAGAGGTCAAACCTCTGCAAATGAAATAAAGAAAATTGGGGGCGGCCCAGTTTTGAGCAGAAGGAAGATACATGTCGAAGTTGACACCGTATTCCTGACAGGCCACATCCTGGAGAAAAAGTCTTGGTGTTGGGGGGAGAATGCATTGGAGGGATGCTTGTCAAAAAGGGAATCAAAAATATCGTGACCTAGAGAAAGTAATCTCAGCAAAAAAGAGAGGAAATCGTATACCAATAACGAAAGGGATTCTGGGAAATTGTCGGCCAATCTGACGAAATGGATGGGAGAAGAAAAATGATAAAAAAGGTGGAAAACGAAAGCGGAGAGACAGACGGGGGGGGGTTCACTTGGAAGTCGATCATGGATGTGTGGCACAAAGGGCACCTGGGTAGGTTTCAAAATCGATAGTAGGGAAGGGGGGAAACTTTAGACTTGGAAAAAGAAGAGCAAATAAGACCCAGTCTACTCCTATTTCCGGAATTGTCTTTATTAGGGATGGAAACGGCGGTGCAGTCGTTGGGGAAGAGCTACACTATCGTCTCGGAGGAAATAACGCTCCGGGAACAAAAACAGCAAAGAAAAGGGAGGTCTGAAAGAGAGAATTCCAAAGGAGGTAAGAGAAGAAAAAAAAACGACTGCAAAGGGCAGTTGCAAAGGGAAAACTGCCCCCCAATGAAGAGAGAAGAATCGTGATCGGGGGGGGTAGGTATCTTGAAAAATCCTCACGTGGACCGGCCCTTACTAAGTCGAGGCAAACGCACATGTGAACTTAAAAAAGAAAATCTTCTGGTCACCAATAAAAAGAAAACCCAACGGCCAGGGGCTATCCGCGGTTCATGCCCCGGGTTCTCATGAGCGGCAGAAGAAAGTACCGTGGAAGCAATAAAAGTAATAAGTAGGGAGCGGGAGGGGGGAATGAGCAAACGTGGGAGGGGGGGTGGGGGGGTCGCAAGGGGAACGGGGGGGGGGGGGGAAGGGCGGGGTGGGAGCGGTGGGACAATAGGGGTGTGTTATGAGGGGATTCACCAGAAACATAAAGGACCACCACAAACTCCGGGGAGAAAAGTGAAAAAAGACCAAATCGTGGACAATCGACAGATCTGTCCTTCAGGCAAAAAGGGCAAACCCGCAGACGTTAGTACATGCGGTCAGGAAGGAAACTGCAGTGTGACAATTGGAGGCCGAGAGGTCTTCCGTGACACGGGCTGGGAGGGGTGCGGAAATTTTTGGGGGAAAGGGTTTTGAACCGCCATCTCCTAAGAAAGACAGAGAACGAGGGCATTTTGAAGGCCAAAAGAGAAGCGACAGTCGTCCGGTGACTGGAGAGTTCTGCGGAAGCTAACGTTGCGGAGGCGAAAAAGAAGTAAAACGCACGGATGAAAATGCGAAAGAAGGCGAGGCCAAAAAATCTAGGTTCTGACGGGGGGGTCAAAGGAACGGGGGCACACCCGGCAGGAGACGAGACGCGAACGGGTGAGCCGAGGTGGAGAAAGCGCTGCGCAATTAAAAGACCACAAGCGCAAGCAGGAAAGAAAGAAAATCGGGTTCGGTAACGGACAAAACCTGGAGAAGGGAAACCGGAAGGGAAGAAGTATTAAAAGGAGGAAGAAGCAGCTCAGAGTTGGCGATGGACTGAGCCACAGGATTGGGAAGTCAGACGGAGGGGAAACGGGATACACAAAAAGTGCGGGGTGGACTAAAAAAGAGGGTGGCACCGTCTTTAGGACGCTGGCGAAGCGGGACATCCCAAAAGATCATCCGGGGCTTAGAAAAACCGGAAAGGAAGTGGGTGGTTTTGGACGCTGTATAAAGATCAAGTAGCAAGTGAGCGATGGTGGGATGGTAACGGAGGAAAGGGGGGAGAAAGATGGTGTACCGCACATGAACAATCGTCGTCTAAAAATGAAACGATCAAGAAAAAATGGGGAATCGCTTGTCTATAACGGGCAGAAGAACCTAAAACATATTCAAACAAAAGTAGGTTGGTCCAAATATCACAAACCAGAAACTCATTCCTCATAAATTCTAGTGAACGGTGAAGGAGAAAAGAGGAAAATCCTACACTAGGACTTACGGGTTTGCGGGTGGGATCCTCAAAAGTAGATCACAAGAATAGGATAGGAGGCTGGAGCCAAACTTCAACAAATCCGCAGCAAGAAATGATGAAGTGGGCCCTGGCGGCACGGCCAAAAGAAGAGCCGGGAAGCTCGGAGGGGGAGTAAAGGGAAAATGCTCATTCAGACCAAACCGGTTTGGGGGGACAGGAGAAAGCGGGTTGATCAAAAAGTAAGGAGAAGAATGATGAAACGTGCGAAAGGAATTCCTAAAAAAAGCTGGCGCTCGAGCATGGCTCCATGAATAGAGAGGAGGAGGGGGCCAGCGCAGTAAAGCAGGTGTACAGAAAAAAAAGGAGAGCATCTCCGGGCGTATAACGAACCGAATGCAAGTACCATGACCTTGAAGGAGCCGTCGACAGAATCATTCCGCAAAAATTCTTTCCAAACAAATAGAAAAAGGGGAATGAAAAAGCGAAAACCGGTAAGAGTGATCATGCCGAGGAAAGTCTAAGGAAAGACATCGAAAGGAAATATTTCTTACAATTCTGAAGTGCAAGTCCCATCGAAACAGAATCATACAATGAATTTTAGTCCTCCGCGCCTGGCGGCGGAAAAGATTGATACTCCCGGAAGACGGAGGAAGCCATGCCAAGGGCGTCAACGCGGAGGATTTCCC
>Ga0179593_1411452_pt1 | contig 10324 bp, 9 predicted proteins | sample CZODoug2_1_08_16_FD_185931 | JGI IMG/M metagenome (GOLD analysis project Ga0179593, IMG submission 185931) | Vadose zone soil fungal communities from Angelo Coast Range Reserve, California, USA - CZODoug2_1_08_16fungal (PacBio error correction) | ecosystem: Environmental > Terrestrial > Soil >...
TGAAATGCAAGAGAGGGGGACGATTGCTTTAAGGGAGCAACTGCGGGAGAATCTGAAAATCGAAAGAGTTTTGATCCCCCCATCACGGATAAGGAGGAAAAAGGAAATCTCTGTGAACGCGGCCAGGGGGTCAGGGCGAGCATTCAAACCCAGCCAGGAAGCCGAACGGGCGAAAAGCGGATAAAACCAAGTGGACTTTGAGATAAAGGGAAATCACCAGAGGATGGAATCAGAGGGCGAAGGCAGGTGTCTCACCACCAGGGGACCTCAGTCAAACCGCCGCACGCCCGTGGCGGGAAAGGGGGTATGCCGGGGGGGATCCAAACAAAGAAAGCCACTGCATGGAATTAAAGTCCTGTTTCAACCGTACCGCACAGGATTTTGAAACAAGGAGGGGGGGGGATCGCGGATTGGTTGAAAGCCGTAATCATCCCCACGAAAAGGGGGAAATTTCAGCCAGGAAAGAATTAAACCTCCTGGGTGGGAGTCGGTTCGGAAGTCAACACCACCTGTCCAAACATTACCCGAACATCAGCACGAGCGGGCAGTGATCGGAACTACCAAAAAGGTAACTAGAAACACTATCGACTGACTACCGCAGAATGCAAAATATCCTAAAAACAAGAGAGGGGGAAGGGAGCGAGCGACAAGGTCGAATCACCGCGAGAACAGCCGTCTTAAAACGGGGGGGTGGGGTCAAGGGGAAAGAATAAGAAGCGTCTTGAACCCGCGGGGAAGGTCGCAACGAGAGGGTAAAACATCCGCTCCAGGGGGAGCAAAGAGATCTCAAAGTTTTGCGCACCCCTAGTCGGAACCTGAAAAAGGAGTTGTCCAAACCAAAAAGAGGCGCACGACCTCAGGATTGAAATTTATGGCAAAATCACGGGACCGGAAGAAGGCAAGGGGTCAGACAGGGGGCCACGAACGCCTGCAGTAGCTTTGGAAAAGTGATGAATGGCCAAAAACCAGGGACAAAGGAAGGAGAAATCATATAGGGGGGTCCAGACTAGGCAACACATGAAGGGCTTTTAGGTGTGGAATCGAAAAGCAAGGCTTGTCCCCGCGAGATCTTCCAAAAGAGAAGGGAAAACGGGGGCCAGGCAACATGGATATTGGAGATGGTCTGGGGGATCCGGCCGCCACTTTTCCTAGGGTCCGGTGTTCGAAAAGAACATAAACTTCACGTCGGCAAAGGGGGGCGGAATCGTGAAAGGGGGAGGAAGAGGGGAGCCACGAATTGGCCGTCAGGAGTAAAGGCACCACGACTCCCTCCCTTAAACAACCCCGCAAAGGGGTTCGGAGGTGTGTTGTTGGGGTTTTGAAAGGAGAAAAAATTGGTCTGAAAGGAGAGGCGCATTCAGTTAGGAAGAGACTATGGGGAATGCAAAACCAAAATTCAACTAAGGGGGATGTGACCTAATCTTCAAACCCCGCCGTCTCTGAGATCAAAATCATTCAATGATCTGCAATTCTGGGGACGAAAGACAACGGCAGGGATGGGAGCTCCCTGATGGGGGGGGGGAAAAAAAATGGGTAGGTGATGTCGGGCACCGGGAGGGGAAAAGAAGGACTCGAAAAATTGCCCCAATGTCTCTGATTCAAAACAAGCTTTCTGCTATGAATCTAGGAGGGGGGGCGCGGTTGCGTGTAGGGTCCTCGAAACCAGGACATTTTAGAAAGAAGTTTGACAACCATGTCAAATAAGAGTCGGGGGGGAGGGAACTGCAAGCTTCTCCTCTAAAAGGTCGACCGAAAACTTATCTCGGTTGTTTCAGAATAAGTGAACACATAACGAGAGGGTCAGAATAAAAAGGAGGGCCATAGAAAGGGCCATTGGGAAAAAAAGGGGTCCTTGTTAAGCAACCAGGGAGAGGCCCGACTACACATCAATCGAACTGCGTACAGCAATGTGGAAGCTATAGGGTCAGCAAGACCTGCACCGGAGGAGATAGACTCAAAACAAAGGGTAAGAGAGAGGGAACCCTCAATTATGGCATCTAGGCTTAACTCAAAATTTCTGGGAAAGGAAAATATGAGGATGGGTAGAGGGGGGAAAAGGTCGTCGGTATTAAGTTCAAAGTCCAACGCAATGGGCCGGGCTATTTGTAAAGAGTGGGGCGAGAACAAGCATCGGGATGTTGCAACGGCTAAGAAAAAAGAGTACCTGTTTTGAAACGCTACGCGAAAAAAGAGCAGGAATTACAGCGAGCAGAAAAAGATAAGATATTTACCTGGCGGTCAAAAACGGGATATGACGACCGGGGGGGGGGCGAGGGAAAGAGAGACGAACAGAGAAAACTCAGATCATGCAGAACGCGTGGGAGTTAAATGGGATGTTTAGCCCTGGGATAATGGCATGGGGAAAGTAAAGTAAAAGGGGCCCAAAAACGGGACACCATTAATTGACCAGACAATCATTCGAGAAAATTCTCAACTAAGTTGAAGTAAAGAGCCGCCCAAGCCTTGATACGCAGGGGACATGGTATGGTCGCCCGAACTCCTTCTTCCCCTGGATCTTCTTACCGGGAATCCAAAATGCTGAGGGGTGAATTTCATTAACACCAAGTGAGTTAGGCGGATGGCATCCAATGGTTGGAAAACTCTCAAGCTGAAACAAAGCGTTTTGAAAACTTTCTGGCTCCTGGGGCTGAATCTGAAAGAGGGGTACTTAAACTGAGTAAGAAAGTTACATGTGGGGACCTCATTTGGTCACGATCCGTCCCGAAGCTAAAAATATTCTTCTACGTGCATTATTGGATAGAAAAAAAGAATACTTACGGGTAAAAATTGGCCAATTGCCGTAGACATCCCAGAGCAATTCACTGTGATTTGTGCAGGAAATGAAGCTGCTTGGAGGGAGGTCGCTGAAAATGGGATTAGATAAACCGCCCACGGGCATTCATTTTTCAGAATTTCCTGGGGAAAATCGGGAGGTCTCTTCTGTCATGAGGTGATCCGATTTGGCGGATGGAAAATTCAACCAGAACGGTGGCCAACTTCATCGCAAAAACCGTTCGGCGCGCAAATGGAGAATTAATTGATCTGTCAGGGATGGGGGGCATCCAATTGAAACAAAAAAGCGGAGTGGGACAAGGTGGGGGTGCGACAATGGAATTACGAAGGTGTTTTTTCGGCAGGATCCGCCAGGCAGCAAAGGAAAAAAAAATGATCCTCTCGAGCGCGCGGAGTGTCTCGGCGAAGAGCGCCAAGAGGCTAAGAAAAAAGAAGCTGCTGGTCCGCTCATGACAAAAAACATTTTGGAAGACGGCGGGGCGAGGGGATAGATCACACTTGACTTGCAAAACCTTTCTTCTACGGGGGGGAAAGGGAAAAATGGGGGGGGGGGGGGGTGGGGGGTGGGGGGGGGGGGTGGGGGGGGGGGGGGGGGGGGGGGAGGCGGGATTGGGGGGGGCATAAGGCGCCGGCTCGTCTTTGAAGGCGATCGTGGTGGGATATTACCGGCGGGTCTGTCCGTTCCGGCTAACGTTTGGCCGAGACGGGGCGGTGGTTGGAGGGGGGTACCGATGGGAAGAACCGACTCCAACAGCAAAACCCCGTCGGTGAAGGCGTCGACCCTTGCTTAATTCATGGGCGGGGTGATAAAGTGGAGGCGAAGCACAATCAGCAAAGCGGTTTCAAGACTACCAAGAGGGGGCGGGGGTCCGCAACCCGGAGTGCTGCCACCGGGGAGTCGTGGTGATAGGGAATCCGTTACAAGAAGTTATAGGATAGATGTCAGTGGGTGATAAGTACAGAAGTCGGAGAACTAGTACAAGACATTGGTGTAAGGGAACAAGCTCATACGAAGTACAAGCGGAGTTTCCTAACGGCGATTGTTGCGTCGGTGCGGGAGGCTGTTATGAATCAATCGCCGTAGAAAACAGGCCTGCTCCAAAGCTGAATTCGAAAAAGATGAGCCGATTCGGGGGGGGGAATAAACCAAAGGGATTGATAAAGTAAAAAAAGGAATCGGCGTACTTAGAAAGAAAAGCAAGAGGGGACCTTGTTACGGACGAGACTCTACCTCTGTAAAGATATAGAACAACAAAACGTATTATTAAAAGATATGAATAGACGCGGGGGAGGCGTCGCCGTCCTCCAAAGGCAAAGAGAGTGCTGAGGATCTTAAAAAAAAATCTCTCGAAATTAGGAGGGATTAGGCTCAGAGATCTTTATTTACCGCCCCGAAGGAGGAGAAGAGACCATGAAGCGTCTTTAAGTCGGCAGTGAGGAAATCTAGTGTCAAAGCAGCCAGCAAAATACGCCAACAGCCCCCACAAAAAAAAAAAAAAAAAAAAAAACAAAAAACACCCCCTAGGGAAGAACACCGCAGCGGGGTGCGATGAAACTTAAGCCACAATTCTTGGGTAAAATAGAAGAAGGATGGAAATTGATCACCCCCTGCATCCGTTACCGACGCAAAGAAACCCGTGACTGCCGGGAAAATGAAGTCCAAAATCAACTGCCTGTGCAGACCGGGTAGGAGGACAGCCCATATGAAAAGGGGATGGGTTAAGGAAAGAGGGGAGGATTGTGTCTCGCAACTTAACACCAATAAAAGGGCAGGGAAGACAGGTCGCGAATGAAAAAAGCCAGGGGTGGGGGGGGAGTCTGTTCGGGAAGAAAAACACCAATTGGGATGACCCGCAAAAAAAAGAGAAAGACCGACGACAGGGGGGGAATACATAAAACGAAGTAAGAGCCAACTATCGCATTCACTAGCAGGAAGGAGGAACTCGATTGAGAAGGAAAAAAATCCGCCGTTTGCATGGGAAGAGGGAGAAGAAAGCGCAGGAAGTAATACTCCGCTTCACCTACCTCGCCCGGAAAAAAGGGGATTGTTTGGAAAGGACATCAACTCTTCGTGGAAGGAAGCGTGGGGAAACTGCGACCTATTGGGACGCCGAAGCAGCGACGAGGGGGGCGCGATCTCTCGGTTGTTGATCGCGCAAACCGCAGGCAATTGTCTCTAAAACACCGGGTCCGATTAAATGGGAAAAAAAAAACCTCGAGAAGAAGGAAGCGGAGTGAATGGAATGCCCAATCAAACATAGAGGAGATAGTGACACCTTCGGTTTAGGGGGATCCGGGGGCAAAAAAGTTCCGCCTACGAATCTTTGGGAAAATTGAAGGGGGATACAGGACCGCCAAGACAGTATTGACCGTAAGAGAAGCCTCAGGGGGTAAGGAAAGTTGAAAATTGAACGGAGGAAACTGCCGAGGGAAGGCGTTTTGACTAGAAAAGCCCGGAAGGGTTCCCCCAGAGGGGAAGGGAACTTCCACAAAGCAGAGGGAACATGTCCCCCAAATTAAACATATAGTTGAGCGGGGGTTTAGGGCAAATTGGCAAAATGGGTGCCATGAGTTGGGGGGAGGGGGAAAGCACATCCTGACGGTCGAAGACTATCTGCGATTGGCGATCGTGGGGGGACAACAGTTGCGACCAAAGAAAGGGAGGCACTAATTAAGTCCATGATACAGTACAGCATCGCGAACGCCGAAACCCAGAGGGGGGGAAGCAGTGCAAAGCGAAAAAAAAAGGGGGGCGGCCAAGAGTGGAAGAGAAGAGAATTTGACGAGAGGCTGATTAAAAGGCAAACCCGAAAGTCCAAGGCGGGGGGGGAGGGGGGGCCAAATTGGTACGAACATCTTCTTATACTCGGCCGCCGAGTCTGAGAAAAAGAACTGGCAAAGGGAGTGCGGCAAATGGGGGGAGTGGCGGCGCTTATTATGGGGTCAAGGGGGGGACGTCTGTCAGCGCCGGATGGGTCAATGGTCGTGGAGTCGGTGAAAAGGCTTTTGCTTCCGACGGAGATCTGAAAATGGATCCCTCCATGCGCCGAATTCCAAAGCAACGCGGGTGCGCTAGGATCTCGAGACTTGGAGGGGCGGGTTCGTGTGCGGAGTTCCCGCGCCACCCGGTAAAAAGTTGTCAAGGATCAAGGTTGACCTCCAGTTCATCGGCGGTCTGATTCCTTAAAAGGGATACAGCTAAAAGGGGCTACTAGAGGAAAAAACTACCGTGGTTGACGTCCGGAAGGATGGGTCCCGCAAAGAGTGGAGGTCTCATGCAACAAAAAATGAGGGAAGAGGACCGGTCCATTTGCGGGGGACGTTGATTCCCAGGGTCTCAACCAGGTGCAGAAAGAACTCTCCTCAGTAAAGCCAGGGTACGGGGGGGAAAATGAAAAGTCCAGTCCTTTAGTAGGGGAATCTACCTCAAAACGAAGAAAAGAAGAGAAAGAAAGGGCCAGAACCAAGGAGTTGCTCGCATCCTCTCTTCAAAAGGTCTGGGGTGAACTCATTGCAGGAGATTGGGGTAGAGGGGGGGGAAAATTCGGAAGGGACTGACAGGAAAGTAAACAGAACAGCAATTTAACAGGGGCCGGTGGTCACAAGTGGGAAGGATAACCGACAAATGGGGGGGTAGAGCACACGTTAAAGGGTTCACCTGAGGACGCGCATAAGAGGGGAGCAAGGGAGCAAGAAAAAACGGCGGGAAAAGTTGACATGGGGTCAAAAGGATCGGAAAGGATTACCGGGGGTGGAGAAAGAAAATAAAGAACCAACCAAGAGGTCATCTAACTCTTGGATTGAGAGACATGGAGGGAAAGGGGGGAAATTTAAGAGGGGCTAAAGGAAAAAGTTCACTGGTTCAAAAAGAACATCACGAAGGGAAACAAGAAAGGGCATGCAGCAAGGAAACGAACATGCAGGGAGCCCAATAAGTGTGAAGATAGGGGGAAGGTATTTGGGATCGCACAAAGATCCGGGGAAGGCCCGGTGGAGACTCTTCTGCCCGTTCCAAAAATCAAAGGTACTTGGGAAAGTGTGACCTTGATTAGCCTCTGAGAGGCAAGTATTATTGAGGCTTCAACCTCCTTTCAGTACATGGGGGGCTTTTCATTACCGGCGTCGGGGGGAAGGGGCGTGAGCCGAGTGGTGCCTCTGGGGGAGGGGAAATCAGGGACTTCCAATGTTGCCGAAACTGGGTGGTCCTCAAGGGATATATCCGCCCAAAGAATCAAAGGAGGGGGAACGCCTTTGAGGGGAAGGAACTAAACTGAAATAATAAAAAGTGGGGGAAAAGGGGGGGGGGGAAGCGGAGCATACCAGACAAATGGGCTTTGGTGTGGACAGGAGTCTCTGCTTTGGAAAAAGAAATTCTGAAAAAATGAGGGCGATAAAACCCTACCACAAAAGCGGGCATGGGGGGGAAGCCGAGAAAAAGAATGGTGGGGGGGGAATGCGCTGATGGTCATAGGGGGGGGAATCAAAGGGGGATTGAGGGAACTATTAAATAAAAGAGAAAAGGGGACCAGGGTCTAAACGATGTTGGAGTCAGAGAAAGTTAATGGAGCCGAAAGCGGACGGTGATGGGGGTCACTCCCATGGGGGAAAAACCGCGCGGAGGTAGCCGCTGGGGGGGGGCGGAACAACAATTTAAACAAACTGTTTTTTGGCTTAGGGAGAAAAGCCGCTGGGGGGAGGAAAGTGGAAAATAAGAAAAAAGGGCTTATAGCTCGAGACAAGAGCTAACGGTTCTTAGTTTCTCTGGAAGCGAGAGGAAAAACTTGAGAGGGATCTTGGCAGTATGAGACATGACAAAAAATCAAGTTGGGGGTAGACACGGAGGGATTAAGGTCTTATTATGGTATAGAGAAAATGGCGAGGGAAAAAGGGAACCCGTGGGGGGCCAACGGATTGTTGAATCTAAAACGTTCGAAGGGGGCGTTTTTAAAGATCAGGGGGGGGGGGGCTGACTAAGGTTCGTTCCTGGCATCAAGTGGGAACTCGTTTGGGGTTTGGTTAGAAAATGTACCCGGTTGGGGGGTGAAAAACAGAAGCACCACAAAGGGGTCGGGGAAATCGCACTGCGATGAACAGAAAGTTGTCTTGGGTGAGGTTGAAGTCTATCAAACAGACGCCCGCGGGGCGGGGAAAATCAATAAGGAAAGGAAGTTAAGGCACGAACCGGAGGCAGCAAAAAGGGTCGGTTTGAAATAGGGGGGAATCTGTCAGTCACGGATTTGATGGCTTTGTTGAAGGGGCAGGGTGTTAGAAGGACAGCAGGAAGGACACTATGAGCAGACGATTGGTGGGTAAAGAAGAAGAGCAAGTAAAAAGTGCTCACTAGAGCTGTGGCGGCGGGGGGAGATTCTTTGAACTGATCGAAGGTACTAAGACGGGAGGCAAAGAAATAGGCGCTCTGGAAATAAAATTCGGGGTCATCCGAGACGAGTGAGAGAAGGACCCCGCATTAGGGAGGAAGGAAATGGACTCCGCTATAATTGGGGGGGGGAGGGGGGGGAAGGCTACTCCTACCAGTCGCCTCCAACAACAAACTTGATGAAAATAAGAAAAAGAGAGCGGTCGGGCGTCAGAAACGTCCACATGCAAAAGTATCGGGGGGGAGGGAGGAGTCTAAGTACGCCGAACTAGGCAATTCTTCTAAATGACGATGGGATGAGCCCAGGGAAGAAGAAAAATGAAACGGCTGACTCGGCAGGTTGGTAACCACCAAGAAGTTCATGAATCAACCGCAAAGGGAGAAAAAACAATCGGGTTAAAAAACTGGAATGGGGGAGATGAGCTGGATCCAACGCAATTTCTTGATGGGGAATCAAGGGTGTCGCGGATCTCAAAGTAAATCACCACTCTCTTTCACCGCGAACGCAAATCCCGTGATTGAGCGCGGGACAATGAATAAAACGGATGCAGGCCAAAGTTATCCCCCACAGTAAGCCGCTGGGAGTGGGTTGTGAACAAGGAAGCGTGGGTATTGGGGAGAAGAGAACACAGAGGGCATGTTCTAAGTCGCGAAGGGAAAACAGAAGGGATCCACACCCCATTGGAAAAAGGCAACAAAAAAAAAAAAAAAACCGGAAAAAGGGGTCATAACTACGCACGGAGAGCACGGCCCTGAAAATAAGACGCCGTGCTACGGATTCGGACTGGAAAACAGGCCGTGGCAAGGGGAGCATCGCGCGACAAGTTTCTCGAAAAAAAGTGACCTCAAAATAACCGCCAAAGCAAGTCCTTACAAAAGGAAATGTTTGTGGAATTCATCAATCAAAAGAATATGACCCAAGCGGTAAAAGACTCGCACGGCGAGGGGACAAAGAAGGAAATGGCGCACTCCCTCTTTGTGGGGGCCTCCCTCAAAAAAAATGGGCTCGCCGAAACCAGGGGGCCGATGAGAATTGGTTCCGCAAAAAAACACGAAGGGGGGGAAGCGGTCTTGAAATTGAGGCCACCCATCAACGGAAGGAAGATAGCACGCTTCAGGCGCAGCCACGCGACGCCTGCTGAATCGTGGGCAATGGTGAGGAAGGTCCGAAAGCCAAGCGGAGTCACCGGGGGGGATGATCACAGAAATATCGTTAATGGGACGTGCTGCAAAGGGGGCACGAGTTGCCTGGGGGGAGGGGTTGGGTAGCAAAGCATGGTTAAAAAGTGATCTTGACAAAAACAGGAGAAGTTACTGTAACAAATTCCACTTGATTGGAAGAGGGTCCTCCGAAGTCGAGCAGGAGGTAAGTTCCAGGGGGGCGAATTAAAAATCAAAGGCACGCGGAAAGTTTTAGGCGGAGCGTTGGTAATGCGGACCAAATAAAGTAGGCACGAAAGGGGCCGTCCAATGATTGGGCAGCAACTACGGACCTCCCTGCCACAGAAGGGGATCAAAACAATCACCAAAAGGCGGTCCAGGGAGGAAGGCGCAAATCATCATGGGAAAAGTAGGAAGGGAGAAAAGAAGGACAGCAGGTTATTTTGGGGAAAGGGCTCTCTTCGCCTTCCCCCGGACTGAAACCAGACCTGAATCTTGCGGGTAAAAAAAACCTGGCGGGGGTAGATCTTCCGGGGTCAATCTTTGGCGTAGGGGGGAAAGACGGGGGTTAGTTGAGGTGTCTTTCGTGGAAAGTGAACTTTCCGTCATCAACAGAATCTCTTACAAGGGGGGAAAAAAATTTCGAATGAAGCAACGCGTGAAGCGATTATCTGGGGGGCCTTTTTGACGAGGGGTCGGCGTTATTTCCAGAACGTTAAGACATTGTGTAAAAAATGAGAAGGTGACCTCCATGTCCGATCTTCGGGAATCGGCGGGAAGGCAGTGGGAGACGCAACATTGTCGCGTCCGAGTAAAAACAGTACGAAAAAAGGGGTCTCGCACGACGACCTTGTCGTCACCCCACTGCGTCACACATCGGCCAGGGAAATGGATGTATTCACAGTGAGGAACCGAACAAATATCCAGAGGACAATATCTCAGGGGGGCACGTAAAAAAGGACGGTCAGATGATTCTCCCTTGGTACCTAAAGC
>Ga0179593_1523442_pt1 | contig 10324 bp, 12 predicted proteins | sample CZODoug2_1_08_16_FD_185931 | JGI IMG/M metagenome (GOLD analysis project Ga0179593, IMG submission 185931) | Vadose zone soil fungal communities from Angelo Coast Range Reserve, California, USA - CZODoug2_1_08_16fungal (PacBio error correction) | ecosystem: Environmental > Terrestrial > Soil >...
GCTCGAAAGGGAGATGGTGTTACCGGAGCGCTGCAGTCGAGGGATAGGCATCTGTTCGAGAACATCTACAAGATACTTTTTGGGTTTCGAATATCGCCACAGGGAAGCCTGTAAGCGAAAGGCTCTTCATCGCTTCGACGCCAGAGGCGGGACACCATGGCGATCAGGTGACAAATAGCGTAGGCCGCCCGGACGGCCATCGAGAACCGAATATCGGTGAGGATCGACGACGGATCCTGCGCCAGTTTTTGCGAGTTCCCGTGAAAGAGCTTGGGGGGTTATTAAAAAAGAGCTTTGTACTGCGCCGCTCGGGTCCGGCCCAAATCCGCTTGTACGTGCATCGAGCGCTTCCGCGGCTAACATCAAGTTGGCCAAGTGGAAAGCGCCGCGACGTGGGAAAGAGGGACGCTAGCGACGTCCACCCGATTCGATCTTGGGTCTAACACTGCTCATAACACTAACATAAGGCTCGTGGGGATATCCTTCTCCCAATAGAGAGTTCCTTTGAGATGGTCTGCTGAAATCACTCTCAAGAAGACCGCTTGGGGCTGCAGAGAGGAAAAAAAGTCGCGTGTTTCGCAGGGGAACAGACTTGGGGAGTCTCCTTGGGCGATCTGCAGCGCGCAGAGACTTCGGGCAGCGCAAAGCTCGATCCCGGATGGGGGCGCCGAAGAGCGGCGGACCGGGAGGGGGACAAAGTTGCAGATACGACGATGCTGAAACTCGAGCACCAAAGCAAGCGCGGGGAAATCTTGATGCTCGCAAGGCCACAACGAAGGTCGCTACGGCCCGCGAGAGAGGGCTGCAGGGATCCCGAAGGGCTACCTCCGATTCTCGAGAGATGTAAAGGTGGATGGCGAACAGACTCATGACGGGGGGGGGTGCCTACTCTTGCTTCCACAGAAAAAGAATCTGCTTTCAATGGGTGGGTTTTTGTGGGACTAAGCCCTCGGAGTGGTCTTTCTCTTTTGGGGATATGACGCTGACATTCAACTATCACGTAGTTGGTTCATCTGGCCATAGCCCAGCACTTTATCTTGTCATTATGCGCTGCGATTGGGTTTTACCGATGTTACCTAAACAAACCCACGCTCGTGGACGTGCATGCGCGCGAGGAATAGCTCTTATGGGCCGATGTAGATTCCTGACTTATCATGGAGGCTAGCGTTGTACAGAAGCTCTCCGCTCGCGAAGAAATCGAGTGCTCGAGGGCCGTGAGGAAAACGGCCGATGCGGTGCCTCTGTTCCGGGGACCGGCTCTACCGAAGCCTGGTGGAAGGAAATTTTGCGATAATGGGGGCGGGCGAACAATCCACGCCAGCGCTCGCTCAGGGGCTCAATGAAATTGTGGCCCCATGTCTAGCAAAGCTCTAAATTTACTAGAGTTCGCAAGAGCTCAACGGGGAAGACGCTCCTGAAGAAAGAGATCGGAAGCGGTTTTGACCATCTTGCTCCGCACAGGAGAAGGGGGCGACTAACACGTTGAAGATGAGGGGGGACTTGGGGGTGCGCCTTTGCGAGGCTGGAATAGTGTTGATCATCGATATGTTCCTCACGGGCGGACCGATCCCTGGGACATGAAGAAGACACTGGAACGATCGCTTGCCTAGACTCTCCAAGGAGCCAAGCGGAATGAGGAGCCCTTCTACGGATCTTCCGGAGCTGAAGGCGACCCGGGGAGAGAACATCGCGAACAATCGTTTGGCCGTCAGCGACTTTATTCTTGAAGTGTGCCCGATACTCGTGCGAAGAGCGCAGGCGAACCTTCGGTAACCGATGTGGCGATCTGTTCGTTCGCCTCAAGTTGAAGGAGAGTTGAAAGTCGACAAGAGGGTCTGGCCTAGTCCCCGCTGTCAGAAGGGACCGGCTGACAAGAAGGGACTCCGGGGCTGCGCTCGGCCGTAAACGAGGAAGGACGAGACAGGGCCGAGTTGGGTAGAGCTGGTTTGAGAGCTACGAGAAACCAAAGCTGAAAAGTGATTCCGGCGGCTCCCAGCTGAGAGCTTTATTAACCTCAGGTGATCTAACTCTGTCATAAGCTATATCATAAACGGGGTCCGAGATAGCTCGAGAAGCTGAGATCACCACTACCTGTGCGAAGAATACGAAGAGAAGCGGGCGAAGTCGGTGTATCATGATGGAGAGGGCTGGGATCGCCATCAGTGTGTACAAGGGTCAGCCACGCAGGGCTCGCTCGTCGCGAATGAACCTGTCGAAGGTTTTGAAAAGTTCAAGGACACCGTGGCGGCGCAAGCGCTCCAGCGGCGGGGGGGGACTCCGTGGGCTTGGCTGAATCGGGAGCTTTTGGAAAAAAAATCAACGTGCGGGTGTCCTAGCGGCTCAGGCACTCGTGAGGTGCGATCGAAGCAACTCGTCGCCCCAAAAGGCGGTTGGAATTGGTCGGCTTTGACTGGCAGAAGGAAGGTCAAGAGCACAAAGCCTGAAGCCGCGCAAGGCCCTGGGTTCGATCCTCAACGAAAAGACGAGTTTGGTCAGGGGGGGATCGAGGCACTGAACGCACCTGTCGGGGGAAAGAGCGATGGGCGCCGAGAACCAACGAAGAGGAGAAAGAAATAGGAAGAAGAGGCGCGTGAAATCTGTACCGAACAATTCCCTCAAAGCCCTGGGCGACTGCGGAGCTCTGCGAGAAAGGAGTGCTGCGAAATAGATTCTAAAAACTCCAACCTGTGTGAGACGACTGACTCACCCTGGGGTAGCTATGCACGGAACTTCAGAGTTCAGACTGCGGTAATACAAGCGCAGTAGGAGCGGACGAGTAAGGACTCGTTATGTGCAATCCGCGATCGCCGCGGAAAGCTAGGAGACAACCAGCACAAGCGATCGGACCAAAGGTTCGAGGAAAAGAGTGGACAGGGTCTTCCTGCGCTGCGAGGGAGGTACGCGGCGGGAGGGGGACGGACGATCTCTGGTATTGCTGGAGGGATGGTCGAGACAAAGGCCGAATAAGCAGTCGAACGCTGCTCCTGAGCTCGGACAAGTTGAAGAGATTCCAGGCGAGACCACCGCAATGGGGAGCTCTTCGTGAGGATCGACGACGAGGAAGGTCGAGTCGATGTGAAAGTCGCTCTGTAAAAGACGAATCGCGACGAGAGGGGGGCTTTTGTGCTTCAAAATCATGTCGGGGCAAGGGACGATGTGGCCGCAAGAAGATGAAAGTGCGCTCGGTGGAGGATCCAACGCTCGGCGAGGGGACGGGAGCGTCTACACTAAAGAGGAACGTGCTGGCGCGTATTCACAGGAGGTCCGCTCTCGAAAGGGGCGCGTTTGCTGCGAGTGACCGTCTTGCCGGAAAGGCCCGCCGCGGATAAAGGGCTAAGGGATCGTGAGAAAGGCGCTCAACACAACACTGAGTAGGGGAAAGATCCACTTGCTTTCTCACCAGAGAAAGGGAATAGAGGACCTCGTCGCACTCAGGGCAAGAGGGGGGAAGGAAAGGCCAACGCGCCCTCGAGGAGGAGCCCGAATGGTGAAGAACACGCTCCAGCAGCGCGGTACTTTTCGAGCGAGCTCGACCGAATCGCCTATCGGTCGGAACGAGCCGCCCTGGAAATGGACGAGCGGCCACATCGGAGGAACGGGGGGTCCACGCTGTAGAACAACAGCTCCCCAGCAGGACGCGCTTCGTCCTGGGGGGGGTACGCATCGCTAAAACACGCATCGAGCGACCGAAGCGTCGTCGATCACCGCACGCAAGCGAGAAAGGGCGGAGCGCCTGGAATCAGAAAAAAGGACTTGGCGAGCGAACAGCAGCGTGGAAAAAAGAAAGCCGCGAAAGAGCATTCGCTGAAGAGAATACTCTCCGAAATCGGCCGAGAGGTCGTAAAGGGGCTCCGCGAGAACTCGCAGCGTCCTAGGAAAAACCCAGTGTCCACTTGAGGCAGCTGTCCTCTCGTCGGGGCGATCGGCTTGGGGGGGGGATCAGCTTATCTCTGTAAGACTAGGCGGCCTTGCTACAAACGGCTCTCACTGTGGGAGCTTCCGCGGCCTATAATGCGCTTGGAAAAAAACGAAAGTCAGGGAAAGTCTCATTAGTGAAGGGCCTCGCTCACAAGAAAGAGCCATCGAGCGCAGTTTTTGCGTGAAGTCTTGCGTAGATCGCGCAGCACGCTAAAAGATCAGAGACTAGCTCCGGAAACCATCGGTGACTCGAGGCCTTGGTCAAGGTACAGATCATCACAAGGGAGGGGCAGAGTCGGGCGGTAACTGGGGGAGGCGGGTTTGCGGGAGGGGGTGGTGGAGAGGAGGGGTGAGGGGGACGGGGGAATCGTAGGGTGAGTAGGGGGAAAGGCGCCGGGTGGGGGGGGAGGAGGGCAGGGGTCCTCTGAGAGGGCGAGCTTGGAATTCGCTCTGAAGGAAGCTGTGTGGAGAACGATCGGGCGACCCGGCGGACCTTCAGTTCCTCGATCAAACAATTCGTCTTGTCGATAAAAGAAGGGCATTGTTGCATCTGATTTCTAAAGACTTGTCTATTGGAACCTTTCCTACCAGGGAGAAAAGCCTTATGAGGCAAACCGAAGACTCGTTGAAGGAGAGAGGGCATTTTTTCTCCTAAAGATCTCGTCTTCCGGGACCGAGTCGCCCGGTGTGGTCAACGAGAAAGTAGCGTCGACAGCACTCAATCTGGGGAATTCAAGCCGGGGGGGGAATCACTCGCGGCTCAAAAAACGGGGTCCTTGCCAAAGACCAAAACTAGACAGGTTTCCCTTAGAGAGAAACCAATCGAAGGCGGAGGTTGCTGAAGACTTCTACTTACAACAGCTATGCGATCCAAGCCGCGCGCGGCCCCGAAGAGCCGCAATCGGGGAGGAGAGGGGGGGAAGGTCCGTGGTGTAAATCAGCTTCTAGATCTTCGAAAAGCACTCGGGAGAGTTGAGCTACGGAAAATTCGTATAAAAAGCCCCCCCAGGGTTTCCTTTTAAGGTCTATGGATAGTTCGAGCGGGGAAACAAGGAAAGACTGGGGTTTGGGGGGGAGCTCTCGGAAAAGCCCGCTCAAAAATCTTCGGAAAAAAGGGTGTGGTCCGGGCCTTGCCAGGCCGGCTAGCGCAGCCAAGCTACGGCTTGAAACGGCCTGTGGGACCGCGCTTAGGACAAACAGGAAGCGGTAGGAAAAAGCCTCGGCGAAGCGCCGAGCGAAGGAAGGACTCGAAGTTCTACTTCGGAAAGGCTCGCCGATCGGGAAAAACTCCGAAACTACGGAGACTTCGGAAAAAAATCGATGGCGCGATGAAAGGAGCTCTTTTACGAGACGAGCCGAGTAGCAGGGCTCCGAAGGCATCCGCTTTAAAAGATTCGAGGGGAGAAAAGAACTCTCTGAGACTCAGTGTCTGAAGCTGTTCGTCGGTCTCGATCGGAAGCCTCAGAGGAACTCTTCAAAAGAGTAACTCGACAACGCAGCACGCGGCAAAAAAAAATTCGCGGGCCACGAATGTCGCAATGAAGGGCGACTAGAGAGGGTGCGCAAAGGGGAGGGAGATTTCGGGGGGACGGCGAAGGTCGAATCTCGCGTTGCGCTGGGGAAGAGAGCCTAAGTAGTAATGTCAGGAGCTTGAAAAGCCAGGTAAAGGAGGACTGGCGCAGCGAGGCGCCTCTCAATCTCGCCCTGGGAATCACTCTAAAGAAGGGGAAGCAATGAATGCCACTGTTCAATCCCTTATATAAGGCAGCGACCGAGACACGCCCGATCGCGCGGGGTCGCACGGCCAGATTTTCGAGCTCGGTTGCGAAAAAGAGCGGCGAGGAGACAGGACTGGTAGAAGAAGCGTCAATTGATCAGCAGCATACTTGAATCGGAGGAAGCCATGAGAAAACCGAACGCGCTTGCAAGAAACAGCTCCATCAGTTTGGGGTCAAGGGGGGTTAGGGTTCGTACACTCTGGTCAAGATAAAAGGGTGAACGGGATCCGGTCCCAGTTCCGCTGGGTATGCCACGATGGCGAGACCTAAGGAATCTTCGATTAGGAAGAGATGTGGGGGGCCCGAAAAACCGGACTCCATACACAAAGTCTGTCTTCTTCAGGAGGAGGCAAGAGATCTGGTGGGACGTGTATCAAGCGCAGAGCTTAGGCAGGCTCTGGGCAGGTCGTAAAGGTTCTCCGAGGTTCCCAATGAGGAAGGTCGGGGAGGACTTTCTTTGATCGCAGTAGGCATCGGAGCATCTGAGGCAGTCGTCTGCTGGAGTGGGGGGAGAAGCACACTCAGATCGGACGCTTTGCGCAGCGTCTGGGGGGGGAGCGCACTGGCGTCGGTCGAAAAGGAGTGTCCAAACTTTTCGGGGAATACTCTCGGGTCGGGCAGGACCCCGAAATTCGGGATCGGAGGAAAGCGCTGCCGAGAAGGCGCGCAGCGAAGGGCTAGAAAAAGAAAAAGAGAGTCTCCGCCAAAAGGCTAATCTCGGCTTACAGCAAAAGACAGAGAAAATTTTCCTTTATGGGACAGCGCAAAGCTGGAGTGTGGGAGTGGTGTTAAGCAATAGTCCAAGGACCGGGGCGGCAATCTTACCACTCTCGGGGCCGTTCTTCGTTGAGAGCAACTCCCTAAGCCTCATCAGTCAAAGGTTGGACGGAAGCTCGCGCAACGAATTCTTCCAAGCAGGAGCGCGGTCCACTGAAATCTTGATGTAGAGCCGCGCGAAGGGGCAGAAGGAGGTGCCCCGGAAACGTGCCGATTAGTTGGGGCTACGCTCAGACAGAGATCTCGTCGTCATCAAAACGATCGGGTTCACTAAGGTAGGGGTCAAAAAGAAACTGTCGCGCGCATCTCCTCGTCGTATCGAAGGACCGGTAGGCAAGGATTACTTCTAAGCGGCCGCTCTCTCTTTGCAACAAAGACATTTTGTGGTGAGAAAGCCAATCCAGGGGGGAGGGGTCGAAGCTGGGTGACGAGGAGGCGTTACAGACGCGCTCTTCAAGGAAGCGGTGCGCACAGAGTCCGTATTTCCAAAGAAAGACACCCTTGCTCGCGAGGGGGAAGAAGCGGCGCCGTAAAATACCAACGTCGAAGCCAATCTCTCTCAAACAGACTTAGGGAGGAAATAAAGATAAAGGGCTCGGGGAGGGTACCGTCTCGGGTCTTCTATCCTTATATAAGACTGTTCTCTTGAAAGCTACGCTATATGTTGCTCTGAAGGCCCTAATAGATCAGGCCTTAAGATGATCTCTCAGAAGTCTAAGGGGCGCCTCGGGCCTTGGCTAATGGAGGACTTTCAAATATGTCCCTCGGCGGACCTGAGACGCCCCGATTCGTCAGGGGTCTAGAGGGGACATATCTCATAAGCCCAGTTTGTACCGAGCTTATGAAAAAGAGCTGTTGGGGAGCTCTCCTATCAAAGGGGACCTGCGCCGCTCGAGAAAAAAAACCAAACAACAGAGGGAGGGCATCTGCTAACTCTCTCTGCACTCAATAAGGACCAAAGTGGAAAGCGCACGACCAGGGGGATGCGAAAATCTTCCAAAACACCACCTATTCTGGGGGATCTCTATTAATGCGCAATGGAAATAAGCATCAGAAATATCTTTGTCAGGGAGAACAATCTACGAGGCTGGGCGGGGGCGGCGTCAATAAATCAACTAATACGTTGTCCTTGCCTACAGGAAGGAAAAAATTCTGCGTTTTTGCAAGGAAGCCGATATTTGAGCAGGGGAAGGGAGATCTAGCGCGCGTCGAGGCGCGCCTAGATCAGCGCCTCACTAGATACCGATTATTCGGAGATCGCCTACTACGAAAGAACCGGAACAAAACGAACCAGGGAACAGCTACCTACGCAGTGCTGCTAAAACCGACTCTTGGGGAGCAAAGCGCGAGGTTGATTGTGCGGACACGCGAAAAAGAAGAGACGAAAAGAGCAAAGCTCTCTTCCTACGGAAGTTAGAGTCGACCTTCCGGGAGGAATCCGCTGGGGGGATGGTTGTGAGACTTGATCACTCCGCTATGGACGCGTAATCACCTACAAGATCACTTGCCTATGATAATAGAGGCGAGAAGCGAGCGGGTTGGCGCCCAATCGATAAGCGACGATTCAGCGAAAGCTTTTCACAAGAAGACGACTTGTAGATATCCGGAGGCGGTCACCTGGTGGGGAAAAAGACTATCTGTACTCAAGAAGCGACCCCCAACTATGGAGTCTTTAAGGCAGCGCGTGAAAAGACTTTCTAGAAAGAGAGGAAAGGTCTCAAGGAACTGAATTAGAAAGGACCGCTATTACATAAAAGGCAGATATCATCGTCATAAGGGCGAACATGGAACTCGTCCAAGCTCCGCTGGCCGGGACCCTGGCGATGAGGAGTGCTCGGGTCTAACGGCTCTACCTTATTGGAAGGTGGCCGGGGGAGGGTATAGGTTAGGGATGCCAGGGGGGACCGCCTACGCTTCGCTTGCGCAAGGATAGGGTCCATCCTTGCTAAATAGAGTTACGAGGGACATGAAGCGCACGAAAAGCGATAAGACGCCCGTCCAAATGAACATCGATCTCCGCGGTGCGAACGGCGAGTCAAAAAACAGGATTGTAAGGGCCGAGATTCTTTGTGCCGGAGCGCCGGGGCGAGTAAATGGGTAAATGGTGCCGGTGAGAGATAGGGGATCCGATAGGACCGATCAAAAGGGGGCATGCAGACTTACGAAAAAGACGTGTTCCGAGACGCAAAGCGGGCGCCAAGAAAGGCCTAGTGAACATTCGAGCCATGTCTTATCGTCCCTAAAGCGCCTGAGCTGCATCGCGACAGAGTGTGGGGGGGGTCAAAAAATGGAAGAAGAATTTCTTGCTTTTGAAGTACGCTCGGCTAGAATAGCCCTTCGAGCAAGTGAGGAAAGATCTTTTCAGGGAGAAGAGCCTCGGTGCGACGAGGAGGTGGAAGGACTACACTCGAGGGGGGTGGAGTGGCCTCACGCTAAAGCGAATGCTACAAAAATCTCCTGGCGCTATACTGAAAAGATAAAAGGGACCGATTAAAAGAGAAACGAGAGGGGGGGGGAGCGGAAACTTTAGCTCCTATAAAAAAAAGCTGATCTGTACTTCCGGCTCTCATCACAATCTATAGGGAAGGAACCCTCACGGGACCTCGCTGCATGGCCGCCAGAAAGTCAAATCACTAGGGGTCGAGAAATCGAGAATCTTAAAGCCCAGAAAGTCGAGGAAGCCGCCGAGGCGCTCAGGTGTTATCGGGCGGAGCGAAGTCGAATTGGTTACGAGGTCAGCCACGCGAGATCGACGCGCTGGGATGACAGAACCTGGAGCAGGGACGTTTTGTATAAGGGGACCAAGGGCGGCTAGCAGTGAGAGGGATTGCATTATGAAAAAAAGGGGCGTGTGCCTCGGATATCGTTGTGAGAAAGGGCGACGAAGGGAGACGTCCGCGAGAAAAATCGGTAGGCTAGAGGGGAAAACACTCGTCGTCTCTTCCGATTCTGCTTTTTGCCCGGGGGGTATCCGGCCTTTCGACAAAAAGGACAAGTTAGAACAAGAGAGACCCGAAGCAGCCTTAAAAGGACCGGGAATCACAAAGAAGTTTTGGTCGGTCGAGGCAGAGAGCGCGCGCCGGGAAGAGATAAGCTTTGCAAGGAGACCGCCGCGCGAAGGTAAGTCGACGAAGAAAAGACGTCGGCCAAGTAAAAAAAGCGTCAGCGTCACGCTAGACGCGGAGGAGGAGCGTGCTGCAATGAGTACGCAAGAAAACAACCTGTGGCAAAGAGATCTCACAGAAGGCCCGCAGGAAAGTTCAAAATTCCAAGGAGTCAAGCGAAAAGGGGTTTGGACGGCACCTTTGCAAGCGCCTTCGTCCCGCAAAAGAAGAGAAAGAGAAGCTCGACAAGCACAAGCGAAGAACGTACGAGCAGCTGGAGAGTACGAGTCAAGGGAATGTGGTTCGTCTATGAGGGACTAGCGAAGGACGAGAAAGAAGTTACGACATCTGTCAAAGGGAGGTCTTTGCAGCCGAATCTTCTGGAGAAGAACCCTTCAGAGGGAAGAGCAAAAGTTAAAAAGAAATTCGAAATCGACACCGTGACAATAAGAGAAGAAAGGAGATTGCTCGACGAAAGAAACGTCGTCGCTATGCAGGGGGTGGCCCTCAGAGGCGAAAAGACGAATCGAGGGAGGGCGGAGCGTTGTTCGAAAGGGGGGCAGAACGCTCGGGGGGAGATAAATTCACAGGTGGCTGGGGAATTGTTTACTGAAAGCGGACGAGAGGAGGGCTCGACACTGGGGCGGGGAGGGTTCACTTCATTCGTCTAAGCTCTTGCGGAAAGGGATGCATTCCAAAGAATGGAAGGAAGGCAGAATATTGTCAATTTCTGGGACAACTAGGGTT
>Ga0179593_1647130_pt1 | contig 10324 bp, 5 predicted proteins | sample CZODoug2_1_08_16_FD_185931 | JGI IMG/M metagenome (GOLD analysis project Ga0179593, IMG submission 185931) | Vadose zone soil fungal communities from Angelo Coast Range Reserve, California, USA - CZODoug2_1_08_16fungal (PacBio error correction) | ecosystem: Environmental > Terrestrial > Soil >...
CGACTTGGGGCAATCCCAAATTCCCGGGCTACTCAGGCGGCTTCCCGTTGGGTGTGAGTGAGAACCGAAACGGCAAATGGGATTTGATATGCGAGGGACTCTCCAGGTGGAGCGGGAGCCATGCTTATACGGCAGAGGAATAACACATGGGGCTGGAATTAACTTAAAAAGGGACCATCGGGGACTCGAAGAGCGGGAAAGGCCTGAAGCTGCGCGGGGCAATTCGAAAGGGGTCACGTGTGCAGGAGGGGCTCGACAATTGCTGGGGCGGGACACTGGCGCAGCTTGCTTCGGGGGGGAAGAGATCAACAGGCAGCGACGGGCACTGGACTCGCAAAAAGAGCACTCTGGGCACAATGGTCAACTGACAGCATGGTCGTCACCTCCGCGGGGCGGAACCTAAGGTGCGGATCAACACGAAAAATAATCCAGCGGGCGTTGCAGTCCATCACAGGGACGTTCGCTCACCCAGACGGCGACTTCAATGAGGTGGTGTGTTTGCATACTAAGAGGACTCAAAGGAGCTACGAAGTCCGGAAAGGGCAAATCTCGCACACTACCTACGACCGATGGACAAAAAACATGGCGAACGGGAAAAAAGGTGTCCATTCATCTCTAAACGACGTTGCCTCGACAAGTGGATGACAGCTTGGGCTGCATCGGCGTCATTACTAAGATGACATAACAGGGAATGCAGGCGCAGACCAAACCGTGCTGTGTGGGAAGCAACACCCAGCTGCGGGGGGTGAGCTCTAGGCAGCCCGTAAAGTGAGCCGACTGGCACAGTCCGGTGGGGATCGAATGCCACAGCGATTGCCCCAAAGCGGCCAGGAAGAACAAAGCAGGAAAAACCACAGAAAAAAGACGGGCTGGATCGTCAATAGGGCGTAAGAGGCGTTGGGTCATTCCTCAAGACGCATGACAGCAGGGAAGTCATGTGGCCCAGGTTTGGGGGGTCTTAGGCACGGTTCTTGCGTTCCCCAGCGACTATTAAGAAACAACCATCCGGATCAAAACATCAATCCTCCTGTTGGGCGCGGTTTCCCTTAAATTCTACCTGCCTTTACTACGGCAGCCTATAGTCCACGCAAGCGTAATGATAGTGCGTTATGTTAGTCGATACAGAACGGAACTTTCAGGACGTCAGTTGGATGGTTACCGAACGCGGTCAAGAATTCGTGTACTAGAAGCAAAGATCCCGACGGGGGCGGGGATGTTGAAGAACTTTGTTCTCGGGAAACCCTTTTGGGAAAGCCGTTCTGGAAGGCCCAAAGGAACTCCGCACGAATCGGTCTTTCCCTTTCCGGGGGGAACGTAAGTATGAGAACAGTTCCCGAGCGGGTCGCTAGAACGGGCGAAATCACGGAATCCCAGCCGGGGGGATTAACTGGGTTCTCATTAGGATTCCATTCATTAGAACTGGGAATAGGGAGAACCATCAAAGCCCATAACACCGTCTAATTGGGGAAGTCGTGGGTAACTTCACTCTTAAGGCAGGTTTGTCCAAACTAACGCCTAAAACTGTATCGAGTATGAAGACAGAGAAACAATGAACCCAAAATGGAAGAAGGAGCTTTCTATGGGGGGGGAGTCTACCCATGACCAAGGCAAAACTTGTGAACAAAGGCAGACATTTCGACATCTCGTAGATTCTTCCTAAATGCACGCGTGACGGATTCATGAATTTCGTAACAGTGCATCCTAAATGTCACGTACTGAAATGGCGTCGGGAGAAGGAGCAATGTAGGGTGGTCGGGGGGCATGACCGGGGTGCGTCTGCAAACAACCCAATCAGTATAAATCTGGGTGAGAGGTTCCTTCACGGGTGCACAGCACCCAATTCTAACGGCGCCCTCCTACCGGATTCCGACATCCTAAATCATCGATGAATTTGTTTCTCTTCTGAAGCAATCACTCGTGGTCTTTAGAGCAATCGTACTTTCTTTTTCAAGGGTTGTTTTTGCACAAGTTGTGAAGGGGGGGGGAACGGCACTTGCGCAAAAACCGACTATTGAAAATTTAAACTACAGCCTGGGTCCGCTGGAGTAAAAAAGATTCGGCAGGACATCTGCAGGGGTGGCAATCACAGCAGGGCCTGAGAGGTGCCTCGACTGGCAATCGGCGGCGGGTAGGGGGGGTACTGGGGCCTTCGCCCGAGTTGCGGATGGAACGATCGGCGCAGCGAAGAACCTCTTTGGGCTAGCCAGAGAGACCGGTAAGCGATCGCTCGACGGGGCGCTAAAAACGGGGGCACAAATAACGGGGAAAGGGGGGCCACTACTTTCAGGAGGGGGTTAGGTCAGCGGCTCGCAATTACCAGGAGAAGGGGACGCGCCAGTGTTTACACAAGAAACGGTTACAGCGTAGGAAAAATAGTCGAGGTTAGTCACCTGAGTCTTCTGTCTGGCTAGAAAATACGTATATCTCTACGGAACCGGAGGGGAGGAAAACGGCCCTCTTGATAGAGGTGAACGAACTTTGTCGGCCCGTCAGAAGGGATCCTTGAGCGACAACTGGGAAAAGACAAGTTGGGGAACGGGTAACGGGAAGAGTTCTTGCGGCCGGGGGACAAGTACAAACTCCATCCTGCATACGAAGAAAGGGGAATAAAGAAGTTTTTAAGAAGTAAAGTCGGTGGAGTCCCCTGAAAGTGTCTCTAAAGAACGAGGGAAACATCCTAAATAACCCATTACACTCTAAGTCTTCAGTTGAATGGGAATGCCCTGGCTCGCTTTGTGTAGTACGGGTTCGTAGGCTACAAAGCGCGCCAGGTGTGGCGAATTTAAGGACAAACTGGAATTGGGCATGGGGAGAAGGGTTCCGTGAAGAACGCCGTCGCTACTACCATTCGTAGGAAAAAAACCAGAGGCTCACCGGGGGGCAAGGTTCTTACCTGGGGAAAGTCACTCGGTTTGTTCTGACGTGGCGGAAAAAAGGGAACGTTTTCGATCCGTTGTCAGGAATGTGCGAGCTTGAAAGTGAAGGGGAGGGGAAATTATAGGGGAAATGTATCAGTTCACCGGCTAAAAAAAAAAAAAGTCTCAACAGCAACTCAAATGTGTATGCAAATGCACTGCTCCGGGGGGGGGGGGGGGGGGAGGCCGCATTAATTCAGACTTGATCTTTTATTAAGTCACACACTGCACTAAGTTAGTCTTCTCAGAGAACGATACTGAGGCTGCGGTACAAATTGACGAAGTCCCCCAATCCTTTGCTTCCGTTCAGGACCGGATAAACTTGTGAATTGAAGCTCAAGTTGGGTACAGGCCTTCCGTCGGCCGGCTGGCCTCCTTCGGAGTAACCTCCTCATACGGGGAGCCAAGTTTAAATCAAATCATGTCAACGGATAAACGGTAAACAATAGGAAGAGTGTCAGGTCCTTGCCAGGGTGGCTACTAGAAATCAAGCAAAACTCTACTTTCCTGAACAAGCAACAGTCGATCCCTAGTAGCATGCCAGCTTAAGTAAACTCCGTAGAGAAATCACCTGACAACGAAGTAGGACAGACCATGCTGGAGAGTGTCAGAATCAACAAAACTTTCACCGAATCCGTTTCGCACTTTGAAAAAGGGTTGGCGCCAAGTAGATATAAGCACATCTCCGCAAAACAAGAGGGAGACAAATAAGAGGATGTTCAGAAGGATCGCTACGGTGGGGACCAAAGACTTTGAAGAAGACATAGATGAAAGGAGCCCTTGGGGTGGTCCAATGACAAAAGAGGGGAAGCATTCTAGGATGCATCTGCAGGGTCGACAAAATGGGATGGCCTAATGGCTAAGGATCCTGCGCCTATTTGAGGGTGCTCGGGCAAGGGGGAGTGGGGCTGAATCGCGCGGATCGGTCTGCTCTCTAGGAAAAAAATTTCGAATGACACGGAGGAGGCACTGTCACCATTCGAACTACTGGGCGCGCAATCTGGGGATGAGGTTGGGGAAAAAGAGAGCAGAGGCCGGAACCCGAGACAGTGACCCAGCCTAAAGAAAGTATTACGGCGGACCGGTCCGCAGTGGGTCAGGTCGCCAATTTTCAAATCGGACATCTTAATCGGAGAACACTATAGCGGATTTCGTAAACCAACCCTCTACCTCGACCGAAAAAAAAGCCTTCTTTGAAATGTACGTTGCCAGGTCGTGCACCTAGCGCGGCCTCCCGTCCTAGCTGAAAGGCCTTCTGTTAGGAAAAGGGGGGTTTTCGCCTCAAAAAAGATGACCAAAGAAGGGCCGACCTTCAAAAACGCAAGAACATAAGCAAACTCCTAGGACAAGGAGACAGGGGTGAAAATACCCCAGGAGGTTAACAAACTTCCGAAGTTAGTCCACTGGAAAGAAGGGTCCTCGACAGGCTCTTGAACGGAGCAGGTGAACGGGAGAACGGCTTCTTAATCGGATAGCATCTAACAATGAAACCAAGTATCAATTCAGTCCCGGGGAAAAAAGGTCTCTCGTTGGGGGGGGGGGAAATCCGCAAAACTGCTTGGTGTCAAGCGCTAAATGCTGACGAAAGCCTAAGGTTAAAGGGGCTTATCTGGGGTCTTTTGCAAGTTCCCTCAAGGATGTGGACTTAGACCAAAAGCAGGACGGGTAAACTGAAAACCAGGCCGTAAAAGTCAATTCAGGATCTTTAGCCGGGCTCCGGATCTGGGAATCTGAGTTGTGTAATGTTTTTAGACCCGTACGAGTGCATCGCTTACTAGATACCCCAGTTGGTCAGTTCGAATTGACTTAAACACTTATCTGCTTGAAGGCTTCTGTCGATCCAACCGGGGGGGCGTACTGCCCGGCGAACGGGGTCGGGTGTTTTTTAATGTTTTCCGCTGGGTACTTCGGTACCTGATCCGCTTGAATAAATCACGAAAGGCAAATGAAGCCAGAAAAACTAGGAGGAAATGTGCGTCGAAGTACAATCAGCAATCTTTTAGGAGGGTTGTAGCACTGGGGCTGGAGGGTAAACCTTCTCCGGGGTAATTGAAATAGAGTCTCGGCCCTCGGTCTGAAGTTCCCGGGCAGGGTACTGAAGTAAGTAGAACTTTTCGGGGGGGCTCCGCGAGATAAGGGGGAGGTGGACCGTCGTATCTTATGAACGTTCTTGATTCCGGAGTACGGCGCCTCGTGACGCCACAGAAAATCTCAACTCTTAAACACTAACACTTAAGGGTCAATCGAGGATGGGAAAACGCATTCCATAAAGCTATTGAATTTCAACACAGAAGAAACGATCATATTGGGGACGCACCCAGAAAAGAGAGGCTGTCCCAAACAAGTCCCAAATGGGGATCATGTCTAGAGGGGTTACTGCGTCCTTTCTATCACAACCAGGGCCTGGGACCAGCAATCCCTGGCCAACGCTATACATCTCCTGCATACACATGAGTACCAGAGTCTTCAACATAGGGAAAAGGTGCCTTCGCCCCGGCAGGGTGGAGTTGAGAATGGGGGGTCGGATGGACTATCTAATCCGAAACACGGGTCGGGAGGGGGGGACAAATAGAGAAGTGGACCACATGGCCCTCACCCCCAGGAGCCACGCCACCTTACGCTGAAGCCGGAACTCGCAGTAAAATTTGTGTAGAGAGGAGGACTGTCCTCCCTCGGGGCTAGACTTCGTGCCTCTTCTTGGTCTTTTGTGCACGATGATATGTCTTTCGAATTGTGACCCGGGTTAAGGAAGGTGATAGTGTTGGGTGCGTAAGGGCAAGGAGAAGATTACCAACTGCCATGAGGAAAAAGGTGGGGCAAGAAGCAGTGCGAGATTACGACAGCTCGCTCGTTCTCTGCGTTGGGACAGCATGTTGAAGATCGTGAAAACATAGATGGTCACTTCGGGGGGGGGTCTTTGGGGGCTAGACCGCGGGGGTCGGCATTCTGAAGATTCCGGAAATACAATGCAGGGCCCTCCTCCTCGCCGAGCGTCAGGCTATGCCTATAGGCGGGTAATATGAATAAGATCTCTGGAGGCATCACTGTTCTCATACAAGTGTTTAAAAAAGGGAAACGGGCTCTTGGGGGGGCCGGCGCGGGGGGAGATAAGTGCAATGTAACCTCATGGGAAGGCTGAACAATGGAAAGGTACACAGCATAATCTTTCGGCGGGATAGGAACAAATCGGGAGTTTGCAGGGGTCACGGTTAAGAGCTGTCGTTATCGAGTAGCTACATTATCGGGATACCTGGGAGGACCGCGGAAGGGGTGAAAACAAAACTGCACCAGTTTTACCACAAATTCGAGCGCGAGGGGGGGTTTCGTCCTCGCTAGGTCCCTGTCCTTTAGAACCCGACGCATGTACAACGGGGGTGAAATTTGACGTCGCTAGAGAGGAGGGGGGGAGGCTACGGCGCTGGATCCAAAGTCCTAGGCGGCTCGTATCGTAAGTAGAGCTAGTTGCATTACGGTGAGTTTGGTTAAACAGAAATCGTATTTTCGCAAAAACCTGGTGCCGAGTCACTGGGGGGGAACGGACCTATAAGGAAACAAATGAGTCCCATTTGTGGAAAGTGGTATAGCAAAGGGGTTCTAGCATGCAACACGCGTGAATCGGGGTAAAAGCAGACGGGGTTGCGCAGGTGAAGTCCAGAAAAGTTATTAGGGGGTAGCGCTGCGCCAAAGGCATTATCGCCTCCGGCAATCCCTCCTTTAGTCGTTGCGAAAGAGCCCGTCCAAAATTCTCGCAAATGACAGTGGGGGTAAATGAACTGTGTCGTATGTTCTCTTTGTACGAAGGTATCGGGAATGACCGACTTCGGCTTACCGTCCTTAGGCTGGTGACGGGGCACAGTTCTCAACGAGGGTCAAATAGAATCTACGTTGGGGTCCCCACATGGGGGCACGTATTAATGTCCCTCTCGTATTTCGTGGAGAGATGGTATCCTAAAAAGTCAACCCCCATGGTCAGTTCCTATCCTCGGTGAAAAAGTACAGGAAAGGCAAAAATTGCAATATACATTCAGAGATGTTTCTTCGCTAAGGTGGCAGGTGGACAGGGTCTCCCGGACCGCGAATAGTAATACCGAAGACGAATGTGGCTGGGGCAACAATTTAAACTAGAAGTGGGGTAAATGGTACCGGGGGTCCTTTAATCCCTGTACTCAGAAAGAGGAACGATTAAGGCCCGGGGCTACGATATCGGATGTCCTTACCACAACATTCTCATCGAAAAAGACATTGGAAACGCCGGGGACAGTAGCACGGCAGAGACCAGCCCAGAGCACCCGAAGGGAAGCCAGCAATGATGAGGGGTCCAATTGACCAACCCCTTGCCGAGAAGCGGGCTGAGAAAATGCTGGGTTCTATACACATTCCGCAGGGGAGCCTATAAATATCGCATCACACGGAAGGAGGGGATTGGAAAAAAGAAAAAAGTGGGTCAGATGAGTGAGTTCCGGGACCCAAAAGTCAAAAAACTTAGACAGCTAAAGGGAAAGGGCTTAAGTCACGTGTGGGGTTATTCTCAAGAAGCGCACAAAAAGGGCGGCCTCATCTAGGGGGAGGTTTCTCGAGCCTGTCGATGCGGTCCTGCGAAAAGTATGAGGCGACGGGGTTGGAAATTCATGAACTCTGAGAGGATCGGGGTAGGTTTGAAGAGACTTTTATTCAAGGAAATCTTCCCAATGGGGACATGCCCTCCTCTCTAAGTCCTGTTGTCCAGCATTCTATGAGCTTTACGGTCTTTACGAAGAATAGACAACGGAAGAAACCGTAAACGAACCGCGCCTAAGAACGAAATTAGCGGCACGCAAAGGGGGAATGAAAAATTGTAATCAAGCAAGAGGCTCGGCAGGAGCAAAAAATCCCGGGTTGCAGGTGGCGGGGCAAACCGAGATCATACAAAAATGCGGCAGAAGAAACGTGAATGATTCCTCAACCCAGGCTTTTGTAACACTTTTATACGGTTTTCGCGAACAATATCTGCACAAGGAGACGAGCTAGGAAAGGAAAAAAAGGCCACTCACGCTTAAGAAACACCACTGAAGGCAGACCCCAGCGGATCCTGGGCAATTTACAACCGTCGGTAAGATCATTGAACCTCCAACAGTTATCTTCATCAAGGCCGGAGTAGGGGAATTCTTTCTGATCGTCTCACCTTCGGTAAGGGCCTAAAAATGGGTACTATCAGTCAGAAGGGCAACACCGGCGAGATTTTGTACCTACGCATATTAGGGGTTTGGACAAGAGCAACTGAAGACAATCAAAACGGTAAAGGGGCGGAGCGTGGCGGTGGCTTATTCCAAAGTCCAAGTCGGAGATGGCCATCCCGGACCAGTTGTGCCTAACCCGCAAAGCCGGGTAATAGCATTCGGACTAGACGTAAAGTGTTTCTCAGGGACTCTGAAACTTGGGTTCTGAAAGTGGTAGGGTCAAACCGGACTGCAGGGAGATAAGGGGGAGGGGGGGGGACAAGGGGGCACCCCGTTGTGCAGGGGTCTTAGTTTAAAGAGGTTCGTCCGGGACGAACCCGGAGAAGCGCAAGACCGGGGAGTGATGAACGTGCTCCAGACTGGAGTAGCTAGGGATCCGAGGACAAATCACAGAAGTAGGATCCCGGGGAAAAAAGATATCGAAAGTCCGTCCAAAATCTCTCAACTCAAGCAGAGTCGGCTGGTAAGAACTGTGGTCAAGGGGGACTCCGTAAAATTGGGGGGGACCAGAATCCAGAGTCTCACGAATCTGCTGAGTTGAACCGGGGGCTGTGTTGATAACAGGGGGCTTTACGCTCGAGAATGGAGAGAGGTGAAAACCGGGACACGTAGTCTAATCTTCGGGTATGACAGCCAACTTTCGGCTCTGCTCGCAGGGAGCCAGCTCGTCTGAAGGGGAGCTTGTCTCATCAAATCAACCCAGCCCGAGGTGGAACGTGGTGGGGGGAACGTCCTCGAGTAGCTTGGCGGCTCCATGAGTGGCGGTCCCAGAAGCAAGATCCACATATAGCGGGGGTGGACAAAAAAAGACCACCATCACTTTCTCCAAATGGGGGGGGGGGAAACGTCAGTGGAAGAGTAGAAGTTTTCTTCGAAATTTCAACAAAGGACAGGGTACCAAGAGAAAAAGAGGAGAGACAAAACGTCTCACCTAACTAAGGAGACCAGGGTCCCTGTGAGAAAGATCGTGAAACAAAATTTAAGGGATTGTGCGGGGAAAAGGTTCTTCTGGGGAGAGGGGTGAAGTGGAAGGGCGATCATCGGAAAACACAACAAAAAGGAAAGGGATTAGGAAAGAATAGAAATAAAGTTCACTAAACCACCTGAAACCGCCTCAAAAAGACGGCCTCAAAGCCGAACCTCTCAAAGATACTTCGACTATCTGGGGAGAGACAGAAGGTTTACGTGAAGCTCTAATTGGTAATGTTGGGCGTGGTGGGAAACGGTTCCTTGGAGACTGGTTCAACCATCAAAGAGTCATGCTAAAATGACGTTCGAAAAATTGGGGGATCTGGAAAATCTGTGTCCGGAGTAAAAATCGAGGATCATCGCGTCTGGGGGAAGCGACTGAGGGAAAGAAAGTTCACAATCGTGGCTCAGGAGGGGGTTTGGGGGTTACCAGAGCACGTCCACAAGGTGGTCAACTATCGGGGGAAAAGAGAAACCAGCCGAAGCCTACAACGAATTTGATCCAGGATCAGGGCCGGTTAGAGAGAGCAGGGCGGGATCCCTAAACGGGGTTCTCATACTAATGTGGCCACACGCAAGAAAAGAGGGAGTGGCTCGGAGTCAGCAAGTTTAACAGAAATGGACAGGAAAGAAGTGCTTTACTCATCCGAAACGTCTGAATAAAAGACGAAACTCTTAAGCAGCAGGAGTCACAGGATTCAGGAAGCTTTTGAAGGACTCAGGGCAGCACCACGCATCCTTGTCAAAGGTACCTGCAAGGGGGTTTGTCTGAAAAAATAGGGAGAAGGTGGATCCCCTCGAGGGCAATATCCTTGGGTTCACCCGTGCCAACGTTTTGGGACAGTGACTCTCCACAGAGGAATGGGAGCAATTATACAAACGTCAATTACCGGCTCGCTGAGAGGAAAAAGGAGAGCACTGCGGGGGTGGAAGGGTGAAAGGTGTACCATAGGCATTGGAAAAAGCATCTCCGATGAGGGGGGGCTTAAACTAGAAGATCTCCACTCTCAAGGCTGACAAATTACGGGGTGCGGAACCTTGAAGCCGGCTGCGCTTTAGCCACGGGGATCTGGTGCTTTGACAAATCTCGCCTGTGGGGGCGAAAGTCTAGGTCAGGAATGCCTTGTGAGAGGGAGTCAAGATGCATAACTTATCATAAATTCGACTTAATCCTTTTACGGACATTTCATCGAAAGGGGGATCCTGGAAAAGGAAGTGGGGAAC
>Ga0179593_1720877_pt1 | contig 10324 bp, 13 predicted proteins | sample CZODoug2_1_08_16_FD_185931 | JGI IMG/M metagenome (GOLD analysis project Ga0179593, IMG submission 185931) | Vadose zone soil fungal communities from Angelo Coast Range Reserve, California, USA - CZODoug2_1_08_16fungal (PacBio error correction) | ecosystem: Environmental > Terrestrial > Soil >...
GGGGGAAAAAAATAAAAGGAATGGTGCGGTGAAGACCCCACCCCCGTTAACCGCGAATGGGGGAAAAGAAAAAAAAAGGGGGAAGGGGGGAGGGGGGAAAAATACTTATTTTAAGTCGTAACATTCTAACCCCGGCGCTACGCGTGGGAAGAAAAGGGGGGGAGAAAAAAAGAGGAAAAAAGGAAGCCTCTCCGTGAAACCAGAGTCCGCCCTCTTTCCCTGAATGCACCTACCCCCCAACGTTGGAAAAAGGGAAAAAAAAAAGGGAAGGGGAAAGGTTTGACTCAGGCCCGCAGGGCGTACTCTCCTGGATAATCCAACTTCTTTGGGAAAGAAAGGAGGAAAAAAAGAGGGAAGAGAGCACCGGCTCAAATGGCCGGAAGGGAGCGCTTTCCATCCACATTGTCCATATCTTGCGATCTACGAAAGGCCTGGGCCGGGGGGGGCAAAGGAAGAGAGGGAAGAAAAAAAAAAAGGGGGGGGGAAAACGGAGAAGCCTCGAGAGCAGAATTAAGCTGATTCCTCAATTTCTAGTCATCCTTGGGGAAAAGGAAAGGGGGGAGAGAAGCCCCCTTTTTTCTGTCCTCCCGGGGACAGGCCCTTGTGAGGGAAGGGGAGAAAGGAAAAAGAGAGACCGCTGGCTTCACCCTTCTTTTTTATCAATAGCTTTACAGGAAAGGGGGAAAAAGAAGAAACAAAATCTCTGGGGTGCGACGCATCTACCGTAATACTAACATTACTTAGGGCGTCCCGCAACTGGTAGAAAGGAAAGGAAAGGAGGGGAAAAAAAGAAAAAGAAAGAAAAAAAACAATGAGGGCGATAAGGTGGTCAAAAGAAGATCATTGTAAATACAGTCGGCCGAAGGGGAGGGGGAAAAAGGGGGGGGTACACCACGGCTTTTCAGCCCTCCATGGCGAAACTGCCGGCTTCAAACGGAGCAGAAGGAGTAAAAAAAAAAAGAAGGAATCCCGGAATTATTGGGTCCTCCATCTCCGCGGGTTTTCGCGACTATGTGAGTGGGAAAAAAAAGGAAAGAGAGGAAAAAGAAATTGGACCAGCCGGAAAAATTTGGCGAAATCTCGAAAAAAAAAAAAAAAGAAAACATGCCTACGGGATGGTCCTTTTGTGCGCATCGCCGAAAAAAAAAAAAAAAAGAAAAAGGAAGAAAAAAAGCCCACAGACAAGTTTCAAACATCTGCCTACGTGCGCGCGTGTAGGGGGGCAGAAAAAAAAAGGAGAAGGAAGATTGGGTTTTTCCACTGCCAAATATACTTTGGGAGGGGGTATTTTAAGTCCTAAGCTTTTACAACAAGCGAAAGAGAAGGGAGGGGAAGAGAAGGGTCACGGATATCGATTGCATATAAAATGTCGTATGGAGGAAAAAGGGGAGGAAATAAACAGTTATTTTCAAAAAATCTTATGAAAATCAGAGTAAAGAAAAAGGAAAGGAAAAAAAGAGGGGGGGGGAAAGGATATAATTTAGGAACTTATGTACTAGGGTAACTCTTGGATCATATTACGTTAAGGAAGGGGGGGGGGGGGGGGGGGGGGTGGTCGCCATTCTTTGGATCTTAGTCCACATTCCTTGAATAAGTAGTGTGGGGAAAGGGGGGGGGGGAGAGGTCAAGCTATTAATCATAAGGCCAATGGTCTTAAATACTTAAGGAAAGGAAAGGGGGGAAGAAAAAGGGAAAGAAAAGTTTTATTCCAATTTCCCTTGTATAACACCCCATCAAATTAAAATACCGTGAGTAAAATTCTTGAAAAAAATAAGGGGGGGGGAAAGGAAGGGAAGGGAGGGGGGGGGGGAGAGCAAGCATAAGGCTACAGGTGTGCATGGATTTACTTGAAGATATAAGTTAATTATGTCCCAAAGCTAGTTGAAGGAGGAAAAAAAAAAAAGAAAAAAAGAAAAAAAAAAAAAACAACAACGGAAGGAGAGGGGAGAGAGACAAAACCTTGTCTCATGTCCATCTCAAACGTAGCTTGGACAGAGAAAAGGGGGAAGAAAGGGGAAAAGGCGAGATGCTTGCTATACACACGCGGACATAAAAAAGAAGGGGGAAAAGGGGTTGCCATGTCCATTAATTGGTTTCCCTCCTTTTTACTGCACGGGGAGGGGGGGGGGAAAGGGGGAAAGGAAACTTAAAAATAAGGATTGCTTATGAGTTGCCATTAAATAAAAGTTTATGGACTAAGTGGGGAAAGAAAAAAAGGGAGGGAAGAGGGAAAGAGTAAAAAATTCCTTAATTACATCGAAACAATACTTATATTCAAGAGAAAGGGGGGGGGGAAAAAAAAAAGAAAATACTAACTTTTAAAAGAATACGCCTTCTAAGTAAAATGATCCAATAGTTACATTAAGTACAAAAGGAGGGGAGGAGAAAGGGAAAAAAAAAAAACAAAGTACGAAATTTGGAACTCTTTTCTGAATTTTAATTTAAAAAAAGAAGAAGGGGGAGGAAAAAAAGGGGGTTTATTATTTGGGGGGCCAGTTGCTGCAACGAGATAATTAAAAAGGAAGAAGAGAAAAAAAAAAAAAGGATTATCCCTATAAGAAATCCTCACTAAAGATAAAATTAGAAACTTTCGCGGGGGGGGGGGAAAGAAAAGGGAAAAAAAAAAAGAAAAGGATAAGATACGCAAATGTATAATTACAGTGTCCCCCAGAGTTAGTAGAAAGGGAGAGAGAAAAAAAGAAAAAAAACGCCGCTCCCGTAAGTCAGAGGAAAGGAAGGGGGGGGGACGGATTGAGACTTCCCATCTAATTTGGGAGGCAGGCGCTTCGCCCCACAAAGGAAAAAAAGAGGGGGAAGGCGAAAACTCGTGCGTCTCTCGATTTTACCGGGAAAAAAGGGGGGGGAAGGGGGAAGGGTCCAAGGACGTTATCCTACCAGAAAGTGATCCCTGTCCATTTCGTAAGTTTTGGGGGGGAAGGACCAAAAAGAGGGAAAAAAAAAAGGAAAAGGGGGAAGGAAAAGAAAAATTACCCGGTTTCCTTCGTTGACCATAAAAGAAAGAAGGAGGGAGAAGTGTTTCCGCCATGGGAGGTTCTAAAACCATGCCCCGTGTGTACATAGAAAAAAAGGGAGGGGGAAAAGGGGGGGGCGGAGGCCGACTCGTCTTTCATATGAAAGCTTAGTCCTCCCGAAAAGAAGTAGCCACGAAGGGTGTCTTTTTTAGCCCGACTAAAGGGAAAGCCCGCCGAAGTTTTACTCTAACCAAAATTTTGGCGGGACGCCAAAAAAAGGGGGAAAAGAGGGGAGGAAACAGAGATTTTTTGGCGACCGTTGGGGGGAAATCTCTTAGAACCCCGGAAGCGCGGGAAAAGCAGAGGGGGGGGGAAAAAGGAAGGAAAAAAAAAAGAAGAAAGGGGGGTTTCCGTTCCGGGGCTTCCGCCTGACTCCCCAGCCTGTCCCCGGCGGCGAAAAAGAAAAAAAACGCTCCCAAAAGATTACTCGAAAAAAAATTTCGCCCTCGCGTTTACTCGGGAAGAAAGGAAGAAAGGGGGGGGGGAAAATTTGCGGCTCACGCTCTTGTTTTTCACCCTTGACCGCCCGGAGAAGGGGAAAACAGTTGCCTTTTTCGTGAGCTCATCCTATTACCCTGGGGTAGGGAAAAAAAAAGTTTGGCTAAATAAAAAAAAGAGGATACTAACAAAACTGAAAGACCGGCCCATTGCTTCTTTTTCCTCTCAACCAGCGACTTCGGGCCCACAACGTATATGCGTCGCGGCCACGGAAGGAAAAAGGAAAGAAAAAAAAGAGCGTGACCCCTGGCGGGCCGAAAGTGAAAAAAAGGAGGGAAAAAAAAGGGGGGAGTTGTTCTTTGGTGTCCTCCTCGACGGGGGAAAGGAAAGAAGTGGGGGTTCTTTCCTGAACTTCTACTAGGACCGCTGTGGGGGGGGGGAAAAAAGGGGGGGAGACCACACATTTGCTTTTCCAATGGGGGGGGGGAAAAAGGGGAGTCCCGACCTCTGGCGGCCGGCGTTTAGATGGGAAAAGAGGGGGAAGGGGGAGGTGTAGTCCCTGGGGACCATTTTCAATCGCGGTTTAAAAGGGGAGCCCCTCCCCACTTGTCCTGTTTGGTGGTGGCAGAAGGAAGGGAGAGAGAGCATCACAACCACAACAACGAAAAGAGTCTGAAAATGACTAGAGAAGCCTTCGGGGGGAAAAAGCAAGGCTGTTCCTTTGTACCTCCCCCCCACCCCGGAACAAGGAAGGGGGGGGAAAGGGAAAGAAAGGGTTGCCGTCTTCTACTTTTTAGCTCCCAGGAAAGGGGGGGAGGCTAGCGTTTTATAAGAAGGATCCACATTCCCAACATGAAAAAAAAAGGGGGGGGAAAAAAAGAAGAAAAAAAAGCACGGTCCCTCGGAGGATGCCTTCACCGACCCCAACGGGGGGAAGAAAAAAAAGGGAAACCCCCGGCCACCGGTTTTCCGGGAAAAAAAAAGGGGGAAAAGAAAGCCGCGGGCGTCACGCGTATTGGAGTATCTCACTTCTTGAATCCCGGAAAAAGAAAAAAAAAGGAAGTTGGGGCCCGATTCCTATAGGGCCACCTCTAATGGCCAAGGAAGGAGGGGGGGGGAAAAAAAAGGGTACATATCTTCGATTCTACCTAAAAGGCCGGCGGGGAAAAAGAGGTAAGGAAAGAAAAAAAAAAAAGAAGGGGGGGGAAAAGAACCGGGCCCCCCTTGCCACTTAGAGCCTCCAAAATGAGCATATTACGCGAGGAGAAAAGGGGAGGGAAAAAAAAAGGGGGGGGGGAGAAAAAAAAGGAACAGTTGCGGCGCCCTTTTACCTTTATCCTTCGAACGGTAACCAGAAAAAGGAAAAAGGGGGGGAGAGGAGTAACGCTCCGGTTTCTAACTAATGATTTACCTAAAGAACCCTCCCAAAATCTCTGGGGTGCTTACGGAAAGAGGAAAAGGGAAAGAGGGAAAAGGGGGAAGGGGGGTCGAGTAACTTTTTCCCCGGCGGATCGTCCGTTAAGTCTGCCCTGAAAAGAAAGGAGGAAGAAAAGGGGGCGAGACTAATATCATATTAAATACTAATTCGACTCCTCAAACCCTTTTCCTTACTTACTGCAGTTATGGTAAACAAAGGGGGGGGAAGGGGGGGGGGGGGAGGAGAAAAGGAGCATGAATATTTTCTGAAGAAATGGTCACTACTCATCGCGGGAAAAGGGAGGGGGGGAAAAGGGGGGGAGAGAACTATGTGAGTCAACTTATAATGGGGACCGTATCATCTGGTTATAATAACGTTCCTGGGAAAAAAGAAGAAAAGGGAAAAAAGAAAGAAGGGGAGGAAAAAAAAACGACACATAACAATGCTACGGGTGAGGGGACCGTGTTTTCGCATTCGCCTGACGAAAAAGGGAAGGGGGGAAAAAGAAAAGGGGGGGGGGAAGACAATCTTTTGACTAGTGCCGCGGCCGTGGGTAGTTTCGAACAACGAGAAGAAAAAAAGAGGGGGGGGGGGGGGGGGGTTTTCCCACTTCAAAATATACTTTTGCCCCGGAAAAGGGGGAAGTTCCCTATAGCTGTTACCCAGCGGAAAAGAGAAAAGGGAAAAGGGGGAGAAGGAGGCCACTTATAAAAATCGTATGGAGCTTCCGAGGGGGGAAAAAGGAAAGGGAGGATGAAATATGATTTCCTCCCCTTCTTGGCCACAATTTTTCGTAAATGGGGGGGGGGGGGGGGGAAGGGGGGAAAATTAGTGGTACTATATGTAACTAGTGGCTCCTATACTTCTAAGGCGGAAGAGGGGGTGGAGGAAGAAGGACAAGGGGGTCTCTTAGTAAAAATGTCTTGCCTCCGGTGTTTGCGATTTTAATTAAGAGAAGGGGGGGAAGAAAAGCAAAAAAGGGGGGAGGGAAAGACGTAGTACATAAACTTTGATAACTGCAACCGTCTAAGCCATCCGTAATAAGGGGGAAGGAAAAAAAAAGAGAAGAAAAAAAAAGGAGGGGGGAAAACAAATTAATTTGGACAGGCAAAAAATAATTATAAAGACCTGTTTCCGCTTTAATAGCAAGCCCATAATGCAAGAAAGGGGGGGGGGGAAAAAAAGGGGGGGGGGGGAGAAAGGGAAAAAGGGGAAAAAAAAAAAAAGGTCCCTCTCTCAACAACAACAACTGTATTAGGAGGAAACTCCTCTACGCCCGTGGTCAGGTCATCTCAACGTGAGGTGGGAAAGGGAAAAGGGGAAAAAAAAAAAGAAGGGGGGGAAATGAGGAGGTGCTATAAACACCAAGGAAACACATTCCCATCTCATTTATTTTTTTTGCCAATGGGCCAGAAAGGGGGGGGGGAGGGGGAAAAAGGAAACGGTATTTAATTTACTTTTTCTTGGGGGTTTTTCTCTCGCATGGGAAGGAAACAGGGAGGAGGAGAAAAAAAAGAAAAAAAAAGGTTCTTTGTCCTCCCTTTCGTTTTCCGCTTTCACGGGGACAGGAAAAGAAGGAAAAGAAAAAAAGGGAAGGAAGGAGTACCCCCCCCCGCTCCCCCCCCCTCCTTTTATTCAAGGAACATGGGGGGGGGGGAAAGGGGGAAAAAAAGGGCGGGGAACAAACTTCCTCCTTCCCCCCGTACCTTTCGCCGTCCTCTGCTCCACCTAGGGACAGAGAGGAAAACAGGAAGGAAGGGTGAAAAAAACAATTAGAACCATTTGGAAAAAAAAAGAATTTTCTTTTTAATCAGTATTTTCAGAAGAGGAAAGAAAGAGGGGGGCAGGGCGAAAAGCGATCCTCCGCTGTCTCTTCTAGAATATCCGGGAAAGAGCGAAAAAAAAAGGGGTGAGAGGAAAGCCTATAATGAACTTCAAATAAAGTATACCACTCCAAAGTAATATTGCAGGGAAAAAAAAGGGGAAAGGGAGGGGGGAGAAAAAAAGAACCAACGTCCTCGCCCCGAAAGTTACTTCAGATGGTCCGGAAACCGGGAGGGAGGGGGGAAGGTAGAAAAGAAAAGGGGGGAGGCCAGGAGCTATTCGCCCACGAAAAGGGGGAGAAAAAGGAAGTTTCGAAAACTCGTGGGGTTCGCTTATTTTACCGCCACATTGCAAAGAGGGGAAGAAGAAAAGATGATTACGTCCAAATTTTCGTAAAAGGGGGGGACTCCCATAGTTCCTAACCGCGGAGCGGGGGAAGGGAAAAAAAAAGGGAGAAAAACGCACGAGAAAAAAAAAAAGAAAAAAAAGGGGGGAGGGAGAAAAGCCCCGTGTGTACCCCTAAAAGGCAGTAATTCCTTACCCCTTGTTTCGGAAAAGGGGGAAAGAAAGAGGGGGGAATATGAGCTTAATTCCCTCGAAGCCTTCACCCCTTATCGCCAAAAGAATGGGGGGAAAGGGAAAAGGAAAAAAAGATTTTTAAGCCGCCCTGCCACTAGGGACCGGTAATTTCCTACTCGAACCAGTTGCGGGGGGGGAAAAGGAAAAAGGGGAAGGGGAAGGAAAGGGGAAAAACCAGAGATTTGGCGGACGTTTTTTTTTGAAAAAGGTAAATCCTAGTAGCACCGGAGAGGTAAAAGACAGGGGGGAAAAAGAAAAAAAGAAAGAAGAAGAAAAGGGGGGTCAGTTTCTGCCGGCCTACACAAGCCTGTCAAAAGGAAGGGGGGAAGAAGGGGGGGGGGGGGGGAGGAGATCCAGTCCCCCCCCCAAGAGACCAAAATGTAATTACTCTATAAGAAAAAAGAAAAAAAGGGGGAGAAGAGCGCCCTCAAGTGAACCTTGCTTCTCGAGCCCTGGGGAGGGGAAAAAAAGAGGGGGGGGGGGAAAACTGGACGCCCCGGGCCGAGCCTACTTTTCAAACCCTCCCAGCATTTGAAGGGGAAGGGAAGGGAGGAAAAAACTGTGCTTGCCATCTCTACTGACTTTGTAAAGAGGAAAAAGTGGAGATCTCTACTTCGGACAAAAAAAAAAAAAGGAAAGGGAATTCAAAGAAGTGTTAATCCTGAAGACTACCCATCGGCGGGGAAAAAAAACAAAGGAAGGAGGAACCTTTTCACGAATTTACCCCAAGGGGGGGGAAAAAAAAAAGAAGCGACGGTCGCCAACGTTTTGGGGGGTCGGTTCATTCAGCAGGGGGGGGAGGAAAAAGGAAGGGGGAAAAAGAGGAATGGTGCTCACCCACAGTTTTGCGGTCCAGGGGCCCCTTGGTTGGATTTCAGGGAGAAGAGACAACGCGTTTAGCCCGGCCTTTCAAGCCATGGAATGGAAAGAAAGAAAAAAAGGGTAAAAAAAAAAAGGGAGTGTAGGGCCGGCCCCTAGGCCATCGCGGGGGGGGAAAAGGGGGGGGGGGGGGTGGGGTATCTCCCTCCAGCAGCCTTTGGAATGTGGTGGGGGAGGAAGGGGGATAAAATATCTCAACAACAACAACTGATTATTAATTAAAATAGAAAGAAGAAGAGACATTTCGCACAAAAAAAAAAATAAAAGAAAAAACCCGTAAACCGGGCAGATTTCCCCTCTGGCCGAATAAAAAGAATAAAAAAAAAAAAAAAAAAAAAAAGGAGGGGAAGAGGTCCCCCCATTCCTAACGAAAAACGTCTCTACTCGTGGGGGGAGAAAAAAAAGAAAAAATGTACCTCAACCTTTGGTGCCTCCCACAGAAGCATAAAAAAGAGAGGCCAACACAGTCTCCTTAAATTCACCCTACCACCAATTTGCGCACAGGGAGGGAAAGAGGGGGGGGGGGGAGGAACGTGCACGGTTACTAGTCCCGCAGGGCGTCAAGACAGGGGGGAGGGGAAGAAAAAGGGGAAAAGGGAAGGAGAAGAAGTCTACGTTTTGTTTGTCCCGAGAAAGTCGAGAGCGCAAAAGAGAAAAAGAAAGAGAGGGCCAGCACAGGTACATATCTGCGGCGACTAAAATTCCCTGGGCCGCGGGCCACGTTAGAAGAAAAAGAAAGGGGAAAAAAGGGAGACAGCTCCGAGAGCATAGTACTGCGGAGCAAAGGTCTATTCATCCTTTTGGAGTGCGGGGAAGGGGAAGGAAAGGGGGAGGATGTAGTCCGGCGAACTGTACCCTGGAAAATTAGACGACTTCTCGTTCCCTGCGTGTGAAAAAGTAAGAGCGGGGGGGGGAGAGGGGAAGGAAAGGAGACCAAAATTCTCTGGTGTTCTTTTTAAAAGCGAACTTAATACGTTCACATACTAGGGCGTGGAAAGGGGCAAAGGGGGAAAGGGGGGGGAAGAGGAGAAAAAAGACCACCCCCAATTCGTGCGCGGATAATGTTGCATAGATCATATTCCCCTACGAGTCGGCCTAAGAAAAAAAAAGGGGAAAAAAAAAAAAGGAGGGGTACACCGGGTCTGTGGAACCTTCCATTTCGAAAACTGAGTAAGAGGGGGGGAAGGGGAAGGAGGAAGGAAAGGATGGGTTTCTCCAGCCTCCTCCGTCTCCGAGATGTGATCTCACTTACGAATTGGGAAAATGAAAGAAGGGAGGAAGAAAGAAAAAGGGGGGAGTAAATCTTCGAACGCCAACGAGTTTCTAACGAAAGAACATAACATTCTACCGGATTGAAAAAGGAAAGGGGGGGGGGGAAAAGACCGTCCAACAAACAGCCCCATAACAAGTTTCAAAAAACCCAAACTGACGACGTGAGAGGAGGGGGGGGGGAAAAAGAAAGGAAAGGAAAAGGGAGACTAATACCTTGGTTTTCAACCCACTGAAAGATAGCGAGGGAAGGGTTAAGGGAAAACATATATCTTTAACCAAAGAGAAAAAAAAAGAGAAAAAAAAGGGGGGGGGGAGAGGGGAGGAGATTTCAAGATATTCTAGCACTATAAATCGTTATTAGCGAAGGGGGGGGGGGAAGAAAAAAAAAAGAGGAAAACATATGATTAAAAAAATTAGGGCAAAATTTTCCGAAAAAAAAAGGGGGGGAAAAGGAAAAAAAGTTATATAATTTTAAGGAACGGGGACTAATAATGTAACTAGTGGAGCAGAGTAAGTGGAGGGGGGGGGGGGGTCGCCATTCCTTTGGTTTATCGAAAGGGTAAAATTTCTTGAAATAGTATTTGGTGTGGGGGAAAGGGATGGAAAAAGGGGGGGGGGAGGAAAAAAGGGAAAATGTTCTTAAATACTTAGTAAAACAGAAAGGGTTTATAATGCAACGTCTAAGCATCCTTGAGAGAGGGGGAAGGAAAAGAAAAAGGGAAAGAAAAAAAAAGGAAAGGGTGACAATTAATGGCATGGCAAAAAATAAATGAGAGAAAAGGGGTTGTTCCCTTGTATGAGCAAGCCATAATGCCATGACAGGGGGGGGGAAGGGGAAAGGGGGAAAAAGGGAAGAAAAAAAAAAAAAAAAAAAAGGGGGGAG
>Ga0179593_1727090_pt1 | contig 10324 bp, 9 predicted proteins | sample CZODoug2_1_08_16_FD_185931 | JGI IMG/M metagenome (GOLD analysis project Ga0179593, IMG submission 185931) | Vadose zone soil fungal communities from Angelo Coast Range Reserve, California, USA - CZODoug2_1_08_16fungal (PacBio error correction) | ecosystem: Environmental > Terrestrial > Soil >...
CGCGTTGGGGGGTGGTAAGGAAGGGGTAAAACGCGCAGCACCACACCGCAAAAAAGAAAAAAAAACAGCCGAGGGACAAGCGTCCGGGTGAAAAAACAAGGATACAGCGTCGACTTGTGCCAAGAATAACAAGGAACAAGTAAGGCATCTGAAAAAGGGGGCTGGAAAACTGTCAGCCGGACCTTGGCGCTATGAGAAGCAGGGAACTTAGATCATCAAAATAGTCAGGCAGGTTGGGGAGACCAGTGGGAATCATCTCTCACAGAAAAAAAAAGTCCAAGGACGAAAAATCCTGAAGAGGTATTTACAGGGGGGGGGAAAAGCCCCTTGCTGCTTGGGCATATCAACCATACCAAAGAATCTAAACTGTCAAAGCTGAAAAAGGCCACACATGGAAAAGCGGCGTACAGGAAACGTTTCAATCTCCTACCCGGGAAGGGGTCAGGGGGCCTTCCTTGGTCCCGTAACCACATGTGCCACTTAGAGAAAAAAAAGAAGGCCCCACAGAATTCAGGGGCAAGGACGGCGAAAAGAAAACAAGCTTTATCCGAAGGCGAGACTAGCTGGATGGAACCCGATGTGAGGTCCGGGGGGGCAAACGAAGTAAAAAGGGGGCCGTGTGTGCTCGGCATGGGATAATGGAACACACCACGTCTAGAGAAAAGAGGGTCAAAAAGGCTGGCATACCAACCAACCGCCAAGGGGGGGCCACAAACATAGCGCTCAAGCGTAGAAAAAAAAAATATCCCCAGTTAGAAAAAGAAAATCACTCCAAACGAAGTAAAAACTTGAAACATTTAGGTCGCAAAAAGCGAAGGAAAGCGCAGAAAACCAAGCCAAAAGGGGGGAGGGGTAGCAAGACCACAAAAAAAAATGGAAAAAAAGGGAGTATTCTTTTTTGAGCAGCCTAAATTGAATCTCAAGGGGTCAACAAGCTGCTGAAAAAAGATCGCTTTACTTGAGGGGGGGAACCAGAAAAAGGGTGATCCTCTGAAGACAAGGGGAAGCATTGACGGAACTGCTGGACGGAGGGGTGTGTGCATCGGGGAGCTTTATGTCTGCTAAGGGGTGGTCCGTAACATACTTTGTTCCCGAAAGACCCGTTTGTATGTTGGTGAGTGTATCCTGAAATACAGGTCGGGTAGTCCGCCACTCGTTGCATGCCATCACATTTAGGTTTGGTAGCAAAGGGGGGGGCCGAGTGCTAGGCTGAGGGGAAAAAGAGTGCGGTTGTCTTACTGTGTGGACGATTAATGGGTGGCTTCGCGGCTTGGAGAAATTACAATAGAAAAACGATTTGAAACCGAATGCACGGACGTGCACGGTTAGGTGGACATCATGCGGAAATAAAAAACATCTGAAAGGGTGAAAGAGGAAAACCTCGTCGAGGAAAGGAAAAGAGCGTGAAATACTCCCAAACGTCGGGGGGGAACTGAAGAACGCCGGTGGAACAATTCTGACAGGGCCTCCGGGGACAAGGTTCCGACCACAGGTTCAGTGGGGAACTCCGTAGGTAGTGTCCGACGGACCATGCAGGGGAGGGAGACGGAAATGCGCGCCCGGGTAAAAAACACCGGCAGGGGCAGTTGCATCAAGGTCGGTGAAGCTGTCACGATGGACGAGGGAAAAATTCATGATCTGAAATTGTGTCTAATATGAAAAAACCGCCCGCCACAACCCGAGGCCCGGGGGGGGGGAAAAAAAGTCGAAAACGGAATGTTAGAAACCAGGAATGGTAAATGTGTACGCTCAGAAAGGGCCGCATACTGATCGGTGGGAGTCTGGGACTGCCAAACTAAATGGGAACTTTATATAAAAACTCGTAAGTCAGGAACGCGACACTCGATGTATCGAAGTTTGGGGGGAAAGTTCACGGGGGGGGGAAAGGGGGGACGAGGGTGGGAGGGGGTAAAGGGTAGGTCAACCGGGGACGACTTAAAAAAGACTAGTACTGGGGGCGGTCAGGCCCCAGGGGACACCGTAAAAGGAGGGTAACTGTGCTGCACAACGTAGGAAAAGTCGTAAAAAATATCAATAAGGGCCAAATAATCACTGAAGGGGGTTGCAAGCGGAAGGGGAAGCAAAGTTTCAATCGCCCCCCACGAAAGGGTGAGCAAGTGGGTTGTTGTTTCCCTAAAAAAAGAAAAGCCAAGGGAGTCAAGTTCAAAGCACCACGGGAAACCAGGGGGTAGAGGTCCCACGCAGGGGGGGCCCCACAAGCCCCAGGGGAAAAAAAAACCAACCAAAGGGCGTCATCCCGCTCCAGAAACTGAGCAATACTTAACTGAAAAAAAACACAGGAACAAAAAAAGATAAATTCGGATTGGGGGTTCTCGGGAGAAAAAGGGGGGAACAAAAAAAGGAAGACCATGCAGACCAGTCGGGCACGGGAATGGGTGAGGAAACGTAAAGTTCCAACCAATTAAGTAAAAACGAAAATACTGGTAGGGACCAAGCCGAAATGAAGGCAACACACTTCGCCGTGCGGGGGAAAAAAAGAATTGGGGGTCGCCGCAAGGGGAAACAAGAAGGGTGGGCAGCTCACACAAAAGGGGAAACCGCGTCGGGAAAAACGTGAACGCGGGGGAAATCCAGGTTACTGGAGGTTACTGGGAGGGGTAAGGGGGAAAAAAGAACAGCCACATGGGTCTTCTCGGCTGTAAAAAGGGTGTGCTCTGAGGGTCTGCAGAAAAAAAAAATTAACGAACTGTCACACCGGTTCGGGGGCGTCAAAACCTTCCATATTTTGTGGATTGGCGTCTGTTGGGAACCGGCTTGAAGGGGAAAAAGATACGAAAAAAAACAACTGGAGTAGAAGGAGGAGGGGAAAAGCCTTGTCACCAAAGCCGACAAGGTCACAATTGGCCCAATGCCGCCTAAACCTTATCGACGCGAAACGTTCCGCAAGAACAGAACCTGCATAAAAAAAAAAAAGTCCTCTCCTACAACCTGCTTTACTCCAAAACGACCAGGGCCAAGGCCTGGGGGTTAAAAAGGGACAAGGTACGCGCATGGGTGGGGGATAACACAGGGAAAGGGGTGGAAAACAGGGAATAAAACAAAGACATAGAAACCGGGGGTCAAGGAAAAAAGATGTCATCTGCCGCCGGGGTCTGAAGAGCTGGGGGCCTGAAAGGGGGAAGGAAATCGACCTCAAAAACAATCGCCGGTTAACGCGGTAGGGGGACGTCCTGTCAGTAGGCCAAAAGCACCAAGGAGAAAACACACGGGGGGGGGGTAGAGAAAACGGAACGCCCTGAACGGGGGGGGGGGGTACGAGCGGACAGGGATCAGGTTGGGGCAGGTTGGTAACTTGGTTCATGGGGGGGGGCCCAAAAGGTGCGTCCAAAACGGCTGGTCATCACTCAAGGGTGTGGGCACTGAATCCACGGATCTCACCTTGATGTAGGAAAAAAAGGAGACGCTCACTGCCGGGAAAGGGGGGTCCCCGGGGGCGATCGAGCACTACCAATGTACAGCCAACAGTGAAAAAACAAAAAAATAAAAAGACAAGTATGACAGTCACATTGTGGTTACCTTGTGTCTCCAAAATCCATTGGCACACTGCAAAAACGCAATAAGGATCAACTGCTGAAAAGCGGGGGTGCACGCGTGTCGTATGAACCGCAGAGGGGAAAAAACCGCGCGGGACAAGAAAAGGGGAATTCACTGGGTCTCGCGTGCTGCGCGGGTAAAAAAAGCTGAGAGTTCGAGCAAATCACCAAATTAACCCCCAATGGCGGGGGGGAGGGCCAGCACACAGGCAGGCAGAAGGGAACACCTCCCCACCTAGGAAGCAGGGGGGCATACAGCAAAAGCTTCGAAAATCACATGGAGATGCCAAAGTGAAAAAAACGGCGGGACTAGTGCAGGGGTCCAATAGGGGACTCCGGGGGAGAGCCTGATCGGAAGGGATTTCAAACTGCGTCATTGTACTAAGGAAAAGGCAGGCCAAACTTCTGGAGACAATCGCCCCAGGCGCGCATCAAAAGGGAAGCACGGCGCGGGGGGTGCGCTGACGATCGAAAAAGGAAATCGGGTGGAAGCTGTGCAAGCTAAAGTCAATCATAAGTCCTGCAACTCCGCAGATCAGCGCGACAAAAAAAAGAATCGTCACGTCGCCGCTGGCGAGGGGGCAGGGGGGTGAAAGATTGCCTGGACAGCTCTTATTCCGTGAAATTTGAGCTGCCCCAGGCGCAGGCGCTGCACCTACGAGCAAAAACCTTGGGCCTTATCGAAACTACATCAGGGAGAAAGTAACAATTCCTGCTGAAAACTGAACCTTTGCCAGTTTAAGGGAGAGCTTCGGGAGGTCAGGGTCCGCCTAGTGGGGGCGAAATCAGCGATGCATCAGCAAGGCTCCAGGCACGGCCCAAAGGGAAGGCGCTTCATAGTCGGACTCGGGGGAGGGAGACTGGGGAAAAAGAGCTCAATCAGACAATCGGAGGAAAAGGAAAGGTCCTGGCCTGCTTTGTGTTGATGCGGAAACGCAGCATTAACCTTAAAAGTGTCGTAAGGGAAGAGCGCTCTTAATTCTCAAAATAGCTCTACATGGAATGCCGCGATTCAAAAAAGAGAGGGGGCGGATTGGAGTGCAGCAAAGATTTAAAGAAATTCGACTTGCTAAAAGGGGAAAAAAAAAAAAAAGGAGCGAGTCAAAGGGAGGAAAAAGAGATAGATCTCGCAGGGGAAATGGAAAAATGAAAACGAGGTCAGCTGCTCCCGGCAGACGAGGATCATACTGGATAATCGCGTACGCAGCATCGAGAAAACCTGCTAGGAAGGGGGAAGCTTGAGAAGAACCATTCTACGAGGCAGCCGCACTGTTGATAAAGGGAAGAAATAGGGATGTAGAGAAAAATATGACCGCGACAGAAATACCTACCTGGAGAGCGCCTGAGTGCCTGATGCTGACCTCAAGCGGCAACAGGAAAAAGCGCAGGACTTCCGAAACTTTTGGAAAGTCTGAGGGAGACAATCAGAATTGTGAAGGGGCGTCAAAGGTGGGAGCGCTTTGAAAGGTTCTCGATAAGGCAGAAGAGGGTCCTGCGAGGGGGGGAGTCAGGGGCAGCTCGGGCACCATAAAAAACGGACAAGAAGGAGAAGGGAGCATCGGTTGAAGTAAATCCAGAGCGAGTATGCGAAGGACGCGCAATGACCAAAGTGGACCTGGCGGCGAAGAGAAAAAAGAGTCCACTGGAAGGTACGCCTGAACATAGAACAATTCGTCAGGACAAAACCACGGCAGGTGGCTTTACTGGAGAAAGTTAAAGACGGGCTAGGAAAAGGGGAGGCAGGAAAAATAATGGGAGCCGGCGATCAAAAAAAAGGGGTTGAGCACTGCTGAAAAAGAAAAAGGTACTTAAGCCGCATCGCATTATGGGACGCACTTTACGAATCGCTGGAAACCGACCGGGCGCATTGATGCTCAAGGAAAACAACGGACCTCCTTGCTCTAAAAAAAAAAAAAGGGGAAACACAAGACGACGTTTCTCTAAACCCACCAAGGGTTTGACGGGCGCCAGTCGGGCCAACAAAAAGATCTGTATATCAGCATGGAGACAGGGGGATCTGCCTCCTCAGGGGGGGGAGCTCCAATCGAGGAAAAAGGCCATCAGGGCGACCACGAAAGTGACGCAGGGAAAATTGGCCGACAATGAGCGAAAGCGGAAAGAGGGGGCGAGAAGCGACTCGGCGCGGAAGAATAATAGGTCCTGCAAATATTGTAAGAAGAAAAGAAGCGGAACTGGAAACGGAAATGTAGTAAGCGACCGAGAGGAAGAAATCGCGGCAGCTTGAACCGGAGTGTTCCGGCAAAGCCACACAGAGGGATCAAGGACTGATTGCCAAGGGGAAGGTGTGGACGGGTGGTCCGGTGTTGGGGGAGCCAAGGGCGCTAACAAAGGAACCGGCGGTAGAGTTGAACAGACCTGGCGCGTTTCGGCTAAAGGACAGGAGGGGGACTCGTTAAAGGAAGACGGGAAAAGAAAGGGCATGGTCGACGGAAGACACCCAAATAAAAAGCTTCAGGCCTACACAAGCCAGAGCACAAGGGGGTCCAGCTTTCTTCTGACATTCTCAAGGGGTGGGGTGGGGGGGGGATATTCATCAATGGAGAGAGAAGCAGAGGCGCGTGGCTTATCGTCGCTGTTGGTCTCGGAGGGGTGGGGTTTTGCACAGCATAAAGGACGATCTTCCAAGTTGCAAAGAGCAAAGGTAAGTCATCTAATCGTGTAAGCAAGGGCATCCAGGAAAGGGAGTAGAATGCAACTGCGCACACGTAGGAGGTTGCAGGACTCTTAAGGGAAGGAACAGAGTGAATCAAAAAAAAGGGGAAGACTTGTCGCAGCTCCGAGCAAGGATGGGGGGGGGGGGGGAACCAAACGGAGTACGCGATCAGAAATCCCCAGGCTGAAAAAGCAGGAGCAAGAGATAACTGCAGTCAGGGGAAGCGGCGGGGCGGTACTAGAAAGGAGATTTTGACTAACAAATGCAGCAACTGGTCCGCCTGAGCAAGTGAGGGAAAAGTCCTGAGCATATCGTCTTCTAAAGGACAGGGCAGACAGGCATTGTAGCAAGAATTAAAGAAGAAAAAATAAGTGCTGCTATGAATATCATCAAAAACTGTAACTCTGCCGGTCCAAAGGGGGGGGTGGGGGGAAAAACAACATAAAAAAACCCTACTACTCCTCCGATCAATCAATACATACTGGGGTTAAGCTGGGAACGAGGCCCAGGGAGACGCAGGGACCTTGCAGATAAAAAAAAAAAAAAATGGACCTGTCTAAAAATAAACCCTGAATGAAAAACTGGAGGGGAAGAACCAGGGTAAACAGAAACGCTATGAACAGCGCGAAAAAAAAATTGAAGAGAAGAAGGGGGAGTGGCGCGCGTAAACTAAAAGGAAGGGCGCACTAAGAAAAACTCGGGTATTCCGGCGGTGGCCTCGGCAAAAACCACTTACTTCAATATCAGGGGGGAACCATGCGGCAGTGACAATCCTGACTAAATCGGAAGTGGCTAAGACTGGCCACAACGTTGAAAGCAAAGCAAAACAAGAAACAGGTTTTGCAAAACGGGGATAAATGTGTAAGAGGAAGGATACGACCTGATTGAAAAATGTGCGATCGTTGGCATAAAAATAAAAGGGGAGGAAACGAGACTTTTCGTAGTATAAAAGCCGAGATATTGTAGATACTAAAAGAGGGGGAGCTAATAGCAGAAGGGGGCAGAGCCTAATGCGCTTGGTCGGGAGCAAAGAATCAGGGGGGTTAGGAACCCACACATCGAACGGTCTGGAGCCAAGCAAATGAAAAGGGGACCTACCTTTGGCGATTTGACTGTCCTTGTTGGTAAGGGTAAGAAGAGATTGGGAGCAAAAAGGCCCATATACTTGGGAGGGGAAACTGATAGATGGCAGTCTAAAAAAAAGAGGAGGAGGAACGCGATCGCCCCAAAGGGGAAACAGACAAGGGGGTCAGATGGGCCGCTGGACTCCTCTTCTAAGGAGCAAACCGGATGACCAACATCATCCAAAACGTCAGGAGCAGGTAAAGAAAGGGGGAAGCTCGTAACGGCCAGTGCTCCAGTGCAAGGGAAATTTCACAGTTTCAAGCGGTGTAAAAGAATGACATGTGAACCGAAAAAGCGCCAGTGGCTGAAAAATGCAGTCGGCCAGGGGCGTTTTGCCCCAACACCAGAGGAATATTCTAAAAGATGCCAAAAACGACCGTAGGGATACAATAAAAGGAAGACTGCGGACACCAGAAAGGCGTATCCGCTCCGGAAAGACGTCAGTACCTTCGCAAAACAAATGGTAAAAAATCCGCTCGGTGGTGTTGCAGTGTAGGACTGAACCGTCTGAAAGACTGCGGCCAGGGAGTCAGCTTGCTTCGGTCGAAAAGTCGACTAGCGAAGGGAGAAAGGGAATGGAGATGCGCGTGGTTAAAGGCGCCTCCGCAGTATGAGATAAGGAGACGGCGCCTCAGAAAGAGATTTTATTACCGCGCCGCCATTCGCGTATCTTCAAGTGGGGGGGGGTCCAAGGGACACGCTGCCAACTGCGTCCTGACCAAGGAAAGAAAAAAAGCACAATGTCGTTCTCAAGGAACCACAGCAAATCAAACAGAGCAATGCGGAAAAAGGGGGGGAAAATCAGATGCCCTGGGCCGAGGAGTCAAAAGAAGCGTCTTGAGTTATCTAAAAGGGAAAGCATATTTATACGGGCGGTGGGTTTATTGTGATGGTTGTTGAACGTGACACCCAACCTGCGGCTTGCGGGTTCAAAACATTGCTCCTGAAGATAAAAAGAAGGGGGGGGGGATTGGGTTGCTGAGGCAAAAACAGATTTTGGGCTACAGAGCATCACTGCTGCATGGGACCGAGGTGGAAACCTGATTTGCTTCGGAATGCGGGGGCGAGAGAATCAAAGGGGAGAAGGGGGCCGTTCAGTGGCAAATCTCAGTGTCGCGTAAGATTTTGCGACGCCGTGACTGGGTCGGCGATATACAAAGTGCGGATGGTTGATCTTGGGGGGGAGGGGGGGGGGGTAGTCGACTGCAGGCTAGATCCCCGTTTGGGGCCAAGGAGTTGCTCAGGGAAACTAAAACCTAACGTTAGTCTCGGAGGAGAGACTTACAGGAGTAATTCTCGTCTTCAAGGCTATTGACTATTGAAGGCCGGCATTGGCACATTCCGTACGTACCGGAAAGGAGAGCATTTCATAAAAGAAGTTTCCGAACGCGTACTGGCTCTGGCTAAGACGATGAGGGTATTGCTGTAGAGGGCAGTCTTGCCGTGCAAACACATAGAAAAAGAAAAACAGCGGACGAGAAAAGAAGAATGGTCATAAAGAAGCATCTGCATATCCTAAAACCCACCTGAGAAGCTGCATGTTTAAGAAGGGAGGTGAAAAGGTGGCTGTTGGCATTACCCTGAAAGACGACCTTGGTTATGCAAAAAGGAAAAAGCGTAAAGATCCGAACGGATACTTTGATCAAAAGGGGCAAGGCGCCCCCGGAATATTAATCACCTTCTAGTCGCCAAGGGAAAGGAACTCAATAGCGAGCGCCAATCAAACGCAACCCCACAATAGACCCGAAAGGGAGAGAACAAGAAAAAAGAGAAAGACAGGTAAAAAAGGGGCTGAAAACAGGATGAACTCGAATCCGTCGGGGACGGAGCTATTGCAGCTCAAAGGACTTAGTCTAAGTGAAAAAACCCAAAGCCGGGACATTAAGTCGCAGACGCCGAGAAGGGGACAGCGACAGCTTCATTCAAAAAAGAGCCACGGCTCGTCCGGGAGGAGGGAAACCCGGCCTGCTCGTTTTCACTTCAAAGTCGCAGCTGGCGACGCCCCATAATCAAAAAGCTGACAGACTCCCTCAAAAAAGAAAGAGAGGGGCTGTTGTGTGGCACTTTTCAACGTAACAAGCCTCTCGGAAGGGTCGAAGACAAAGAAAATTAAATTTGTCAGTCTGGAAAGCGGCGCTGATCGAGCAAGGATGCTCCGTTGGATGGGATCAGTCATCCAACAACCCAGTCAGGTAGGACAGCAGGAATCGAAGTTAGAAGGGCGCCTAAAAGGGCGCTGCGAGGACCAAGGAAAGAGGAGGCCTAGAGAAAGTGTCAAACCTTCGGAGTGGGGCGATGCCTAAATGCGCCTCAGCTTATGGGAGATCGACCGTCGCGCATCAAGCTCGGTCAGGGGCCCGCGCTGGTGGCTGGAAATCAACGGCCGCGGTCAGTGAGACGTCAAGCAGAGAGGTAACTCCTGCGACATCGAACCGAGAGAAATAAAAACAGTCCTAATCGGCGTCTAAAAAAAAAAAAGGGGCCGTGGTGGAAGGTGCGCCGCCTTCCTCTCTTAGGGTCTTGAACGTGGTAACTTCCGCTCTGAAGGCCCCAGCCTGCACAGTCGCCAGAAACTGTTCTATAGAGACTCCAAGGAAGAACCCATCAACGTTTACTCAATTCCTGGGCGGCATGGTTTGCTCAGCGCAAAGGTTTTGCTGAACATGGGAGACGCTTCAATTTCCTTGAGGGCATACTTGAGGCCTCAGTATGCAAGCTTCTAACAAAAAGGTATCTGGTTCCTGGAAGGGAAAAAAGGTCGCGATAAATAGACTTAAGGGAATTTGGCGAAAAAGCTCCATCAGCACGGCAGGCGGATAAGAGGGTGGTTGCGTCATGAAAGAAAAATGACCGTATGCCCGAGATCACCTAGCCAGAGGAGCGAGCACTTATATAAAGCGGGAAGTTACCCGGCCGGATTGAAGAGAAAACCTGAAGCTGGAATTCCTTCGAAGAACGCAGAAAACCGAGA
>Ga0179593_1267804_pt1 | contig 10323 bp, 11 predicted proteins | sample CZODoug2_1_08_16_FD_185931 | JGI IMG/M metagenome (GOLD analysis project Ga0179593, IMG submission 185931) | Vadose zone soil fungal communities from Angelo Coast Range Reserve, California, USA - CZODoug2_1_08_16fungal (PacBio error correction) | ecosystem: Environmental > Terrestrial > Soil >...
AAGGCCACTCCAAGGAGCGCAACAGAGACTCAGGCAAGAAAAGACAGGGCGCCTCCAGCGCGGATTGGCAGTGGAACAAAAGAGCCCTGACCCGGTTTACAAGAACAAGGGAAAGAAAAAAGCACCGGGGAAAACCTGCAAACAAACTCTGACAGCATAAAACGGGGGGTGACCAAAAGGAGGGTCAGGGGGGGGGAGACGATCTCTCTCAACACCAAGGGAGAATAGAAAAGAGACCGCGGACGACCGGGGACCTAGGCCAACACGGCCGGAAGAGGCAAAAGCTTTCCTGCGTCCACGGGGGACCACCGGGCACAGATGGGGGCGACGAACGGTAGCAGAACCATCGCATGGAGGCTCCGGGGTGAACGTAGGAAGGGAGAGGCCCCCCCGCTGTTAAGCCGGTCTAAAAAAAGAAAACTCGACGTTGGGGTTGTCGTCGCGTACGAAAGAGACCGGGAGGAAAGGAGGCGAAGATCAAGAGGGGACCACGCAATCATCTGTTTTACCCCTCGGGCGAAGGAAAGAGGGGGGGGAGACAGCAAAAAGGCAAAAAGGAGTGTGGTGGGTTCGAAAGGGTACTCCGTCGGCGAATCTTTTTGGCTCGGCTTCAACCGGAGGGAAGGAGGAATGGGGAGAAGCAGCCTGCCCTGGGGACAACAAACAAAAAAGGAGGACTCGGGACAAAAAGAAGGTCCCAAAAAAAAATAAAAACGATCGGTGGGACTCATCTTAGCTCACCGACGATCGAGACAAAGGAGTGCAGGCTACGACTGCAGGGAGACAAAGAGGCCCGAACGAGAGAAGAAGGGAAACAGATAAAAAAGTGGCACCAAGGGGCGTTTGAATACTCGCAAACCCTCGGCTTGGTCGGTCCTACCAAAAAACGCCCGCGAAAGGAGGGAGAAGGTAGGAGGGCCCTCGGCGTGGGGAAAAAGGGGCCCCCTGGCGCGGAAGGGAGGGAGAAAGAGGTCCTGAGAAGGGGGAAGACATCAAAGAAGCGGCGGGGGTAGTAGTGGAAAAACTTGAGTAGGTCGTGGACGGCGAACCGGGGTCAGGGAAGTCACGTCGGCCGTGTCGGCGGAGGGGCCACAAGTAAGGAAAATGAGGATCGCGTTCCGAATGGAAAAGCCGGAAAAGAAAAAGATGAAAAAAAAAAACGTCAAAATCAAACCGCGCCGAAAACGAGTTGGCCAGCATTGTCATAAAGAAAACTCACGACGCCGATCCACGTCAGGGAAAAGAAAGTAGGCCCGGGGCACAGCAAGCGTGATAGGGGGCGGAAGAAAAGGGGCCAGAAACACTCGGCGTTCCCTGAAAAAGGAAAGGGACAGGACCGCACACAGAGCGAATAATAAGGCCATTTTTGGTCGGACTTTGGAGTGCAAAAAAAAAGGCGGGCGTACAACGAGATCAAGAACCCGCCTCCCTAAAAAATCGGGACCCCCGAGGCGTGCAAGAAGAGAATATGCGACGACCATTACATGGGCGAGTCTGGAAGGCAAACATGACGGAAGGGATGAAACTCCATCAAAGTAAAACCAGCCGAACCAGGGAAGAACGTAGAAATCAAAAGCACGAAAAGCAAGATAAGGCCAGAGAAAACCATCCCTAGTAGAGTAAGACAGCCCTCTGAAATTGAAGACGACGGAAACAGGTCCTCCCCTGAAAGTTAAAGGTCGCCGATGACTTCCCAAAGAGTTTTCGGCTCGGAAAACCGTGAAAAACCGTAAAACCATCATCCCCCGTCTGAGACAAGAAACCAGACCTCGCCTTGCAATACCTCGGCGCAATCGCGCCCCGGGAGAAGGGGGGAACTCCATCTAAGAGGTAGGAAAGAAAAAGGGGGGGTTGGATCCCGTAAGGGGCAAGCGACGAGGCAACAACAAGCCAACTTTTTTGACCGGAAACAGGGTCCACGGAACGCGTGCCGGATCTAAGGAGGGGCGGCACATCCCTTCAAGGCGGGTAACGGGATGAACCGTAGAAAAAAATAAAAAAGAAATTGATCGCACGACAAGAACAGGAACCGCACGCCAGCTTAACTATTACCATCGATTTGTAAATCGCCGAACGGTGAAACCGGGCAAGACCAACGGACTTCATGGGCAAAAGGGGGTGGCTGGGCAGGTGGCCTGTGGAAAAAGGGAGGGAGGAAAAGGACTCCGCAAATGTGGAAGGGGTCAAAACGAAGGGGAGCGTGAAGGGGTATTTACAGACCCACAAAAAGACGAGCTCCAGGACAAAAGGAGCACGAGTCACATGGACCGAATAGACAAAGAACGATAGAAGACCAGGGCAAATTATGCATTTGGTACCGAGCAAGTGAGGACTTTCCGTGAATGAAAAAGAAGGGAAGCTGATACGAAAAGAAGAGCCTTTGTGACCCTGCCAATGAGGGCGGGGAGGGGCAAAAAAAAAAACGGCGAAAGGGGGCAAGACGTCTAATAAAGGCCGCAGAAACGAAGGCATGAAAATCGCAACCTAACGAAAAGTCACCGGCAACGGGGGTTTGTACGGCAAGCTTGCACCAGGAGGGAAGGGAGGTACGCCCCGTCAACGACTCAGGTGCCTGTCATTCCAACCGGTTTCCACTCTTAAAAAAAACAATGGGAAACCCGAAGGGTCGGCATCCCCTTTGGCGGAGAAAAGGCGGGGGTGCATCACGTTGGTTCGGTAACAAACCGGTAGAGCCGGAGGTGATGAGAAATGGCGTAGTCGTCGACCGGAAACTGGGAAGACGGGCCAGTTAAAGAAGGGGACGAAGGACGAAGGGGGGAAAGGAAAAACACCGACCAGACTGGAAAAAATGAATGGGAAGGAAAAAACGCGGGAAAAGGGGTCAGTAAAGGAGAGCGTTGTAACAGAACTTGAGGGGGAACACCCGAGGTTGGAGCGTCCTGCGAGGGGTGCGAACTTTGGTCGAGCTGGTAAATAGCGACGCTAAGGAGATACTGCACGGAGGGCAGCGGCAGAAAAAAAAAGGGGAAGATCGAAACGCAAAGGGTTTCCTTGCCGTCCGTTTACAGAGGGGGAAAAGATCGGAAATGGTGGTTAAAGGGGTCGAATGTACCTAAAAACAAAAAGACCGGAAAACACATGAAGAGACTCAGAGGAAAAAATCGGCGACAACTCAGTCCAGTCACTGAGGCAAGGGGGGGACCTGCGAAACCTAAAAAGGGCAGAAAAAAAAATTGGCAGGGAGGGGGGGACGGAAGCTCGCTTAAGCCGGTTCACAGGGGGAAGCGTGTTTAGTGGGGGCTCGGAAACGTAGGACAGGCACCAAGGTAAAAGCACGCGGAAATCGTCACGTGATAGGGGCGACCCCTGATTCGTTACTCGAGAAGAAAGGGCGGCCCAGAATTCCCACCAGGAATTTAGGGCCCCCTGGCGAGAGTGGGGAAAAGGCCAAGGCTCAGGGTCTAGAAATTTAAGTAGAACATTGCCCGCTGCGATGGGGCTCTATCTTGATGCTCTAAAAACTTCGCGTTGAAAAAATACATCGGGGAAGCACGCAGAAAGGCGTTGTACACCTGAAGGGACCCAAAACAAAAGAAAAAAGACGCGAACGCCAAAAGCAAGTTTACCCGGGAGTCGCGTCCGGCGACGGAATACACATTCAGTGGGGGTGGGCGGAGACATGGGGCTCAAAAAAAAAAAAGTGAGTCACTGCCAGGGTGGGGGAAAGGAGCGAAAGCCGCCAGAGAAAGAGGGACAATCTGTCCTGACGTAACTCCACGTGAACGGTGTCCGAAGGAGGGGGGGGGGGAAATACGGCCGTACCAACAACAGCGGGGGGAAAAACTATTATCAGACTCAAACAACACAAAAAGGAGGGGGATTTGCCAGCGGTTTGGGCGGCACCTACTTCACCGCCTAGAAAAAGAAAAGGAAACGGACAAGAGGAAAGGGCATCTTTCCCAAACGTCCGAAGGAGAAGAGGCAACCGTGGCATAAAAACAAAATACAATGATCGACAAAAAACTTTCTATGAATGAGGGGGAGAGACCGGAAGGACGCTCCTGCCTGCATGGGGAAGAAGGGGGCTTGGGAGGTCGTCAAAAGAGGTGAGGGGGAGGGTAAGGTGTCTCAAAAACACGAAGAACTTTGGAAGAGAGAACCACCGCCAGGACCCTCACCCAGGGGGGGGTGATGAAAGCTTGAAAACACGGCAAGAATCATTCCAGAGTCCGAGGAGGCCGAGGCAGAAGGTTAGGGGACAAAGCAACCTGTGTAAGACAAAAAAACTGTCCCTATCGTCCCGCACAAGAACGAGGAGTCCGTGGACCACGTCGACGGAAAGATAGAAGTACCAGAGAAACAAGGCCAGGGTAGAAAGTAAGGCTCAAGAAAAAAAAAAAGAATCAAGAAAAAAAAGACCGGACTGACATATGATGGGGTTGAGTAAAAAGGAAAAAAGAAGCAAATGGACGATGGGAAAACAGCCGAGGTAACCGGACTGCGAGAAGAGAGCTACATGGTCAAGTTTGAGGGAAGCTCCACCAAAAGATAATACGGGAAAACCAACCTAATTACGGGCAAAACGGCCGCCAACCAGGTAGAGGCCGCCGCCAGCGCAAACAAACGAAAAGGAGGGCAGATTGGGGGGACTCGATCGTGGGAGGCCTCACCCGAGAAGGTTTCAACAGGGGACCGAGGGACCTCGCGGTGCTTCCTGCCAATTCGACGACTGCCAAAAAAGCTAATAAGAAGAAGTCTAAAGGACCAAGAAACTTCGCCCTGACAGAAAAACAGGAAGGGAAGAGAACGAAAGGGATCATGACGCAGAAAACCCACTTGACTAAACCCCCTCGAAAAAAAAAAAAAGGAAGAACAATCGTCCAGAAACTTGACAAGAGAGGAAAACAGGATCACGTCAGACGAGTTCGCCAACGGGGGAAAAAGAGGCCTCGGTGGACAAGACTGAAGGAAAACCAAAGCCAAAAGGTACCTTTCTCATCGTACGCGACGAGACGGGACCGCGGGAAAGGAAGGGGGAGGGATCGAGCAGCGTCGCAAATGCAAGGTCCCCGCAGAAACCTTAAGGAAAAGGGCGGAGGTACCAAATCTTCCTTTCAAAACTGCAGAGACGGCACCAGGGAGAGGACCACTACTATCAGAAAAAAGCACCGTGACCAGCAGACGTGAGAGGGAGAGAGGGGAGGAGGGGGCTACTCGTTTAAGGAGGGGTTGCGAGTGACGACCCGCGGAAATCTGCAAATCTTGGCTCAGAGGGTCAAAATCAACCCCCGCAAGGGGTTGAAAGTAACAGGATAACGATCACCCGGCAAGGCACTACGAAAAAAGAAGAAAGGAAACGGGGCAAGGGGGAAATTAAAAACTAAAGTGAAAATCGAGCGCTGGAAAACGTGGAGTCGAGGAAGTCTACGATAAGGAGGGGAGTGATCCCAGAACTGTGAAGACAACACAAAAGGTGAGAGGGAAAAAAGCAGGAACTCTATTGAATACCGGCACGGACCGCAAAAATGGAATGGTTCCGGTTACAAAAAAAGGGAGGGGGTCAAGGGAGTGCGGCTGGGGCAACAGGCTTCCTAACGGGTCAAAAAAACAAAGAATAGATATGGCGGGACGAAAACCGACAACGGGGAAAGGACGCAGAAGGCGCTCAAAGCATGCCGGTGTAACGACTTCACAGGGGAGGAAAAAGGGGAGATGCTGGGGGGGAAGGCTCCGGGTCCGAGGACAACCGTCTGGGAAGTAATAGGAAGGACGTGAGAGGGCTCTGGGAAACGCCGCAGGGGTGGGGGAAGGGAATGGAACGGAGTTAAGGCATTCAAAGGGGCAGGAAAATGATCACTAACCAACAAGGAAGAAAAAAGGGCCGGTTGCAGACGGGGGGGGAAAAGAACAAGAGGGTGAGGTTCGCCAAACTACGAGGGGGTGCAGGAACATTCTCCCAAATAGAGGTCGTCGCATAGAAAGTGAAGTCCAAACAAATGAGAAACAGGGGCGCCGGGGGGGATAGTCTCGTTCCGCACCGGCCTCACCAGCAAGTACGGGCAAAACAAACAGGGAACGGCCAAACGGAGAAACTTAAAACGGGGAGGACGTAACTGCGCGAGAACGACGAAAGGGGTGGAAGGAAAGGACTGCCGCCGCCCAAACAGCAAGTGCGAGCTTTTGGGAAACCCCTAACGGTAAAAAAAAAGAAGCTGGGAAACGAGGGGGAACGTTGACCCCAGGCATGAAAAACAGATCAGGGGGACCGCACGCAGGGCGCGCAACCTGAGCCAAAAGGGTCAAGAAAGAACGTAAAAACCCCACAAGGAAAAGGACTGAAAACAAACCACCCCTCGACTGACTGGCTCCAAAAGGTTTCTCTAGACAATGCGAAATAGACAAACGGCCACTACTACCCCGCCACGGGGGATAGCCATGAGGTAAAAAACAACGGAGGAAAGCACCCCCGTTCCCCGCCGGCTCGGCAAAAAAGGAAAAGAACCACTACGCAAGCATCCAAGCGAACCCGCCGCGGGAAAGCACCCGGAGGTGCAAAGAAAGAACAAATGGAAACGAGCAAAGCCCGTTGGGAAGGCACGGTTCTTCAAAGAAACAGCGGAACACCCAAGCTCACGTCCGGGGCAGGGGGGGAGGGGCTAAAGACGCTTCGGGGCAAACGGGAGGGGGTAATCCACAAGGCCGCACGTTACAAAAGGAGGGGGGAACGTGGTCTCACTGAGGAAGGACTCAGATGGCCGCTAAGAAGGGGGGGGAACGGAGAAGAAGGAAGCAAGGTGGCAGGGGAGGCAGCCCCAGGAGAGGAAACACCTACCTAAATGACGGAAACTAGTACGATACGGCGAATGGGGACACCCACTCGCGGAAGAGGGACTTAGCTTCAAACGATGAAACATAGAGGAAGGACAAAAGGAGGATTCATAAACTGGCTGTGGGGAACCCACGAAGGCCCGTCGCCCACCCCTTACAAAGGACTGCGAAAAAAAGGGCAACGAAGGTCAAGCACTAAAACAAGACGATTAGGAAAGGAAAAAGAAGGCAAAGGCGGGACTCCTCCCAGCACGAGGGGACGCACTACCCGGATTCAGAAAGACCCCAACCATGAGTTTGACTGACCAGATGGATCGGACGGTAAATAGAGAAAAGCCAAGGGGGCAGCAGGCCGTATGCCACGCGGATGATGAGAAAAAACAAACAAACAGGAGGGAAGGGGGAAAATATAAAGAAGAAGCGGCCGACCGCCGATCAGCAAAACAGCTCCTAGGCCGCTGTCAATCAAAAAGAAAGAGGGGGAGTCCCAGGGAAAATACTCAGCAAGGGTAGACGGCCCGGGGACAAAAACCCCCGAGACTGGGGGGGAGGATCCAGAAGAAAAAGGAGCGTCGGTTCTGAAGAGAACTGGCGCTCTGGATTTTCGCCGGCGACGAAGAAAGGTTGGGGGGGAAGGGGAGTTTAAAAGTACGACTTCGTAACAGGGCCCAAAAAATCCGGGGGAGAAAAGATCAAACGGGGACCCAACATTATCCCGGTTCATGAACTGAGAAAGGGGTAATCGGTCAGGCAACTAACGCAAAAAACTCTCGAGAGTTGGCCAATTTCGCCGTAGCGAAAAAAAAAAAAAAAAAAGGAAAGAGGGTGTCAAGGATCAAACGACGAAGGAGCAGAGCTCTGTGGCAAAATTAGAAGAAAAAAACGCACGAGGAAAGCGTGCTCCAGCCTCGAGCGCAGGAAAAACAAAAAAACGACGTAGAATCCTTGGTTCATGTGAAGAAAAGGAGGGACCCGGAGAAAAAGACGTCGCAGGACAAAGAAAAGGCCAAGACGACAACCCGGGCGCCACGGGGTTTCACAGGCGGTTTGAAGACCGTGATAAAAAAAGGGACGAAAACCGTGATCAAAGGGAATGGGGAAAAACGACCTGGGAACCCGGCGGGGCCGACCAACCGCGACTGGATGGGGGGGGTAAAGGACAGGGGCGTAACCTTGCGTAGGGCAGCTACAACAACGCTAGACGGTCCGCGGAGAACCATCAGGTCCCGCAGGATAGACCATTCCGTCCCGGGGGAGTAGGCGGTGAACGGTAGGGTCAGCCGGGTGAAAAATATACAAGGGGCCCGGCTCGTCAAAAGACGGTTAAACCGCGGTGAGCTGGGGCCACAATGGAAGGAGCCAGAGAGGTCTGGCGCCTCTGCAACAAAATCGACCAGAAGAACGCGGCGGGGCCAAAACCAAGAGACCTAAAGGGACGCAGGGGGGGACAGGAACAAAATTCTGTCCCACGGAAAGAGACTGAGAACAGACCTTCGGGGGTACCGCGGCACGTCTTTATGCCAAACTCGCCCAGAAGGGAGACGGCAACCGGACGTGGTCAAGAAAAAAATTACGTCCGTCGCCCCCAGGAAACAATCTGACTAAAAAAGTCCGGCACAAGAAGCAGAAGGAAGGTGGTGGCAATTGGGGGGGTCGATTCAAAGCCGGGGGAACTAAGTAAAAAAAATGAGCCAAAAAAAACCGCATCGGAAGAAGGGAAGGTGACAAAACACGGCACATCATCTCGCGTTAGTGGAGAGGGAGAACGGCAAATAAAAACATAAACAATCCCGGTAGTAAAGTCGGGGACCCAAAACTCAGCAACAATGGAAGAAGAAGGTGAGTAGCTGAGACCATCTTGAAAACATATGCAAAAACTTGAGGAAGGTCACAAAGACTCGGTAAAGACCAACCTGACAACCGGCCTTCCAAAGCCCAAGAAAAGTTCTCCCAGCGCCGCGTGAAAGGGAGGGAAGATGACGTCCCCAGGGACAACTAAACAACGAAACAGCGTCCCAACCATCATCAACACGAAGGGTTACGAGACAGGAAAACGCCGCAGGGGAGAGCCAAGAGGAGCAAGGGGCCAGCAGAGAAAAAAAACCGCCTTTTTCAGTAAAGAAATCCCGGAGGGAGTCTGACCCGTGTTATTATCAGGTCGGTCAAAGAAAAAACGGAAACAAAAAGGTCAGGGAAAAAAGGCAAAGGAACGAAGGGGGACCTGGCAACGATAGGCAAGACACTTACGCGAAGGCTTTGGTAACCGGTGAGGGGCAAAAAAAGAATGAGAAAACGAATCAGACGAACTCGACGCAAAGAGGAAGCTGCCTCACAACTAGGGTGTGTCAGTACCACGACTGGGGAAACCCCGGAAGGGAATGCTTTTTTCAAAACGTTGGGGGGCCCTTTAAGATGGAGGGGCTGCCGAATACCTGGGGAGGGCACCCTGCGGGGGGGCTGGAAAGGGACACCTAAAAAAAAGAAAGCGATCGTGGGGGGGTCTGACGAAGCAAAACTCGACTTTCAACTGCTAGAGCCAAGCGCGAAAAATGAATACAGCCTGCTGGGAAAGGGAAGGGGAGATCTAAAAAAAAAAAAAAATTGTCTGGCAGGGGGCAGGGGAAAAAACGCCAAAGTTGAAAAAAAGGGACAGGTTGGGTCACCCCTCGGTGTAGACACTTGCCCGTACAGGGGAGGAGGGAAGGCCATCACCGTCAGCATGGCGATCATCAAGAGGAGGAACGCCCTTCGTCTCGACCCTGACAAAGCAAGCACACATCGACGGGGGAAATAACCGGTTGTCCAGTACTTGGCCGCGCCGGGTAAAAAAAAAAGGGAACAGGAAAAGAGTACAAACAATATACGGGCAATGACCACCGCAAAACGGGCCAAAGCAGGGCCGTAGAGGGATAAGGGCGTGCACGAGCTGGTGTGACCCACATCAAGGGGTCGTTCGGTCAATAAACAGGAAAAAGGGGGGAAACGGAAGGAGGTGATATCCCCAGAAAGTCATTAAGAAGGAGGTCGTGAAGACTAGAGGGTGGAAGGCCTGTACACTCCGAAGGGGGGGGGGAAGGAAGGAAAACCGACTCACCAGCGGAGAAAGGGGGGGGACAACGAGACTTGGATGGTCAAAAGAAAAGTATCGGCGCGTTAAAAGCAAGAAGGACGGTGGGGAAGAAAAGGTTTTCGCGGGTGATCAAAAGGAGAGAGGAGGGGGTATGGGGGTCCAACCATGTAAAAAAAACCACGTTGAAGATCACGCGCGTGTTTCGGGTTGACAAGGCCTGCAAGCGAGCCGTGGTGGAAAGATGACTCACCACCTCCAGGTAGCGCATCAAGGAAGAGGGACGAGGGAGAATCGTCTCGGAAAACCCATCGTCCCAGGGCTTAGAAAGCTGTACCAAAAAAACTCCATGCGTGGGGTCAACAGTGAGAGGGATCTCGGCGTCGCCTTCGACGGCTGATGGGGGGGGAGGGAAAAAGCGAGGAAGAGAGGTAAAAAAAACGTCGCAGGAGGTCCAAAATAAAACC
>Ga0179593_1276586_pt1 | contig 10323 bp, 16 predicted proteins | sample CZODoug2_1_08_16_FD_185931 | JGI IMG/M metagenome (GOLD analysis project Ga0179593, IMG submission 185931) | Vadose zone soil fungal communities from Angelo Coast Range Reserve, California, USA - CZODoug2_1_08_16fungal (PacBio error correction) | ecosystem: Environmental > Terrestrial > Soil >...
ATTAGGAGGGGAAAAAAAGAAAGAGAAGACCAAGAGGGGGCTTGATTAGGGAAAAAGACTTGCTAGGAGGGAGAAGAGTGGGAGTAGTTGGAAAAGAAAAAAGGGGGGATGACACCGTCAGACCTCGTTTCCCGAAAGAATCATAAAGGTGATAAAAGAGCTCGATCAACAAAAATAGAATTATTAAAACCTCTGAGGTATAAAGAAGGAAATGGAAGAGATGTGGGTCTGGACTGAAGGGAAGAAATCCATCAACCTTTATACCACCAAAGTCAACGCGGATAAGAAGGAAGAAAAAGGGGGTAATAAATCCTAAAAAAAGAAGGGTGGTGAAAACCAGGGTAAGGAAAGGAAGATTAAACTTACACCTCATCTCTGTCACTCACAGAGCGGGGCACGGATAAAGGAAAGATCGAGGGGGGGGAAGGGGGCAAGATCCTGGTCCCATGAAAAAACTTAATCCCCCACAAATGAAAGGGGGGACATAACCTCAGCAACTCCTGCGAGCAAGCTTTTCTTCATAGGGGGGAGGGGGAAAGAAAAAAGGAAAAACCAGAAAATGAAGGGGGCAAGGATGCCGAACCAGGGGGTCTGAGAGAGACGGGGTGGAACTCGGTACCTGTTCGAAGTAAGGCGGAGCTGGAGACCCAGTTTAATATAGAGCTGATCTCGGGCAGGGGGTTTTGCCAGGGCCGATTAATTATTTTATCAGTTTTAGTGAATCTTTTACGATCTATCGGAAAAGGTACATAATACCCGTCCAGTGGGGAAAATATTTGTTGGTACAGCTAACAATGTGGAGGTAGAAGAAAAAAAAAATAAAGGGGGACTGAATTTGGAGAGTACAAGGAAAGGAGATGACTAGGGGCAATCATCAGATTCCAGCGCTGTTTCTTTTCACAAATGGGACGTAGGGGGAGTGCGTAGGTAGGGCATGGAGAACAACAAAAAGTCGTCAAAAAAAACTGGGGAAAGGAGAAAATTACCCCGGATGAAAAGTCTTACATCCTCCCGTGGGCGGAGAGGAAGGAGGGGAGGGGGGGGGGGGGCGGTTAAGGAGGCTCATGGGGCCATTAACAAGTCACGCAAATCTGAACCATGGTACTGACACAGTCACCTTCCAATCCTCTCATCACAAGGGCAAAAACCCGACAGATCCCGGGGAAAGGAAAAAACCAAGTTCTTCACTAATCCCGAAGAAGCAATTCTCGGAAGGACAAACCACCTTGGTATTGAAATAATCCACGGGGGGTAGTGAGAAAGGAAACCTGAAAGGAAATCCATTCCCCATTTTTTGCCTTTGGGAGTAGTGGCGCTATGGGGGGGGGCTTCAGTGAACTGCTCGAAAGCCTGCGGAAAAAGGTGAGGAACATGCTCAAAACGGGTTCTATATTTTAAGGGCGCAAGACAAACAGACGCCCCAATTTCGTCAGGGCCATCGTGACCTGCGGAAAGGTCAAAGGAACGCAAAAGGGGGAGTAAATGAAAACAGGCAAAGTCACACTTAGGGGGTCAGAAGGGAATGTACGACACTGTGAATTGCAACTGGAGACGGCACAGAAGGAACCGCTAAGTGAGGCAGGGGTCAGAAGGAAGATATGACAACTCCAACGAGCGCCTGTGATGTGGAACGGGAGTGATCTGGGGCAACTCCCGGATGCTCCGGAAAAGGCAGATAAGGGGATAGGGAGAAAGGATCAAGGAAAGAATACTTCTGGACGAGAGACTGTTTGCTCACTCAGTCCGGGGGGTGTAAGGAAAAGAGACAAAGACCCTTAACCATATAAGGGAAGATACGAGGGGGGGGTGGGAAAAGAAAATTAACAAAAAACTAAAGCTGAAGAAGAGGGGTGCGGTCCAAAATACATCGATAATGCAGGAACGATGAAACCAACCTTGCAGATCCGGACTGCCAAACTCGAGAGGTTAAATTCTAAAACAAGGGACTACCGGGACAAAGAACGCCGAAGAAAGAGAGGAAATCACCATCAATAAAAAAAAAAACGGAGGAAAGAGAGAGATTGGGAGTGTTGACAAAGTCATTCCGAGGTGATTGTAAACGCTGTTATAGAAATAGAGCGGGGGGGACAACAGAGGGGAGTTCATCAGAGGAAAAGGGATTTGAGACTTGCCGGGCAGAAGAGGTCATTAAGGTAGAAAGTTGGGCGGGATCTGGGTTAAAAAGAAACTGAAAACAAAAAGAGATAGAGAGGAGGGAAGGAGGGGTTATTGAGTGTCCATACCCAACGGAAAAGGAAAGAAAAAAAAACGGGGTATTTCTCAAAAGAAACCAGAAGGAACTTATAGGAGAAGGAAATCCAGGGGATGACCACCAAAATCCAGTGGCAACCAACGAGTATAAAGTGCGTACGGGAAGGAAAGGTTGAACAAAAAGTTGATACTTCAGAGGAAAAGCACAAAATGGAGTGGGCGTCACATTAAACTAACCATATCACGCACCGTTGAATCGCAACGTTGGGGGTTGAAAACGGATGGGGACTACAAGGGAGGGGGATGCAATGCCAGAAAAAAAAGTGGGGGGGGGCCGAGGGAGAATGACGTTTGCAGGGAAAGTGTAAAAAAGTAGAACCTTTGAGGGCCGGTTGGGAGTTTGAACAAACAATTGTACTTTGTCCAAGAAGGGAAGGGGAAACATTTGAAAACCCAAAACCCATTGGAAAGGGGGAACGGGGGGTGCAAAAGGGCTGGGGACTTGATCTAAGGAGGGAGTACTGAATCTGGTGGCGGGGGAAAGGGGGTAAAACCTTACGAACGGTCTGCTTGTAAGTATAAGGCGGGTGCAGGGAAAGTAAGGGTGGCAAAGCGGTAAGACTGTGAAGCAGTTATCGTTTAAAACATGGGAGATTGGGGGCGCGTGGGACAGGGGTGAAATTAATAGCGAAGGGCTGTACCCGCACTCTCCAGCGTACTAAAAAAAGGCTTACGCAGAAACCTCCTAAGTGGGGTCACACAGGGGGGTTGGGGGAGAAGGGGGACGAAGCAAGGACGGAAAAAGAAAGGGGAGTGAGTCTCAGAAATATTATCCTCGGGGGGGTTGAAAAAGAAAACTCATGGGGGGGGGTAGGGATAGAACAAGGGGAGGCAAGGGTAAAGTTTTTGGGAAGAAGTAAGAAAGTAACACTATGAGTCAAAATGTAATCTAGACCAGGGGGGGGAGATGACTAAAAATAGTAAATTAAACAGGGTAAGATTTGGGGGGGTAGGTAGAAAAAAAAAAAGAGGAAAGGGGGACGACAGAAAAAGATCCTCATACTGGAAAAATGAAAAATCGAAATAGGACAAGATGGGCCAGGGAAAAAATTACATGGTAGTTATCGCTCTCGTTGAAAAAGGGTCTCCTCTCAACGGGCAAGGGAAAAAAAAGTGGTGGGAAAGGGAACACAAGACTAAACCAAAGAAATGAAAAGCGCGCCACATCAGGTCAGGTGAGGGTTGGGGGTCGGACTACTTCCTCCTCAAACGAAACGTTATGAGAAGACGAGATGGGGGATTGAAAAAGGAAGGGGAGGTGTTTTTCAGTTTAAAGAAAGGTAAAGGTAAGGGGAGAAACACGGCGCAACCACCGATTCCTAAAAACGGATCTCCACGATAGTCACTGCTCTCACGAGGAGGAAAAGAAGCTGGAGGAGTATCTGCAAAAAAGAGGGAGATGTATGGAAAGGTAATTTCTTGAAGCGGGGGTAGTGGTACGAAAAGGTTTGGATCAGCAAAATTCAGGACCATGACCTTTACTCGACTCAATTCGTGTCTACCGCCTTAATAGAAATAAAAACAAAAAAAAGAGGGAACAAAAGAGGAAAAAAGAACAAGAGTCCAGGGAAAATTCTGAATTAAAAAAAAGGCACAAGGGGGAGTACAAACCTAAAGAAAAAACGCCTAGGAGCAATGATTTACCCCATTGCCAACACTGTTTCAAAACGGAGCTTTCAGATAGAGACGGCAAGAATGAAAAACAACTAGAAAAAGAGGGAAAGAAAGCACGAGAAGGGAGGAGGCGAGAGCAAAGAAAAGGCGAGGGGACCCCTCCCCAGTCAGGGGCTCGGCAAACCCCGGCCTCCCCACGACTTACTTTTTACGAACACTCCGAAAAGACGGCAGGAGCCATGCCGGGGATTGAGGGGGCGGAGAGACCCACAAGAAAATAATGATTTGCGACAAGCGCGCGCAACAAGGGTATTAAGAAATAAGTCATTAAGACAGGAACTTCTCTTCTCAGACCCACAAAGGAGAGAAAGATAGAGGAGAAAAGAAGTGGGCCGGTGGGGGGGGACCGGTGGGGGGGGAGGTGAAAGGACTTTTCAGGAAATTAGGGGTTAGGATATGGTGTCGGCAGCTAAAGGGTAGCTATCCCTTGATATTTAATTACTGTTCAATGAATGGGGGGTAGTTCCATAATGTTGGGAGGGCTGTGACCACGGAAGGTAAGGGAGAAGTACAAAATAATTGTCGGACAATTCAGTTCTACTCTGGGATCAAAGAAAGGACATGATGAGCTTAGGGGGGAAAAAGAAGAAGACCTATTGTTAAAGGAGAAATGTGTATAAGGGAAGAGGGCAAACAGCGCCAAAAAAAGGAATACCATAAAAGTCAAATGAGGAGCAGGCAAGACCTGATGCGTAAGTAGTGAAACGGGTGAGGTACTTCGTCCGTTCAGGCCTTAACAAGTCACTAACCGCCAATGGAAAAGGGGAAGGCAACACTTGGGGACCATGAAATAAAGGATCAAAGGGAAGGGGAAACACCAGGAAAAAACCTCCCGCCAAAGGTCAATGCAAAAGAAATAAGCCAACGGCGTAACAGGTTGTAAGGGAAAGGAATCAAGAAAAGAAAGGGTGGGGCAAACCCTGTGGTTAGAAAAAATAGTGCAGTTTACAGGGGCCCAGTTTCCTGCCAAATACTCGTTCTCACCAAATGTATAAACACGCTCCAGGACTCAAAGCAGCGAAGGGAAACTGCATCAGTGTCAAACGGGGAAAGGTTCCAAAGAAAAAAAGGAAAGCTCCAATCGTAGCGTTCTCACAGAACATTGCCAAGCCACGGGTGTTTGCAAAAAGGGTCACCCCTGCCCAACGTGCAAGGATGGGGAAGGGGATGGGAACGACCACGTAAAATGCTTTCAAAAACGTCAAGATAACAGCTAGACGCTGTGAGTATATGCAGATTGACGAAGAAAGAGATAATCGACTGGGGGATGGTCCAAGGGAGCTCAACTAAAAACTCAACTGGAGGTATGTCGAAGGGGTAAAAGGCCCTTTCTCTAAAGAATACACTTCGGTTCAGCGCGCGCAAGCTAAAACGGGTTGAACAGGAGAAAGAAAAGAACCGAACAAAGGGAACGGTGGGATCGAAAAGAGGAATTTTAAAAGAAAATCCATCACTATACCATCAATAATGATAGAAGAGGGGAAGGACACAACATAAGAGGGCATTCAAAGGGAAAAATTAAACGATACAGCACAACTCTCAAGGGATGGAGTCACAGCGTTTTACACTGCGAAAAAACTTAAAGCCATAAGGCTTAAGGGCTCTGCTCAAACAATCAAGGGAAAAGATAGCAAAAAAAAACACGGGGAAGGAGAGAGATGGGGGCGTTGAGAAAATGAAAGTACCGTTAATAGCAGCAACTCTGTGGAAAAAAAAGAAAATCAGGTCACTGTTGGTCCGCAGCGGGACTGAAGGAGGGGAGAGGGGGGATGAATATAGGGGGGGGTTAGGAAAAGGAAGAATAACATATGGACGTTTCGTTCGAGTTCTGGGAAGCTGCTCTGATCCCACAGGAGAAGAGGTCCAGGAGTTAAGGATTATTGTTTAGAGTGTAAGGGGGTCACCCAAAAGGGAAAGCAAATGCCGCTGAACCGAAGCTGGGGGGGGAGGGGAGAGGAAAAGGCGGAAAGGTAACATTAAAACCATCATTCTCCACAAGAGCGACATCCAAGGGCAAGAAAAGGGGCTAGGCTTGGGAAGGTCGTCAAGCTTAAGGGAGGAAAAACAGCAGGGGGGCTTCTGGGAAAAGAAAGGGGTTTTCAAAGGTATTTTGTTCAAGATCAGGGATGATCCATATCACACCGGAGTTGTGCTGGTCATGTTGAACTCATGGAAAAAAAATTGCGGTGTCTGAAAGGGGGAAGTAGAAAGAACGAAAAGGCACATTACAAGGTGGGACAGTGGCGAATGGCCAATACCGTCCATTGTCCACTGCGCCAGGAAAGGTGGGGACCGGGGACTTACCATTTTCCAAAGAGAGAAATTGGAAGAAGATGGGGTATGGTTAACATGAGGGCTGGGTTCCCTTTAATAATCAAGGTTTATTAAAATACGGGTACACCTTTTGATAGTGAAGGAAACCTGGAAGAAGGAGTGGGGGGGAGGGGGGTGGGGATTCTTGAAGGGAACGTGTCTATTTTGTGAAGGAGGGGGGACCATTCCCTGTGCCGAGAGTGGAGACAGGGACGATTTTTTCGATGAGATTTGCTCTCTTACTTGTTAATGAGAAAAGGGGCAAAGGGAGGACCGAAAAAAAAGTACAATCAATCGGAAAAAAAGAGGCAAAGAGAAGGAAGCTAAAAGATATATCTACGGGGGGGGGGGAGGGAACGTGACGAGTCAAAAGTCTGAAAAGTAAATGTCTGGCTACTAAAAATATTTTCGAATCTTTGTGAAAAAGGAGAAAAGAACATGTAGGAGGGGTGAAATGACAAGTAATCTTCCAGGAAATTATTTTGTACTATAACGGATCCCTAAGCTTACCTTATACCTCAAAAGAGGGGTGATGAAAAACAACATACAATGAAAAAGGGGGTAAAAGTTGTGAAAGATGCTCTGAAGAAAGAAAAATATGCACTACAACTATGAAGGGGTTGGAAAGGCAAACATCGTCTAAACCGTAGGGGGAGGGGAAGCAGGACTGGGGTCTCCGCAGCGCAAAAAAAAAAAAAAAAAAAAAGAGGTTACATGTTCCCAATCTCTACCAAGAAACGGGGCTCCGAGAAACGCCCATCAGGTCACAAGGGGGGCGGCGACAAAGTCCAAAAGAAAAGGGAAGAGGGAGACTCAGGCGCGAGGGGGGTCTGAAGTGATGTGTTGGTTTAGCACAGAGCCCCTTTACTGGGAAAGGGCAAACGATGAGCCTCTGCAACCAAGATGAACCTCCTCCAGCGAAAGAAAGCAAAGCATCCCGTTGAAAAACAGCTTATGAGACCCCGAAGAGGAAGAATACCAGGGAACTCATGTCTGGGGAAAAGTTTTCCCTACTTACTTGGTTATAAAGCGGGAAGGTGGTGGGGTACGAAGGAGGGAGGTTCAGAAAAGGGGAAAAGAAAACGGAAAAAAGAGAATCGGTAAAGGAGAGAAACAACCACGTATGGAAAATATGGAGAAAACTGGGAAGAACTGCTGAGTCGACGATGGAACGAATGGTTTACGTTTATAAAGCAATAAATTGGGGAAAAATACCTCCGCTTGAGAAAACCAGAATTAACAAAGAAGAGAAAGGGGGTAACCCGTAGATCAGGACATAGTGTCCTACTTACCCTCAAACTGCTCTGTCACTCTTCACGAAAGAACCCGTTCTCCGCGCTGGGAAGAGGGAGAGGAAGGCAGAAGCGGTGAGAAAAAAAACCGCCCAAGTGGAAGGGGCTAACCCGTGCTCAACACCTAAAAGAGAGAAAACGAAGCCTCCGGCGCTTCCGCCAGATAGTCGTGGAGGGGAAGGGGGCGCAGTCGCCTCCACGCAAAAAAAAAGAACCTTATTGAAATCGCGTTCTGAGGAAAAGGGAAAAAGAAATGAAAAATCTTTGAAGATGCGAGCGCGATACCCCCCGTGGTTGGAGCGTAACTCATGTTCATGGGGAAGGGTTTATAGATTGTCCGCGATTCTGGGAACAGAAAAAAAGGACATAGTTGTGTCGGCATAGGGAAGCGTACTATCAAAAAAAGTGCAAATATTACACGGAGGGGGGTGTGAAGTTCCTCTACCAGGTTGAGGTAGAAGACTACGAAGGATCACTATTTGTTGAGGGACAGGGATGACAAAGGGTATATGCGAGAGGGAGGAATAACTCATGACAGGGAATTGGCGTTTTTCAATAAAGAGAGAATCCGGGGTTTATGAGATAAGTATTAAGAACTTGGGGACGAAAAAAGGCGCACGCAAAAACTGAGGGAAGCCAAAAGAGGGATAGGACTACAAATCTTCAGCAAAGTGGCGATGTACTGGTTGAGGGTCAGTATGATAAAAAAATAAGAGCCCCAATGAAGAGATCATACTCCATATAAGAGGGGAAGAAAAACCCAGTACCAGATCGCAACAATCCAACTGTTGCAACGCAGCCAATAAAACCAGAAGCCTGAGGAACGGGCAGAAGCCAAAAAGTCATTCTTGTATAAAAAATGGTTATTGAAAAGAGGGAACAACACCGTTTTCCCTAGTAAACACATACATGAAAACAAAAGGGGGGGGGAGGGAAGGGACCGCTAGTTTGTCTCAGGAGGGTCAACGCTCCAGGACACAAACGGAAGACCTTTGCTCATGCAACATCAATGCACTCAAACTCTAAGAGTGTGGAACATGAAAGCTAGGGAAGAAAAATGTGACTGGCACAGCTGCGAACAGGCACCTTGAAGCAGCCACTGGTTGTGGGGGAAGAAGGGTAACGCCCAAAAGGAAAAAGGAACCTTGTGACTCATGTTAAAGGGGAAAGTAAATAGTCAATGGCACGGTCAGACGGAAAAAAGATACATTCCGCTAGCTTTCTGCGGAAAAGAATATGATATGAAGAAGCCAGAATAATCAGGGGGGAAGGGTTAAAGAGGCGCCGTTTTAAACTCCCTGATGGGGAGAAGAAAACCGGACTAAGGGCACGTAAAAAGCCAAGGCAATCTAACAGAACATTCCTGGTTCAGCAGACTACGGGGGGAGCTGTCCAATTGGGGAGAAAAAAGGACACGCAAACAAATCCAACAGGAAAGAGAGATATGAACTGGGGATCAATCGGCTTTGCCCAAGCAAGGACTACCTACGCAGATGCTGATACTATCTGCCCACCGGCACGCCCTAACGCGGGTATGGCAGTTAAAGGAAAACACCTTAAAAAGAAACGCTTCCACCGTTAAAGTTCCACAGCGTTTAGGCGACCTGCGTTGGTCTCCTAGCAGAAAACTCGGCTCAACAGCCACCATCTAAGGATGGGAGGAAGGGGGGTGGGGTCTGTTGAAGCACAGAATCCTGGCACATTACGAAAGGGACGAAGAAATTGAAACGAGGTGCTAGAAATGATGAAAGCTGGTGGGGAGCAAAGATCAATAGGAAGGACGGTTCACTGGGGGGAGGGAAGAAAAAAAAGGAGGAAGCAAGTCTTATTTAATGAGCTGGCGTGTATGCTGGTTTCATCTCGTCTTCAAAAGCTACGAAAGAGGAGTCGTCTGGGGGGACGTCGGGATAGGTTATGGGAATCACCCAAAGGACAGTAAAAAAAAGAAGAAACGCTTGTTCTGTCTATACATTGCCTTTACAGAAGGGTCCATTATCGCCCGTGATAAGAAGGGTAAAAAGCTCGCCATCCATGGCAAGGAAAACAAAGGGGTGGGAGGAGGATAACAAGCAAAAGGAGGATAAAAAAGAATGTGTTCTTTTCAAGGAAGGGTGGCATTGACTAGGAATGTTAACAAAAAGGGAGAAAGCAGGATCAACCCAACCCTTGAGGGAAAGGGGGGGAGGTGGGAAGGCTTCCCAAAAAATGGGGAGTGGGCTTCAATGTACAGGTTGCCTCACGATTGTCCGCGGGGAAAAGGAAAGGTGGGCAAGTGGGAGAGGGAAATAGAGAATGGAAGGCATTCAGGGGCAATGCTCGGACCAGGGGAAAAAAAGTAATGTAAACGTGTGCATACCAGGGAAACAAACCAATCGACTACTCAAATGGGAAAACTGGTTAACTTTGGGAAATGCGGGCTGGGTTGGAAATGAGGAAAGAAAGAGGGGGCTGGCCATGGGTTATGACTGCACAAGGAAAGGCGGAAGGGGGGCACTAATATACTACACTCTAACGATAAACTCATCCGTATTTGATTTCAGGTATCGGAAGGGGGGGGGGGGAAAGGAATGAAGCTGTACGATGGAGGAAAAAAGGAAAGGATACTGACTGTTATGCCTGAAAATGTCGCAACCACAGGAAAGTTGCCGATAAAAAGGAAAACAGCAAGGGGAAAAGAAGAAGGAAAGGGAAGAACAGTGGTGGTAAAGGGGGAGGAGTCAAAAGGGCTAATAAACCCTTTTTAGGGAGAAGAATAGGTATCTCTCGTTGAACC
>Ga0179593_1422635_pt1 | contig 10323 bp, 6 predicted proteins | sample CZODoug2_1_08_16_FD_185931 | JGI IMG/M metagenome (GOLD analysis project Ga0179593, IMG submission 185931) | Vadose zone soil fungal communities from Angelo Coast Range Reserve, California, USA - CZODoug2_1_08_16fungal (PacBio error correction) | ecosystem: Environmental > Terrestrial > Soil >...
AAACATCATTATATCAGCGGTTAGCCTGACCGGGAACAGAAAACTTCGCGCTACAACTAAAAAGAAAGGGGTGACAAGAGATGGTGCCGCCGATAGAATTGGAGCTGGGCGGAAGGGTGGAAAAGCGGATGGAAATAAAGAAAGAAGTGACCTGTGAAAGGGAAAAGGGTCTGGGATCGCACGATTTGACTCAAAAGCAGACGTCAGAGGAAAACTAGGGAAAGGAACCACATTGGGGGCGAAAGCTCTCCGTGGACATGGACAGGCACGTAGCGCATCGGTAGTACATGCCGTTGACTGTTGGGAAACCAGGGGGATCTTTTGAAAGTCTGAAGGAAGGGAGGGGGCGACCGTTCAGTGTGGCACTTGATTCCTAAGGGGAAAAAAAAAGGGAGTTCTGCGGGCCGAGCGGGTGGTGATCTGGTCGAGGGAGCGGTGGAGGACAGTACGGGAAAAGAGGAAGAAATTTTTTCAGTGCTGTTTGAATGAGGAAGGGGAAAAAAGGCCGCCCGCCCCAGATGGAAGGGGGATATAGGCGCGCGACGACGAAAAATTTCGAAGGGATGAAGAAGAACAGAGTAAAACATCGTGAATTAGAAACGGGGAGGAAAAGGCCATTGAGGTTTGCAACCGGAGGCGGGTGAATACTTAGAATCGTTGTCGGCAGTGGTCCTCAGAATCGGGAGTCAATAGGTCTGGGACATTCGGAAAGACTCCAGATAATTGAGGTTCACCGTGGTCATTTAATCTGGTATCAAGGGAAGGGGAATCAACTGCGGGCGATATTTGGGGGAATATCGCCACGGGGGGAGGGACCGCGTCATGGTTTACCACCCGTCCCGGCAGTCCGTACCGGCGATGAGAGGAGATAGGCAAGAAAAGAGACGGAAGGGGGGGGGAAGAGTCCAGAATCAGGCTTAGACGGAAATGAAAACCGAACCTTGATATAATCCCCGTCTACTGGGTGTGCGTCGCGTCCGACGAACAGAAAGGAAGCACACGCCATTAAAGTGTTAAACGGTGGCAGCGTCGAGCCGGAAATCAAGAGAAAGCACGGACCCTCGGCAAGAAAGACTGACTAAGGAGGAACACACACTCCACGTACCAGCAATAAAGGCGGGAAGCGGTCCTCGACTTCCAATTTGACTGAAAAGACCATCGATATCGTAGTCCCAGTTTTGACGTCACAATTGGGGCGGCGCTCAAGGCATCTAAAAATAGAGAGGAGGGTCAAGAATCAATTTGCAAACCCAGGTAGTAGGCAAAGGCGTCGGGACGGTTTAAAACAACGCTGGGATTTGGCGAAAAACCCAGGGAAGAAACGCGAGAAAGGGGGAGGCAAAGGGGGTTGGCAAATCATACTAAACTCAAAAAAGGTCTCGCTTCAATAAGGGGTTTGAATGGAATCGGTTGGTCTTCAGAAGAAAAGGAGCAAATGCAAACGAATCGAAAGCGTCCAAACAACCCCGTTTTGCGAGGGGAAGACGGAAAAGGCACCATACTGAGCAGGCTCACCGTTGGGAGGGAGGAGCAAAACAAAAGGATGGTTGTGTTCCCGTTTCTATCAAATAAGGCTTGTTCAAGAGTGGTTTTCAAAGAAAACTTTAGGCTGTCGAATGGCGGGTTGAGAGTGAGATAAAGGGATAGCTATAAGAAAAAAACACAAACAAAAAAATGAGTATGAAATAGACGAAGGAAGAAGGACGCACAACGCGAAAAAACAACAAAATTCGACCCAGGCCTCCTTTCAGAAAGGGTACCAACAGCGGGTGAACCAGCCCTGAGATCTGGCAGTCAGAATCGCTGGAGCGGGGCGTAAAAAGGACACCCCCAGTCGCGCCTGCTGCGGGGGGAATCGTCTGTCCTGTGTCATGCTGCGAGCCCACGTTTGTTTCCAACGAGGGCCGTATGGAGGAAGCGACCCGAAGCAAAAGGGGGGGAAAACAAAAATTAATCAAAAAAAAGGTTCGCTATTTCTAAAATTGGGGGAGGGGTTCGTAGACGAAAACCATCGAACGAATCCCAAATCAAAATCACGCAAAGCGACTAAAAAGTACCAGGGGGAGACCCCAAAAAACGTACAGGGGACTCAAAGTTCCCAGGGTCGCGGCAGGAAAGTCAAAGGGGTGAAAAAAAGCCGAGTTGGATGCACGGAGCGACGCGAAAATCAAGGAGACACACACGAAGAGCAGATGTTTCTGGATTCAATGGGAGGGGGTCCGAGAACATTGGTCCGCCAGGGTGCGGTCCGTGGGGGACGAAACCAAGCTTGGTGACGCCGTTAAAGGGGCCCTTATCGTAGGGATCAGGCTCGCGATGCAATTGACCTGAAAAGACGAAATCTTGCGGTTGAGGGAGAGGGGCCTCTTAGGACGCGACGCAAACCAAGTCAAAGGGTTCAAGGTATCAAAGGACGTTTTTAAAGCGGGGGCTAAAAGAGCTATGACGGGCCTAGAGAAGGACTCATTATACTCAACATTGATAAAAAACTCTTGGTCTAAAACCCCGTTCAGGCAAAATCGGAAACGAAGGGATCCTATAAATTTAACGTGGAATCAAGAACTTTTTCCACCACTTTGAAAAGAGGGGGATGGTCTTAAGAACTGAAAAATTGCAAAAGAAGTGGGAATGCAACGGACAAAGAAAAAAAAAACACAGGAATCAGCAAAACACCTCATCGAGTGCACATCAGAACATTGCCAGCAAGGGCGAAATTCAAAAACCCCAAATGTTGCAGGGGGGTCCATCTTCGCCTGAAACGCAATTGATTAAAAGAAAAAAACGCCTCTCACCAAACCGGCACACTAGGGGGGATTAATGGGAACAAGCAGGATCCTATCGACAAAAGGGGGAAAAAGTCCAAAAAGTGCCTATCTTCAGGAACGAGACGTCATAAACCCTCTCGATCACAAAAACCCTCAACAGACGGCACTAACGAAATCGCAAGGACTACCTTGAAGGGAAACGGTCTCCAACGCGCGATCAAAGTGGTCAAAAACAAAAACGTCCGGGGAAGGGAATAAACGAAATCGCGACTTTGAACTAGGAACAGAAGGTCACGAGCCGCCGCAAACCAATGGGGGGGAAGGTTCTAGGGGAATTGATTTAAGGCGATCAAAGTCAAAGGGGGCGGGCGCGACCTCTATAAATCGACATCACATGTTACCAAGGTCAGCATCTTCGTCTGAAAAAGAAACCGCTGCCGACAGAGGGAAAAAGCTCCAGGGAAAAAACAATCAGAAGTGTCACAAGTGAGGGTTGCGGGGCCGGTAGTGCCGAATGGCTGATTGAAACCAAAACCGCCCTGATGGCACGGGACTGTTCATAAGAAAAAAAAAGGAGGATGGAGGGAAGGAGAAAAGAGGAAAAGCGATCATCAGCGGGACGCGGGCAATCAAATCCTAAATAAAGCCCCTGAAACCGGAACTGGTGACAAAGGGATTGGGGAGCCGAACAGCTTATGTGAGCTGTGGCAAGGGTGGCGCTGATGTCCTAAGCTTTGGAAATGGAAAATGATCGGACAGGTGCAGGTAGTAGGAAAATGGGAATCTAAAGAAAGCAGTCTCCCTCGACCTGAACCAGGTTGGAAAGCGGGGCGCGAACTCATGGACAACACGGAAGCATAAATGACAGTGCCTTTGACGGGGGGGCCAAACGGGAGATCTTTGAAGTGTAAAGATGGACGAGAATTCAAGGAAGGGTTATATTCAAAATGGGAAAGGATTTTCTGCTTGCAAGGGGCTAGGGGTTGAGATTCGTAACGAAGACGGGGTGAGGACGGCGTGTACAACTATACCAGAGGTAATAAGCAGTGATAGACGGCCTAACCTGCGGCAGGACCGAAAGGGGTAAGGTTCTTAGTAAAGGAAAAACGAAAAGTGCTGACGGGCAAAACGACCCAATCGTCAAACAGCTTGTGAAAGCCTGAAAAAGCGCCAGTGTTCAGGAGGAAGCTCTAGTTCAGTGGGTAAGCCTTAGCTCTTGTTCGGTGAGGAATGCCGGCACATGCTGAAATACTGTCTTGAAATTGAACACTACGACATCCGAGGGGGGAAAAGCTGGAAAAGCTATGAGGATCCCGTAATTCAAATCAAATTGCGATGAAAGAGGGTGAGGATCGCCGTAAACTGGGGGAAAGGGCGGGTGGAGATGGGACAGACCGTAACGCCATGTAGAAACCAGTATGGCCACAGAAAGAAAAGACCAGCGACAAAAAAAATTGATACCATAAAAAGGTCGACGGTTGCGGAAGACGAGGGAGAAACCTCCTAAAATCAGCAGGAAAGGAAGATAGGTGTACCTTGTGTAAAGCGACGAGCCTGAAACTATCATCATAAAAAACAATCGAAAGCCTCGTCGCGAAGTCGTCAAACAAACCCAAAAACTCACTAAAATGAGAAACGTTGGCCGAGGAAAAGGAAGGCAAAAAAGGGGAATCCAGATCAAACCGAAGTCGGTAGAACGTTTTGCGGCAAAGTCTTGCGGCGCGAAAAGGCATCTAAAACCGAATGCGGTCAAGAAAGCTCATTGCAGCCCGCCAAATCTAAGGGAACAGACATCTTAATTGGCCCAGCCCGCCTTGATGTGACCCAAAAGACCGTCCCGCGATCGGAGTTGGGGGGGGGAGGGCGGCGATGGGGTCGACATACGAAACGCACAAAAGGTTATAAAATACGTCACTCCTTTGGTAAATGGGGAAGAGGTTGGGGTGGACATGAGTGGGAGCTCACAGACTCAATCCGGCCAGAGGTCACACGCGGCCACCAACCATGCGAACCAGGGCCCAAGAAAAAAAATCGAAGCAAAGGACTCCGACAGGGGGGGTAAGTCGGCGAAAACGCCAGACAACTGGGGGGAAAGGAGGGAAGACCGCATTGCTTGTAAACAATTGAGGCCATGGATAGAGCGGGGGAGTTGGCCCTTACGGTGAGTGCAGGTCAGGGATCTCTCTCAAAACCAAAAAAGGTTAGGGAAAAGATATCCAAAAAAACAAAAATCACGACCCAAAACCACACACATGGAAAAGCCTCGGGTCATGGGCAATTGTTACACAGCGGTGAACGCCCCTAGTATCGAACAAAACATCCAAAAAAAAGGGGATGGGAGCAGAACGCACACCCTGACGGAGAGTGAGGAGAGAGGTGGTCCCTTAATGTTGCTTCAACTGAAACCACGGGGGGCCTGAGTTAAGAGGGAAGTACATGTTCATTGGTAAACAAAAAATCAAATAGAAAAGAAAAAAAAAGGAATTTGAATGCTAGCTAAATGGTGGGGGAGTGGAGGAAAAATGCCAGCAACCCAAATCTACTAATAAAAAGAAGAAGGGATCATCCGCTCGGTCTTCCCGTTTTTCAAATCCAAAGCGGCAAACCTTAACAAAAGTTCCGAGATCAGCGTGAAAGGCAAGTCCAGATCTAACCAAAGGAGCTTGGGAGAGACCAAAAGACGCCCGCAATAGGCCAAAAAAGGGGGGCCTCTCGATGGTTGAGATTTAAACATTTGGTAATGCAACCGCGGACACCCTTAAAACGCTCAGTAGGAGAGGCAATTGGCGTTTGGGGGGGACGAAAAAGAGATTGCCCTAGTAGAAGTGCCCTGATTCGGGAGTCAAAAACAACAAAAAAAACAGAAGGGAAAAGGCAGGACCCATTGAGGGAAGTGGCCACTGGGTTTGATTCTTCCGGGACAGGGGGGGAGGAGAGACAGAACACTCAATGGGGGGGGAAAAGTGATTCAATGGTTCCGGGTGGGCAGCGGCGGTCGGTCAAAGCGTCTTAAAAATCGCACGGGGAAAAGGGCGGAAACGGTTGGCACCTTCAGGGAAAGGTCCCTCACCAAGCGGCGATATCCGAAATAAGAATCGGAAATGCGAGTCCGAATACGGGTCATCCCAGAAGGTTAAACCAGAAACCAAAGTTGGATCAACGCGGACTCTTGAACGGAAGTGACCGAATGGAAAAATGATCAGATGGGGAAGGAAGGAATCAGCCGCCCACTATTCGCAGCAATGGAAAAAACCCTCTAGAGTGCCCACAAAGCAACTTTCGCTGCCAGCAGTGAGACCAGGAAAAGCTGGTGTGTGAAAGAGGGGGAAACATTTAAAAAGTACCAGCAGGTGGGAGTCCGTAGCCGGCGGCAGCTAGACCCCTAAAAATAGCGGCAAGGTTCTACTTGCAAAGGTCCGTAAAAAAGTCACAACCAGCGGGCATCACCCCTATAGATCGGAAAAAGACTGGGAAATACAAAGCGATCGTTCTATCCAGAAGGCTCACAAACAAATCTGAACAGAGGCAAATTCGATATAGTGAACAGGGAAAACGGCAGCGCAAAAATCGGCTGATCAACGATGGGGAAACGAAGATGAAGGTGAAAAGCAACTTCACTTTAAAAGAAAACTAAAACGACGGGCACCTGTCCACATGAAGAGCAAACTCAAACAAAAAATGGGGGGGTGAAGTTGAAAGGGGACATAGAAAACGTTTCTTCTGGGGGAGAGCGACAAAGCGGGGAACGACCAAACGAAGGAAAGCTTCAAGTTCACAGGGCAAACTTCTGGCCAATAAGAGGGGACAAACATTCCGCCCCATCCCCATACTCCAGGGGGGCGAAAAAAGACTCCTGGGTCACCAGGGCAAAAGGTTCAAAAGAGTTATGGCTCGGACACGGGGGAGGGAAGCCATCGCTCAAAAGGGACCTGTGGGATCCTTAAAGTGACTCGTCGCCAAAAAAAAGAGAGGAGAACCAAGAGCAATGAAAAAAGGAAGAAACCGGAGGTGAACGTAAAAATCAGCAATTCGCGCCTAAGCCCGAAACCGCACTGGGAAAATTCGCCGACCGCTTAGAGGGTGAGGATGGTCTTCGCGCTTATTTCCTTCTAATCAGGAGGTAAACTGGGAACTAAGAGTCGTAGCGCCGATTGGGTGACGATCAGAAAAAAAGAGAACATGTCATAAAACGACCTCCCAATTGGTTGGGGGTGGACTTAGCGGCCGGCGGGGGACATAGGAAACGAAAATGAAAAGAAAGTGAAATTAAGGTTGTCATCTAAGATCGTTAAAGACGGGTTTGATCGCCGGGCGAGTCCCGGAAATTTCACTTGGATTCGATTGCACTATTCGGGACTTTAATGGTTTTAGAGGACGGAGCGAGAACTCGTAAGTGTATGACGTAATTGCAAGGGGATTGAAATAGGTGTGAAGGGCCATGGGGTGGAGATCGGACAAGACCATGCGGGACCCGGAATCCAAGCTTGCAGTGGGAGATAGGCGGACCCAGAGGCAGGTACGCAATGCGGAGGAAGAGAGGGGAACTCAAGTCACACATCTGGGGTTAAGGAACTGGGGGAGTCCAGCACCTTGCGGAATTGAAACTCGGAGGGGCGTTGAAAGCTGAAGAATAGGGGCGTCTTTATTCCACCTCATGAACTTCAATAAGGTCTGCGGAATTGAGCCAACAGTGGGATGTTCAAAGTGGGCTGAAAGAGGTGGAGGAGCAACCGTACTTAGGTCGAATTGGGAGGAGGAAGGGTAGGATCACAAAGCACGGTGGTGAGCGCTGACATAGAAAAGGTGACCACAAGTCCCGCCGGTCGGCCGGCAGGAGTCAAGACGAAAAAGAACAGAACGCAAACGAACATGGGCTATGAATCGTAGGTAAGGGGGTGCGTAAAAACGGCCTCCGAGACGCCATAAAAAGGCAAAAGCAACCCGAAAATTACGAGAATGTGTAAGAACCTTTGAGATGACGAGAAGAGATCCCGACCGAGTGGCACGGCAAGCAAACAAGGAGCAGGGGCGTCAACACACCACGCCAAAGAACAAAAGGGACTATCTGGAAGCGGTGCCGAAAGGAACCAACTGGAAACAGATCAACCATAGAGAGTAGCCAAAACCGGTTGGAAACCTATTGTTGCGGGACGGAGAAGGGAAAGAGAAAAACTCCGCAGATGCGGGTGACAAAGATCTAATTGGAACCCGCTAGTAGGAAAAGGGGCGGCGATGTAAAACGCTGGTAGTTTAGAAAAAGAAGACCGTCGCGGGGAATCGGCGTGGGGATTAGAAGAAGGGGGGGCGTACGAACGAAACAACCATGGGCAGCGAAAATCAAACCAAACATGGTGGGGGAAAATGGATCGGTTTTTAACTTGAGTGACTCGAAAAACACGACAAAATGCCAATGAAACTAATCACGCGGCCACACAATTGGGAGGAGGAGCCTCACTCAAAACCAGACGATCGAAAGCAGGGAGAACGCCGGGGGACTAAGGAACCGACCAGACAAGGATTGGGGGGGATGGTGTCACGTTCAAAAGGGAAATTCACACCCGGGTGAGAAAAACATACCGTGAAAGTCGGAATGGAGGGGGGGTCGGGGGAGCGGTCACGAAGGCATCCTCGAAAAAAAAACACAAACGGGGAGAAGAATAGTCCAGCGGCCCCGCACTCACCGCACAACAAGACAGTCGACCCCTAACTCCTGAAGGGAAAACCAACAGGAACAAGACACGTATCGAATACACATCCAAAGAAGGGATGGGCCGGAAGAAGAAGCCCCGCCGCTGCTTCGATCTTCTGGAGATGCGTCAAGAAAAAAAAGTGGTGTTTGGGGGCCGCGTGCGAGGGAAGTCAGGGGGCATGGAGCTACCAGAAGAGGGAAAACAACTCCATTCAACAAGGAGTGATGATAAGGGAGAAAAAAAAAAGGGGGGGGGCTTAAGAAAAAAGAAATACCCACCACTAAAGGATCGACGGTATGTACAGGGAATACCAAAAACAGCGGGCAAACATCCAGAAAAGAAAGACAGTTTCAAGGTCCTCTGGGGAGAAAAGGTAGAAGAGTTTACCCGAAGAAATAGGGGGGGAGTGCCCTGAGCAAAGGGATGTTGGACCAACAAAACGAAATCGATGGTGTGGCCGGAGGACAGTTGGAGGTTCCTGAATTACCAGGCCAGACCTGAAGTATTACGAAGGGCCGGGTGTGGACTCGGGGACCAGTTCTGCCGCGTGCGGGATATGAGTCAATTCTCAAACCAAGCCAAAAGGCCTGTAACCAGGTATCGTAAGGGAAGGGGCTTATTTGGGTTTCGGCGTCAAGCGCGGCAAGAGAAAGCACAAAAGGCACTTGTCCTATAGAGGGCCGGTGGCAGAGTCGGGAGGAGCTATGCGGAAATATCGCAACGACAATGGGGGACGGGTGGGGAACTAAAGGGACCGCTTAGCACCACCGGCGGCGATAGGAAAAAAGTAGTCGCAAGATTCAAAACGAATTAAAAAGGAGGCACAAGGATCGCTTTACCCACGGGGAATCAACGCGGCTCTGGCGATGTGAACTGTAAGGAAAAACCGAGTGAAAAGAAATGCAGGGGGCATCCCGCAACAAAAGTGAGAAGAGGAAACAGCCTGCGTCCCTCATAAACGGGCAGGGAAGCAATGGAACTAAAAAAGGACACAGAAGGTGTGAAGGGCCAGCGGTCAGCCGTACCGATGCGTCCGTAAAGACCGAAACAGAGGACCCAGAGGAAAGGAGGAAACTGAATCGCAGGCAAAAAAGCCACTAAAGAACGGCAAACACTATGGCATAGCAGGGCGACGACGTCATAAAAAAAGGAGAGGGAATGGGACAATAACTCAACCAACCATAGGCGCGGGGAAAAGAAAAAAACGAGGGGCAATAATATAATTGAACTTGAAAACGCTCGAAAAATCAATCAACGATTTACGAGCTCAAGGAAACAGGAAAAGGAAACTGAACAGCAAAAACATGCACACTGTGAAAAAGGATGCCAAGTACAGGAGAGCCGGGCACCAATTTTGAAAAAGGGGGCAGAAAGGCGGCTGCTGGGAGGAAAGAAAATCTGCACGACCCCTAAAAACCTTCTAGAAGGGAAAAGGGGTACAAGCATCGGAAGGCCAAAAAAAAAACTGCCGTAACCAAAAGACCGAACATAGAATACGGTCGCGTCCTACTTGGGAAGGGCGTGTTTGCGGGCGTGTGCTAGCAAGATTGCCGGAAGAGATCACCTGGGATCCTTATTGGAACAGAAAAAAGAACGGGAAAAAAAAAAGAGGATAGGAAAAGAGAGAATTGAACAGGATAAAAAGAAGCTGTAGAAAATCAGCACACATTACGAAAAGACTCAAAAAAACACTGTTGAAGGAGGGTGGGAGAAGGGAAGCTAGAATGAAAAAAAAACTCTGGGGGGCAGGAAAAAGTGGTCAGGACGAATCTGCTTGACTGGGCAATGGGAGCCACAACTAGGAGGAGGCCAAAGGGTGACGATAAGACAAAAAAAGGCATTAAAAAACCGGACCTTCACAACATGGG
>Ga0179593_1520067_pt1 | contig 10323 bp, 15 predicted proteins | sample CZODoug2_1_08_16_FD_185931 | JGI IMG/M metagenome (GOLD analysis project Ga0179593, IMG submission 185931) | Vadose zone soil fungal communities from Angelo Coast Range Reserve, California, USA - CZODoug2_1_08_16fungal (PacBio error correction) | ecosystem: Environmental > Terrestrial > Soil >...
TGGAGGACCGTCACCAGAAAAAATCAGCATGGCTGGCGATTGAATGGGGAGAAGGAAGGATCTGAAAAAAAGTGGTTTCTCCATAGCCAAGAGTACGAAAAAGAAGGGACCCAGTAACAGAGGGGAAGGGGTTTGGCGTATGGGTCTTACAGCTCTGATTCATGGTTGTTCAAAAAGAAAAAAAAGCGGAGTCTGAAGAAAGGGGACCATTCCTCTTCTTTCCTGAAAAAAAAGGGGGAAACGACTCAAATTAACCCGGAAACGCCGCGTAAAAGAAGGCGCAATCCACAATCATCGAGACCTGTCCCGGAAAAAAGTGGACAGCAAACCGCCGCCAGCCGCTGCCCTCAAAGGACTGGCCCGGCTGGGTGGCATTATGGTTGAGGAAAAGGGAACTACGACGAGGCCACGATCGAAACGCCTATGGTGGAGTTGAAAAGGAAAGAAACGCGTTATCCGTCCTCGAAGGTTCAAGAATCGGTGAGAAGGGGACGGAAACGGGAATCAAAACGGAAGCGCCCGATAGGAGGCCATTTCCACTGCAACGCAGCGAATCTACGCAAAGGAAGGGCGGGAGCGACGGGGCGCATTTGCAGGGAAAAAAGACGCGCCCTCAGATCGCTACGCCGGCAGACCGATACGAGTCCGGGAAAAAAAAAGGAAATCATCCCTTTACCGTCAAAAAAGGGCCGTTTGTTCTGCCCAGAAAAAAGAGGGAGCTCGCGGGAGAGTGTCCCCGCCGGAGAAAGGCGGCCTCCCGTCTTCAAACCGGAAAGGGCTGAGCCTCTGAGGGAGCGCCTGCTTCAATCTGTACGCCGAAAAAAGGGAGAGTGGAGTCTCGGCAAAAAACGACCGAAAGGCTAGGCCCCTAAGAAAGCCGCTCCGCGACCAAGGGAGGGAGAACCAATTGGAATCTACATTAACAAAAAAAAAAAAGCTACTGAAAACACAGGAATCGAAGAGTCGTGGGGAGGCCAATGCTACTTTTCCATCAGGGAGGGTCCACGTGGGAAATGGACTCTGTCGCGAAAGAAATCGATCTGGAGGGCTAGGAAGCGACCGGAAAAAAAGTTTCATCCGCTTTCCGAGAAAGGGGAAAAGGGCCTGCGCAAAAAAAAAAAGTCGGCAACGTCCATCGCGAAGAAAGAAGAATAGAGACGGAAAGATACTGCGCTGGGGGGCCTGATCAAGTGTCAAGAAAAAAAAACGACCTATACGTAAGGAATTCAGAGGGAATCGAGGAGGTCGCAAACAAAGAGGTCCCTTACCGATGACTCGTCCTTACCGAGGGGGAAAGGAGGGACAGCTACAGAGGAAGTCACAAATCCGAACGCCACCATAAGGAAGGGGGAAACCTGATTCTGAAGCACCCGAAGTAAGGGCAGAAGATGGAAAGACTCGCCAGCGAGGGCGCCGGAAAGATACCCGCGGTCCGAAAAAGGGGGAAAAGCCTATAATCGAGATTCTCGAAAAGGAAAAGAAGCAACATTCTCTACTGCCTGCAGCTCGGAGGAAAAGACGGGAAGGCAGCTCCGAAAACGCCATCAATTATTTCTCTGAACGAACTGAAGATAGGGAAGAATTCACTGCACAAAAGACATAGGCGGCGGAAGCATCTTTCACCTAAGCGGAGAATGACGCCACAAAGGGTGTTTTATCGCATCAAGTGAAGCAGACGAGGACTTGCAGAGAAAATGAGGGAGCTAGGGAAGAACATCGCCGAAAAAGAGGAGGGGGGTTCGGAATGAAAGATTTATCCATTCAAAGGTCACCAACAGAAGGAGTAACCAGAGACCAAAAGGGGGATCGATTTTTCGACGGTCAAAACGAGCGCAGGAGATAAAAAACGAGGGGGTCTGCAGCGAAAGAAGACATATGTTCAATCTTTGTTTAGATGGAAGCCCTGGCGAAAAAAAGGGTGACGGAAGAGAACGACGACTATTGCACAGGAGGAGGAGCTGGAACCATCGGGGAACTGAAGATATTGTATTTCGGCACGAGAAAAAACTGCCGTACATCTGGCCATCGGCCAATGGGGGAAAAATCCCCTCCATGAAGGAAGAAGTTAGGCGCGTCGCGCAACGCGTTGCAGAGAAAAAAAAAGGGCAAAAATCGGATCGCTTCGTGAAAGCCCCCTGAAAAAAAAAGGACTCGAGACAACTTTTCAGCAAGAATAAGAGGAGGGGAAAGTACGGGGGGCGCCTATGAAAGATTCACACCCGTTGAGGAAAAAAAGGTGTGTGAAAGGTCGGCTGCATTATGCGGTGGTGGGGGGGGAAGGGCTACACTGCCAACACGAAGGAGGAATACGAAAAAAGGAATCGCATCTCACGGGACTGAAAAAGGAGGTCTAAGGCCGAATTGGGCGAAGGGGAAGCGGTGAAAGCGAGGAGAAAAAACTGCTATTCCTATCTCGAGGATAAAGCAAAAAAAAACGGAGGGATATACCTCTATATAGAAACGTTTGAGCTCTTGTGGACAGTAGAAGCGCTTAAAAAGGACAAGCGTCATGCGCTTCCGGAAAAAAAGGAGGAAAGAAAGGCGAGGAAAAACAAAAAATTTCTTATTCATTTACAAAGGGGGGAAGGGTCGCCGGGGTGAAAGCGATCCAAAAAAAAAAACGTGGTGTCGCCGAACAGGGGGGGAGAAGAAAAGGGGGCTTAAACTCGTCGATATATTCAAAAGGGGGGAAAGGTCGTGAAAACCAGGAGGAAAGGGGGGGAAGGGGGGGTCATCCCGGGCCCGAAGCTATAGGGAAAAGGCATTGATTGTTCGTGCGAGAAAGGGGAGGAGTAAGGCGCTCTCAAAAAGGGAAAGATGGGAAACACTTGTCCTATTCTCAGAGGGGGTTGAAACAAAGGGGTGCACAGTAAGAAAATGTTTTCCAGCTCCTCAGGGAAGAGAGGGGAGGGCAATAGGCGAGAAAGGGGCTCCCAGTAAGATCTTTTCGTCAAAAAATCAAGGCTCAGATAAACCATATGAAAGAGAAAAGACGTCACGGAGGCCTGCAGCCCGAGGAAAAGCGCTCTGTTTGACCGATCTATAGAAAGCAGAGAAAAGGGGGGGTTTGGGAAAAAAAGGGTACCTCTTCTTGGGCAAGGAGGAGGGAGCCAGCTTGGGGAAAAAAGGAGTACAACCCGCAAGGGGGAGAGCGGCGATGGCCAGCTCCCTATCAATGGGGGCGGCAACTTCGCGAAGAGCAGCCGCTCTTTATGCAGAGGAAAAGATGTCAATCAAGGGTGTAGTTAACGATTCGAAAAGGGGGGAAAAAAGGGCCTTATTCGATGCCGAGTAAATATGGGTGAGGACAGTCTCCATGAAGCAGTTAGCGTACACATTCGCAAAAAAGGGAAAGAAAAACGGCGATGTTCCTGGAGCTGACGGAAGGGGAAAGAACTGCGCAAAGGGGGGAGGGGAATACTTTAGCATGGCCGTACGGGAGAAAGAGGAAGGCCGAAGGGAATCTCGCCCGCGAGGAGTCCGGCGTCCCTCGCGGGGAAAAAACCGAAAAAAAATTCGTCCTTGTAACGGCGTAGCGCGAAGAGGAAGAAAGAAGGTGAATGAAAAAAAGCCACGGATGAAAAACGTCCCTCCTTGGGGAAAGAGCATCCTTGAATCCGTTGCAACACCATGGGGGGGGGGTTGGGGGGGGGGTGTTTGGGGGGGGGGGTGGGGGGGGGGGGGGGGGGGGTGGGGGTGGGGGGGGGGGGGGGGGGGGGGGGGGGGGGGGGGGGGGGGTTTGGGGGGGGGGGGGGGTTTTTGTGGGTGGTGTGGGGGGGGGGGGGGGGGTTTGGGGGGGGGGGGGGTGGTTTGGGTGGTTTTGGGGTTTTTTTTTTTTTGGGGAATTTTTTGGTGGGGGGGGTTTTTTTTTTTTGGGGTGTTTAGTGGGGGGGGGTGGAGTATGTGTTGGTTTTTGTGTGGGGGGGGGGGGGGGGGAGGAGCGGGGACGGGAAGTCCTAGAGCTATCAGTTCCTGTTGGGGAAGGAAGGAGAGACGAACCTAATTCAGAAAGGGAAAGACATCTGTAAAAAACGATTCTTGCAGGGAGAATCGCTTCGTATCGATTGAAGGGAGCCGCGAGGTCCGTAAGAAAAAAAAAAAAAAAGGGGAATCGTCTATGTTGCGCCTGAGAGCGTTAGGCTGACTGTTAGGGGGAACCCTAGCCAAAAAAACTCGGCAGAGGGGGACTCTCTCCTATTAAAAAAAGGAGAAAACTTTACCCAGCAGAGGTAAAAGAGAGGTGCCCCATGCTTCAAAAAGGAAGCTCTATCTTCAAAGGAGGGGAAGAAGCTTGGCAAGGGGGGGTCGCTTCGCACCATACAAAGGGGATGAAAGGAGAAGTGACCGGGGTGAAGAATTCGTGAATTAAGAGCCCTTTCAGGAGCCTGCGGTACGGAGAAGGGCGGAGAATAAAGGAAAGGGAGAGGTCCTGCACCTCGAGGCCTCGCTCAGAGGCGTGAAGAAAAAAAAGGGGGGGAGGGACAATCGAGGTCCTAAAAGAGGGGACAGCCATCGTCGCTCGGAGAAAGAAAAAAAACGGCCCTTCAAAGAAGGATAATGGATGATTCACGGGAAAAGGGAGGGGGTCCGCTTACAAGCTTTTTCAAAAGTGAGGAAAAGTGCATCGACCATCACGTGCCAAAAAGGAGAGGATCTATCTCCAGGGGAAAAAAGAGGATCGGCTTCTATTCGCGCGTGAAAAAGAAAAAAAGAGAAAAAAGGAAGTATGGAGGGACGATTCCCGCTCTAAGAAGGGGGAAACCGCCGTCGGGGAGTAAGGGAAACGCATCCCAGCGAGGAAAAAAAACTCAATCGATCCTTTGGGGGGAGAACAAAGGGGATAGAAAGAAAGAGGGAAAAACCGTGGCGAACGAAAGGGTCGCGGGCATCGGATTGAGAGGAGGGCGCCGACAGTTCTCGGGAAGAGGGGAAGGGGGACCTTGCTCCGGGATACGTCCTTTGCTCCGAGTGAAGAAGCAGAAGGGTCAGTCGATGAGGCAAAAGGAAGGGGAAATCAGGGACCTGCAAAACATCCGATTAGGACAGATCTTAACGCTATGAGAAAAAAAAGAAAAGAGAACATCCTCGAAAAAAGGCATCGTGCCCGTCCGTTCTCTGGGAGGTTGGCTCTGAAGGTCCACAAGGGCTGGGAAAGTCTCACAAAGCAGGAACAGCATCGAAGAAAAAAGAGAAGCGCTGCCTTGTGCCGGTCCTCAGGACGGATCTAAAAAAAAACGGAGGAGGAAGGTAAATTAGAATCAAAAGGGGAAAAAGCCGATCTTATTTAGCTTCATCAATTTGCAAAAGAGGGTAGGGTCTAAGTGGCAGAATGCGGACGAGGAAACTTGGAACAGAGCCAGAGTACGAGAAACCCCATTAAAAAGAGTGAGTGAGGGGGTAAGGGGAGAAAGTTCTGTACGGAAGGGAAATGGTTTTCAAGACCCTTTCTCGGAAAGAAGAAATGAGGGGCCAGGAAGAGGACTTCTCACGGGTTTCGATCTCAGAAACAAGGAGTACTTGCCGGGCACATCCCCGGAGCAAAGGGAAAGAAAAGAGGGAAAAGTCGGCGGCCGGAAAAAAAAAGCCGAGGGAAACTCCGAAAGGCGGAAAAAGAGGGGGAAGTCTGGGGTATCGACAGACCACCCATTTTGGAAGAAAAAACTTGCGGCGCGGCCTATGGGGGGCGGAAGGAATGGGGCAATAAGAAAATCTTCTGTTTGTCAAGGGAGCGGAGGAAAGGGAGGAGCGCGGGGAAGAAAATGCTCAAGAGGGTGCCGCGCAAGAAAAGACGCCGACTCCGTCGTGAGCAAGAAGGGAAGCGCTAGGAAAAAACGTTCTGGGTCGATTCAAAAGAGATGAACGCGGCACGGGCCGTGCAAACTACCGGGCGCCGGGAAGAAAAGAGCGGGCGCGGACGGCCGTTTCTGCCCAGGAGGAGAAAGCTTGAAGGAAAGGGAAAAGTCAAAGGAAGGGGACACCTCTAGAATCTTGGGGAGAAAAGTCTCTAGGAGAAGCCTGCCACATTGGAGGGAAAAGAGAGACCTCGCCGGCGGCAAGCTGGAAGAAGGGAGCAGAGTGTATTCGAGAAAGAAAGCCCGCTTCCATGGCTATGAAGAAGATCCTCTTGAGAGAACCCAGAACATTTACTTGAAAAAAAATGTGCTCGCGACATGACAGACAGAAGGGAAAAGCGAAAAAAAAAGAACATATCGAATATTCGGGGGAAAAGGGTGAAGCCGGGGTAAAGGGGGGGGGGGACAAAGATGCAGCACGTGGTTATCAGGCCAAAAGAAGAGCGAAATCTATCTGTACGAGGGGGAAGAGAGACCCGCGATAAAAAGGAAACTCTTTTCCGATATTGGGAAAGCCTGCTAAATCGCAACAGACCTTCGGCACGGAAAGAAGGAGAACGCCGCGGTGTTCGAGACAACGCCTCGGTGGTCAGGAGAAAGGGACGGTATTCGTAGGAGGGGCCGCGGAAAGGGACCAAAGAAGTTTATGTCTCTTAAAAGAGGACGGACCGCAGTCGTGTTGTGCAAAGGAGGAGGACATCGAAAAGGAGGGAAAAAACTTCGACGCACCATAAAAAATTCGAAGAAAGTAAAAACCTTATCAAAACGAGCGCTAAAGCAGAAGGGAAAAAGGGGGAAGCTCGCCAGCGAGAGAAAAGGGGGGACGAACCGCAAAAAGGCCACGTTCGGCCTCTTAGGAGGGGAAAGGGAAGAGCCCTGCTCAGAAAGAAAAACTAAGCAAGCAGAGAGTCCTGCATCCAGGGAAAAAAAAAAAAACGGTGAAAGACTCCATCCGAAGGAAAAGGAAACTGAAGTCAGGAGGAAAAAAAGAAATCCGACTCTTCGAGAGGGGAGAGGACTACTACTGCAGCGGAAAAAAATTAAAGGGGTCGATTAACTACAAAAAAAAAGATGTGTGTATCGCATCAAGAGCGTTGAAGGAGAGGGGCGTCATCCAGGAAAAAAAGGCGAGTCTCTTGCTCCAGAGGACTCGGAAGCAAAAGCGTGTGGGACGACATCCTGGGAGGGATCAGTTCAAGGTCACCTGCGCCCCGGGAAAAAAAAAGGAAGAATTGAAGAAAAAAAAGGTTGTTCTACCAGGGGAGGAGGAGAGGGCAAGAAAAGGGGTAGGGGCAAGACGGCTGCATGCCGCGCCGGGGGAAAAGGAATTAATCTTGGTTAAGGGAGCCTGAAGAAATGGCGTGAAACTCTCTCCGGAAGAGCGAAAAAAAGATTAAAAAGAAAAGATCCAAGAAATAGATCGGGTTCAAGGAGAAAGGACATGCTAGCGATTTTAGAGGTCTCCGGGGGTAAAAAAAGAGGGGAAGCGCCAATTGTTTGAAAAAAAGAAAGGAAGGCTGTTATATGCTTAAAAGGGGGGAGATGCCTACAATCAATGAGGAAACTCAAATTCGCTTCTGTTCGAAAAAACACTCTCGAGTTGCAACAAAAAGAAACGGGAGAGAAAAAAAGACTCTTTTCCTTGTGTGCAGAAAGGGAGATCTGAAACCTGTTCTTAGAACCTCTGGCACTTCGGAAAGAAGGGGGGGATGGGAGGGAGCACTTCCCAACATTTCTCGTAAAAGGAAAAAAACGTATTTGAGGTGGACAGCGCATCGAAAACGGGAAAGGCGTGCAGGAATTCCGGAGGGGGGCTAAAAAAGGAGAGCGCTACGCTAACTATCAGAGGACGATATCTAGTTAGACGAAGGGGAAAGATCGCAAAAAAACGGAAGAGGATTAAAAGGAGAGGATAGCCGTTTGTAGCTCGTTGGGGGGAAAGGGAAGGAACACCGGAAAGTGTCATGCTGCCCTGAGGGAAAGGACCAGGGGAGGACAATGACTCATCCGGTGGAGGGGGAAGAGCGAGCCACCTTTTAGGAAAACTTGACGATGGAAGAGGAAAAAAAAAACCGCCTTCCTTCAAGGAAAAGGGGGGGGTTTTCTCCGGAAAGGGGGGGGAAAAAACCAAGGACTTGTAGGGGGGGAAAAAAGAGGAGGCTGCCCCCGGGTTCAATTCGGAGGGGGGAGAGGGGGTCGCAAAAGGGAAAAGAATCGATTTTTCGTCGGAATCGAGAAGAGAAACGAGGTTTTTTTTGGGGTGGAAAAAAAAGGGCTCTCTGAACAAAAGCGTGAATGTGGCATGATGGGGAAAAGGTCCGGCAGTGATTGAAACCGGAGGGGGAAAGTCGCTAGAAAAAGTGTTTCCCTCTCCGAAAAAGAGGAGGCTGCATAGAAAAATAAGATAACAGGTCGGAAAGACCGCCAGGCGCGAAATTCATGAGGAACCCTCTGCAGCGCAAGTGAGAGGAAAAAGAAAAAAGTCTTTTTATCACTCCACCAGGCTGGAAAGCAAGAGAGGGAGGGGGTCGACAAAAGAAAACGTGGGGGGCCAGGATTCCGGGGCAGGGGGGAATCGTCTGGTGCTGCCGAGAAGCAGCTGGGGAAAAAGCTAAACACCAGCAAGGGGGGCTTAGATTGCTCCCTTACGAAAAGAAAAAAAGGTTCTGCACAAGAGTAGCACACGAGAGGGGGACGCATACACCACATATAGATGCATTCAAGGTGTAGGACTAAAGGAGAAAGTTGTTGGAAAAAGAGTCGATCCGAAAGGGGGGAGGTGTATGGGAGGAAGAAAATTAGCTTCATTTCTTCGAAGAGAAAAGTCTTGAGGGCGTCTGTCAAACCACGCATTGGAGGACTCCATATGGCATTGGAAAAAAAAGGCGAGCATGTTGCGATCCTGAGGAACAGGTCGAGGGAGCGGATGAATAGGCCTGAAAGGAAAAGACGAAAGCGGTAAAGCGACATCGAAAGGAAAACGCGCTGGCTAGCAGGGAAAAAAAAAGAGCGGCCGTACGCGTATGTCGCTCGGCGAAAAGGGAGGGGGAAGGGCTAATTCCTCAACAAAAAAACAAGGGGGAGTCCTAGCTTTTTTGCCAGAAAAAAAGTAGGGGGGGAGGCTGTTCATAAGGAATAAAGGCAACACCACTATGCCGGTTAAAGGGAGAAAGGAATCCCCGCCGGCAGTTCCGTGGAAAAGGAAAAAAGAAAGCCAGATTCCTGACCGAAAAAAGCGTTGGCTGATTTCCCTTGATAAAAAAGGAGAGGGAGGGGAGCGTTCTCCCCGAGTGGACCGTAAAATATTCATGCTCAAGGGGGGCGCGAGAATAGCGGAAGGGAAGACAGGTCGCGGGCCCGGTAACAAAAAGAGGGGGGAAGAGCGCTTACGGGGACGCGCAGAGTAAAAGGAAAGGTGCGGGATAACGTGACCCGCAATAGGGGAAGGAAAAAAACAGGCTTCCACCTGGTACAGTTCCAAAGAGAGGGAAGTCCATGAGGAGGAAGGGAAAAGGTGTTGTTCTTTCCAAAAAGAAAGGGGGGAGGCCATTCAAAATGAAAACCTGGGAAGCAGGCTGAGAAAAAAAGGAAAAGGGCCGCGGGCGATGGGCCGCCAGAAGGGAAAAGGAAAAGCTCCAGAAAGAAAGAAAGAAGGGCCTTGCGATGCCTGCACAAAGCGTATGACGGAGGACGACCTTATCCGAACTGCGAAAAGGAAAGCCCGGGAAAGAAAGCCAGCGGCGCTCTAGCTCGGGCAAAAAAGCCGTCCGCGTCCTAGATTGGGTGAGGAACACGTGCTCCTGGGACGTCTGATGGGTGGGGGAAGGCCGGACGTTCGTATAGAGCATAAAGGGCGTGGTTCCCTAAAAAAAGGAAAGAAAAAAAGGTTTGCTCACGGAAGAAGGAGGGAGGATTCGCGGCGTTAAATTGGAGGAAGAGGGGAAGGGACTGTTGGCCTCGGCTGGGAGAAAAAAGAAGAAAAAAATCCTGGGCGGATCCACGTCCTTTAAAAAAGGGCCGGAAAGAAAAAGGCCCCAGCAGCGAAGCATCACCCTAGAAAGAAGGGGAAAAAAGTCGTAGGCGACAAGGGAGGGAAAACCTAATGCACCCAGCCTTTTCGAAAGAGGGAAGGAGGAAGTCGGCCGGGTGGGGGGCAAATTTCCCACAAGCCTCTATTTATGGAAAGGGATGTGCCGCCTGCAAGTACGAAGGGAAGGAAAAGGATATCGAAGGGAAGAGGGGGACCAGAAGAGGGGCCTGTCCAGCAGTTCCTGCAAGGAGGGAGTCTTGAACAAAAAGAGTAACTGATGCAACTCCATCCGCTAAAGAAAGAGGGGGCAGCGGCAGTCCTTTCAAAAGAGAAAAAGGGAGGAGGGGACACAAAAGGAAAAGAAAAGAAGGGAATCTTCACTTCTACCATCATCAACAGAAAGAAGGAGAGGAGAAATGCCTCGAGGAAGGGGGGAGAAGG
>Ga0179593_1626690_pt1 | contig 10323 bp, 11 predicted proteins | sample CZODoug2_1_08_16_FD_185931 | JGI IMG/M metagenome (GOLD analysis project Ga0179593, IMG submission 185931) | Vadose zone soil fungal communities from Angelo Coast Range Reserve, California, USA - CZODoug2_1_08_16fungal (PacBio error correction) | ecosystem: Environmental > Terrestrial > Soil >...
AAGAACAGGCTCTTCTGGTCGTTCCAAAACAGAATTGCAGGTCAAACACCCCGGGGTGGGTTCCTTTGCTAAGAGACAGAAAGGCCCCAGACGCCAGGGCGAAAGACGAACCCCCTCGTCGAAAAAAAAAAGCAGAAAGTAACTCTCAAGTGGCAAGCACCGTACGCCTGAACTGCGTGAAAAACATCGTCAATCCGGAGGCGACCGAGTCCCACCCTCTCTGCCGGAGATGAAATCGAAAAGGTAGACGGAAAAGAAGACGCGAAGCGGAAGAAGGGGACGAGCATTGCGAGGACAGCGCCAATCAGAAGGGCTTCGTTGGGACTTTTAAAAAATGCCAAAGCAAAGACATAAGCCTCCAAAGGGGCCGATAGTTTCCTACACTGGAGGGGGTCCGCTGCAATCCAAAAGGGACACTGAGGGCAGGTACAGAAACAATTACCGAGGATAGGAGACCAAATACCAAGGGGGAGACTCGAAAAAAGAGTCTCATCTCTAGAAGCTAAAAAGGAAACGAACGGCCGAACCCGCAGGAACTTCTGAAGAGGGACAAAGAAGGGGAAGCGACCAAAAACCCCAGAGCCCGCCGCGCCATAACACCTCTACCTCCAAAGAAGTCTAAAAACTGATCTTAATTTACTTGAGGACAAAAAGTCAACAAAACCTCATTGCACGTCGAGAAAAAAAATCCTCCAATCGTCTAGCGGAGATCACCTGATACGGAAAAAGAGGATACCTCATTAATCGAGGTAGGTCGTCACGTCTGCGCCGCTCGAAAGAAGGGCGCGAAGTCTCCAAGTGGAAAGGGGGAAGAGGCTAGATCGATACCGGCCAGAAGAAACCGAGGTCCTAACAGACCTTAAAGGAAACACTCGATTGTTCGCGAAGGGGGAACCAGGGCTCTCAAGACTGTAAAAGCGAGCCAGCCGAAGGGGGGACTTCCCAAACATTCAACGTCGGCACATCGCACTAGGAAAAAGTCCCCTGTACCACCCTCTCGTATCCTAATACTTGCAGTCAGGAAGAATAGAGGTATCCAGAAGTTTATTCGGGGATTTCGCAAGGATTGCCTTCTTTAGTTACGCTCAATTAGCATCCTGTCCAAGGGGGCACGCCGACCCTAAGGAAGCATGAATTAGAAGAAAGGTACTCCCCTAGCGGGGGGGCTTTAAGTTTCAAAGGACGACCGAACAAGAATCAACAGGCCCGCTAAGTCGAGTCCAGGAAAGCCCGGACGTACCGTATCGTAACAAAAAAAGGAACTAGAGGCTTGAGTCTCTTCTAACCAAACAATTCTCAAAAGAATGCCGTGGAGGACTCTTCATTAAAGTTGGCCACAGCAAGTTCCGAAACTGAAGGCCTCCTCCGTCGAACCTTTTAAGGTAGGGTCCGCAAGATGTCGTCTCTCAAGGAGAAAAATTGGGGGAGGGAGGGAGCTACTCGCGCAAACATGTCATTAGGGAATCCACGGCGGGAATTCGGGGGAGGACATTTCCAAAAAGCCTAAAAGGTGGGGTGGGCCAAACAATCCTAAAAATCCGGTTCCAGAGTTCGGGGAGTCGAGATTTCCTACCGGGGGGGGGGGGATGAGGCCGATGGCGAAACCTCAAAAACCGAGTAGGAGCGGAAAATTAACTCGGGGGCAGAGAAAATGGCACTCTTTCCCCTCGTAACACCAGGAATGGCGAAGGACATGGGGAGAATCGGCGAAAAAAGAGGGGTAAAATACAAATGAAAAAAAGATATTCCGCGAATGCATTTCAAGCACTAATGGCTAAGGCGGCGTTTCCAAGGATGGAAAGGAACAAAGAAAGGTAAAACAATCAGCGCCGCACGCAGACTCCTAGCAGAACAGCAGGACAAATTCTAACCGGCCAAAGCCATTACCAAAACCCCCCCCGACCGCGCGGAGGTTTAGGAAAAAGGGGAAATTGGTGGGCGACCTCAGCTAGTTTTTTGGAGACAACGCGCTCTCCGTTAGACACTATGTTTCTAACACCGCCGTGTAAGAGTTCAGGGAAGAGGACCTTTGTAGGAACCTCCTAGGGGGCTATAGAAACCTAAAACCTCAAGGGGGGCCCGAGAAACCCCGCCTAAACTGGGAAGAAATCCTAAAAACAGGTCCAAGGCACACATCATGGTTGAGAAAGGTGAACCGGTGAACGAAGCAGAAAAGGGACATCCTTCTCGCCCACAAACATCTGTGAACAACCAAAATACAACCGGGACGAGGGGTTTGGGTCTTAATCGAAGTATCAAAAGGCCGACAAAGGGAAAACGACTCCAAAATCGAGCTTCGGATAGCGAGAACCCACTACAGACCATCTCATGCCTCGAAAACGGGAAAAGGTCAAGAAGATCCAATAAAGGGGGAAAAGAAGCGGAAGAGACTGTCGGTCCCTACTATATACAAAACGAAGGGAGCTCATCCAAGACAATCCATCAGAGAAAACGAGTAGGGGAACATAGGGAGGAAAAAGGTTTGAAAGTTCAAGAGAATGCGTAAACAGTCGCGAAAAACCGTTCCGGCGACTAAAAAACGGCTATACGACGAAAAAGTCCTTGGGAGAGGGGCAAAAACAAAGGAATGATGAGGAAACTACCCCGGGGCGTAGAAAGGGCTGAATAATCCGCATCTATCGACCAACACAAAGTAAGGAGGGAGAGAAAATAATTCGAAAATTATTGGAACAAGAAAAAATCAGGGGTTCATTCGAAGGGGGAGGAAAGAATCTGCGCATTATCAAAAGGCTCTAGTCTCTCAGGGATGAAACAATAGGGAGATAACTAGGGTACGATCTAGACGGGGGTAGATTCTGGAAAACTCTTAGGTAAAAAGTGGACCATTAAGGATTGACCAATGGGTTCAGAGATCTCGGGGGGGGGAGGGGGGGGATTAAAGGTATAATGGGATACGAGGACGAAATCGATTATTCCTATTTAGGGGGGCATTTTCGGAAGAGAAAGGAATTTCCTGGGTGCCATTGGGGTATTGAGGCATCTAGAAGGGGGGAGGTTCTTTTTTGATGAAAAAATCTGAGACCGAGCACGTGGGGGGGGTACGGGCGTCTGCCTGAGCACTCGAGAGAGAAAGAAAAAGAGAGGGAGGAAGTGGGCCCGGGAAAGGGTTTTTGCCCGAGGGAAAAGGTCGAAAGTCTTCTCGGACATCAAGGTGCCAAGCATAGGGGGGGTATTATCGAGTTGAGATGAAGGAAGAGGTGACGTATTTACTTCGGGGCAGGGAGGAGGGCTGGTGACATATTGATCCAATTAAGGTATCTACAAGGGGGGGATAATGGGGGGCTAGGGGGCAGGAGTGGAAAGGCTCTAATGTCGACAAGGAGGGGGGTTCGTCCGACAAGGCCAAGGGGAGAAGGGAGTTTTAAATGGTTGGGAGGAATGGAGTAAAGAGGGAGGGAAATTTCTAGTTACAGGGGGGCGAAGAGATTTTTTAAGCGGTCTCGGTTTCCTACCCTGGTGGGAAACGAAGAGGGGAAGAACTGGTCGTCCGAACTGCAATTCGGAGATCAGGACAAGACCGGGTTTAGAAATCATACCAGGCTGGAGCTAAGAGGGGGGGACTGAGGAGCCTGAGGGGACGGGGTCCGGGGGTACTTCCGTTGATGAGGAAAATAGGGGGGGGTGGGAGAGAAACAAGGGTCGAACCTGAGAAGGCAAGTAAGAACGAAAAGGGGAACCCCCGGTACTGGGGGGGAGGGTCACGGGGAGTGAGGGGGCGGGCGGGGGGGGGGAATTGTGGACAAAAGGTGGAATGGAGAAAGAAAGCCCGGGGAGGAAGGAGAGCGGAACAGGGGTGCGAAAGCAGGATGCCAGACAAGATAAAGGGGGGGGCAGCACACAACCGGGGCAGGAACTAGGGGGAGGTCGAGGCGGAGGAGGAGATCAGTGTTAAAACGGATAGAGTGGAGCCGGCACGAAGAAAAAAGCTCAGGTGTTTGCTGAGCCTATCTGCCGGGGGGGGGGGGGGGAGCCGCGCGCGACGAACGGCGATGTGTCGTTAAAAGGGTCTAAGTAAGGGGGAGAAAAAACTCTAGGGCTGCGGGGGGGATTTGCACTTAAAAATTGCAGAGAGGGGGTTGGTATATTGAGGCCTTGTCGGTGGATGGACGTGGCTCGTCGGGAGGCGGCTAATCGCCGAAGGAAAGGCCGGCAACTACAATTCTAAGGGAAAAGAAAAACTTATCTCTCTTCTCCCCGAAAAGGGGAGGAGGCGCCCGAGCGAGGGGGGGGAAATTGGGATGAGAGAGTCGATTGAAAAAAAAAAAGGCAAAAGGTCACATACCTTCGAGATATCGCCCGGTTCGGACAGGAAGAAAAATGAATTAGAGGAGATCTTAAAGGGGAGGGATCAGATGCGGACGGTCTCGTCGAGGAAGAACGGAGCGCAAGGGGCTTGTGGAAAGGTTCAGATCACCGACCTGCGATGAAGCACGGTAAGGGGGGTTTGACCGGATCAGGGAGTGACTAAAGCTGAGAGGCCGGAGATTGTTGGGGGTAAGTATTTGCCATTGGTATCAATCCTATCCAGTTGTCTACTCTTTTTGAGGGATCTTGGGGGAAGGGGGGGGTGTGGGGTTTGTTACCTATTGGAATAAAGGGCATTCGGTTGAAGAGGGGGGACTAGATTTAAATTAACTATGTGTCAACAACTTTTTGTGGGCGTACACTCTGTCTGTTTCGGTGGGGTTCTCTTGGGGTTCTGAAGAATTGTGCTACCGGGGGGTATCGGAGCGGGCCTTCTCGTCACTATTTGGGGGGGGGGGAGGGTCTGTGGGGGGGTCAATCTGTTGGAGTGCTGTGAGGTGGGGGTGTGGGGGGGGGGGGGAGTGGTGGGGAGGGGGGGTGCAGGGGTGATTCTTCAATGGCAAGGTGTGAGAAAGGTCACCGTGTGCACTGAGGGGGGGGGGGAGGAAGGGGGAGGGGTTCTGGGTTTTACAAAAAGGATCCCTCACTTCGCGTCCAACAGAAGAGAAAGGGAAAGCGTCAGTATGGACGATTTTGTTGTTGAAGGGCGACGACCTTATGCTTAAGGGGAAGGGAGGGATTGTAAGGGAGAGTTGCGATCCTGTGCCGTGGGATCGCGCAAGGAAGGGAAAGAAACAATGGGGTGGGGAAGGGAAATGTCTGTTCTGGGGGGGTGCGTAAAACTTCAAGAAAGAAGAATGATTGACGGTAGTGTGCTGACAGTCACTCCACTGCCCGGAAGAAAAGGGGGAAAGAGACGTGAAACGACCATGGCGCGAAGCTTATACTCGAAACAACACAAAAAAAGAGAGAGCGATGGGGTAAGCTGCGGACACCGGCCTAAAATGGCCGGGGTGAACCCATCTCAACCTCCAAGAAAGCAGAGGGGGGACTGATAAACTGAAGAAGGGGACGCAACCCCCAGACAGCCCTTTAAAAACAAGGGGGGGAATGTGAAAGAAATCCTCGTAAGGAACACGGAAAAGCGCACGACGACCCCCGAGCTCGACACAGGAAAAAAGGCACAGAAAAGGGAAAGCCGGAAGCCCTGACTCGACGGAAAACCAGAAGGTCAAGAAAATCAGCACTAAAGCAAGGGAGTCCCCCCTCTCGCGGATCATAAGAGAGGAAATAGTCAGAGGAAAGACCCCTCAGCGTGCGGCTTGTCAAAACAGCGCACATTGATAGTCGCCAATCATCAGAGACTTTGCGTGGAGAAGAAAAAAAAAAAACCACCAAGCCCCAGAGCCCACCGCTGGAAGATGTGGCACATTCGCCAGGCTGCAGATCCTTCAAAGCAGGAAGCGGTGCCTGACCCGTCCTAGCGATAATTGTCGACCCCCTAATGCGTAGAGAAGACTAAAAAGGGCAACCAAAAAATCCGTCAGAATTGGGCATTGGACCCTCGCCACCCGCCCCAGCGAAAGACCCTAAGTTCGACCAGAAAAGGTTGATAGAAATTGCGGCGAAGGAAAAATCAGGGGAACGGGGGGATCCTGAAACCCGCCCCTTTAGAAAAAGGGAAAATGAAAGGGGAGTCGGGAATTCGAAGTCCCGCTAAACGCAAAAGAATTGGGTCATTAAATCCAACGAAAGTGATCTATACGCAATGCCAAAAGTGAGGTCGAATCCCCGACAGAAGAAGCCGGGGAAGAAGTGTACAACTCTCCCTCCGGAACCGTCTAGACGAAAAAAAGGAGGCTGTGAACCTTCCATAGCTGAGTCACTGTCCAAAAAGAAAGCGAGTCCATTACCCACATGGCTCAGTGGTCTCAAAGGGCAGGGCACGCTTGAAGATCGATCCATCGATTGACAGAATTGGGAAAAAGGAGGGGGGGCCTTTCGCTCCGAAGCCAGGGAGAGACGGCTCAAAAAAAGGGGAACTTTCAAACCTGTCCCTCACTCATCCGTCCCAGCAGGGCATTGTTCCGGCACCGGAAGCACAAAGAATCTAACGGAACAAAAAAAAGAGCGGGGAGATACCAGACTCCCCTAGAGGAAAGCCCAGTCGACGAATCGAAGAACTTCGAGACTTCTCGGCTGAGACCAAAAGGCAGAAAAAAAAAAGATCCGGGAGACTCAATATTGGGGAACCCGCACTCAGTTAAGTCAACCTTAATGCTCTCCTCCCACTCCGAGAAAGGGGATGTCCTCACCAATGGTCGCCCGAAGTATTCTGAGGGAAAAAGAATTCAGCCCTCTCTGGCGCAAAGAACGGAGACCTTGATTCTTGCGAACATTCCCAAAACATCACAAGCGGGGGGGCCAGCCTCATGAAGAAAATCCAGTGGCCGGAAAGCCGAAAAGGGGCGTCGCTTGCAACCGCAAAGGGTGGGATTCGGTAGAACCACCGATCAGGTCGACCAATCAAAAAAAAAGAGCATTTCACTGAGTAAAGGCGAACCCTCCCCAGCTCGCCTCGTCCCACATCAGAGGGGTTGAATGGAAAATCGACCCTCGGCCAAAGCCTGATCCGGTTTTCAGTGGACTACCCATGTATAGCGATTGGAAGCTTCACCTACGAAGCCCCCGGCAGTATGTACGCGCTCGCCGACCCTCTCAACAGAACCCTACATCGGAAGCGAATGTGCCGAGCACAAAGACATTTAAAAAAAACCACGGCGCCCTAGTGCTGATCGGGGCAAAAAAAACAAGATTGTCGGGGACCTAAGAAAAAGGGGAACCTTCGGCCGGGTCTACTCGGAAGGGGGACCCATCTCCTATTTTTTCGAGCGGGGGTTATGTTTAAGGCCCAAAAAAGCTTTCTATCGGAACGAAATACGGCTTCCCAACGACTCCTCCTACCTCCAAAGTCAGGCCACTAATACACCGCCCAAAGGAGGGGGGATGTTAAAAGGGACGGCCTTTCGAACTCCTCCGTCTCGTCGGACCAGGAAGGGGAAATCTAAAACACCCTGTCTTTCCAGAACCTCTATGGGGGGGAATCTTAAAAAGGGGACGCGATGAACCCGAAAGAGCTCTTCCAATAAGTCGCCGACCCAGAACAAACCCTCAAAACGCCCCATTGCTCACTTGGAAAGAACAAAGGGGGAGAAAACCCTAAACGGACCTCTTCTCATGGCGGTCGGCCCTCGCCTCGACCCTCTACTGTCAAAAAGACCAGCTCCATCGCTCCGGAAAACGCGGGAAACAAAGGGGGACCCGAACTCGGATACAAGCCCTCGCTCGGAGATCGAATCCAACGCCTTCAGAAGCGACTCCGGCGAGAAGAGAGGAAAAAAGTAATAGTTTCGAAAAAAAACAGATAAAAAAAGGAATACAAAGCCTCTCAATTCACTCAAAACCGGGATCCAAACAGGATGAGGAGTAGGATATATCGGATGAGTTCGGAGTAGAGTGGGGTCGTCTCCGGAGGGGAAAAAAATTGGAAAAAGAACAGGACCGACCCTGGGCGCGAGCGAGAGACGATGGATTATAACGAGGACTATCGAGCGTCGGGAGGTTAGAGTTAAACATCGTCTATGAACTTACCCTGAGGGGTCCTCGAGAGATGGAAGAGTTTCGGGAGGACCGAGGAGAGGGGACGAGCGATGACGCCGTCCGTTTCTGAAAAGTGAAAACTTTTTTTAGGGTGAATGGGAGGGAATTGTTTGGTTACGGCCGGGGGAAAGCTACTTGTTAGGATTAGCATGGTTCAATAACGGGGGGAAGGGTCAGCTCTATACGAGGGAAACCTAAAAAAAAGAAAGGTTGGACCCTATGTCACTGTTGCAGGGAGGGGAAGGATGCTCGTCAATCACCGGGGCGTGGGAAACCGGAAGCGAAGGGGAGGATACTTGTATTGAAGGTGAAGGAAAGGGGTTGGCCGAGTTCGGCTTCAGGCTAGTGGGCATAAAGGCCCCTCTTCCGATCAAAATAAGACATCTGGAGGGGGTGGTTGGAAGAATAAGGCGTTAGCCTGGGCTGGGGGGGAGAACTTCGGGTCTACATCATGAAGGGTGGGGGTGTGGCAAGGAACATCCGCCTGAAGTTGTTATTGGGGGGAGTCTTGGGGAGCCACTATTACGTCAATGACTTTCTTGGCTAGGGGGGGGGGGGGGATTGGAAGGAGGCCTTTTTTTGCGGGTCGGGAAAGGGGAGCGTTGTGAACCTATCTCTAGAAAAGGCGCGGATTGAAGGCGCGGAGACAGAGTCTGACATAATTCTACCAGGACGTTCGAAAAAGAGAAGTAAGTGGGGCAAAAGGTTGGAGGTCCGCCCTGTGCTTCGGGAAGCTGATCAAGATTTGAGTCGACCTTTATCGGTGTCAAAAATGGTTTCTGTAGGAAACAGACGAAGAGGAATTTACCACTGGGGGAGGGGGAGTTATCGTGCGTCTGTTGCTGGGGTGGTCTCCCTGTCATTGGTTATTACGCAGAACAGGGAAGATGCAGGTTTTCCAAAAAAAGATCCTACCTGGGGGAAAAAAATATGGCGAAAGGGGGGGGGGGTTAACAGTCTGTAAAGGTCGGGAGGGAAGTTTTAGCTTACTGAGGCGGTAAAAAACTCAGGACGGACGTCACGCCAAGGGGAGTTGAAGGGGGGGGGGGGAGGCATCGGCGTTGTCCACGATTCTGCCGAGTCTAAAATAAGGCGATTGGGTCAGGGGAGTACAAATGCGTCTGTTCGAGCCTAACGCTCGAGGTCACTACCGAAGGCAGGGGTGCAAGGAAGAGTTGACTATCAAGGGGGGGGAAGACTAATTCGAGCGTACGTTCGGGACGTCTGGAGGGGCTTATCGCTTGCACGCAAAAGCAAGAAAGAAAAGTCGAATGAGAAGAACGAAACGCTGATGGAAAGGGAAGTTCCCCTTGCAAAAAAAAAGGGGCCAGAAGAGCTGTGGTACATGGAGGGAAAGCGATTAACAGTGGAGGCACTGGGGAACGCTCCTTCTGCTAGGACGGGGGACCCGGGAAAACGGAGGTATGGCGCGGACATCGAGGGAGCGTTGGCAGTTCATAAAAAAATCAGGTGGCGGCGGTCGAGTATCGCGGAAGAAACTCAAAAAGGGGGGGGGTAGACTGAGCCAGTGGAGGGCGTTAGCGCGAGGAGTCGTTTCAAGATCCCGACCATTCGATTTTCGTCAGGGGTTGGTTTCCTCTTATAGGGGGCGGGGAGAGAGGAGACGGCGGGAGCAAAAAGAGTGTGTTGGGATTTGCCTGGAGGATCCCCGCTCGACTTCCCAGGGATGTCTCGGGCGAGGGGGCGGTGGGGGAAAAAATCAGAAAAAAGGATTTTTAGCGTGTTAGGGGTAGAAGATGAGCAGAGGGGAGAGGGAGGGTCGAAAAGGGTGTTGAACGGAACGACGCGGTCTGAAGACTTGATCCTCAGGCGGGAAGGATCCCCTCAAGTGGTCACTATCGAAAAGCGGTGGAAAAAAAGGGCTCTGGGGTGGGGCGGGGCGGCGATCTCAGAAACGGGAGAGGGGCGAGTGACTACCGCAAGACGCTCAGCCGAGCTTACACTGGGCTTATGAGGATCACGCGAAGTAAAAATTAAAAGAGAGATCCGCCGAATGGACGCGGGGCAAGTAGGGGATGACGATTGGTTTTCAATAAAACAGGGACACCATTACAGCTTGAACTTAGTGGGGGATTCGGAAAGGGGGACGTGTCGGGGGGATGGGGGGGGGAAGCTATGGTCTCCGTCCGCGGCAGGAGGACGTGTTAGCGTATTCTGAGAAAAGTGAACACCTCATGTGGTTGTTTTGGGGACGTGCAAATGAGGGTTTTTGGGCACGACTTCATCATAGGGGGGCGATCAGTCAAAAAGAGGTTGAAAAGAATGTTGGACACTCGCCCGTTTATAAGATGGAGGCTCTCCTCGGCGCGAGCTTAT
>Ga0179593_1698832_pt1 | contig 10323 bp, 10 predicted proteins | sample CZODoug2_1_08_16_FD_185931 | JGI IMG/M metagenome (GOLD analysis project Ga0179593, IMG submission 185931) | Vadose zone soil fungal communities from Angelo Coast Range Reserve, California, USA - CZODoug2_1_08_16fungal (PacBio error correction) | ecosystem: Environmental > Terrestrial > Soil >...
TGCTAGCGACCGATAGTCCCTTCGCAAAAAAACAAAAGATGAGGGGGAAAAAAGAAAGAAAAATCTGGAAGAGACCAAAACCGGAAGAAAAGGCAGAAAGGGGACGCGAAAAAGGAAAACGATAGCTGGTGGAGGTGGAAACAAAGAAGGCTTGACGCGGAGACGGTTGAAGGAGGGTTTTTGGGAAAAAAAGAAGAATCATGGTGGCGGGCCCTCTCTCTTTCGGAGCGGGCCAATAACAAAAAAGAGCACTTTCAAACCCGGGCCAGGGAAACAATAAAAAAAAAAGGAGGGGTCAAAACCTCGGGGGCTGCTGTGTCGCGTGCGCTAGTGAAGAAGCTGGGGAGGGGCCACTGTGGCCAAAAAGAGGAAAAAAGACCCGGCAAACCGTAGTTACCCCGGGCGCAGAAACAAACTATGGGGGCAATCAGGATAAACCGCGCGAAGACGCAAAATTTTGGTTTTTTGGCGTTTCACGGGGGGGGGTTGGGAAAAAAAAAACTGGGAGAGAACTCCTTCGAGAAGACCTCGGTGTCAGGGCTGGGGGGGAAGGCACGGGAGCCTCTTAAGAGATTAAAAAAAAAAGCTAACCGAGCAACCGAAATTCCTGCCCGAAAGAACCTACGAGGAAAGAAAAATGAGAATGAAGAGGCCCAGGCAGGCCCGCTTGGGATCAATCCTAATTTTTGCTGATGCGGGGGTCCAACTAATCTTCTACACCTCGGAGGTCAGGCAAAGATATTCCGAACTCCTGTGGAGAGAGAAAAGTGTTGGGTGTTTTCACTCTAGGCGGCTGCGCTCAGTCGAAGAAAAAAATTTTAAAATGAATGTCGGGCAATGAACGCGGGTCAAAGGATTTTGCGTCGGGGAAAACTGGGGGATACCTGGGGGGGGGGAAAAAGGGGTATGAGTTAATGGGTTTTTGTGGTGTGGAGGGGGGGGATGGACGGGAGGGAGGCGAAAAGAGGCCGGGGATTGCAAAAACGTTCCCAAAACAGGCACACGTGGAAAAAAAACCGTCAAGGGGAGTAACAAGAAAGCATCCAACAAGATGCGCTGGGGAAGGAACAAAGAAAAAAAAAAGCAAACCAAAATTCAAGGCAGCAAAAAAAGAAGTTCTATCAAGAAAGGGAGGTTCCAGCTCGCGCTATCCGAAACCAGGTCGGGAAAAAAAAGGCTTGGGAGGTCTGTGGGGGGAAAAAAACAACAGAAAACTTGGGGGCCCAGACGCAAGAATAAAACCGCTACGCGGGTCAATCAGGAAGGAACCGGGGGTTTGACAGAAAGCCTGGCGTCCCGAGGGAAAAGTGGGGGTGGAAAAAAAAAAAAAAAGGGCGAAGAAAAACAGGGGCGGGGGCACCCTCACGAAAAGTGGGGAAAAAAAAAAAAAGGGTGTCCAGGCGCAAACAGAAAATCCCGCGCTCAAAAATCTGACCGAAGTGAAAGAGATCCCACGAATTTCGTCAAGGGGGAGGGCCAGGGAGCTGAGAATAATGAAAAACTACTGACTTATTGAACAACGAAAAGACCCTGGGACCCTAGCCTACATGAAGGGGGAGCGCACTCCAAGGAGTGTGGGAGAACTGGGGGGGGGTTGGGCCGCAAACTGATGGGGTTCTTCGGGAGGGTCCTTGGGTTGGGCGAAAACCTACCTTCTGATCGTTGAAAAAGGGTACGACCATAAAAATGGAAAGGAGTACAAACGAGCAAGTCTTTTTACGTGGTGTAAAAAAAAAACGAGCCGACGAGGTCTGGGTAGAGCAATCAATCCTATCAAATACGCCCCCGGGGGAAGGGAGTAAAGGAAAGCACCGGGAAACACGAATGGAACAAGGAAAGATAGAAAGCTTGCAAGGGGGGCGGGGACTGAGGGACGGGATGTTTTAAACTGCAGGGCGTTCGGACGACGCAAGTATTAGGCCAAAAATTGAAAGTATTGCTAACGAAAACGCCGAGGAGGCCGCCACGGTAAAGCGGGCTTAGCCCATGCAAAATATGAAGAGGGCTGGGGGCAGCAATGCATTGAAAGAAAGGGGGGGTACACACACACGCCTACGAGAAACTCCTAGCTGTTGTCACGGGGGGCCAAGTATTTCAGCTGACCGTTCGTTGGGGGCCAAAAGGTGTCGACGTTTCCAGAAAGACAAACAGACCAACGGCCTTACATCCCTAACAAAGAGGATTACATGGTGTTGGGAGGGCGCGCGGGGGGGAACAGGGGGGGGGGCGGGCGGTAAATCTGGGAAAGTGTAAAGACGAAAGCCGTTTCCTAAAACCAGGGTCCGCCTGGGTACCGGAAAAACCAAAAAGCTAAGCACTGCGAATCGCTGAGAAAAAAAGGCCTGACGGCGATGGGCCTCCACTCGGGGGCGGCGTGAAAGATCAAGTTTACCGAAAAGAGAGAAGAAGGTAATCGAAAATTAAAGGGGTGCCCGGCAAATGCGGAAGACGGGGGCCAATCTCCTCCTGGGAAACGCAACGCCTTTGCCCTCGGGGGAAAGCCCGGGGAAAAACTCTCGTCACAAAAAAAAAAAAAAAAAAAAACAGACGGGCTGGACCCAGCGGGAAAGATTTCCTGACCCCTAAAAATGTTGACTCTCAAAGAGGGGGGGGGGCCTGAGCTGAAAAGATGCAACTCGTCTTGCCAGGAGAAAACTAAAACAGACTTGGCATGGGGGAGCATCACAGGGGGACGAACGAAAAATACTGTTGAAAGTTCCAAAGACTGTTAAAGGCCGTTATGGTAGGTTTACCCAAAAGGCAGGCGGGGCAACGGGAAAAGGGTTGGAAAAGCCCCTTTGTTCTGGAGTGTGGGAGGCCGCCGAGAGGGGCATCGGCCGAGAGGTGCGTCTTAGGGGGGAAAAAATCTCGGAATCGGGTACTAACTGGTAAAAAAGGGCGTCCATGAAAAACGGTTGTCGCCTTTTTTTACAAGAAAAAAAAGGCAAAAGAAGAGAGTTTGCCACGACTGAACATAAAGAAAGTCAAAAAAAAAAAGGACAAAACGGGTGAAACGGTTGTGCGTCTCAATTACTAAAAAGAAAACGTTAAACCTGGGGTTTTCTTGAAGGGCAGGGGGGGCCTGTCTTGGAAGGGGGTCGGTCCGGACAAAGCTTAAAAAAAACTGACAATGACCCTCGGGAGAAAAATTGTGAAGTCCAGGGCCTCGGAGGGGATGAGAAAGCAGGAAAACGCCCGCTCAGAAACCGGCAAACCGTTGGGTCGTTTGGGAAAGTCGGGGGTCAAAAGAGAAGACTAAACGGTGAAAACCGTGATTCGGGGCCAAAAAAAAACAAAGGAGGTAAGGAAGAAATGTAAACGTAGGGGGACCGTACCTATCACCTCCCATCAAACACACGCGGAAACCTGGGGGGGGTTTCAAGGGGCAGAAATACGTGAGAGGGAATCGACCCCGAGAGCAAGGAAAAAACAATAAGGGAAATTGCCAAAAGACCGAGGCACTAACATTCCGAACTCCAACAAAAAAACCGTCAAAAAAAAAAAAAAAGTGTTGTTTTTAAAAAAGTTGTTGGGGAAACGTAAGGTCACAAGGCAAACGCCTAAGCTAAAAAAGAGAGGGAAGTCGGGGGACCAACTTTGGTTGCGGTAAAGATGGGCAACAGGAGAAGCCGAAGCGGAAAAAAGCAGAAAAAACTACAAATGGGGTGATGCAACGAGGGGGCCTCGGGGTGAAAACTTAAGGGCTTTATGTAAGCGCGGGGGGGAAAGGATAACGAAAGGAGCCAGAGGGGGACTGAAAAGAACCGCAAACGAGAGGAAGGAACCCATTTGGATAGACACGGTTCATAAAAAAAACCGGCGGCGGAATGGGGTGAGGGAATGGACCAAAAAAAAATTGCAAAAAAAGGGGAAGGTGCAGGAACGTACATAAAACGCTGTTAAAAGAACCAGTTCGGTAAAAACCGAGGGGGAAAAAGATCCCCGTGGGACGCAGGGAAAGGGGGCGCTCCAGGAGGAAGAGGGATGAAATATCCCCAGCCGTGGCACCGCGGTATCGCAAGGGGGGGACCGCAAAGGAAAGGGTCTAATAAAATACGCCCCGGGCAAAAAAAGGAAGGGGGGACCCCAACTAGGGGTGGGAATCGCAGGGGGGAAAGCGATTGGGGAATCGAAAAAAAGGGGAACATGAAAAAAGGTCCCACGGGGGGGAAAAAAAGAACTCATTTCGAGAACGTGGAAGAGAAGCCCAAAAAGACCGGCAAAAAAAAACGACCATTAAAACGGGGGGGAAGGATGCGTGCTGATATCCAGGATAGGAGCAGGAAAAGGGGGTCTTTACCAATAAACTTTTAAAGAAAAAACCGCGGCAACAGCACCGATGACAAAGAAACAATGTATCCTTCTTTTCGTGGGCGTGTAAAGAATCCGAAAGAGGAAAAAACAGTGGTCCCAATCTCGCGGCATGAGAGGAAAATAAAAAAAAATCGGGTCACAGCGTCAGGAAAAGAAAGTACAGACTGATTCAGAGGACACCTTTCCCGGACCCCCCCGAACAGAAAAGACAACGAAAGAAAGCCCCTTCAACCTGGAACAATCGGGGCGGGCAAAAAGAGGTCAACAATTCTTAAGAGAAATTAATCTCAAGAAAAAAAAATTCAAAGCGCGGGGGCTAAAGGAATAAAGGGGGGGGCGCGAAGGACGGGGGGGGGGGGTAAACACGAATTGCAGTTTTGTATGCGCTGCTCGTTGGAGGAACCATAACGAAATAAAGATAAAAAAATGGGAAGACAGAACCAGACCACGAAGCACAAAAGGGAAAGGTGTCCGTCCCACCAACACCTATCAAGAAGGAGAAAAATCCCGAGGGGGGGGACAGGCCTGGAAAAGTATCTACCAGGGGAAAGGTCCTTGGGGGGCCCAGGGAGCCTACGTAAAGTCGATGGATGTATCGCAGCCGAAGGGACAAGAAAGAAGTAAGCACTGCGGGATGGGGAGGGGGGGGGGTCTGGAGACTAGAGTCGCGTTATTTCATTGGCCCGCCAGGAGGAACAGGGCAACCAGCACCAAGAACGAGCCCGGAAAACCGGAAGCAGAAAAAAAGGAAAACAAAGCCAAAAAACAACACAGCGGGAGACGAGGAAAAAGGGAGTAGGACAAGAAAAAAAACAGACAAAGGAAAGTTGACAAAAAAACTCCCAAAATTGTGACGTAAAAAAGTGGAAAACATACAAGAGGGGAACATCAGTATTAGCGCGGCTCGGGAGGATCCCAATGAAGATAGAAGAAATTGTAAGAAGGAAAGAAGTTGTGGGTGTGGGGGGAATCCCCTTCTGTTTGACAATTTGCCCACCAAAAGGGAAGAAGGTGAAAGAAGCAAGGTGGGAGGGGTCGGAACCGAGAGGATTAGGGAAAAAAGCCCGAAAGCAAAAAAGGCCCAGAGCAGAAGGGAAAAAAAAGAGAAAAAAACTGAGACAAAGCACATCGCGCCAAACGTAAGAAGAAAGCCAGTGGGGTTGACGGAGGGGGTCATCAGGAAAAGGAATCGACATAAAAATTGTTTTGGGGAAAAGATGAAACGAAAAAAGACGTTCCAGCCTGGAAGCAATACCCTAACAAATCTTGAAAAGAGGAAATCGGGGTACAGGGGGGGAAAAAGTCCAAAATCCGGAGGGGGAAAAAAACGGGGGGGATGGGAGGGGACGGCCCTGCAACGCTTGTCGCATCCGCACCCGGGGTGCGCTCAGAAGTTCAGAAAAGAGCGGCAAAAGAAAGGCTGCAGATGGGCGGAAGGAGGAGCCGCTAGACTACAAAGGAAAGGAGTCGACAAAGCAGAACCTAGGTAAGGGGGAAGGAGATCAGGAGGAGGGTTTCGAAGGTATCTCTAAGACCATGCAACCGGGGACGATCGTCAAAAAAAAAAAAGCCGGAATCCCGGCGGGGGGGGACAGGGAAAAGGAGAAAAAAACAAAAGTAAGACTAAAAAGCAGAACAGGAATAACCGGGTCAAGTTGAACGAATGGACCCGCGCGTCAGTGAAAAAGGCACCTCGGCGGGAAAGGGTTTGAGACAAAGAAATTCAACGGAGAAACATAGACTTACAAAGAAAGTGGCCAAAAAACAAAAAAAAACAAATCGGGGAAGGGGAAGCACCCGCTGGATCGGGAAAACAGCCCATCACGTCCAAACCGTGCAGGCACGGGGGAAAAATGGCAGGGGGGGAAAGAGATCTAAACAAAAAAGGAAGAGAAAAGAAGGAAACAAACAGAAAGCGCAACCCCCTGGTCAACTGCAAGGGAACGCAAGGGGAAGTCTGCACAAAGGAAGATTGGGCAGGGGAGATCTGGGAGGGGGGGGAATCGGGTCAGCCAGTGTGTTTGGTTTTTGCAAATCGTTGGTAAAAGGTGGGGAAAGAAAAAATGGGGGGGGGGGGGTTTGGAAGGGGTTCGTGAGAGTTGACTTCTCCAAAAAAAAACAAGCAGATGTGCTCACTGTCTCCTGGAAAATCAGGGACAAAAGGACGGAGAAGTGGGTAATCTTTTCCGCGGCGCTAGTGGAGGGAAAAGAGGGGGGGGCAAAAGGGTGGCAAAGGAAAAGGGGACGGAGCAAAAAGGGGGGTCGCTACCGCGAAGTGAGACGGGTCGGATAAGAGGGCGAAAAAACGACGCTTTTTTGTGCGACTGAAACTAGAAAAAGAGGAGAAAGGAAGGAGGGTTTCTTGAGGGGTGGAATCTGTCTGACGAAATAAAAAGCGGGAGAAAGAGAAACAACCTACGATCGTAGCCTCAATCCAGTGTCAAGAAAAAGGCGCGAAAGGAAGTATCACCGACCTTGATTCCTTCCGTCTGCGGCCCTCTAAAAGTCCGGGATAGGGGGGTAGACAGAAGTAGCTTCAACGACGGGGCATGGGAAACGAGGGTTCCGCATTAGCTATGGGAAAAGGGGAAGGGGTGGGGGAAGCCGGGAGGGAAAACGCCGGAGGACCAAGGAAAAACACCGACCACACTAAAAAACGGGTTCATGTCTAATCGAGCATCAGAAAACTCCGGCTGAACAGCGGGGCAACTCGGGGCTGAAGTTAAAAAGGGAGATAGACAAGGGGTTGGGCTGAAAGGGAAGGGGGGGGAGGGGAAAATGAGGGGGTTTTTCAGTGATAGGAAAGGGGGGTGGGGGGACAAGGGAGGGGAAGGGAAACCGGTCCGCCATTGGAAATCATACATCCACGGGAGTCAATGGTAAAAAAGGGAAAAGGCAGTGACGTGACGAATTCAAAATGATGCGTCTTTGTGAAAGGAAACAGCGCCGGCGGTCAAAAAAAAAGAAGGAAAAAAACCAAAAGGGGAGAGAAAAGAAAAAAACAGGAAAAGGCAAACTCAAATGACAGTCGCATCCCGTCGCGCCTAATAAGGCTTGGGGGGAAAGGGAAGAAGGAAAAAGGGGGGAAAGGTCCAGGTTAATGTGGTAAACGGCAATCGCTCCGGGCGCGATGAAAGAAGAAAAAATCGGGGGAAAAAGGGGGGGGTGGGTGGGACCGCTTGCTAATCGACGAGATTTTGGGGGTTGTGGATTAATGGATTAGACTGGCAAAGGCGGTAAAGCGGACGCCGGAAAGGGTACCGCGGTGGGGCAATGAAATCCTGCTTCATCCCTACCGCGATAGCTAAAAAAAAAAAAAAAAGGGCGACTCCCGATCAGTGAGGACTCTTATCGTGGAAGGCTGGCGTCAAAAAACGAATGAAAAGGAAACTGAAAGAGGAGTACAGGGAAAGGAAAAAAGGAAGAGGCGCGGGGGTCACTGAAAATTGCAGAACCTGTTTTTTTCAGCACCCAAAAGAGAAAGGGGAGGGGGAGAAAAGGATGCTGGAGGAAAAAAAAAGTTCAAACCGGGACGGGGTAACGTGGCCTGGGATCCGAAAGGAGAATCGAGGAGGGGACGGAAAATTCAGAAGAAACAATGCCTTGAGGACAAACAACCTCTGCGGGGACTTCACGGGCCAAAAGGTAAATCCTGGCATCACCTTGAAGAAAAGAAGACGGAAAGACAGAAAAGGCAGGAAGGGGGGAGTAGGAGCAGTCTTGAGTCACGAGGGGGGGCCAGAAGAGGAAAAAGGCCCGGGAGGAAGGTGGAGAAAGGAGGGGCCATTTTTCTGAGTCATGGCGCCTGAACCGAATTAGGCGCAAAAGGCCAGGGGAAAGAAAAAATTGGGGATGAAGACAGGGGAGTACTAACCCAAAGGAGCGCAAAAAAATTAGAGAACAGAAGAGAAAAAGGGAAGTAATGTACGAAGGCTTTGGACATTATCGCGCCGGGGATCCAGGGAAGGGACAAAAGACCGCAGCACGAACGAAAAGAACGGAAGGGAGGGGGTCGCGGGGAAACACTTGAAAGCCGGTTCTTGGGGGATTACCGTCAGTTGGGGAAAAAGGAAAAACAAAACGGCACCCCCTCCGCAAACTAAAGGACTAAAAGCGCGAGGAAGATGAAGTGGGGGGCGAGCGGTTTTCCTCATTCCGAAAGGATAGGGGGTGGGAAAAAAAGGGGGGGAAAAAAAAAAGAAAAAAAATGGAGGTGGAACGACAAGGTGGTTTCCCTTTGCGCAAGTTGAGGATAAGAAAGAGAGACACAAGTACTTCGAAGAATCAGACGAATATGGAGACTAGGGGTATTTAAAGAAGAGAGGAACTTTAACCTTCCCACGATGCCCTGTCAGGGTTTAACGACGAGGGAAAAAGAAAGAAGAGGGGAAGGAGGTATAGGGGCTGAAGGGGCAAAAAAAAAAAAATAAGCACATCCTTGTAAAAATCACGAATGGGGGGAAAGGGAGGTCCGAGTGTAGGAAATAGTTGGGGGGTTGAAACCACAAACCTACCTCAGGGGGGAAAAATTAATAAAAATGTCTTAACAAGGTTTAAGATATGTGAAGCGGGAGGGAAAAAAAAAGGCCATTGAAGCCTAGAGGGTGGAAGCAGCCCGACCAAGCGCATTAAGTCTAATGGCCGGGGGGGGGACCATTGGGGACGACTTAAGAAGAACGTGGGGATGAACTAATCTGGGAGAGGGTGGGCAGGAGGGTGCAGGGGACAACAAGGATTAACGCTTGGAACGGAAACAAATCCTGGGTGGCCCGAAAAAGGGGGAAAAAAAAAAAAAACCGGGGAAAGAAAAAGGAAGGGAACAGGGGGCAATCGCCCCCCTCGGAGGAAAGCTCTTGGAGGGTACGTGAGTCCGGGGGGCCCCAGATTTTTTTTGGGAAAAGAAAGTCAGAAAAGAGGAGGGGGGGGACCCGAAAAAGGGGGGTCGCCCGAGTGGGGAAGGAAGACCGGGGGATCCCAAGGGGGGGGAAAAGTACTACAGGAGACAAAAAAAGTTACAAAACTGGTGTTTCGGGCCAGGTGGGGAGGGGAAAAAAAATTTCAGAAAAGGGAGCAGAGGCGACGACAAAACAAAGGCCAAGAGCGTGGGGGGGTCGGGAAAAAGGGGAAAGGGAAAGAGGGGTTTGGGGGATGGGGTGCGAGGTGTGAAAAAGAAGAAGAATTAAAAAAAAGGCAAAACGTCCCAGAGTGTTTTCCCCCCATCAAAGTTTAAACGAGTGGTTTGGTGTCGGGGACGGCTTTTTATTCAGGGACCTAATAAGGGTTGTTACAGAAAGATAGAAAAACAACACAACGGTAGGGAAAAATATATATATCATGGGGTCAAACTGAAGAGACTAGGAGGAAAAAAAAACATAACCGGACAGACAAAAAAGCAGTCCACCGGTTGCACGGGAACTAGCAGGAAGGGGGGGGGGGGGAGGTGAAAATGAGGGAAGCCTAAAGGAAACCAGGAAAAACGGGTGAAAAGGTCCACGTAAGTCAGAAGTTGAAGAAGAAAGAAAAAATTTGGGGGGGAAGAGAAAAGACAAAGGTGCCGAAAAACAAGGGGGGGGGGGTTCGGAAAAAAAAAAAAAAGGTAACGTTTCGACCAGCAACCGTACAACGAAAGACGCGGGGAAGGGGGTCGTCCTCGAAATCCGGGGGTTGAGGTGTAAAATGGGACCAACGGGAAAAAGAAAAGAGGAAATCAATCAAAGCCAAGGGGAAAAAAAAGCACTAATGAAAGTTTTCGATTCAAAAATCCCCCGCCTGTCATTGAAAAAGGAAAAAAAAAAAGTAAGGACAAAGGTGGGGGGAGAAAAAAGGAAACAAAACGTGGGGGGAGAAACCTACGCCCAAAGCAATCGGGAACGAAAAAACATAAAAAGGAAAAAAAAACGAAAAAGTTATTATTGCCTTCACGACAAAGACACCGGAGGGGGACCGAAAATGGGTTGCAAAGGGAGCGCGCCAACCAGAACCAGGGGGAGGTTGACCATTGGAAGGTCA
>Ga0179593_1715644_pt1 | contig 10323 bp, 15 predicted proteins | sample CZODoug2_1_08_16_FD_185931 | JGI IMG/M metagenome (GOLD analysis project Ga0179593, IMG submission 185931) | Vadose zone soil fungal communities from Angelo Coast Range Reserve, California, USA - CZODoug2_1_08_16fungal (PacBio error correction) | ecosystem: Environmental > Terrestrial > Soil >...
CCGTTTTCACGAAATATACCGAGAATTCCCCCCCTCTTAAATCTTCCTAGGTACTGGTTTTGTCCTCCAGGATGGGGGGAGTCAGAAAGGGAGGAAGGGAAGAAGAAAGAAATTCAAAAGGTAGGAAAACCTAGAAACGCCTTCTATGAAATTTCCTAGAAAAAAAAATCATCTGTCTAGGGTAACTTGGCTCGGAAAGAAAAGCAGATGAGAAGGGGAAACGCCTTCAGGACTGGCCAATTTTAAAGAAGGTTTATCATAACTAAAAAAGCCTCCGGCTCCCGGCCGACCCCAAAGAAGAAGAGGACGAAACTTAGGGGTGGGGGGGGTCGTTCCCACTCAACTTCGCGTCCCAGTCTAAATATCTGGGGCGTCGATACTTGGGGGGATACTGGGGGTTCTCAAAGGAAAACTCGGATAAAAAACACACACCCCTTAAAGGGAGGTCCTTCAGGTTGTTCCTTCCTTGTCTCAGGGGTGCAGGGGGGGGGACCCAGGGGAGGGGGGGGGGGGCACAAAAAAAAAGGTATCCGTATCCGATCGGCAATGGCCGAGAGCAAGGGAAAAATGACGATCAAAAAAATGGTTTTTTTTGGGTTGCGGCCGTCCAAGGGAACTATCAGGGTTTAGATCTGCGGACGCGGCTCTCCCGATATAACGCCCTCGGCAGGGATCTCAATACGGAAGTCCTGGGGAAGAAGGAGAAACAGGAAAATAAACGCGTCAAAACATAGGGGGTCAAAAAAAAATCAGATGAAATTCTGCCGGGGAAACCGGAGCGCTAGGTGAGCGCAGGGAGATTCTTATAGGTGGGAGGAAGATAAGCTCGGGAACTACCGACCAACACCTTGCAAGGTTTTCGGCCGACGGGGGGACCACTGCCTGCAACTTTGGAAAAGCTGAAGCCCTGAAGTTCACAGGAAAAAAAATGGGGGACATCCTCGGGGGGGGGATCCTCATTAGATCCCAGAAGCTGATCAATATATTCCAACCCTTTTAGGGTGGAAAGAAAGTTACAGAAAAAGGGGCCCTAAAAAGGGAAAAAAAAAAAAGGAGGAAAAACCCAGAGGAGAAGCAGGTCTCGCTCATCTGGGGTGGCGGTGCAACCTCAGGAAAAATTCGAACATCCTTAAGCAAAAGATAGGTCCGAAAGAAGGGGGGCGAATGGGGGATCAACTCGCGGAAAGGGGAAGGGTAATCCAAGAGAAGTGGAGGGGTTCCAGCGGGAAACCGTCCGCCCATCATTTGCTACGCCGAGACAAGCCCGGGTTCGTGTCATCCCACGGGCCATGACAAAAGGGGGACCTTGGAAAAAAGAGGTGGAAAAAAGGGGGTTATCTTCAAAACAGGACAGGATGCCTCTGAACCGGCGCGCCCCGCACGATCAGAGAAAAAGACGATAAAATCGGAGCAAGGAGGCGGGGAAATCAAACGCAAAAAAAAGACGAGAAAAAGTACATGAAACAAGTCCGCAAACGCCACTATTTGGAGCGCCGCCCATCAAGGTTCCCAACCTCGCCCAACCACCAGCGACGGAAGGGAAAAAAAGCAACCTTGGCCATACCGCGCGGAGTCTATGCAAAAGGGGAACTGGGTGGGGACGCCGGGCAGCGAAATAGTATTTGTGCCCTCACGAAAGGCGGGCGGCGCTCACAACGCATGTGATGGCAAATACTTAAGAAAAAGGGGGAAATCTCGAAAAAGGAAAAAGGGGGGGGGGAAAGAAAAAAGAGAAAACAAGAGACCCGCGAGCTAAAAAAAAACCAACGGGGTAGGAAAGGAAAGAGAGGAGATAAAATGAGGGAAAACCGAAAAAAAAAAATGCCCCAAACAGAAGCATGCGAGGACTGGGGGGAAGCCAACCAGGAAGTCCTGCAATCCATTGGGGGGGGAGGAAAATCGCGGGAAAAAGAAAGAGAAAAAAGAAAGTATTAAGGAATAACATAAAAGAAAAACCGCGTTCCCAAATCCGATCCGCTGAAAGTCCCTAGAAAAAAAAAAAAAGGAAAAAAAAAGGGGAGACCCCAATGCAGGGGGAACCAGGAGGAAAGGTGGTGGACGGGGGGCCGATTCGGCCCCCGGGGACAGTGCGCTTTAAAATTCGAGGGAGGGGAAATCGAGGCGTGGGCGAGGTGGGGTGCGGGAGATTCCGTTGCGAAGGGACTGCCTTGATAGTTCTCTGAAGGAAAAAAAAGGGCGGGGAGAAAAAAAAAAAGTCAACTGCAGAAAAAAAAAAAACTAGGACCTTGCCTCAGTTCCAAGGAGCAGGGGGGAATGGCCCCTGTGTTCTTCAGTGCTGCCATAGACAAAAAACCGGAAGATTCCGTCCGGAGGGAAAAAGGGCCGGAGGATGAAGCTTAAAACTCGAGCTAAGGGAAGTGAAAGTACCACGCCTAAAAAAAGTCGCCCGATGGGAAGAGTCGGGAAGGTCGATGGAATCGGCAATGTCTATGGGGCCTTGCCGTGAACACAGAAAAGGTGCTAGGGAAGGTATAGAGATGTTCGTTCCGGATGCTGGGATTGGGAGAGGACAGAACTTATTGAAAGTAATTTAGGCCAATGAAAGAATAGGGTGGAATTGCACGCTCAGGTCGGGGGCTGAATATCAGAAAAAGCCTGCAGGGGGGAAGACCATTGAGAGAAAAAAAACTCAGAGAAGGTGTTGAAGGGAAAACCAACGGGAGGGGAGGCGCTTGTCAGAAAAGCCGCCCCTAGGGCGGGCCCCTAAAACGCAAAAACGGGCAAAACTATAAAAAGAAGGAATGCCATCACCCTTCATCCGGGGGCGCAGGGGCAAAAGGAGAACAGGGGGTTCTGAAACGAAAAGGGGAGGGTCGAACCAATCAGGGGGGGGAAAAAACCCGATCCAAAAATGACAACGATCAACCAACTGAAAGTATGCCAGCCTTCACGGCTGGGGGTCCTGGAAAGGGATCTCAAAGGGTATCTAGGTGAACAGAGGGGAACTTCAGGGACCGGGATCCCGGTCTCTACTACCATTACTGGATGCAAGAGTTCTACAGAAAAAAAATAAAGGTGTGAAAGGAAGTTGACAAGCCTAGGCATAGCCGTGAGGTATACCAGGGGACCGGCCATAGGGTGGGGGTCGCCCAGGAAAAAAAAAAAACGTACTGGGAGCGCACGTTTAAAAATATCCTCAGAAAAGGGGCCCCGCCCGCCGGGTAGGAAAAAGGAGAAAAGGGAAAAAAATACATCCTGGGCTCCTGGAGGAAGGAAGACTGAAAAAAGAGAAAAATTTTGGGGGGGAAACTCGTACCGAAATCTGGGACTTCGGGAAAACAGAAACAAATAAAAAAAGAAAAACCTGATCCTGTCACTGCTTGCTCAGGAAAGGAAAGTACTTTGAACAAAATCGTTAGCCACAAGCCTCTGGGGAAAAAGCCGCTGAAGGTCCCGGGGGGAAGCAGAATCAACACACCCCCACTTTGAGGGAGGGAGGAAGAGATATAACATCCAAAAAAAAAACCACCCTACAGCGGGAAGCGGGAAAAAAAAAAGAAAACTCCCTAGGGAAGTTCTCATGAGAGGAACCGATCGGAGCATTAGAAAAAAAAACTGCGGGTAGGGAGCGCGACCATCTAGACCTGAGGGGGACGATTGCCCATAAAATGTCCAACAGGTTTTCTTAGCGGAAAGACGTAAGCCTTCAATGAAAAAAAAAAACCACAAAAAAATAATAGAGGGGAGGGATATAGAGGAATCGGAAAGATCACCCTGGCGAACCCTTCGCGCAAAAAAAAAAAAAAAACCGACAACAACAAAGGAGGAGGAATTAAAAAGGGGGACCGGCTTCAAAATGGGCACCGACGAGGGGGAAGAAAGGGGACCCGTATGTGAGGTAGATACCCTTCCGTAAGGGCAATATCCAAGAGATCAAAGGACTGTAAAACCAAGCACCAAAACGAACACCTTGACTTCCGGAAACGAGACGATGCGAAAGGCTAGAAGACTCCGCCGGCCCGTGTTGGGGATAGAAAAAAAAAAGTGTGAAGCGGGGGGGAAAAAAAAGGGGGTCTTGAAAAAAAGAAGAAGAAGGGGAGTAGAAGCGTAATCTCGATAGTCCCGGCGAACCTTGGGGATGCCACGTTTGAAAAAAAAAAGAATGCGGAGAAAAGAAGACGTTAAAAGCCACAAAAAAACGAAAGAGGAAAGAACAGTTCGGGAAAAAAAAAAAAAAACGAGCAAGGGCCCCCGTGGGCCTGGGAAACCCATGACGGGGGAGGTCAGAACAGGGGGGAATAGAAGATGCGTTCAAAGCCCGAGATCAAATGTGAGCGCGGGTGCCTCATGACGCGCCCTCCCTAAACAGGAAAAGAAAACGAAGCAGAAAAGGGACAAAATCCGACTGACTGGGAGGAAAAGCTGAGACCAAAGCCGAGCATCGGAGAAGGAGAAGCTTGGGAGGGGCAACGAGAATGCCAAAAGGGAAGAAGAAGGGGGGAACGGTCTAGAAAAAAAACTGTCCGGAGCGTGGACTTTAGAAAGCGCCGGAAGAAAGCCCCACGATTTGACAGAAAAAAAAAGGGGAAGGAACCCAGCAAAAAGGGGGGACCAGAAGCAAAGGGGCGTCGGAAGTCAAAGCACGACGACATAGGCATGCACCAAGAGGGAATCTGGATCATGGGGGGGATATCTGCATCAAAAAAAAAGGGCCCGAGCGACCAAAAAGAGGCCGAATCAGCCAAGAAATAAACGGCGAGTGTCGCCGCCAACAAAACCAACAAAGAGACCAACAGCGGTAAAACTCACCAAAGAGAAGAATTCGAGCATTTGCCAAAAGGAAGGGGAAAAATCGGGAAGATCGAATATCCACCGTGAAAAAAAAAAAAAAAAAAACTCCGCCTTGGGCCGGTCATTTTATCCGCAACGTAATTAAGCAAGGGGGGAGCGGAAAGGACTCTGATAAGGGAAAAAACGTGGAGGAAAAAAAGTATTTAAATGCATGGCATCAACTTTCAAAAAAAAAGATCCGCAGTGATGGCAATTGATTGCAGACTTCCTGGGTTGTGGCCTGAAAAACGGCGCAAAATTCGCAGGGAAAAAAGGCAGATTCAGAAAAAAACCTCAAAGGGGAAGAAACAACAACAACGGAAGAAAAGAGAGGGCGCCGATCTCTGGCCTGAAAGACCCAAGTGAAAAAATGCTGGAGTCTACGCGGACTGTTAAGCCAACCCAGGGAAATTCTGGGAAAGGAAAGAAGCCACCGTTTCCGAAGAACCTCGGGGATGGGGTAAATAGTGGCAAAATCGCCGAAAAAATCAACCGCCCAGCTTACGTTTCCGGAAGGGAAAAAAAAAAAGACAGCAGAAAATATTGCGAGCCGGGGGGCCAACGACAAAGTGGTGTAGATCGGAAGATAAGAGGCCATTCGGGCGCTTCTTCAGGGAAGAGAAGTCAGGGGAGGGGGGAAAAAAATGGGGGAAATATGAGACTTTGGAGGAAAACAGGGAGTTCCCCGGTCGGAAACTGGCCTCGGGGCCGTGGAGCATGGGGCAGGAAGGGTCCTGGAAGGGAGGAAAACACACCCCGAGGATAAAGGGGTCAAGGTGGGCGGGAAGGAACTATGTCCGTCCAGTTCTGACCGAGAAATCAAAAGAGGGGGGGGGGGGGAAATGCCCTCGGAAAAAATGGTCCTGTCTGAAAGAAAAACACGAACGCCAGCGTGGGCGCCGTCCGCGCAAAAAAAAAGACCCCCAGACAGGAAGAAGAAAGCTTCAAACATTGACAAAGGGTCTGCCAAAAGCCGAAATAACAAAGCACCAGCTTGCGCGTATACGACTTATCCCGAGGTTCTCCGAGGGGAAGGGATAAAGGGGGGGAAAGTTACTTCAGGGACCAGCGGTCAAGGGGCAATCCACCGGGCGGAAATGATCGAAGAAGGTCGTAGCAGGAAAAAGGCGGAAAAAAAAAACTAAGAAAAGGAACCTAGGAGGCTGTGGCATCGGACCTTAGAACATTTGGGGGGGGGAAGATCAGAAAAAAAAATCCTCCAAGGGGGGGGGGCGAGCCCAATGCAAACAACGCAAGGGGCTCGCGGGACGCCTTACCTGGCAGGGAGCTATTTTGGGAAAAAACGTATAAGGAAAAACCGTCAATTTCTAAACCCGAAAAAAAATCACCCTTCACCAAAAACATCCGGGGTCGCAAGGGCTCAAAGCAGAGAAAGGAAGTTCCCAGGAGAACTCAAAGACGGGGGAGGACAAGCAGGAAAAAATCCTATCAACATTCGAAAACCACTGGCCGCAGGGGGGGGGGGAGGGGAAGGACTGCAAGAAAAAAACCGGGTTGCCCGGGATTATAAGGGGGGGCCAATGTACGGCCTCTTATTGATACCAAAAAAAAGTGACTATCACCGTTTTGCCTCTGCATTACGCGGAAGAAATCGGAAAGAAAAAGGCCATAAATGGTGAATCCGCGAACAAGCAATTCGGGTCAAGAACGGATAAAAAGGAATCCTAAAAAAAAAAAAAAAATTCCAAGGGTGGGGAATGACCACGCCGCGAGGTTCGATCACGTGGTGAGAAAAAAAAAAACACGAAGGGGGAAAAAAAAAAAAAAAATACGAAAAAAAAACCGCAAGGGGACGGAAAGCGCGAGGGGCAGGTGAGCCCGACGGCTACGTACGGGGGAGGAGAATAAAACAAAAAAAAACTTTAAAAAAAAATGCAAAAAGGGGTGCGGCGCTGCACCCAGAAAAATAAATGCCGAAAAGAGTCCTTGGCAGAAGGAAACCCGAAAACTAACCGGAGCCGCAGAGAAAAAAAAACACCCGGGCCTCGCCTCTTTCTGTCCGGCACCGGAGGACATCAGAGAAACAAAAAACGGAGGAAAAAAGAAGAAAGGCAAAAGACCAGAAGGAGAGGCCCGGTATGCGGAACTGCGGCGTGGGGGCGCCCAGCAAGAGAGAGGCATGAGGAAAACCGGAAGAGAAAGTGTAGCAACGAAAAGCCTTCTTCCAGGAAAAGGGGGAAGGGAAAATTCTCTGGGGTGAAAGGGCGGCAAAATAAAGTACCTGCACAAAAGATTGCCAAAACTAAGCTTGGGAAGCCTCTTAAGGAGTCCAAAAAAGAAAAAAGAAAATCCAAAACTCTCCGGGAACCTAAAAAAAAAGGAAAGGGTTCAGATAAAACCCCTTCCTCCCGGCTATGAAAAGAGAGTTGTCAAAAAAGAAAGGCCCCGTAGGGCCTAAAGAAAAGGAGAAAAAACGGCCAAAGGGGAGTCATTGGTGGCGTCAGAAGGCCCCCGCAAAGGCCCACAAGGGAGGGGGGGATCACAGGAAAGAAAAAAAACTGAAAAAAGCGGACGTGGGAGGAGAAAAAAGGGTGGGCCTGATTGGCCTGGCTCTCACTCAAGGTCACTGAAGGGGGAGGAAAGACGGGAAAGATTCCCAAAGGCCTGCGAGAGCTCGTGGGGGGAGGAAATATGAAGAAAACGTGCGAAAGTGGACGACAGGATAAGCACCGCCCTCTAAAAGAGACTTTCAGGGAAAAAAAAGGAACAAAAAAGGAGGAAAAGGGAAGTTGGGGGTAAATAAACAAAAACATCTGGGGAGGCCCATACAATGAAGAAAAATTCGTTCGAGCGAATCATAAGAATATCGGGGGGAAAGAATTGAAGAAGAACCTCCAAAGGGATCGAGAGAAAGTGGGGAAGGGAAAAGAAAAAGGCCCTACAGAAAAGGAACTCAAAAGGGCCCCTCCGACGTTGAAAGATCCATGAACAAGCTAGAAAAAACTATCAGAAGGGAGAAGGGGGGACTCGAAAGGGTGCCAAAAAGACCGGTCTCAAAAAGAGAAGAGCAAGGAATCAGGGAAAACAACTGGCGATCACGTGTCCCTGGATAAAAATTTACCTTTCAATCCCAAGGGATTCCCTGGTAAAAAGGGTTTACAGGAAAGGACAAATCAGACGAAGAAAAAAAAACAAAGGGGTCGATACGGTTCAGAAACGACGACATAGGGGGTCAGAAAAAAGAAAATAGTGGAAAAAAGGAACAGTTAATACTAAGCGACAGAAAAAAAAACGGAGACCCCCAAAAAAGAAAGAACGATCCCAGCGCGCCCAGGGGGGTTCCACTACGAGTTCCCGGATACCCAAGAAAAGAAAAAGCCCCCAAAACCCAAAAAAGGGAAAATAAGGGGAAAAAAGAGGGGAATACTACCCATAACTACGACCACCACCCAAAAAAAATAGTTCGTGGAAAAAAAAAAAGAACAACTTTGGGTAACTGGAGAAAAGAAAGGGGAGCCGCAGGAGGGAAAGTGGTAGACTGATACAGAAGAACCGATGCACAAATTTTGCCTCATAAGATGCTTAAATTCAAAGTCATCGGAAAGAAGAAGTGAAGGGAAAAAAAAAGCATACCTGAAGATTCAAACCAAAGGAAAGGGCATCACAATCGAAAGCACAAGAAGATTCTGAGGGTCGCCCCTCCGTAAATCTTCTAGAAACCAAAAACTTCTAAAAAGGAGGAAAGAAAACTAATCGGACCTTCTAAAAAAAAATGCCCCAAAACTGGGGGGAAGAGGAGGGAAAAAAATGGTCGGGCCCATCATTGCGGAAAAAACAATCACATTCTTATTGAAGTTTCCGGAGGAGACGAAGGCCTTCATGCGAGAAGGGGGGACAGGGGCGACAAAATCCGCCCTGCCAAAAGCGTCACCGCCGAGACGAGTTAAAGTTCAAGAGAACAAAAGCAAACAAAAGCGCTATGTACGCCTCAAACTCCAAGGAGGAGAAGGAGGCGTAGGGGAAGACCGTGGAGCGGGGAAGAAGGGGCCGGGAAAAAAGGGGGGGCAAGACGGAGATGCTCGAACTTCGGAAAAAAAAAAAAGGGGGCATGGCCCTGATAAAAGGAGTGCAAAGGGGGGGGGGGGAACTAGGGAGGGAAGCCTAAAAAACAAAGCCGTGGGCAAAGCTGAAAAGGAGAAGGACACGCGGGGGCGCGCAATCTGCCAGGAAGGAGTAGGGAAGAGAACTCCCGGAAACATTTCAAAACGGGGGCTCAAATGTCCAATCGTCCGGGCAGAAAAGTAAAGGGAGAAAGACCACGGAAAATGGGACTCGCTTGGAGCACATGTGCCCTAAAACGTCCCTTTTCGGACTGAATAAACCCTGAGTTCAAGAGGGACCCAAAAGGAACCAAGGAGACAACGACCAGCGCCCTCAAAGGGGGGTAATATCACTGCTTGAATCACGGCATGGAAGAATGAAAAAAAAAAGGACTCACGAGAAAAACGAGGGAAGTCCGGCCCGGGTCCTCCGCCCTGGGGGGGGGGGGGGTTTTATATCAAGGGGGTCGAGTGCCGCGGGGCCTCAAGTTCGGCAGAAAACAGGGGGCCCGAAAATATCTGATGAACTCGTTGATGGGAGATCGTAGGCGCACCAAAAAAAAAGGCGAGGTGGCGGGGGGAAAGAACTAAGAGGGAGGCAATTTGATCGGGTCATGCACCAGGCAAGCTGCTGGAAAAAAACAAAAGAAGGGGGGGGTTCAAATTCCGCCCTGTTCCTCCCAAGGTCAAGGGAATGTGGAAATTCAAAGGTGGCAGGGGGGCTATCCTCCGCGTAAAAGTTCTTTACCAAAAAGAGTCGTAGGGCGCGCAGCAGGGGAGCATCATCGGAAGGATGTTCTCCTGACCGAAAAAAGCGAGTCGCCAGGGAGGGAAAAATCCCGAAAGGAAACAATCAGGGGGCCACTATTTCGATGAATCACCCCACTTCATGCCGGCCGTGGAATCGGGAAGGTCCTCCTAAAAAAAAAAAACTCTGCCAGGAAAACTTGGGGGTCCGAGGGCCAATTTGCTTCCAACTCATTCCACGCCAACAACACCGTTTCTCGATCCCTTGAAACCTCAAACGGAAAGATACATAGAACATAAAAGGGGGGTTTTTTCCTGTACATACTGTGGACAAGCTCAGGGAATGCGCAAGGGGGAAGCCCGATCCTGAATGCAAAAACGGGAAGGGTTGGGGCCGTGAACAGCGTCTATTGTGGCTCAACCCCCCCCCAAAAAAACCGGTGTAGAGGGGGAGGGAGTATTGAACACAATCTCCACCCTCTCTTTGTCGACATGGGAAAAACGTCGAGGTGGGGGGAAAAACAGGGGGACCGTTCAGGGACCTTAAAAAAAAACCTTGTTTTTCATAGAACCGGCCTCCTGAGGGGAGGCACACAAAGCTAACAGGGAAAAAATGCCTCAGCTTTCCTGCCTGACATGCTTTATCTAGCCTCTGGGACATGGGAGTTAGGGGACACTCTTTTCCGCCGTAGTGGCAAGAAACCAGGAAAAAAGTCTCGCGGAA
>Ga0179593_1281589_pt1 | contig 10322 bp, 17 predicted proteins | sample CZODoug2_1_08_16_FD_185931 | JGI IMG/M metagenome (GOLD analysis project Ga0179593, IMG submission 185931) | Vadose zone soil fungal communities from Angelo Coast Range Reserve, California, USA - CZODoug2_1_08_16fungal (PacBio error correction) | ecosystem: Environmental > Terrestrial > Soil >...
AAAGGCAAATGTGAACCTGGGAAAAATCGGGATGTTAAGGAACCTCCTGTGTGGGAGCGTACGGTTGCCATGTAAATATTCAGTAGGGAACCTCTCACAAAGGAGAGACGGGCAGGGAAAGTGAAATACAAGGCAAAAGACAACATCATCACACCCAACTCGCGATGGCGGAAAAAGGTGGAAGACTGAGACGTGAAAAAAATAAATCCTTCAGGAAAACGCGAATGTAGGCGAGAGGAAAGCACCGACAAAACTGAGGGGAGGGCAACCAGACTAACTGATAAGAGAGGAAGTCACGTGACAAAGGCATTAATGAGAACAGAGTCTTACCGCCCGAATCATACAGCAAGTAAGGCAAAAAATTGCATAAAACTATCGAAAACGGCGAAGGATTCATCGCAGAATCAAAATCGCGAACTCAGGGGGATTATGGGCAAACAGTTGTCAGACTGGCCACTCGAAAGAGATGTTGTGAGATCCCCCTGGGGTTTCACCGAAAGCGGATAAAAAAAAAATTGTCGAGCAGGAGGAGGTTAAGAATGTCAAAAAACGCTCGGGCAAAGAAGAGAACTTCATTGAACAAGAAAAAGAACGTAAGAAGAAAACCGCAAGGATGAGAATGAGGCACAACGGTTTCTTAGCCACAGACTGTCAGAGAATGAGAAGGGATCAAACAAAACAAAAGAGCAAAAAAAACAGGATTATGGAAAAACTAGTTTGGGGTGGAAAGGAGGACGCTACAGTAGAGATCGGTGTTGCGCTGAGAGGTCAGTAAGAAGGGACCTTCGGGAAGCTCCAAAGCGCTTGGCAAAAGCAGCGAACGAGGAACTCTCAAAAAACCGATTGCAATCGAGACGGGGGCAGAAATGACATTGTCAAAGGCAGCGTAGGTCGGACGGAACACGACCTGGATCTTACCTCGACTGAGCCCAAAGCGGGGGGGTGTTCGTCAACACCGTTGAAAAAAACCTGGGTGCAATGTTGAGGAGTGAAAAGAAGAATTGGAAAAGGTAAGACAAAAGGGACTGGGGGTTGGAGAAGCGGGGCATGGAATGGGGACCGCAATCTCAGGAGAACACGAAGATTTTGGGGGGGGCAAACCCAATGGGCAGAGAAAGACATGAACGTTGCTATAAGCGGGAAAGGAAGGCGGGAGAAGAGATTCGAAAGAGTGTGGGGGAAAGTGGAAATCGGTTATGATCGAGATACGCAAAGAACAGGGGGGGGGACTGGAAGGATTTGGGAGAAGGTATTCTACCAGAGGGGCAGAGACGTTGTCGTTGGCGGCTGGGGACAACCTCTTGCAATGGAGGGATGAGCACTTGGAAGAGTACACCAGGCCGGCATACGCGCGACATATCGGTGGTAGTCTACGCGGCGGGAGGAAAGATATCAAGGAAAACAAGTACGAGGTGTTTTTTAGGGCTGCAAGCCGCAGGCCGATCGCGGGCTTTGATGACAGTCCAGCGTATCGCTGAGGAGGAGGAAAGACGCGCAGATTCCCGATTCACTGGCGGCTGTGCACAATGGGGTCGAATTGGAGGAGTTTATGGTGGATGAAAGAGGCTTGCCATCTATCAGGGAAAAAAAGAAAACGTGAGACGACAAAGGGTACAAAAAACACAAAAAAACCCTAGGCACGGGTCGACGCGGATGGCACAGCGAATGAGGAAGGACCAGGGCCGCAAAAGAGGAGAAAAGGACAAGGAGGTGATAGGAGAAGGGCGGTGGTGTCAACGAGGCAAGCAGGAAAACCATCCTCAAAAAAAATCCACGGAAGGGGGAGATAAAAATTTGGAACATCGTCTACCCTTCAAGAAACCGAAAAAAAAAATCAAACTGGAAATATCCCCGCGTGCAGGGGACGGTGCGGCCAGATCGTGAAAGGAGAATGAGAAAGAAGTCCGCCGTCCACACCGAGAAGGAACAATCCTGAGATGCAGCTGATTGCGCAGGGGGGCGTTCAAAAAAAAAAAAGCTAAAAGAATCACCCTACGCCAGGCGACAGACAAAATAAAATCCTAAAAAGAGTACTACTCGCCCGGGGGAAAAACGAAAAAGAGAGCAACTTCGCCGAAGTGGAGTTGAAACGCACCATCTATCGCTATCCGGGAGAAATGCATCAAAAGAAAAGGAATGTCCAGAACCAACAAAAAAAAAACAAACCCTCGCGAGCTGGTCCAGAACGAGTGTCAGCCAACGCGGGCGCGGGGAAAGGGAGAAGAGTGATCCCGGCGGGTAGCTCTCAAAGGGAAGCGATGCAAAAAAAGCCGATGGGCCAAGCGAGTCCTAAAAAAGCTCAGCCGACAAAAACTATCCGCAGGAAAAGAAGCCCCAAGATAAGAAAGAACACGAATCAGCAAGAACGTAAATTAAAGAAACCGGATGTAAAACAATCTCACCCGTACGCGATCACCGCCATAAAAAGAAACACTTCGCGCTACGGCCTCGACAGAACGAGAGAAAAGAACCAAGAAGGAAAAGCAAGGGTCAAAAACTCAAAAACGCTGATCACGGGAAGAACATGGAACGATGAAAAAAAACCCGGGTTTACATATCCACAAGAGTCGCAGGGGAGTCTTCTCTCCCACGCGCAGTCGATTCTCAAACAGCCCAGCATATGGCTAACAAAACCGTAACAGCAGGTGAGAAGAAAGAGGTAGGTCAGAAAACTGCAAGACCACTGGGTATTAGAAAAGGAAGAAAAGGGGTTTTACAATCTAGGAGGGAGGTAACGGTCCACATTAACACGGGGATATTAGGGAGTTAGATTAAAAAACTACGCTGAATCACTCTAGAAATGTATGCAGCATAAGAAGACCGAAATCGGGGGGTCACGATAATTGACCGGGGGGGAGGTATAGAGGCATGTCATGACGGACAATGAGAGTGAGGCGTCAACTGGCTCCCATTGGCTGAAAGGGACAAAAGCCTTACATATATCGATAGACAAGGTGCAAGAACAGCAAAACGGATTACAGAGCGGAGAAATTGAAAAAAAGAAGAAAAGTCAGGGACGAACCAGTCTCTTGTGCCAGCCAGGGGAGAAGGTAGGGGGGTGCCATTCAGATGAATCTAAAAAGGGAAGAAATGGAGTGCAAGAGAGCTAGCTAAGCTCAGTCCGACATCATTGCGTCGCGTGAAAGGGTTAGGTTTTCAGGGCCCGGAGGGGGCGGAGGAAATGGAAACGAGGGGGGAGGCTTGAAAACGCCAAGTCACTGCCAGAAGAACCCGCTAGATCAGAATCGGAAGAGGAGGTTACTCCACGGGGGCAAACGTGGCGAAAAAGAGAGAGGGCCACTCCAAAGTCGGGCAAAAAATGAGGTCAGGAGGAAGCGGGTTGTGTACTGTCTACTCTTACACGAGGAGCACCATGGCTTCTGAGGGACCTGCAAGGCTAAGGCTGCGGTCAGGAGGAGAGTATGGGCTGTTCCTGTGCGGCGTAGACTCTATAGCTAAAATGAACGGCACTGGGGGAATTCCTCGAATAGCCATTGAGGGGTGGGGAAAGACAAGTTGACAGAAACAGCCAGCCGTGAGCCTTCAGGATTAAAAACGTGAGAAGACTGAAAAAAGTGACCTAAGCCCAGACCGGGTAGTAAAGTCTCGTGCTCGGTGGGGGCTAAAATTTCACTGCTGCCCCCCTGAATTGGAGGTGGGGAATTGAGAAGGACATAGGGGTACAAACCCAAAAGCTCCTTCCAGGTCATGGGACTGCAAAAGTTTGCAAGAAAAAAGGCAGGAGGAAAGGAAAGAAGAAACCCGGGGCCAGAAGCAAAAATTAAAATTAAACGGACATGGGGGGGAATGCCGGGAACATCAAGAGGTCCCCCAGAGGGCTCTAAGGGAGATGGGGGCAGTAGGGGTGTTGTTGTTGGGGCGGTGGGGGTTTGGGGCGCGGGGTAATGGCTAGGGAGGGGGGGTTGAGGGGGGGGGGGTTCTAGGGAAGTGGGGGGGGAGAGTAGTTTGTGAAAGGACCGGAATCATGAAAACGTGCGGGAGGTGAAGTCCGAGTGGACGTGGGTGTCTTAACGGGAGTGGCGGACAAGGGAACGGCGAGAGGTATCGGGGTGTTGAGATGGTGGCGAGCCAGAATGCGGCGAGGGATGGGAGGAAGGCCAGGCTTCGGAACCAATACCGTGTTATTGACACTTTTGGAGGGAGGGCGAACCTTCGCCGGTCGCTCCTTCCGAGTTGCAGCCTTCAAATGATGTAGATGGGGAAAGGGCGCAGCAAATGGTGGACCATGGGTCGAATAAAAACGAACCTGGGAAGAACCGAGGACCGCTGGCCCACAACAAAAGGCATCCGTGCTCGCGTCCAGGGGGTCTGGGGGGTAAGGGAGACAAGACATCCAACTGTCAAACAGACAACCCTCGGGAAGGCATGGGAAGGCCATGGTAGGCTCCTTGTCACGGTCGCTAGGGCGCGGAGGAGCGGTAGCCTTGCCGGGCCCCGGACCCGGCCCCTTCATTTGACTAGGAGCCACGCCGGCGTGGCTGGGAAAAGGGGTGACCTTTCCTGAAAGGTGCGGGAGAGGAAAGGCGGTGGATTCGGTGGGGCGCACCAGTGGGAAAGGGATGTGGGTGGGGAATAGGAGAGGTAGCGAGGGCGGGCGTGCCGAGGTGTGGTGGCAGCGGGAACTGGAAGAAGAGGGGGTGGCCGGCGGCGTAAAAAGGAAAAAAAGGGTGTTCCTCTCTCTAACATCAAGGTTAATCAATTTTGCAAGAGAGAAGCCTAAGCGCTTGTTGAAAGAGGAAGATGGAAAAGAAAAACGCCTCAGGAGTCAGGCGGGAGGATCTGAGAAAACAGCAGGCGACTTTAGACAGCCCGCTCATTGGGAGGGGTAAGACAACGGACCTATAAAGCGGAATAGGCCTCGAAAAAAAGAGGGCGAGTGAAAGGGGGAAAGTTAAAAGGGAGGCGCGGTTCAAAGTGCAAAGTCCTGTCCAAATGATTGACGCGCACCGACAAAGCGAAGACCTTGCACAAAGAAGGAAAAAGGAGTCGTTCGAAAGAAAAAAGATGGGGGGACGTTGTCGCCGAAAACTAGCTCTCGAGTACCGGGGAAGACCCTAAGAGAAAAGCTGACGCGCGCGAAAAAAGGTGATCGTCTCGTTGGTGGAGGGGGGAAGGGCCCCGGAAACGCGGAGGGGTGACCAGCGTACAAAGGCAAAACATTCAAAAGCAAAGACGACGGAAACGGGCCAAGATGACACTTCGGGGAAGTACGATGAGACTTATGTGAAAGGGAGAGGAGAGGGGAAAAGGATTGGTTTTGCGAATTCATGGTGCGAAAAAAATAGAAGGGGGTGGGTTGTGAATGTGCAGGAGAAAAAGCCGCGCAAAAAGGTGTCTAAACCTAACTCAGGTCCTGCTCGAAGAGGAGAGGGGGAGAACTGGGGAAAGGAGAATCTAAGCCCGAAGAGACGAACTTTGACAAAGGGATCCTCCTTTTAACGTTGTAAAAGGGAAAACGGGCAAAAAAGGGGAAAACTTCTGACCAGAAAGGAAAAACTCTGAGCAAAGAAAGAAAAAGAAGGTATTGTCATATGCATGATCGTCGGAAAACCGCTCGGGTAGCACTGCCGAAGGTGCGGTGAGGGGGGACCCTGCAGCAAAGACCGGAGTCGTTAAAAAGGAACGGAAGAATCGTGGCGGGAGAGGACAAGTGATTGGAGGAAGACTATGGCCAACTAGAGAGCGTACCGAAAAACACCGGCCGAATCAGAAGTGACGGAGGTTGGACAAGGAGCTGGCTCAAGTGTTGAAAAAGGAGCAGAAAGAGGCTGGAACCAGAAGTTCCACGGCAGGAGAAATTGAACTAGAATGGGGGGACCCCTCGAGGGGTGCCCGGAAAAGAAAAAAAGTAGGAGAAAACGAGATCGGGAAAAAAATTTTACTTGAAAGACCCGACGAAGAGGAGAAGGGGCATTGAGGGAGGAAAAAAAACTCGACAGAGTCGCCTGTAGGCCGGGACGGGGAAAAAAACCGATAAAAAACATATCTGCCGAATGACGTCGAAAAAGAAGAGCTCCATCAGCTCGGAGAACGGCGTGACCTGTGACACCTGCGGGGGTAAGGAAAAAACGTGGCCAAGAGGAAAAAAAAAAAAACCGTGGATGTGGAACAAAGACAGAAAGAGTGCGGCAATCATGAAAAATCGACACCAGGCCAGCACCGGGGGTCGGCGTGGGAAGGAAAGCGGCGAGCCAAAAAAACCCCCCAAAAAAAAACAAACCCCCACCCCCAAAAAAAAAACGAAAGAACGGAGAGGGAAAGAGAGGGGGAAGGTCTTCCCCGTAACAACACAGCGCAAAGAAGTCTGCTCGAATCCCGCATGGGATATAACGCTGCGAACAGCAGCCAGAGCCCTTGTGCTACATCAAAAGAGAAGAGTGAAAAGAGAGGAACCTGGGAAAAACCAGCTTTGGACAGAAAAAAAAAAAAAAAAACCGAAAGAGTAGGATCATCTACGACACTCGTGCAGCAGGGCAACTCGGCAAAGATAGGTGATCGTGAAGAGGGGAGATCCCGGCGAAGGAGAGCGCGTGAGCACTCCCATCACAGACACATCGAAGAAAAGTTAGGGAAATCACATGTGTGGAAAAAAAGAGGTTTCATCTACACAAGTCACACCATCAGGGGCAACCCAGGACGAAAAAAAATCAGCAGGAAAACTCTAACTACAGTGGAAAAAAAATAAGAGGAACTGTCAAATTCGTACACCCGGAGCACTAGATCAAACCAACTCTAGCAAGATAGGGGGGGGAGAGGGGCGGGGCATCTGGATGTAGCTAGGAATTCCAGAACTCAGACCAAAGACACTCATCATTGCACAGACCGCGGTTTTGCCGTATCCTGATGTATGCTCACGAGGGCCAAGAAAGAAAGGGGAGGACCTTTCAGAAAGCGCGCAGCAGAGAACTTAGCATCATCTACCAGCTTCGAAAAAAAAAGCAAAGGGGGCTAATCTTTGTCCTAGGAAAGGAAACCGCAAGAAATGGACAGAAAACTGGGAACGGCTTGAGCAAATCCGCAGAAGAAAAGGGGAGCTTCTTGACGAGATTGGAAGAGAAAACTGAAATAATCTACTATCTCTAGACGAGCGAACTAGCTACTGCAGAGAAAGGAAAGGTATACCGGCACACCGCGAAAAAAGAAGCTTGGGATCTGGGCGGCGAATTGACTGAAGAAAAAAAAAAAGTGTCTAATCGTCGGAAACAGGCCGCAGAGCAGGGAAAGACGATAGGGGCCCGCAAAAAAGATATTAGGAAACAGGGGACCAGGGCCGTTGGAGCTTGACCCGAAAAGATGTTCTCACTCGAATGCAAAAAGAAAAAAAAAAAAGATGTTCGTCAAGGCCGGAGAGATGGAGGAAGGTCGTCAAGAAGCGCAAGAAAGAGGAACTTACAACATAACGCGAGTGAGCACAACGCGTGCCCGTACCGGGGGGGGAGACTTTCGGTCAAAAAAAGGGGGGAGGCACTTGAAAAGACGAAGAGGGGACGCCTGTACAAAAGAACAGACCTAGAGGCAAACGCCTCTAGAAGAGGACAAAGATCCGAGATGGGTCCAGGGGGACAAAAAAAAACTTAGTGAAAAACCTGAAAGTCATGAAACTTAGGGTGAAAAAAAGAACTTCGTTACTGAGAAAAGATGGAAGATTGCGCAAAATCGTCCACGAGTACCATCAGACAAAAAGGAGGGCGACTTCAAAAAAAGGAGCACCGGTCGATGTCATCTGGAAAAGAAGAAAAGAAAGTCACAAGGACATCCTCAGGGGACAACAAAACCGGAAACGGACTGCTATCCGCGAGCCACCAGCAACTTCCGATGGAGAAGAAGTCCCACCTTTCAGGGAAAAGGGTAACAGTGGGAATGTCAAGGGACGTGAAGGGAATATCATACCCTTCGGGCCCTTACAAAGACCGCGTTTGGAGAGGGAGAGCAGAAAGAAAAAATGCGAGGCCATTCCTTAGGGTCAGAATGGGAAAGAACGTCTAAGAAAACCTATAAAAAACATTGGCGGCCTTCGACCTCATCGGCTACACCGGAAGAGTGTCGGAAAAATCGCGACCGCCACTGTCACCGTGACCGGGCGAAGAAGGCGCGTCGAGAGTTTGCCATTGAATCCTGGGGGCAAAGAAAAGGATGTCAGGAGGAGGCGGCGTGGGTATCCAAGTCGGAGACAAATATTTCAAAAGAGAGGCGGCTGCGTGCCCTGGGGGCCCTAGGGTCTAACATCCACTAAAAGGGCGGAAAAGAAAGCAGCCTAGGAAAAGAAAGCAGATTCAGGGCGGGCGTCAAACCAGGGTGAAAAAGGAAAAAGAGCAGAGTCTTCGTCCATACGGGACGAGGAATGTCAACATAGAGCTCCTTGGAGGCCAGACTGGGTAAAACAAGAGAAGCAAATCCATGACCGAGTCCAGGTCGCGAAAAAAAAAGAAAGCATGGAACTCAAAAAGAAAGGGCACCTTTGAACAGGCGGTTTAAGGACATCGAGAGACTGTGCAAACAAACAAAGGGGGACCACACGGAAGCGCAATGTCGGCCGGAGGCCAACGATGCTAAAACGCCAAATAGTCGCGCCGCAGGAAAAAGGCCGCAGGGTGAATACGCACCTCAAACGCAAAACCCGCTGGAGCTCGGGGCGACAGAAAAGCAAAAAGAGCCTACGAGTTGGGGGCCGATAAATGTCGTTGGCAAATCCTTTAGATGTCAGGGTCCCGTAGAAGAGAAACGTAGCCTTCTTCCATGCACTCACGACAAGCCTGGGTCGCGGGTACGAGATCGAGAACCTCGAGTCAACTCTTGGCAAACGGTTGGGCACATAATAAGGTAGAGGAACGGGATCCAAGGGGGGGATGGACCTTGAACGTGTCTATCGCAACGCTATCGGGTACAAAAACGCCACGGGCAAAAGAACGTAAAGGTCCATGGAGTCTAATCCCGAAAAAGGAACACCGTCATCGAAACCACATATCCCTTTGTGGAGCAGCGGAGGAACCTGAACTCGGAAGACCACCTCATTCAGCAGACAAACGAAAAAGAAAAACGCGCTCGCCTTTCCGGTACACAACGAAAAAAATTGATGAAGCAAAAAACGGAAATTACTAAAAAAAAAAACGAAGCAAAAAGATCCCGGGCCTCCCTCTCGAGTCATTGGGAGAGCAAAAAGGCGCAAGGGGCGCTCAGACACACAAGACAAAGAGTCGGCAAGCACCGGAAAAAGGACGACGTGATTCCTACCTAAGAGAAACCAGGGACACGTGAGAGCGCGGCCCAGAGCGCTTGTCATGTTGTTATCGAAAAACGCAAAAAACCACGGAGGAGTAGAAAAGGAGAGTACTCACATCGCCAGCGAGCGTGTCCATCGCGAGAAGTTACAGCGGGGGAGGAGGTAGAAGCCTTAAGAAAAAAGGGGAAGGGACTGCAAGCAGGCGACGGGTTCCATGGGTCTAGAAAAAAAAACAAACTCGCAAGAAGATCGTATGCACCTTTAAGAAAGGGAGTTTCTCAAAGGAATCCGGAACTCCGCTTAAACGGGAGGTGGTAGAAAAATGCGAGTCTCTTTTAACGGAAAGGAAAAGGGAGCGATGATCAGTGACCAAAAAACACCAGGAATTGAGGGGTGGGGTGCTATTAAGTGGTTCGCAGAATCAAGGACGTTAAATTAAAAGGAAAGGTTCGTGGCCTCGGGAAAGTAGAGGGTGGGAAGACGACCAACAATGCAGCCACACCAGGAGACACCGAAAGGGAAGAAACTGACCTTGCTTGCAAAGCCCATGTTCGGCTCGCGATCGACCTCCGTGCACCCAGCGGCATAGGACATGAAGAAGGGGGACTGCTTTTATTGGCTAAAAATGAAGCTCAGGGGAGACGATAAACGACAAGAAAAGAAACCACCACGGACTGGCGATGAACGTAAAGCTTCTGCTCGCCCACCAGATCCAAGGCGGTTAGGAGTATGGGGGAAACCTGCTGCGACTACTGAGGCGATGGGTGGCTGAAGCCAGGAGAGGCCGAGAGGATATTCGCGCGAGGGGAACCTTGTGGAAGAAAGGAAAATGAACCTGACCTCCTTAAAAGGGTGCAGGACCCGGAGTTTCAGCGTCGTTGTACGAGGAAATGTAAGCCGGCGCCTTTAATGCGATGGAAAAAAAATTTGCTACAATTCGAGAGGATGGGGAAAAGCCGCCCGCCGCCAAGGAAAAATCTCGGCGAGGCGTCACTGGCAACGGGTTTCCTAACCCAACTGAATAAGACGCCGCTTAACGAGCGCGTAAAAGCCCTAATGAGTGGAGTGTGTCAATAAAGAG